>Ga0209281_1000765_pt1 | contig 30782 bp, 32 predicted proteins | sample MedtruBG_FD_187514 | JGI IMG/M metagenome (GOLD analysis project Ga0209281, IMG submission 187514) | Root nodule microbial communities of legume samples collected from California, USA - Medicago truncatula BG (SPAdes) (version 2) | ecosystem: Host-associated > Plants > Roots > Nodule | place... | reverse complement strand
GCTGGCTGTGAAGGCGCTGGAGATGCTGATCATGAAACGGATGTGATAGCGCACCCACGACTCAATGTAACCCTCTGCCCCTTTGATGCATGGATGGATGGTTTGCAGTTGGCGATCCTCAGGGGTAGGCGGTTGCCCCGTCGGGTTTGCGGGTGACCTTCCGCTCCCAGTGAATGTAGTCGTCCGTTTGCAGCGCCTTCTCATCTATTTCCAGACCCCAGCCGGGCCTGTCAGGTCGCAACTCCATATGCCCGTCCACCGGCATATACGGATCTGCCGCCCAGGGGGCGTGAAAATGCGGCTTGAACTCCAGCACCTTGAAGTTCGGCTGAGCCGCACAGAAGTGGATGTTGACTGCAGTTGCAAGCGGGCCCATCGGATTGTGCGGCGCCACCGTCACATAATGCGCCTCGGCGATTGCTGCTATCCGACGCATCTCGGTGACGCCGCCGACCACGCAGATATCGGGCTGGATAATGTCGGCGCCGCGCGCAGACAGGAGCGAAAGGAATTCGAAGCGGGAATAGAGCGATTCGCCTGTTGCCAGCGGCACTGTCACCTTCGACTTCAGTTCGGTCCAGGCCGGTATATGCTCAGGTCGGATTGGCTCCTCGTAGAAGAGTGGATCGTTTGGCGCAATAGCGGAGGCAAGCTGCACGGCCTGGTAAGGTTCGAAGATCTTTGCATGCGCATCGAAGGCGTATTCGAAGTGCGAAGGTGTGATTTCGCGGATTCTCCCGAACCAGTCACCGGTTTCCTTGACGAGTTCACCCCAGCGTCCGGCATGGAGATCACGCCGATAGGGGCTGAGCTTGAACGCGGTGTAGCCGTACTTTTCGTTGAGTTCGAGAGACTGCTCTCGTGCGGCTTCCGGATCCGGTGCGGTATAGACGCCGCAATAGACCTTCACGCGGTCGCGCACATTGCCACCGAGCAGCATGTAAACCGGCAAACCGGCGGCCTTCCCGGCGATGTCCCAGAGTGCGTGATCAATCGCCGAGATCGCGGCAAGCCCGAGCGCGCCGGGCGGGAAGCGGCATTGCTGGTTGAGCTTGAGCACGAGGAATTCGACGCGGCGCGGGTCCTCGCCTTCGATCTGATGGAACAGGTACTCGAAGAGAGGCGGCAGCGCCCAGTCCGGGCCGTGGTTGTAGCACTCGCCCCAGCCCGAAATGCCTTCGTTGGTCTCGATCTTCAAAAGCAGGCGCGGGCGGTCGTCTACGCGCTGCATGTATGTCTTGAAACCTGTGATATGCATGAAGTTATTCCTTAGGCCGCACAGTTCTTTTCGGCGACATTGTCGACGATCGTGCGTAGATCCGCTCGCTCGGCTTCGGTCAGGGTTTCGACGCCGGGCACGCGCACCGGTCCGACATCGGTTCCGAGCATGCCGAGCGCTTCCTTGACTACGGTGACGTTGGCGCCGTTCAGATACTTGGTACGCAGTGCTTCGAAACCGGCAATGTCATCGATGAGAGCGCGGGCTGCGACGTAGTCGCCTTTTTCCAATGCCTGGTGGATGGCGTGCGAACGTTCCGGAAAGACGTTGACGAGACCAGAGGTGAAGCCGCGAGCGCCCATAGCGTAGAAGGCGGGCGCCCAGCCTTCGGCGAGACCGCAGACCCAGATCGCCGGCGCATTCTTCGTCGCGCGGATCACTTCAGCAAGAAGCATCAAATTCCCGGAGGCGAACTTGATCCCAGCGATGTTCGGATGCAGCGCAAGCTTTTGGAAATCGGCAACCGAAAAGGTGTCGCTTCGCACATAGGCGATGACCGGAACCGTACTGGCTTCGGCGAGTTCAAGGAAGTATTTGGCTTGGAAGCTTGGGGCAGCGAACGGGTCCATCGGGTGATGTCCCATGATGGCGTCGGTACCTTCGGCGATAGCGTCGCGGGCGAGGGCCTTTGCCTCTGTGAGTGAGCGGCCGACAGCGGCGCTGACGAGCGACTTGCCAGCGGCAGCCTTGATGGTTGTGGCATGGACAGTGCGCATTTCGTCCATGGTCAGGGTAAAGAACTCGCCGGTATTGCCAGCCGCCATCAGATTGTGAACGCGTGCGTTGGCGAGGCGGGCGATCAGGCCCGATAGCTTTGTGGTATCGACACTCCCATCGGTCTTATAGGGGGTCACCGGCACGCCCGATATACCCGTAAGGGCCTTGCGGATCTTCTCCATTGCCTCGGTCACGTCAAATATCCTCTTTCTTCTTGAACACGATGTTGAGGTAAGTTTCACCGGAACGGACGACATGATCGCGCATCACGCGTTCCGCTTTGTCGCTGTCGTTTGATATGATGGCGGCTGCAATCGAGGTATGCTCGGCCAGCGCCTTGTCGCATTCGAGCGGATCGGAATGGATAACGCGGCGAATGCTGCCATCGTAGAACTGCTGTCGCTCGATCATGCGCGAGAGATATTGGCATCGCGAGGCGATGTGGATTTGCTCGTGGAAAGTCTCGTTCAGCGAAATCAGATCGTCGGCGATGCCGTGTTCGGTGGCGTTAGCCATCCTCGTGACGATCTCCTGGAGTTTCTGGATCTCGTCCTTCTCGATCCGCTTGGCGGCCAGATGCGCAATCATCGATTCGAGGGCGGCGCGTGCTAGGATCATTTCCTCAGCCCAGCTCGCATTAAAGCGGATCAGCACGCCACGACGTGGCAAGGTCTCCACCAGTCCCTCCGTTTCGAGCTGACGCAATGCTTCCTTGATGGGTGTGGTGCTGACCCCGAGCTGCTCGGCGAGCTGGCGCTCGTTGACCCGCTCGTCTGGCGCAAAGCGGCCAGAAAGGATCGCTGTTCTCAACGTCCGGTGCACATGATCGCGAAGCGTCGTCAAGAACCGCGGGTCAATCCTTTCGATCCGGCCTTCGCCAGGCTCTTTCGATGCTTCGTTTTGCATGACTCGAAATTCCCCCGTTGACGGCAAAATTAATTTGTGGGATTTGATATACCAGATTTCAGATCGATGTCGATATGGAAAATTCGCGCCAAGGGAGAGGTCCTAGCGCGCCAGGGAGGAGATACGACTATGAAAAGACGCAGCTTTTTGATGGCGTCAGCTATGGTGGCCTCGACATTTGCCGTCACGGTCGCCGTGCAGGCGGCAACGCCTGATGACCAGTTGGTCATCGCCACCAACATGTCCTCGATGCGCGGGCTAGATCCCAACGAGCTTAACCAGCTGGAATCGGCCGAAATCGTCGCCAATCTCTACGAGCGGTTAATTGTTCTGTCCCCTAACGACATGACCAAGCCGCAGCCAGGGATCGCCGAGAGCTGGAAGGTATCGGACGATGGCAAAACCTTCACCTTCAAGATTCGTTCCGGCGTCACCTTCCATTCAGGAAACCCACTGACGGCAAAGGATGTCGAGTGGTCGTTGCGTCGGCTGGTCAAGCTCGGCCTTGCACCTTCGGTCGATCTTCGCCAGTGGGGCTTCACCGACAAGAATGTCGACGAACTGATCAAGGCAACGGACGACACAACGGTCGCTCTGCAGACATCTGAAGTCTGGAACCCGAACCTTATCCTGTTTTCGCTTGCGAGTTTCTCGACTTCGATCCTCGACAGCAAGCTTCTCGCCGAAAATGAGAAGAATTGGGACATGGGGCGTGAATTCCTGCAGACGAATGATGCGGGTTCGGGCCCCTATTCGCTCAAAACCTGGCGCGTCAACGACCTCTTGATTTCGGATGCCTTCAAGGACTACTGGCAAGGTGTGCCGAAGATGCGTCGCGTCATCCTCCGTCACATGCCGGAATCGTCCGGTCAGCGACTGCAGCTTGAAGCCGGCGATGTTGACGTCGCAACCCGTCTTTCGTCCACTGATCTTGCTGCGATTGAAGCGGGCGGCAAGGCAGAGATCCAGAAGACGCCGGGCTTTGGATTCTACTATCTGGCACTCAACCAGAAAGACGAGATCCTTTCCAATCCGAAGGTTCGCGAAGCTTTCCGCTATCTGATCGACTATGACGGTCTCGCCAACACCGTGATGAAATACTACGGTATCAAGCAACAGACGGTCATTCCCGGCGGCCTGCCGGGTGCTTTGAACGAAACCCCCTACAAGCTGGACATCGAAAAGGCCAAGCAGTTGCTTGCGGAAGCCGGTTATCCGAGCGGCTTCTCGAAGGTTTATTACGCCACCCCGGTTACCCCGGAGTATGAAGTTGCGCAGTCGTTGCAGGCCAACGCAGCCAAAGCGGGCATCAAACTTGACCTTCAGGGCGGCGATCACATCGGTAAGTTCCGCAACCGTGAGTTCGAGATCTTCTCGGCGCGTACAGGCGAACGCCTGCCAGATCCCCATGCTGTGCTTGCATCCTACGCGACCAATCCAAACAATGCCGACGATGCCAAGCTTGCTGGCCTCATCGCCTGGCGCTCCGCCTGGGAAGTGCCGAAAAGCATACAAGACATGGTGACAGCCGCCGCACACGAGACCGACCAGCAGAAGCGGGCCGATCTCTATGCGAAGATCAACAAGGCGTATCTCGAGGCGTCTCCAGCACTCGTCACTTCCTTCCAGCGCACCGACGCAAAAGCAGTGCGCAAGGAAGTCACTGGCTATGTCGGTCATTCAACCTGGTTGACGCGGTGGGACACGGTCTCGAAGGGCGAGTAAGTCCTTCCTGTCGAGGAGAACGATCGTGAGTATCTCACAGACATCCGCAATCGCCCCGAAACGCGCCAAAGCGGCGCTAGGCGCACTGCGCAAGGTGGCGGCATCCTTTGCCGTCATCCTGACTACGCTGCTGGGCCTGCTCGTCATCACCTTCGTCGTCGGCCGCATGGTGCCAGCCGACCCGGTCATAGCGGTGATCGGCGATCAGGCCGATCACGAGACCTACGAGCGCGTCTACAAGGAGATGGGGCTGGATCAGCCGCTCTACATGCAGTTCGCCACCTATCTCGGCAATGTCGCGCAACTGGATTTCGGCCAGTCGCATGTGACAAAGAACCCTGTGGCCAGTGATCTCGCTCGTGTCTTCCCGGCAACGCTAGAGCTCGCCACGCTGGCAACGATCATCGGCGCAGGCCTCGGAATTCCCCTTGGCATCATCTCCGCGGTGCGCAAGGGCACATGGGTCGATCATCTCGCCCGCATTGTCGGCCTGCTCGGCCATTCGACGCCAATCTTCTGGCTGGGCACGATCGTCATTCTCGTGTTCTACGCCAAGTTCAGCCTCATCCCCGGCAGCGGTCGTCTCGATGTCTTTAACGAGGGACTGGTCGAAGGGCCGACGAATTCCATCCTGGTCGATGCGGTCCTTGCCGGCGAATGGGAGGTGTTCTGGGACGCGCTGCTGCATGTGGCGGCCCCCGCACTGATCCTCGGCTATGCCGCGATGGCCTATCTCAGCCGCATGAGCCGCAGCTTCATGCTGGAGCAGCTGCGCCAGGAATATGTATTGACTGCCAGAGCGAAAGGCCTTGGACAACGCGCGATCGTCTGGCGTCACGCCTTCCGCAACATTCGGGTGCAGCTTCTGACGATCGTCGCGCTCGCCTATTGTGGGCTGCTCGACGGGACGGTGCTGATCGAGACCGTCTTCGCGTGGCCGGGCCTCGGCCAGTATCTCACCTCGGCGTTGTTTTTTGCCGATATGAATGCGGTGCTCGGCAGCGTCCTTCTCATAGGCATCATCTCGATTGCCATCAACCTTCTATCGGACCTGACCTATCGGTTCCTTGACCCGCGTACCCGGTGAAATCATGGCGACACGTTATTTCAATGATTTGCACAAGTGGCTGATCAACGAGGAATTTTCCTCGATGCCTCAGGCACGCCTTCACAAAGCCTATGTTCTGTGGCTGAACCTGATCGCGAATCCGCTGGCCTTTGCGGGGTTCTTGGTGGTGCTGGCGCTGGCACTAGTCGCGACCTTCGCGCCGTTGCTCGCCAACCATGATCCGATCCTGCAGGATCTCACCATGGCGCTGAAGCCGCCCTCGCCGATCAACTGGTTCGGGACCGACGAATTCGGCCGCGACGTCTATTCGCGCCTCGTCTACGGTGCCCGCACGACGCTCTATATCAGCGTGTTGGTGACGGTCATCGTTGCGCCGATCGGCTTTGCTATTGGTGCGACAGCCGGCTATCTCGGTGGCTGGGTCGATGTTGTGCTGATGCGCATTACCGATATCTTCTTGTCGTTTCCTAGTCTCGTGCTGGCGCTTGCTTTCTCCGCCGCCCTCGGGCCGGGGATCGAAAATGCGGTCATCGCCATCGCGCTTACGGTCTGGCCGCCGATCGCGCGTCTGGCTCGCGCCGAAACGCTGACGTTTCGTGCTGCCGATTTCGTCGTTGCCGCCGAGCTGCAGGGGGCGGGGATGGGACGCATTGTCTTTCGCCACATCGTTCCGCTCTGCGCGCCTTCAATCATCATTCGCCTGACGCTTAACATGTCGAGCGTCATCCTAACGGCCGCCGGTCTCGGCTTCCTCGGTCTCGGCGCGCAGCCACCGATGCCCGAATGGGGCGCCATGGCAGCTTCCGGCCGGCAATATCTTCTCGATGCCTGGTGGCTGACGACGGTTCCCGGCATCGCCATTCTTCTGGTCAGTCTCGCCTTCAACCTGCTCGGGGACGGACTGCGCGACATCATGGATCCCCGCAATGCCTGAACAGTCAAAACCGATTCTTTCGGTCAAGAACATGTCGGTGCAGTTTCCGACGCTGTCCGGCGTAGTCAATGCTGTCAAGAATGTCAGCTTCGATGTCGGCCGCGAAAAGGTGGGCATCATCGGCGAATCCGGCTCTGGCAAAAGCACGACGGGGCGCGCGATCATGCGCCTGCAGCCAGCAACGGCCCATGTTATCGCAGATGAGATGCGGTTTGAGGATGTCGACCTCCTGACCACGAGCGAGGCCGAGATGCGGGCAATCCGCGGACGCCGGATCTCCATGATCCTGCAGGATCCGAAATATTCGCTCAACCCGGTCATGACTGTGGGCGAGCAGATCGCCGAAACAGTCATCCTTCATGAGCGGCTTGGAAGGAAGGCAGCGCGTGAACGCACGCTTGCCATGCTAGCGCGCGTCAACATCCGTGATCCGCAGCGCGTCTTCAATCTCTACCCGCACGAGGTTTCGGGCGGCATGGGTCAACGCATCATGATCTCGATGATGCTGATCTCTTCGCCCTCCCTCATCATAGCCGATGAGCCAACCTCGGCGCTGGACGTGACGGTGCGCCAACAGGTGCTGTCGATCCTCGACGATCTGATTAGAGAGCGAAACATCGGGCTGATCTTCATTTCGCATGATCTCAACCTGGTGAAAAGCTTCTGCGACCGGGTCATCATCATGTATGCGGGTAGGATCGTCGAGACCATTGAGGCTTCGAAACTCGACGAGGCGACGCATCCCTACACCCGTGGACTTCTGGAGGCGTTGCCAAGTCTAGATCATCCGCGAGATAGGCTGGAAACTTTGAAACGACAGGCAAGCTGGGCGGAGGCGTGACATGTCCATTATATCGGTCAACGATCTTGCGGTGTCCTTCGGCAGCGGCAGCGATTTCAAGCAAGTGGTCAAAAATGTCGCTTTCGATGTTGAACCTGGCGAGACCTTTGGCCTGGTCGGTGAAAGCGGCTGTGGCAAGTCTACGGTTCTCGGCGCTCTTGCTGGTCGCATCAAGGGCTGGAGCGGTTCCGTTTCGATAGACGGCGAGGGAGTGGGACCGAAACGGTCTCGCTCGCAACTTGCCAAACAGCAGATGGTGTTTCAAGATCCGTTTGGCTCGTTGCATCCACGCCATACGATCGGCCGAACGCTCTTGGAACCGCTGGAAATCCATGGCCTCGACCAGAGGCAGGAGCGCGTAGAGCGGGTGCTGCGCGACGTTGGTTTGCCGCCTGCCTTTCGACACCGGTTTCCGCACCAGCTTTCTGGCGGTCAACGCCAGCGCGTTGCAATCGCCCGGGCTTTGATTCTCAACCCGCGTATTCTGCTCCTCGATGAGCCGACTTCGGCGCTCGACGTGTCGATCCAGGCCGAGATCCTGAACCTCCTGAAGGATCTGCGGGAAAGGGATAAGCTGACATATGTTCTCGTCAGTCATGACATGGCAGTTATCGCTCATCTTTGCAACCGAGTCGCGGTGATGTTGGACGGCCAGTTCGTCGAGGTGGCCAGCCGCGAGCAGCTTCTGCAAGGCAGTGTTCAGCATCCCTACACAAGAACATTGCTGGACGGCAGCAGGGGGTATGTTCCGCGACGTAAGTCGGCTTCATAAATGCACTAGTTCGGAGATTGGCTGTTGAGGATATACTTCTGTCGCCCGAGCCTTCGCGCACATGTATTAGATGTTCTGGTCCTGTGCTTCCGCAGTTGCGTGGTGTGTCGTCTTGAGCTTTTTAGGCGCCAGCGGCTTGCTGCGTCGCTGAGTATTTCCATGTGGCGTGAGGAAAACTCGGCCCTTGGAATTTACTTACGACTAAGGTGCTGGGCGTTGTCATTCCCACACTTGCCGTGCTTGGCGGGAGGAAATTCGCTTTCTTCCACTTCGGGGGAGACAAGGGATGCAGCCTCGCTCCACCCGATCGCGATCTGATCGTCTTCGACCACCTCGAGGACCTTGTCGATCTCCTTTGGCCTTACGTGCAGCCGATAGAAAGCCGCGCCTGCTAAGCGGTCCGCCCTTGCCGAAAAGGCCTCAGGTGCGCGGTGCTCCCTAGCTGAGCGGCAAGCGGAACGAAACTTTTCGTCCGACGGATGATTTCGCGAGGCGTCTCATTAAGGCAGACAACCCTAAAATAGGGTTTTGGTCCGTTCGGCAGCCGGTCATTGACTATAGCACCCGTGGACTTCAAGGATTCAAGATGCCGGTCGCCGCCAGCAACTTGGATTGCCCCGGAGGGTAGTCGGGGACCAATAGGACGGCCACATCGAACTGCAAAACAACAAGCTCGAACTGCGGGACTGCGCTTCCTTACTAGAGTGGCGTATAAGCTCCAACGCAGGCTGTTACGCTTCTCTAGGTTGAATGTTGAGGGGTTATCCTAGACCTCGCCTCCGGTTAGAGCCTCTCGTCTGATCGCTTCACCTAGGCCGACTATGTCCGATTTGCCGTAAAATCCCAGACGACCGAGCTTTGCCCAAAGATTCGGGGCGTCTCTGCAGAATATGGGCAGCTTTGTTGACTCCGTCTTTCGCCCGGTCGAAAACAGGCTTCCGCTTCCAGAGGAGATCAACGCTGAGAGAAGAGTACAGTCCTCAATGCCGGGATTGTCGAGACGGGCGCGCGGGGCGCGGTAAAGACACGGAGATAAGGAAGCAGACTGCTGCCGCACCTGTCCCAGCCGCATCACAAAAGATGACTGGGTGAGGAAACCAGTAGCTCAACAGGATTGCAGTCCGGCTTGCTCAAGATGGGAACACTATGAAAACACCGTGGAAATTCCTTGCCCAATTGGCGTCGCGGCGACCCTCGGCGAAAGCGCAACAGACTTCGATCGGGAATGACACCGATTCCAGGGCTTTCGAGACCGAAGTGGAGCGTAGCTCCGCACTTCCGCCCAGTTCGACGGTAGCGGCCGGCTCACCTGCTCACGATGAGGACGTCTCGGTTGATCAAGAGTCGGTTGCATCGGATAAGGCGGAGGGCGATGACGATGTCGCACAGGCGCTAAAACCGCCGATCGATGCTGAAGAGGCTCAAACAACTGCGCGTCATGAAGCGGACCATTCGGGTGCTGAAGCGAGTTCGTTGGTTCCGAAAAGCGCGGCAAGCACAAAATCGCAGAGCAAACCGCGGATCAAGCCTCGAGAACGTGGGAAGAGAGACAGCGCCCAGGTGGCTGCGCAGAGCGCTGTCGCCCCAAAGCATCATCAAAGTTTACAGCCCTCGTCGTCACGTGAGCTGTTCTTCCATGAAGTGGCAACCCTCGACGAAGAAATCAAAGTGCTGAGGACGCAACTCGCTCAAAAGCTTCAGCTGCAGAACCTTCAGCTTAAGAAGATGCTCGAGCGATTCGACATTTCGTAAGCTTGCGGCGCTCCCTATAAGAGCGCACCTGCGTCTTTGCGTGGCGGCGAAGCCCTGCCGCCACGCTTGAATGAGTGCGAGAGCGTGTTGAGCAGGCGGCCATCAATCGCTCAGTGAAGTATTGCCGATGGAGGGCGCTGCGCCTCAGGACAGCCCAGCGACAATGCTCAAGCCCAGGTCGTCGCGAATCCCTGCTTGATAGGCGTTGATCAGCTTTGCGGCGAGCGCTTCGGCTTCTTCAGACTTGCGTGACAAAGCTCGCCTTTGTAGCTCGTCTTGGAAGGCCTTTCCGATCATGTCCAACTCATCAGGCCCAATTGGATCGAAAGTCGTTTGCGCTGAACTACTCATCATTCCCCCTCCCTCCGCCGTCCGATGCGACGGAAGACCCCTTTGTGCCCTGCGTCTGAATTGAGGTGCAGCTTCGCTGGAGATCTATCGAAGGTGAGTTGCCCTTTTGGCCGGAGCATCCGTATCGGTCCACTGTACTGCCGCAATGGCGGAGCCAAATAGCAGAGCAGGTATAGCCAGAGCTCCCATGACCCTGAGCATCTGGAGCCGACGTGTGCGCTTTCCATCCCAGTCGTAAGCCACTAGCTACGCCCTCGCTACTCGGAAACAGAACGCCGAGATAGAACCAGAGAACGACTTTCCGGTCGAGTCTATTTTTTCAAGTATTACTTTTAAACGAATTGCACCGGCGGGATTTATATTGAACGTCCAACGGGCGTCGGTAGAAAAATAGAAGTAGGGGTGGCCAAGCAATGAAGCATCACGATCGCCTTCGCCGTGACGCGAGGGCATGATCTCTAGAGGGATGCCTGCGGCATCATACTGCGATACCGTTGGCGCCGCGCCGAACCTCCACCAACCCGTATGGGGACGCCACGATAGTTGAATTGGAGATAGTGGTAAGCACGGCCGCTTGGTTCAGGTGATAGCCGGGAGCCTTTGATCGTCAATCGCCAGGCCCGAGGCACAAGCCTAACATCAACTATCCGTAAAGCAGGACTCTGATGGTCGTGTTGACTCTGTGGAGCACTCAGCCGAAAACAGGCGATGACTAAAGGAGGGAATTGCTGATGGCTGACGAGAGTAATGCGGGACCAGTTGGTGCGGCTGCAGCGACGGAGTGAAGGCACCAACGGCTAAGAAGCGGAGGTCGCCACGGCCTCAGAAGGCGGCTTCCGAACCAGCTCAATCAAAGACGCCGGCCGCTAAACGCAGGGCGTATACCGAGCAAGAGAAGAGCGAGAAGTTGAGGGAGATCGCGACGCAAGTCAGCGATGGCAGCACCCTCAAGGACGCTATCAAGAGCGCGGGCATATCAGAGCAAACCTACTATCATTGGAAAGGTGCTGCGAAGCCTGCCGAGCAAAAGGACACTACGGGTACCAAGCCCCTACCGGCCGGCGATGAGTTGGCAGATCTTGTCCAACTTGAAGAGGAAAACCAGCGGCTCCGTAAGCTCTTGGCAGAGAAGCTACGAGCGGAGAATGCCGAACTGCGCAAGAGGCTCGGTCTGGACTAACCAAAGGACCGGAATGCGCCGGGCGATGTTTCCCGTGTTACGCCGAAGCTTATGTTTGCTCGCCATTTGGCATTGTCGCGGCAAACGAAGCCCTGCTGTTCCCGGCTCTTGCTGGGTGAAGGGCGTCAGCTGCGGGGTGGCGGGCAGTTGAAGCGCGCGTGGAAGGGCTGTATTGGTGCGCCCGCAGGAATGCAGCGGCGCCAATCGGCGTTTCTTTTTTCACGGTTGCTTGGGATCGAAAGTAGATGAAGACGCCACAACGGAGATTCGTTGTTGAATTCAAGTCGGGGCGACGACAGCCAAAAGCCAAGACGAACTCAATCTGGGGAGACACAGATCTCAAGGCTTTGGCCAGGGAAGTGGAAGATACGGCGCCGCATCTGTTCACTTCCAATGAAGGACCGGATACCGCTGATTCGGGTGAAACCAGGCCGGCTGATGCGATCAATGCAGAGGCTGCCAATGAACGCGCCGACGCTGTCGACGTCTCAGTAGCACCGATACCATTCGTCAACGGTACAGAGGTCGAAATCTCGAAACACCATGAGGCCAATCATCCGGCCGAAGCGACTGTGCAAGTGCAGGAGAGCCAACCGGCATCCGAGCCGCGAACGACATCAAGCGGCACTCCTCGAAAGCGCGCCCATCGCGCCCCCGCCCAGACGAGCGCGCTCAACTCGAACGTTGGGCACGATGATCAAGAGCCGCAGACAGGGACTGTCGACAATCCGATCTCCTTCGACGAGCTTGCCGCCTTGGACGCAGACAACAAGCGCCTCAAGAGGTTGCTGGCTGAACGGCTTCGTGCACAGAACCTTTGGCTCAAGAAGATGCTTGAACGATTTGATGCCGAATAGCGAGGTCGCACCACTGGCATCGGCCAAGGAACCCGCTGAGGCGCGAGTTCCGGATAGCCGCGCGCGGGCTGTGCTACCTCGATGTCAACTGCCGGGTTTTCGCGTGTTGCACTACTGAAGGGGTCGATCTGAAGCAAGCGAGAACCCGAAATTGCTGATCTAGGCGGAAGGTTGAGGTTGGCACTTGGAGTGCAGAGCCTGGCGGGGTCGGCATCGGCACCCACTTCAACCCTTGTAATTTCGGCGCCAGTGAGACCGCAGGACAAGGAGAGGTCCTCGACCCTATATCCCATTGCCTCGCGAGATTGCTTGACAGCGAAACTTATATCGACGCGGCCACGCCATCCTTGGTCCCCTTTGGGAGCGGCTCCTGCTCCTCCCCCGAAGGACCTTGGGCCGATCGGCACCACAGGGCCCTGGTGTAGTCGATGGCTCATCGAAGCGCCTGACGGTCGCTGAACAAGGGACAGCGTGCCCCTGTTCCTTCATGAACTGCTCAGCAAGCGCACGCTGCTCGCGAAGATGCTTGCCGTCGAGCAGCAGTGTGGCGATCGTTGCGTGTGCATCTTCATCGTGCCAGGCGAGGGCGGCCTCAATCTCCCAATTCGGGTCGGGGTTGTCAGCCTTCATTGGTGAGGCAGTGATTGTCATTTCAGGCTCACCAGAGGCGGCGCTTCAGGTCCCTCCACTCACATGCACGGCGATCTCTCCCGTGCCAATCAAACGCGAGGCGCCCGTGGCGTCATTCAGTTTAGAAAATCTAACAATCTCGTTCGACTTTCTAAATTGAGCTAAGTCCTCACTGGCCTTACCTTGCCTTGAAGCTGCTCGGGAGGCGGCTGGGAGTGGCGGCAGGTCCGCCTTCCTCGGAGGAGACAAGGCTCATTGGAACGATTGCGGCCGGCCGAGCGCACATGTGCTTTGCCGCGCGCTCGACGATGCGCAGACTTCGGCTGGGGCACTCCTCACATTCATCCCCTAGCTGAGGATCTTATCGATGAACCTTCATTCCCTTCTCTCCCTGCGCGCGGCCAATGGCCGTCCCGTTCGTGTGGCGCTGATCGGCGCCGGCAAGTTCGGTTCGATGGTCCTCGCGCAGGTCCAGCGCATCAGCGGCCTGCACATGGTGGCCGCCGCCGACCTCAATGTCGGCAAGGCGCGCGAATCCATGGAGCGCGTCGGCTGGCCGAAGGAGCGCTATGAGGCGCAGAGTTGCGGCGACGCGCTGAAGACCGGCAAGACCTTTGTGACCGACGATGTCAACGCGATCTTCGCTTGCGACGAGATCGAATGCATCATCGAGGCGACTGGCCATCCGATTGCCGGCACCCGCCATGCGCTCGGCGCCATCGAAAGCCGTAAGCATGTCGTGATGGTCAATGTCGAGGCCGATGTGATGGTCGGACCAATCCTGGCGGAAAAGGCCCGGGCCGCTGGCGTCATCTATTCCATGGCTTATGGCGACCAGCCGGCGCTGATCTGCGAGCTCGTTGACTGGGCGCGCGCCACCGGCTTCGAGGTCACGGCCGCCGGCAAGGGTATGAATTTCGAGCCGCGTTACCGCTATTCGACGCCGGACACCGTCTGGGGCTATTTCGGCTGGACTGAAGAGGAAGTGGCGAAGGGCGACTTCAATCCGAAAATGTACAATTCCTTCACCGACGGGACCAAGGCTGCCATCGAAATGGCGGCGGTTGCCAACGGCACGGGCCTCGATTGCCCCGATGATGGCCTGGCTTTCCCGCCGGCCGGTCTTCACGATCTCGCCCGTGTCTTTCGCCCGGTGAGCGACGGCGGCCGCATGGCAAAGTCCGGCTTGGTCGATATCGCAGCCAGCCAGGAGCCGGACGGCCGTGAGGTCTTCAACAACATCCGCTATGGCGTCTTCGTCACGTTCAAGGCGCACAATGAGTATGCCCGCGCCTGCTTCAAGCAATATGGCCTCTTGACCGATCCGTCCGGCTGGTACGCCTCCATGTGGCGCCCCTTCCACATCATCGGCCTCGAGACCTCCGTTAGCGTGCTTTCCGCCGTGCTCCGTAACGAGCCGACCGGCTCCTCCAAGGAATTCCGCGGCGATGCCGTTGCTACTGCCAAGAAGGATATGCAGCCGGGCGAGATGCTGGACGGCGAGGGCGGCTACGCGGTCTGGGCAAACGCCATTCCGGCGACGCGCAGCCTTGACCTCAAGGCTCTGCCGATCGGTCTTGCACACAACGTCAAGCTGAAGCGGCCGATCAAGAAGGACCAGATCGTCAGCTTCGACGACGTGGAAATCGTCAACGACCTCGATGTCGTGACGCTGCGTCGGGACATGGAAGAGCGCTTCCGCCCCGGCCAGGACGCGGCAGCCTGATCTTGCGGGAAGGGGAGGGAGAGATGAAAGCCTTCGTTGTCATCGCCGAATTCCGCGTCCGGGCGGAAAGGCTGGCGGAATTTCTCGAAGCCGCGCGCGACGATGCGGCCCATTCGGTCGCGGACGAGCCAGGATGCCGCCAGTTCGACATCGTCCAGCCCGAGGGAGAAGACGGCACCGTCGTCTTCTACGAGGTCTATGACAGCCGCGTGGCGTTCGATGTCCACCTGCAAACGCCGCATCTCGAACGGTTCCGTGCGGCGTTCCCGCCCCTCATCCTGGAGGAGCGGCCCGTCCGCTTCCTTCAGCGCCACCATCCGTGAAGGACGTTCCGCCATGGCCAACAGAGCAAAGCGGATCGCCGTCATCGGAACGGGCATTATGGGCGGCCCCATGGCCGGGCGGCTGGCGGATGCCGGCTATCCTGTCACTGTGTGGAACCGCACGCGGGACAAGGCGGACGCGCTATCGTGTCACGGCATCGGGACCGCCGCGACGGCGGCGGAAGCCGCCACCGGGGCCGACGTAGTGATCGTCATGCTGAGTTCCGGACCGGTCTGCGAGGACGTGTTGCTCGGCAGCGGCGGCGCTGTCGCGGCGATGAAATCCGGTGCGGCGCTTGTCGTCATGAGCTCTATTCCCGTGGAAACGGCTGTACTCATCGGCGAACGCGCCACTGGACGCGGCCTTGCCTACAGTGACGCGCCGGTCTCAGGCGGGGAAAAGGGTGCGCGAGAAGGCACGCTCGCCATCATGGCGGGCGGGACGGCGGCGGATGTCGCTGCGCTTTCCGATGTGTTCGCCTGTCTCGGCCGGGTGACCCATGTCGGCCCTGCCGGCAGCGGCGCGCTGACGAAGCTCGCCAACCAGCTCATCGTCGCTTCGACGATCTGCGCGGTTGCCGAAGCCCTGACGCTTGCCGAACGGGGCGGAGCGGATCCCGCCCGCGTCCGCGAGGCGCTGCTCGGCGGCTTCGCCGATTCCACTGTTTTCCGCCAGCACGGGTTGAAAATGGTGACAGGCGATTTCCGGCCCGGCGGGCCGGCGAAATACCAGGTGAAGGATACGTCCACGGCTTTGGCCTTTGCCCAAAGCTGCGGATTGAGACTACCGGTCGGCGAGGAGGTCGACCGGCTCTACCAGGCCATGGTCGACAACGGCGATGGCGATCTGGATCATAGCGGAATCATTCTTGAACTTCGGCGCATGAACGAGACCGCGAAACCGACGGCTTGTGCCTGACATGAAACTTGGGAGGAATGACATGAAACTCGCCACCATTCGCGGTCTGCTCGCAGCAGCCACGTTCTTTTCCGCCTCGTTCGCCGCGGCGGAAACCCTGACGCTTTCGACCCCGGACGCCGACACGTCGGAAATCACCCTTGCCGCCAACAAGTTCGCCGAACTGGTCTCGGCCAAGACGAACGGCGAACTGACGATCAAGGTCTTCCCGAATGGCACGCTCTACGGCGGAGACCCATCGGCCGGCGTCAAGCAGCTTGCCGGTGGTTCGCTGGACATGCTGCTGAACTCCACCTCGCTCTACGCGACCTTCAACCCGAAGTTCACGGCGATCGCCATTCCCTACCAGTTCCGCGACATCGAACAACTGCGGGCCTATCTCGACAGCGATCTCGGCCAGGAACTGCAGAGCGATCTCAGCAAGATCGGCATTCTCGGGCTCGATCTCTGGTCCCGGCCACTGCGCCAGATCACCAATTCTAAGCTGCCGATCACCTCGCCCGACGATATGAAGGGCCTGAAGCTGCGCGTGCCGAACAACCCACTTTGGGTGGAGTTTTTCGGCGCCATGGGCGCCGCGCCGACGCCGATGGCGTTTGCGGAGGTCTACAATGCCTTGCAGCTCAAGGTCGTCGACGGCCAGGAGAATCCGATCAATGTTCCGGTTAGCGCGCGGCTCTACGAAGTGCAGAAATATGTGACGATCAGCAATCACATCGCCGATGCCTGGGTGCTCGGCATCAACCCGGCCCGCTACGAAGGGCTGAGCGATGCCTTCAAGGCCGCCTTGCAGGAGGCCGCGAAGGAGGCGGAAGCCTGGAAGGCCGAGAACGACGCCGCCGATATCGCAAAGTCGCTTGAGACGCTCAAGGCGAACGGCATGGAATAAACGAGCTGACCGAGGAACAGCGCCACGCCTTCTTCGCGGTTGCCGCCGGCCTCTCGGAAAAGTTCTCCGCCCTCGTAAAGGACCAGTCCTTCTTCGAGCGCACCCGGTCCTTCGCCAAGACGAAATGACGCCGCGGGCGGCGCCTTGCGCTATAGCAGGGCGCCGACTTACTCGGCTTTGGTGTCTTTGTCGCGGAAAGGTATTCCCATGCGAGCTTCCCTAGGCTCTTCGCTTGGCACCTTCGTAAAGATCATCGCCGATGTGGCGGCCGGTGCCGCCTGTGCCGGCATCCTGATCGTGGTGCTCATCCAGGTCATTGGCCGCCTTCTCGGGCATCCGTTTCCCTGGACCGAGGAAGCGACGCGCTTTCTGTTCATCTGGATGGTGTTTCTTGGCCTCGCTGCCGGCTTCAGGACCGTTGAGAGCGCCCGTGTCGTCGTCTTCCTCGTTCTGGCGCGCCGTCTTTTCCAGCATTTGGCCGTACCGATCTACGTCGTGTCCTCTGTCTTTTTCTTCGGGCTGATGGGGTGGACCGGGCTCGCGCTCGTGCGCCAGCAGATCATGATGAGCGAGACCGCGGCCACGCTGCCCATTCCGATGTGGATCATTGGCATGGTGATGCCGGTTTCCGCTGCGATCGCGATCCTGGCAATCGTGGAATCGCTGCGCAGCCGGCGCGAACTCATCGCGCTTCCCGAACTCGGCCTGCCGGCGGGTGAAAGCGCCCATGCCGACGTCTCCATCTCTGCAGGACATTGACCATGTCGCTCTTTCTTCTTCTCTCCTTCTTCGGGCTGAGCATGCTCGGCATCCCGCTCGCCGTTGCGCTCGCGCTCGGCGGCGTGGCAACGCTCTGGCTCTACACGTCCATGCCGATGGACTTGCTGTCGCAGACGATGTTCTCCTCGATGAACTCGTTCTTACTTGTGGCGGTGCCGCTCTTCATCCTGGTCGGTGCCGTGATGGAACGCGGCCGGGTCGCCGAGCGCATCTTCGACTTTGCCGAGGCGATAGTGGGCTGGCTTCCCGGTGGGCTCGGCCATGTCAACGTCATCTCGTCCGTTATCTTTTCTGGTGTTTCCGGGTCGTCGGTGGCCGATATCGCGTCTGTCGGGGCCATCGAGATCAAGGCCATGGAGCGGCACGGCTTTCCGAAAGGCTATGCGGTCGGCATGACGCTCTGCACGGCGACGCTGTCCTCCATCATTCCGCCGTCGATCCTCGTGGTCATTGCCGGTTCGATCGCCAATGTCTCCATCGGCACCTTGCTGGTGGCCGGCCTGGTGCCGGGCCTGTTCATCGCCTTCGCCTTTCTCGTCTTCAACCACTTCTACTCAGTGTACTTCGGCTACAATCCGCCGACGCCGTTCAACTTCCGCCTCGTCGTGATCACCGGTCTGCGCGCCATCCTGCCGATGCTCACCCCGCTGATCCTCATCATCGGCATTGCGAGCGGCCTGTTCACGCCCACCGAGGCGGCAGCGGTCGCAGTCGTCTACGTCGCCGTACTTGGGATCCTGGTTTACCGGACCCTTCCGCTCAGCGAGATCCCGGAGATCCTCATCTCGACGGCACGCATTTCCGGTACGATTCTGTTCATCGCCGCTACCTCGCAGCTCGCCGCCTGGATCTTCACCTATGACGGCCTGCCGGAAAAAGTGGCCGACCTGATGCAGGCCATGAGCCTCGGCCCGCTGACGGGCATGCTGGTGATCTTCGTCTTCCTGCTGATCATCGGCATATTCATGGAGGCCATTCCTGCCATGTTCATCCTCATCCCGGTGCTGATGCCGCCGGTGCAGGCGCTGGGCATTGACCCGATCCATTTCCTGATCATCACCGTCATGACGTTGACGCTTGGCCTCGTGACCCCGCCCGTCGGCGTCTGCCTTTTCGCGGCGGCGCAGGTGGCCAATATGAAGGTGGAGGATGTCATCCGCGGTTCGCTGGCGCCGATGGCGGTCCTGACGCTCGCGATCTTCGCACTTGTCCTCTTCCCCATCCTCACGCTTGGCCCCATCCGCCTGCTGGGGATGTACTGAGTATGGCGGACACCTTCACGGGCCTGCACTCGGGAGGGGCGCAGACCGATCCCATCCTGGTCATGGGCATCGCCGGCACCGGAAAGAGCGAGATCGCATGCCGGCTCGCTACCACCCTCGGCGGTGCCTTTATCGAGGCAGACAGCTACCACAGCGCCGAGAATGTTGAGCGTATGCGTCAGGGGATCGGCCTTACGGATGCCGACCGCTGGCCTTGGCTGGCGGCGGTTGCACAGGCGGCGCGGGGTGCTGAGAACCATCCCGTGATCATCGCCTGTTCGGCCCTCAGGCGCAGCTACCGCGATTTCCTGCGCGACAGAATCGGACCACTCCGCATCCTCTATCTCGAAGGGTCTCCGGAACTCATCGCTGCCCGGCTTGCCAGACGCAAGGGGCATTTCGCCACCGGCTCGCTGCTGGAAAGCCAGTTGCGAGCCCTCGAGCCACCGGCGGAGGACGAGAGGGTCGTGCGCCTGGATATCCGCTTGTCGCCCGAGGCCATCGTCGCGGCTGCGCTTGCGTCTCTCGATGGCAGGGCAGAGAGCGAGGGCTGAGCCTCAGCGCCCGGCCGCCCAGGCATCCCGCTGGGCGCGCAGCCAGTCGAGGAAAACGCGAACCTTCCTGCGCCGCAGATGATCGAAGGGGCAGACGATCCATTGCGTCACCAGCCTGATCGTCGGATATGTCGTGACGGGGCAGATGAGACGGCCTGAGGCCAGTTCTTCCTCCATCATCAGCGTGCTTTCCAGGGCAATGCCCATGCCGCTCGCCGCTGCGTCGATGGCCATATGGCTGCGGTCGAACAGCACCCGTGGCCAGCGTTCGGTCGGCGTCACCCCCGCCAAGGGGAACCAGGTCGTCCATTGCGCCTGGGATTTGGCAGAATGGATGAGGCGGAAATTCGGAAGCTCTTCGGGTTTCAGGCTGCCGGCGGCCGCATAGTGCGGCGCGCAGACGGGCAGGAATTCCTCTTCCGCAACCCCTTCGACAAACAGCCCGGGCCAACGCCCGTCGCCGTGGCGAAGCTCGATGTCGACGATCTCCTGGCTGAAATCGGTCGGTTCGTTCGTACCGTCGAGGCGGACTTCGAGATGGGGCTGCTGGTCGAGGAAAGACCCAAGCCGCGGCAGCAGCCACTTGTTGGAGAGTGTCGGCGTTGCACGCACGATGAGGCTGGTTACCGAGCGGAAGCCCTTTATCGTAGCGGTGGCCTCGGCAATGTGCTCGACCTGATCGGCGATCATTGAGAAATATCGTTCACCCGCTTCGGTTAGCACGATACCGCGACCGGCCTTGGCCAGCAGAGCGACGCCGAGCTGCAATTCGAGTGTCTGGATCTGCTGGCTGACGGCCGACGGCGTCACGCTGAGTTCCCGGGCGGCGCGCGAAATACTGCCAGCGCGAGCCGCGGTGTGGAACACAAAGATGGGTTTGATCGGTATTTGCATCAGACCTGCTCGCACGGTTTCGGTCCGTTAAATCATCTGCCGGCCACATCGCCAAGTCGTGATTGTTGCGAAGCGTTAACATCCAGGTCGGACTGACTCGGAGCTTCGAAGACGTGTGGCTCCTCCCTAGAAAGCACGGCGAGATGAAGATTGATGGACCGTTCATCTCCGGGTCCCCTCGCTCCTCCTGTCGATCAACTGAGGGGCCTTCTATGGAGTCAGGGAACTGCCGGTGCTCACCGTGCAAGTTCTCTGCCGGATCCGACAAAAACACAAATGTCTAAGGCTTTGTGAAGTTCCGATGAGAATTTCAGGGGATATATTGTGGCACTGCGAAACGCCCATTCACATGCTCTTGGTCGCAAATGCGAGATTGGCCACGGCGATCTCTCAGGAGCGCTAATGGTATGATATCAGGATGTTTTATGGAAATGACCCGCTGGACGTTCCTAGTGACAACATTCAGGGCGAGCGTCGCTAATTCCGGTATCTTTCAAGGTTTTCCCGAATGGGGCGCTATCGGCCTTGCGCTGCAACATAGATTTCTGCTTTACAATTTACCATAAATTTGTGAAGAAGACACATCTGAAATCCTTACGGAACGAGCCCGTGTTGAACACCCGCTTTGCCACCCGCCTTAACTCCTTTGCTTCCAACGCCGAAAGCGAATGGCCAGACCTCAAAGGAAAGCCGACGGCTCTTCAAATGGCCGCACGTGCCGCAAAGGTCGACGGGCTCACCGACCTCGACCTGAACTATCCGGACCATGTCGACGACAATCCGGCTGAACTCGCGGGACAGCTGCGGGACATGGGATTGGCGATTAACGGCTTCGCTATGCGTTACTACACCAACCCGGCCTTCAAACTCGGTGCGTTCACCCATCCCGATGCATCGGTGCGTCGTGAAGCCCTCGATCTGACGAAGAAGGGAATTGATGCAGCGCGCGAGGCCGGGTCAAATCTGATGACCATCTGGCTCGGGCAGGACGGTTTCGATTACGCCTTTCAGGCCGACTATGGCCGGATGTGGCAACACGAGATCGAAGGCATCCGTGAAGTCTGCGAGCACGATCCTGATTGTCAGATCAGCATCGAATACAAGCCCAACGAACCGCGCTCTTATAGCATGATGCCGGATTGCGCCACGACGCTGCTCGCCATCAAGGATGCAGGTTGCGTCAATCTCGGGGTGACGCTCGACTTCGCTCATGTGCTCTATGCCGATGAACAACCGGCCTTTGCGGCAGCCATGATTGCCCGTCATAGCCGTCTGCTCGGGGTGCATCTCAACGATGGTTACGCCAAGCGCGATGACGGCCTTATGGTCGGTGCGGTCCACACGCTCCAGACGATCGAACTTCTGCGCCAGATCCGTCGCGACGGCTACGACGGCGCGATCTATTTCGACACCTTCCCTGATATGACCGGCCTCGATCCGGTCCATGAATGCGAGGTCAACATCAAGACGGTCCGGCGAATGCTGGCCGTCGTCGATCGCCTCGAGCAGGACAATCGCCTTTCCGGCGCGATTGACCGCCAGGACGCCGTTTCCGCGCAGGCTATCCTTCAGGAAGTCATGCTCGGCGCCGGCGCGTAATCGGCGGCTTCCGGGCCGCCACTCTGCTACCAGCACTAGAACCACATTCGGGAGGATTCCGATGAAGAGACTTTTGACGACTGCGGTTGCCGCAGGCTTTGCGGCCACGCTTTGGGCGACCGCTGGCTTTGCGCAGGATCTAGCACCACTGAACTCCGATACCGAGAAGGACCGCATCCAATGGTCCGAGTTGGAAACGAAGCTCGGCGCGTTCCCCAAGCTGCCCGATGGCACTAAGGCGGGCGGCGTCTCCAAGACGCTCACCAACGAATACTGGCGCTCTCTCGGAGAAGGTTACCAGAAGTTCGCCGACAAGGCGGGTGTCACGGTCGCCTATCAGGCAGCGCAGAGCGAAGGCGATCAACTCGGTCAGCTGACCATTGCCGAAGGCATGGTCACGCAGGGCTTCAATGTGCTCCTCGTCTCGCCGCAGACCGACGCCAACCTCCAGCCCGTGCTGGAACAAGCAAAGCAGGCCAATGTACCGGTTCTCAACGTCAATGATGCAGTGATCCCGCAGGCCGAACACTACGTCGGCAACGTTCAGCGCGACAATGGTGTGCGCGTCGCCAAGTGGTTCATCGAAAACCGTCCAGACGGTGGCAAGGTTGCGATCATCGAAGGCCAAGCCGGCGTCTACGCGGCCGTTCAGCGTACGGACGGCTTCAAGTCGACGATTTCCGGGGCCGGCAAGTTCGAGGTCGTTGCCAGTGTTCCCGGCAACTGGGATCGCCAGCAGTCCTACGATGCCGCCACCAATATCCTCCAGCAGCATCCGGACCTGATCGGCTTCTACTGCAACAATGACGGTATGGCGCTCGGCGTTGTCGAAGCTGTCAAGGCTGCCGGCCTGCAGGATAAGGTCGCCGTGTTCGGCACGGACGGCATTTCCGACGCCTATGCCTCGATCAAGGCGGGCGAGCTCACCGGCACGGTCGACAGCTTCCCGGTCCTGACGGGCGAAGTGGCGATGGAAGTGGCGCTGCGCCTCGTCGCCGGCCAAAAACTGCCGCGCGTCGTCTCCACGCCGCAGGCGCTGATCACCAAGGCTAACCTCGCGAAGTATCAGGGCGAGGGCGTTGATGTACGCGCCGTGCTGATGCAGGACGCGGCCGCCGCCAATTAAAGCCAAGGAGAGACCGGCTCGTTTCTTCGAGCCGGTCCCGTGCCATCGAGACGCCGAGGAGGGACTGGTATGGCAACGACCGCACGACTGAAATTCGCCGGCATCACGAAGACGTTCCCCGGCGTGAAGGCGCTGACGGACGTCTCCTTTGAGGTCATGCCGGGCGAGATTCACGCGCTTCTCGGGGAGAACGGCGCGGGAAAGTCGACGCTTCTCAAGATTCTGTCGGGCGTCCAGCGTGCGACCAGCGGCGAATTCTACGTGGACGGCGCGGTCGCTCACTTCCGGCGTCCGGAACATGCGCGCGCCGCAGGCGTGGCGATGATCTATCAGGAACTCCAGCAGGTGCCGAACCTAACCGTCGCGCAGAATATGTTTCTCGGCCATCCGCTGAAACGAGCGGGCTTCCTGGTCGACCGTCGCGAGCAGGAAAGGCGAGCGGCAGAGGCGCTCGCGATGATCGATCCGTCGATCGACCCTGCCCGGCCGATCCGCGAGTTGAAGGTGGCTCAGCGTCAGGTCGTCGAGATCGCCCGGGCGCTGCTGGATAAAGCAAAAATCATCGCCATGGACGAGCCGACCTCCAGCCTGACGCCGGCGGAGTTCGAGAGTCTAGCCACCGTCATCGAGAAGCTTGCTGCCTCAGGCGTGGCGATCATCTATGTGTCCCACAAGATGGACGAGGTCTTTCGCATCTGCCACTGCGGCACGGTAATGCGCGACGGGCAGGTGGTTGGCGTCGTGGACCTCAAGGCCACGCGGCAGGAAGACGTCATCGCCATGATGGTCGGTCGCGAGCTATTGCAGGAGGAGCACCATTCCCACGTGCGGGACGATGTGCGCCTTGAAGTCAGAAATCTCTCCTCGGTTAAGACGCATGTGCGCGATGTTTCCTTCGATGTGCGCCGGGGCGAGGTGCTTGGAATTGCCGGCCTTGTAGGCTCCGGGCGGACCGAGCTTTTGCGGTTGTTGGCCGGAGTCGATCTCATCGCCGGGGGCACGGTGAAGTTCGACGGCAAAGTGCTCAAGCTCAACAATCCGCGGTCCGCCATCGCTGCGGGCATCGGCCTTCTGCCGGAGGAGCGCAAGCGTGAGGGCATCATTCCGATTCGGCCCGTTTCCATCAATATGGCGCTGCCCTCGCTCGGCCGTTTCGCGATATCCGGCATCGTGCGGCACTCGGCCATCAAAAAGCGCGCTGAAGAAATACTGAAACAGGTCAATTTGAGGCCGTTCCAGATCGACCGGCCGATCAAATTGTTCAGCGGCGGCAATCAGCAGAAAGCGATCATCGCCCGCTGGCTGGCGGCCGGGTCGCAAGTCCTCCTCTTCGACGAACCGACCCGCGGTATCGACGTTGGCGCCAAAGCGGAGATCTATCACCTGATTGAGGAACTGGCCGCCGAGGGGCGCTCCATCGTGGTCGTTTCCTCGGAACTGCCGGAGGTTATGCGCGTCTCCGATCGCGTGATGGTGATGCGCAACGGCCGGATCGCCGCGATCCTCGGCCGTGCCGATCTCTCGGAACAGAATCTCGTTACACATGCCGTCGGCGAGGCCGCCGGAAAGTCCCAGACCAAGCAGGAGCATCGCTATGTCTGATATCGCCTCGAACTCCCCTGCGCGTCCCTCCCGACTGTTTTCCTCCTTCTCCGTGCGCGATGCGGGAACGCTGATCGGCCTCGTTCTCATCTTGGCGGTCTTCGCGGTGCTCGTGCCGGGCTTTCTGTCCGAACGTAATCTGATCAACATCCTGCAACAGTCGAGCATCAATGCCTGCCTGGCGCTCGGCATGACGCTCGTCATCATTTCCGGCGGTATCGATCTTTCCGTCGGTCCGACCGCTGCTATCGCGGCGGTCATCAGCGCCACGCTGCTGGTCTCGGGCTATCCAGTGCCGCTGGCGATCGTTTCGGGGCTCGGCATCGGCGTGCTCTGCGGCCTCGTCAACGGCGTGCTCGTTGCGCATGTCGGTCTCCAGCCCTTCATCGTCACCCTAGGCACGCTCAGCACCTACCGGGCCATTGCCCTCATCTACACCGGCGGTAATCCCGTGCTCGGCATCCCGCCGGAGTTCCGCGCCCTCTTTAACGGGTCGCTCGCCGGGATTCCGAGTTCGGTGGTGATCGTCGCTGCCGTTGCCGCCGTGGCCTGGATTCTGCTCAAGAAGACCCCGATCGGCGAGTATCTTTTGGCGGTAGGAGGTAATGAAGAGGCAGCCTATGTTTCCGGCGTGCCGATCGCGCTGACCAAGGTCACGGCTTATGTCATATCCGGCACGCTTGCAGCGCTGGCCTCGCTCATCCTGATCGGGCGCCTCGGCGCCGCCGAACCGATCCTCGGCAACTTGTGGGAACTCGACGCCATCGCGGCAGCCGCCATCGGGGGAGCCTCGCTGATGGGCGGCAAGGGTAGCGTCATCGGCACCATTCTCGGCGCCATTATCCTTGGCGCAATGCGCAACGGTTTGACGTTGATGAACGTGCAGGCTTTCTACCAACTGCTTGCGACCGGTCTTATAATCCTCTTCGCGATGATGATTGATCGCGTGACAAGGGGACGGGAATGAATTTGGAAAGCGATCTTAAAGCCGTGGGACCACGCATCAGGATGATGATGCCACATCTGACGCCGCTGGAGGCGCGCGTGGTGGAGACGGTCTTCTCGCTGCGAACCTTCGACGACGAGACGTCGTTGAAGGAGATCGCGAGCGAAGCCGGCGTCTCGGAGGCTATGGTCGTCAAAATCGCGAAGAAGCTTGGCTTTGCCGGCTATCGAGAGTTCCGCAACGCAGTCGCCCAGTACAACCGCCTGCCGACGGCGGAAATGCACCAGGAACTCTCGTTGGAGGACACCTCCCAGGAGATCATTCAAAAGGTGTTCCGCACGTCGATCCAGGCGCTTGAGGAAACGCTGTCTATCATGGACATCGAAGCCTTCGACCGGGCGGCAGACCTCATCTACGGTGCGCGTCAGCGCGATTTCTACGGTGTCGGCGGTTCGGCGCAGATCGCGCGCGACGTATCGCACAAGTTCCTGCGCATCGGCGTCCGGTCGAGCGTCTACGACGATTCGCACATGATGCTCATGTCGGCGGCGCTTCTCGGAACAGACGACGTCGCCATCGGCTTTTCCCATTCGGGCAACACCGTTGCCGTGATCGAGGCCATACAGCTTGCCCGCCGCAACGGCGCACGCACAATCGCGATCACCAACTACAATTCCTCGCCGCTCGCACAGCATGCGGACGTCGTTCTCTGCTCTACGGCCCAGGGATCGCCTCTCATGGGTGAGAACGCAGCCGCGCGCATCGCGCAACTCAATATTCTCGATGCCGTCTTCGTCGCGGTTGCGCAGCGTGATTACAAAGCCGCTGAGCGCGGCCTTGCCAAGACGATGGCGGCCGTCGCCTCCAAGCGCAAGGACAAATTCCTATGACCAATTCATCCCCTTCCGTCGTCGTGTTCGGCAGCCTTCACTATGATATCATTGTGAAGGGCCCGCACCGTCCCCGGAAGGGCGAGACTGTGGCCGGCTCCGCCTGGTACCCGAAATGCGGCGGCAAGGGTGGAAATCAGGCTGTGTCAGCGGCGAAGCACGGTGCACGTACCGCCATGATCGGCGCCATCGCACAGGACGAGTTCGGCCGCGCCCTTAAGGCAAACCTCGATGCCCAAGGTGTGGATAGCCGCTTCGTGCGGATCGTCGAAGGTGCAGGATCGGGCATGAGCGTGGCCATCTTCGATGAGGAGGGCGACTACGGCGCGGTGATCGTTTCCGGCAGCAACCTTGCCCTCTCCGAGGACGATGTCTCCGCGGCGGCAGGATTGTTCCGAGGCGCTTCGATTCTCGTGTTACAGAACGAAGTGCCGGACTACGCAAACGTGCTTGCTGCAAGAGCAATGAAGAGGGCCGGTGGAAGGGTCGTTCTGAATGCCGCGCCCGCCCGCACTCCGTCGCCGGACCTCGCTGCCCTTGTCGATGTCGTTGTCGTCAATGCAGTCGAGGCGGAGGCCTTGGCCGAGGTTCCGCAAGTCAACTCTCTCGATACGGCCCTTGTCGCGGCCCGTCTCCTCGCCCACCAGTATCCGGCAGCCGTCGTTACCGCCGGCGGTGAAGGCGTGGCATTCGCGGTCCAGGGCGGCGAGGAAGCCAAAATCCCCGCGATAAAGGTTAAGGTCGTCAGCACGCACGGAGCAGGCGATGAGTTCATCGGCGTGCTTGCGACAGAACTGGCGCGGGACGCGCCGCTGGAGCAGGCTATCAGGAATGGCAATGAGGCTGCCGGCCGTTTGGTGAGCTCACCGGACAATTAAGCGAAGAGGATGACCAATCCGGCTACCGTGATTTCAAATGTTACTGCCGCCATGAAGTCAGTTAGGACGTTAGGCCGCCGTAACCAGGGAGGTACGAGCGCCGGGGTCTTACCGGGCGCTCGGAGAATATACTAAAGGACGCGGACGTTTTCTGCCTTGGACTTACCGGTCTTGCGATCCTGACCCAAGTCGTAGCTGACGCGCTGTCCGTCGCTCAGAGAGCCACCCTGCACTGCGGAAATATGGACGAACACGTCGTTTCCACCATTCTCGGGCGTGATGAAGCCGAACCCCTTCTCGTTGTTGAAGAATTTGACTGTGCCGTTCGCCATGATTTGATCTCCAGAATTCAGCAATGAACGATGAGCCGAATACCTATAGGCGCAAGGCGGTGGCCGCAATGCCTCTGTTGCTCTCAAGCGACCAGGCGGCATGTTTGAGATCGATGAGCTTGATCGGACAGTCTTGCGGGCTCTTCCGCGTAGAAACGGCTGAGTTGAGGCGGGGTTCGCGCCGGTCCAGCAACTGGGGAGGAAGAGGGCAACCAGCAGGCGGCAGTCGTTTCTCCCAGCTCCACCTCAATACTAAGAATTCTGCGCTGGTCCAGAACTAATATCTGAGGCCCAGTTTAGCGGAGTGCTGTCGAGGATTGTTCGTTTCGCCGGTGGCGGAGGTACGCGGTCGTCAGTCGACGCCTCGCGACCTTCTCAACCACTCGCCCCCAACCGGCAAATCTCCAAGGCAACGTCCAGCGACTTTTCGAATGCCGGTACCGGCAGAAACTCGAAACGCGAATGGAAGTTGTGGGCGCCGGTAAAGAAGTTCGGTGTCGGGATGCCACGGGCGGAAAGGACCGCGCCGTCGGTGCCGCCGCGCATTGCGATCAGCTTCTTCTCGATCCCAAGTTCATCCATGGCCCTGAACAGCAAGGCTACGGCGCGGTCGTCACGCGCGAGGCTGGTAGCGATGTTTCGATAGGTGTCGGTGATCTGGTAACGGATGTTGCCGGTGGGAAATTGCGTTCTCATGCGTTCGGCCACCTCGGCGATCTTGCGTTTGCGCCGATTGAAGCCATTGGTGTCGAAGTCGCGGATCAGCGCGGTCAATGTTGCCTCGCTGTCGTTGCCGACGAGATCCTTGAACCAGAAGAAGCCTTCACGATCCGCGGTGCGTTCCGGTGTATCCTCGCGGTCGAAGTGGGAGATGAAGTCCATTGCCATCGAGAGCGGATTAACGAGCGTTCCCTTGGCCGACATCGGGTGCGCGCTGACCCCCGTAAAGACGATCTCCGCGGAAGCGGCATTGAAGGTCTCGAGCACCACCTCGCCAAGTTCACAACAGTCGATGGTGTAGGCAAAGTCGCAAGGGAAACGGGCGAGGTCGAGCTCCTTGGCGCCGCGCAAGCCGATTTCCTCGTCGGGCACTAAGGCGACGAAGATGTCGCCGTGCTGCTGCTGATCGAGCCGACCGAGCAACGTCATGATCACGGCAATGGCCGCCTTGTTGTCGGCACCCAGCACGCTGGTGCCGTCGCTAACGATGATGTCCTCACCGACCCAGGAACGAAGCTCCGGATGTTCTGCGACCCGCAGCCAGATGTCGGCTTCAGTGTTGAGGCAAAGGTCCTTGCCTTCGAAGCGGAGGATCTGCGGGCGGATGAAGGGCGAGAGGCCGACATCGACGGTGTCGAGATGAGCGATAAAGCCGATTGGGGGAGCTTCAGGCCCGTTGCCCCGCTTGACGCCGGTGACGACGGCATGTTCGTCGATCACGACGTCATCCACGCCGAGCGCGCGCATCTCGTCGGCGAGAAGGGCGGCGAACGCCGCCTGTCCCTGCGAGGAAGGCAGCGATTGCACGCGGCCGTTGCTTTGGCTCTCGATCGCGGCATAGCGGAAGAAGCGGCTGATCAGTTGTTCGCGGGCGTCCATGATACTCCCTATGTGGAAGATGCGGGCCTCGTCGGCCCGTTTGGTGGTCGGGGCGGTGGCGGGCTAAACCCGGATGACACCGACACCATCGGCTATCTGGATATCGAGACCGAGCCTCCCCGATTGTTCTGAGAGCCGGCGCAGGATCCGCGCGGCACTCTCGCCTGTCGCAAGATGCGGTGCCAGGCGCCGCTCCAGCACACCGTCCGCCAGCGCCGCGTCGCCGCCGATGACCACCGGATGAAGCGTGATCTCGACGAGACGGTTGTCGTCGCCGAACACGCAGACCCCGATGACGCTCTCCCAGACTTCGGGCGCGGTCCAGGTCGACGTCTCCGAACGCACATGGAAGATGAAATTGCCGAGGCTGTAGAAGATCGGCCGGCCACGATAAATCTCGATCGGTTGAAGGACGGGCGCGCCGTGACTGACGAACAGGGCGGCGCCCGCGTTGATGCACGCTTTGGCGACACCACTCACCCAATCCGGAACCTGGTACCAGTCGGACGCCCAATGATGATGGTGCAGATAGGCGACCACCAGAGATCCATTCTCGGCCGCTGCCGCGATTGCAGCGAGATTCCTCTGAAGATCAGCCTCATCGATCCTGACGCTACGCCCGCACCGGTCGGAGCGCTTGAACACCGCGCGTGCGATGGCGATCTCCGTTTGCGGGTCGAGGTGAGGGCGATCGTCCGGCTGGCTGTCATTGGCCAGATCGATCGCCGTATAACCGACCTTCTCGCGGATGGCTGCAAGCTGTTCGAATGCGATGCCGTCGACCTCGATCCTCTGGCTGAGCCCCAGCCGGTTGACGCCGGGGCGTGCCGGGCGGTTGTCGTCGCCATCGGCGGCATACATGAAGTCCGGACCGGGACCTCCGTCCATCGCGACGATTGCGACCCGACGCCCGCCGATCACCGCCGAGCTCGCTCGCGAGACTTGCGCGTGGTTGCGGCCAAGACCCGCATGGAGAAAGCCGCGCTTCTCCACCTCCTCGAGCGTCGACAGCACGCCAGAGGGGCCGAGGTCGAAGGCATGGTTGTTCGAAAGCGACAGCGCCTGGAAGCCAATGTCCTTGAGGGTATCAAGAACGACCGGGTCGCTGCAGCCAAAGAACGAGCCTTTGAGTGGCCAGCCGCCGTGATTGCCGAGAATCGTGCTTTCGAAATTGGTGAAGGAGAGATCGACTTCCTGAAGCAGCGACTGAACCTTGCGGTATGCCGGAGCGTCGATGTCGCGGATATCATGCTTGATCAGCGATTGGCCAGTGACGGCCAGGGTGAACCTGTCATTCATTGAAGTGACCTTCAGCATGTGAATCGGTGGGGGCGGGCGTTGATGAGGGCGCGGGTGTAGGGATTGTCGGATCGCGAGAAGATGAACTCGGTGGGCCCGAAATCCTCGATCCGGCCGTCCTTGAAGATGTAGACGGAGCTGCACATCGCTT
>Ga0209281_1000764_pt1 | contig 30885 bp, 32 predicted proteins | sample MedtruBG_FD_187514 | JGI IMG/M metagenome (GOLD analysis project Ga0209281, IMG submission 187514) | Root nodule microbial communities of legume samples collected from California, USA - Medicago truncatula BG (SPAdes) (version 2) | ecosystem: Host-associated > Plants > Roots > Nodule | place... | reverse complement strand
TGTAGCTTTTCTGTTTCAAAAGTTGCTTTTCGCATACAAAAACTGCATTTCATTTACAAATATTCATTTGTCAGTTACAAACATTGCATTTAGATTTACAAAATAGCATTTTGTTTTACAATTAAGTAATTTTAAGTTTAGAAGCTTATTTATAAACATATAATATATAATTATAAAAAATTAGTATCATATTTATAAAAAAATAAGCAAGAAACATTTTTTTATACAAAAGAGATTATTTATTGTTATATCACTAACCTTTATTTTATGGATATGTTATTTAGTTATAAATAGAGTGTTAATTTATATGAAAAATATTCGAAATAAAGATAGGGTGACATTTGTTTTTTATAATTAATAAGGAAAAAGTATTAAAAACTTTATGATATATTTAGGAGGAAATTTATGAGTTTGTTTATAAATGAATTAACAAATGAAGAGAAGGTACTACATTGTTTAAAGGATACGATAAGTTCAGAAGAATTATCTGAAAATAAAATATTAATGAGAAAGTATAATTTAACTGTAGATTTTAAGATAATAAAAGTAAAAGAATATGAAAAATTATTGATGGTAGAAATAGCTTTTAGAATCTATCATGAATTTTTTGATGAATATCTTATTGAGGTTACAGCAGGAGTTGAAGAAAATATTGATGCTGCAATTAATCAGTGTGTAAAAAATTTCACATCTAGTATTTTGGAAGTTGTAATAAAGTCTTTAGCTAAAGGATATGATGAAGAACTTGAAGGTGATTTTTTTAATTCATTAAAGAGTTATTATTTAACAAAAGGTAGTTCCAAAAGTATTGGTGAGAAGAAAGGAAATGAAGAAATAGATTTTTGGAATCTATTTCATGAAAAGATTAAGGAGAGACTTGGAAATAAAAAATCATATTTAATCAAAATTTATGCTTCTAAACTTAAGAGTGGAGATTTAAGCTGTGAATGTAGAATTAATGGAATTATAGATGAAGAGATAACTGAACACCTAAAAAACTATTCAAAAGATTGGGAAGTGATTACTAACTTTTACTCATTAAAGCAATTCTTTGTAATAACGCAAAAAGATGAAACATATGAAAAATACCCATATAGCAAAGAGGAAGTAGTTGCATTTACTAATAAGGCTATAAAAATACTTGCAACATGTGATAATGAAGAGAAATTTAATAATATAGACAAAGAAATAAATGAAATTACAAAAAATGAAAATGTATCAAATGAAATAAGATCTTTTATTCCTGAAATTTTTTGTGAATTAGTATTTTCAGAAGCAAGTTTTTCTAATAGAATTATTTTTGTAAAAGATAATGAACAAATTGAAGGGTATAAGAGACAATTTACAATCTATTTTTGGATTTACGAAACAGTTGTAAATGTGTTTAAGGAGAGAGTTTTAAGTGAAAACGAATTAAAAACAATAGTATCATTTAGTGCAACTTACAGTTCTATTGCTGAGGCTTTAAATAATGGAAAAGAGATTAAGGACCTCAATAATATTTTATACGGAATAAGCGGTCCGAAAGGATATACTCCATTATAATAACATTTACAAATATTAGAGGTATATTGGTTATTTTGCTAAATAATCAATATATTTTTTAATACTTAGTTATGTTACAATTATCATAATTATGAAAAAATATAATATATTATAGGAATAAATTAGGTAAATGATGATGAATTTAGATGTATTTGGTGTTATAATAGATATATATTATAAAATTATGGTGAAGGGTGGTTTAATTATGATATCATTTTATCGTTGTGAATTATGTGGGAATATTGTAGGTCTTATTAAAAGTGGAGGCGGAAAATTAGTTTGTTGTGGAAAAGAAATGACTAAGCTTGAAGCAAATACTACAGATGCCGTACAAGAAAAACATGTTCCTGTAGCAGTTAGGAAAGATGGACAAATCCATGTGACAGTAGGTTCAGTTGAACATCCAATGGCAAATGAACATTATATAGAATGGGTTGCAGTGGTTTCTGATAAAGGAACGGAAAGAGTTTCGTTATTGCCAGGTGAAAAACCAGAGGCGTTTTTTGTTGATAAGGGAAAAGCAATTGTGTATGCATATTGCAATTTACATGGTTTATGGAAAACAGAAATATAAGTTAAATTAGTTTTTTGATCATTTAGGATTAAACATAAAATTTTAATTAAAAGATTAAAGAGTAATTTATTAAAAGTAGAATAGATTAATATTATTTAATGGCAGGTTAGAAAAGTTTTTGTTTCAAGCATTTAGGGAGACAAACAGATTTTGATAACCTGCCATTAGTATTTGGTTTAAGATTTTTAGATATAAATTCAATGTATGAATAATTTAAGGTAAGCAAATAATAGATAGGGAAAAAATTTCGAAGTTGCATTATTTAAATTATTATAATATATAAACATTCAATATCATAAAAATACTTTGTGATTTAATAATATGACATAAAAGAATTAGAGATAGATAAGAAGGTGAAAATCATGTTAAGGAAGATAGAAAATAAAAATATGGGTAGAAGTAATTTAGATTGGCTTAATAGTTTATTTCATTTTTCTTTTTCAGAATACTATAATCCTAAGAATATTAATTTTGGGGTGCTAAGAGTTTTAAATGATGATTTAATTCAGTCTAAAACAGGGTTCCCGATGCATCCTCATAATGATATGGAAATTATAACTTATGTTATTGATGGAAAGTTAACTCACAAAGACAGCATGGGTAATTTAGGCGAAGTAAAGAGAGGAGAAGTCCAGTATATGAGTGCTGGGACAGGAGTTTATCACAGTGAATATAATCTTAATGATGAACCTTTAAGGCTACTTCAAATATGGATTTTACCGGATAAAGATGGTTATAAGCCAAACTACGGTCAAAATAATTATAGATGGAGTGAGAGAGAAAATAAATGGCTGCATTTAGTTAGCAAAATTGATGGTAATGCATCAATTAAAATTCATCAAGATGTTAATTTGTATGCTCTTTATTTAGATAAAGATAATATAGAAACAATGAATTTAGCAAACGGTAGGCAAGCTTATCTTGTTCAAATAGAAGGGGATTCAACAATAAATGAAGTAATATTAAATGAAAAGGATGCTTTAGAAATAATAGAAGAAAATATAAAAATCAAAGCAAAAGAAAATTCACATTTCTTAGTAATAGAAATGAAGAAAGAAGTGCAAACTTATGTATAGGAATTGTGAGTACAATAAAAATTATTAAGGAGATTGAAAAATTATGAGTAAAGTATTATACATAAAAGCAAATGCGAAACCAGAAGGACAATCAAGAACATTTAAAATATCAGATAGTTTTATTGAAGCATATAAGCAAAATAATTCTAAAGATGAAATTACAACATTAGATTTATATAAAGAAAACATTAATTTTTTAAAAACAGAAGATTTAGGCGCAGTTTTTGGTCCTAAAGATGAAGAAAGTAGGAGTAATTCAATTCTAAAGTATGCATATCAATTTGCAGAGACAGATAAATATATTATTGCAGCACCAATGTGGAATTTAAGTATTCCATCAATTCTAAAGGCATATATTGATTATGTGAGCGTAGTAGGGATATCATTTAAGTACACAGAACAAGGCCCAGTAGGACTTTTAAAAAATAAAAAGGCTGTATATATAGCTACTAGAGGCGGAGCATATGCAGAAACTCCATATGAAATGGATGGAATTTACTTAAGAGCAATTCTTGGCTTCTTTGGAATTAAAGATATCACAACAATAGTTGCTGAAAAATTAGATGTTCAAGGTGAAGATACGGATAAAAAGTTAGAAGATGCAATTAACAAGGCTAAAGATGTTGTAAAGAATTTTTAAATTGTTAAAATAAATATAAAAGGAAGAAAGTCTGTGAGAAAGCTAACTTCCTTTTAGATTAAATTAACTAAAGATTCAGCATCTAGTCAATAAAATTCAAATAATATTTCTATTTCTGAAAAATATCTTGAAATAATAAAATTATTAAAAATCGAATTTAAAGTAAGTGTACTAAGAGTAAATAAAAATAGGAAAACTGTGATTCTTACACTAATCTTATTAAGATTTTCTTTTTTATGTATAATAGGAGTATAATGAATTACAGAATAAGGAGATACAAATGAATAGTAAGAGTACAGAAATGATGAAAAAGTTAATAGAGGAAAAGAAGCAAAAAGGCAACAATGCAAAAAATAATAGAAAGGCGGCAAAAGTGATAGGAAAAGCCTCAAAGGGAGTAAAAGTTGGAAATGGTGGAGGTCTATTTGATAAATAGGTTAAGAAAATATTATAACAAAAGACAGTTATTTTTATTTTGCTCCTAATGTGCGTTATGGAGTACTGTTTTGCGGGTTGAGGAATTTATACCTCAAAGAGATAAATTTAAGTTAGGGAAAGGCGTAATATGATTATGAAGATTGGTGTTATAGGAATAGGTGGCACTGGCGGATATATCAGTGCAATGCTATGTAAAAATAATGAAGAAGTATATTTAATTTCAAGAGGAAAGACTTTAGAAGTAATAAAAGAGCAAGGCCTTACATTAAAAAGCGAGGTAGAAGGAAATTTTGTAGTTAAGCCTAAATTAATTACAAATGATCCTAAAGAAGCTGGAATAATGGATATTGTTTTTGTATGTGTAAAAGGGTACTCTATTGAGGATGCAGCAAAATCTATATTGCCTATGATTGATGAACATACTCTAGTTATTCCGATAATCAATGGAGTTAATGGAGGCAGTAAATTGTATTCATATTTAGGAAAGGGTCAAGTAGCTGAGGGAGTAATGTATATTGTATCTCAAATTGAAACTCCAGGAGTAATTAAACATACAACTAAAAATAAAAAAGTGATAATTGGAGAAAATAAAAGCCGTCAAATAGATAAATCATCCTTAGAGAGAGCATATAAAATTTTAAATGATTCAAATGTAACTTGCGAATTACGTGATGATGTAGAAGTAGCAGCGTGGGAAAAGTACGTATTTAATTGCGCATTTAATATAAGTGATTCTTATTTTGACGTTAACGCAAAAGGAATTAAAGAGAATGAAGAAAGATTTAATGTATTTTGTAATCTGGCAAAAGAATGTGAAAATGTGGGAAGAACTAAGGGGATTAACCTTCCAGAAGACATTTATGATACAACCATAAAAATACTAAAAAATTTAGATGGGAATAGTACAAGCTCTATGCATAGAGATGTGATGGAAAATAAAAAATTTGAGCTTGAATTATTTAGTGGAGAACTATGCAGAATGGGAGAAGAACTAGGAGTACCAACTCTTTATAGTAAAATGGCATATGAAAAACTAAGAAAGTTACAGCTTTAACTTAGAATATTATAAATCAAAGGAGGAAAAGCTTAATGATGGTAGTAATTTCACCAGCAAAAACTTTAGATTTTGAAAAAGTAAATGAAACATTGCCAATGACAGAACCACAATTTTTAATGGAAGCTAAAGAATTGGTTCACGAATTAAGAGGATTTGATTCTTTTTCGTTGGAAAGAATAATGAAAATAAGTCCAAAATTATCTACATTAAACTACGAAAGATTTCAGACATGGTCAGATTCATTAGATTCAGCAAGGCAATGCATCATTGCATTTAAAGGCGATGTTTATAGGGGAATGGATGTTGGAAGTTATACTATTGAAGATTTTTTTTATGCAAATGATAATTTGAGAATTCTGTCAGGATTATATGGTGTTTTAAAGCCTTTTGACGGAATTAATTTATATAGATTAGAGATGGGGACAAAATTAAGTTTTGATGGTTTTAAAAATTTATATAATTATTGGGGAAATAAATTATTAAAAAATATAGCTCAAGATGTGAGTAAAGGTGAAAGCGATGTGCTTGTAAATTTAGCTTCTTATGAATATTTTAAAGCTATAGAAAATATTAAAGAATTAGATGATATTAAGGTCATAACACCTATCTTTAAAGAATATCGAAATGGAGAATATAAAATAATATCGATAATGGCTAAAAGAGCAAGAGGGCTAATGACTTCTTTTATAATAAAAAATAAACTTAAAAGCATAGAAGAATTAAGAAAGTTTAATGATGAAGGTTATGAATATAATGAGGAACTATCAAATGGTAATGAACTAGTTTTCACAAGAGAAGAAAATTTTTCAAACAGATAAGAAAGGAGCCAATGTTATGGTTGATTTGCTTTTATTGGGATGCGGTGCCGGAATGCCTATGCCTAATAGATTTTTATCAGCTAGTCTATTAAGTTATAAAGGAAGAAAGATTCTTATTGACTGTGGAGAAGGTACACAAGTATCGATGAGAATGTCTAATACAGGTTTTAAAACTATAGATATAATATGTATTACACATATTCATGGAGATCATATTGTAGGACTTCCGGGGTTACTTGGAACTATTGGTAATAGTGGACGAAGTGAGCCTTTAACAATAATAGGACCAGAAGGAATAGCTGATACTGTTAATAAATTAAGAGTCATAGCTAATTGGCTGCCTTACGAAATTAATATAATTGAAAACCCAAAAGAATCATTTGAAATTAAGGATAAAAATATAAATTGGGATACAGAGATATCAACTATAGAATTAGATCATTCTTCTCCTTGTATTGGATATAGCTTTTATTTTAAGAGAAGGCGTAAGTTTGAAGTAGAAAAAGCATTAAAAAATAATGTTCCTAAACACTTGTGGGGAAGGTTACAAAAGGGTGAAAAGGAGATATCTTTTGAGGAAATAAATTATACAGAGGATATGGTTATGGGGGTAGAGAGAGAAGGAATAAAAATCACTATAGTTACAGATACGAGGCCTATAGAAAGAATAAATACGTTCATTGAGAAGAGTGACCTGTTTATATGTGAAGGGACTTATGGAGATGATGAAGATTTACCTAAAGCGATTAAGAATAAGCATATGACGTTTAGGGAAGCTGCAACATTAGCACATAAAGGAAAAGTTGAAAATTTATTGTTAACTCACTTTGGTACGGCTATGAGTGAACCAGAAGTATATTTAAATAATGCAGCAGAGGTTTTTAAGAATACTTTAATCGGTTATGATAGATATAAAACAACGTTAAATTTTGAGGAGGACTAAACAATAGTATTGGGAAAATTAAATATATATTTGTTGGAGAGTAATTGATGATAAGTAAATTGAATAAAAATGAAGTTGATAAGATTATGAGGATATGGTTAGATGCAAGTGTGACAGCTCATGATTTTATTGAGAAGCAATATTGGATTGATAAATATGAAGTGGTTAAAAACGAGTATATACCAAACTCTGAGACCTTTGTTTATAAAGAAAAAAATGATATAAAAGGATTTATAAGTATTATTAATAAAGATTTTATTGGTGCATTATTTGTTGATAATAAGAATCAAGGCGAAGGAATTGGCAGTAAATTAATTGATTTTGTTATAAATAAATATAGCGAATTGTACTTAACTGTGTATAAAGATAATCTAAATGCTGTGGCTTTTTATAAGAAACATAATTTTAAAATAATAAGTGAAGACTTAGATGAGGATACAAATAAAGTTGAATTTATGATGATGAGACAACGCAATTAGTGCTGAAAAATAATCTATGGAAAATAAGGAAATATAGTAGTATAATAAAATTATCTTAAAGAAAGGGCGAGGTAATTTCAAATATGAGAATGTAATCTACAATCGAGATTTTAGAGTATAACAAGAAAATAGCTTATTAATTTTAAAGCTTGTTATAAAAAGGAGAGTACTCTTTTATAAAATAGCTTTATAGTTATGGTTTTTAAACCTAGATTATTAGGTATTTTGTTGTACTTAAATTTAAGGAGAGTAGATTATAATCTATTAGTAATGATTTTACCATAGTTTAAATTCAATGTGGTATTATAGATTTTGAAAATCGCAAATCTATAGGATATATTGCACATTGGAATTATACTTCTTTTAAAATTAAATTTTGTAATTTCAAATTTCATTTACTAAAATAGATATAAACTCTCTCCTAAGCAAAATAGGAGGGATTTTTTTGTTACTAGCAAAATTGAATAAAATAAAAAAATATTATGGAGATAGACTAATTCTTGATATAGATAATTTTGAAATTTTAGAAAATGATAGGATTGGGATAGTTGGAGAAAATGGCTCTGGCAAATCAACTATGCTTAAAATAATGGTAAAAAGTATTGAACCAGATGATGGTAAGGTGTTTTTAACTGAAAGTTATTCCTATATTAGCCAGCTGGAAAAGAACTATGGAGAATGCGAAGAGAACAAGATTAAGAAATTATTTCATGCACCTAAAAAATATGAAGATTATTTATCTGGGGGAGAAAAAATAAAATTAAAAATATCAAAAGCATTAAGTGAAAATAAAAAGTTAATAATAGCGGATGAACCAACTTCTAATTTAGATGGAAAAAGTGTAAAAGTTCTTGAAGAAGCTCTTACGAACTATAGTGGTTCATTATTAATTGTATCTCATGATAGAGAATTTCTTGATTCATTATGTAATACAATAGTTGAAATAGAAGACGGAAAAATGAAGATGTATAAGGGGAATTATTCCAACTATTTGAAATTAAAATCAGAAGAAAGAAAGAGAGCAGAATTTGAATATAAAGAATATGTATCTGAAAAGAAAAGACTTGAAAATGCTATTAATAGTAAAGAAGAGTCAAGAAATAGCATTAAAAGGACACCTAAGAGAATGGGTAATTCAGAGGCAAGGCTTCATAAAATGGGTGGACAAAAGGCTAAAAAGAATATTGATAATAATATTAAGGCAATAAAAAGTAAAATTGATCATTTAGAAGCTAAGGAAAAACCAAAAGTAATTAAACCAACAAAGATAAATATTCAAAATGGTATGGAGATAATATCTAAAAATATACTTGAAGTAAATAAATTAAATCTGTATGCGGAAGACAAACTTTTAATTAAAGATGCTTCGTTTAGAATTAAAAGGGGGAGAAAGGTAGGGATTATAGGAGATAATGGTTGTGGAAAAACATCTTTGTTAAAGGAAATATTAAAAGGTGATAATAAGAGTATAAAAGTAGCTAATAGAGTAAGTTTTGGTTATTTTGACCAAAGTCAAAATACACTTGAAAATGATAAAAGTATTTTAGATAATGTATCTGAAAACTGTTCATATGATCAGGGGTTCATCAGGATTAACTTAGATAACTTTGGCTTTAAAGGCGATGATGTGTATAAATCTGTGAGTGTATTAAGTGGCGGAGAAAAAGTAAAGGTTGTTATTTGTAAAATATTACTAAGTGATAATAATGTTTTAATATTAGATGAGCCGACTAATTACTTGGATATTAAAGCTATGGAAGCCTTAGAGAAATCATTAAAAGACACAGAAAAAACTGTATTTATAGTATGCCATGATAGAAGATTCATTGAAAATATATGTGACTTTATACTAGAAATAAAAGAGAAGTGCATTAAAGAGTTTGATGGTAGATTTAAGGAATATTTAGAATTAAAGAATAGGCCTAAGACCAGTAAAGTCGAGAAAGAGGAGAGAGGAAAGTTATTACTTTTAAGAAATAAGCTTTCTGAAGTTATTTCGCTTTTATCGATTGAAAAAGACGTATCAAAAAAAGAAATCTTAGAGTCTAAGTATAATGACTTGTTAAAAGATATAAAAGCTTTAGAATAAGTAATTTTAAAGAAATACAAATAAAATTTGATCATATTCAAATCGTAAACTCCAAGTGAATATACTTTTTGCTTGGAGTAATTTTGATTCTGGAATTTATTATTGGTAAGTTATGTGATTAATAATAGAAAACGGCATATAAAAACTCTAATTATGGGAAAAATAACATTACAGTAATAATAAAAATAATAAATATAAAATATAGAAAAAACTACAAAAAATAATTTGATAAATATATAGTTAGCAAAATTATAAAATAAATAGTATAATATTGTAGAAAATTGTGTTGATATACTTAAAAAATAGTATTTTAAACAAAAGATATATTGAATGAGCTTTAATAATTATGACTAAAAAATTAAATTATTAAAGAGGTCAAAAAGGAGACGGGAAAATGTTTTTTAAAAAAATAGTGTATGGCTTTTATATGATATGGCTTAGGATTGAAGGATTTAAATTTGAATATCTTAAGAAAAATAAAGGTGAAGCAGCATCGTTAGAATACCTTAGAAAAGTAGCTTATAATTGGAGCAAATTTACTATGAATATAATTGGCATAGATTTAGAAGTAAAGGGGATAGAGAATATTCCAGATGAAACATGTGTGTTTATTGGGAATCATTCCAGTATACTTGATATCCCTATATTACTATATGTTACACAGAGAAATTTGGGGTTTATAGCAAAAAAAGAGATGCTAAAAACCCCGATAATAGGATACTGGTTAAGAAACAGTAAATGTGTACCCATTGATAGAGAAAATACAAGAACGGCTATGGCATCAATTAATGAAGCTATAAAAAACATACAAGAAGGCAATTCTATGGTGATTTTCCCAGAAGGGACCAGAAATAAAGAAGGTAAAGTTGGCGAATTCAAAAGAGGCAGCCTAAAGCTTGCCACAAAGTCAAAAGCACCAATTATACCTGTAAGTATTGATAGAGCATCAAGAGCTTTTGAAGATACAAGAAAATTTAAATCTACAAAAATCAAAGTTATATTCGGTAAATCAATAGAAACAAGAAATTTGACTAAAGAAGAAGAAGGAACTTTAGCAAGCGATATTAGAAATATAATAATAGATAATTTGAAATAAGAAAATTACAATAACGTTTATGAAGAAGTTAACGAGAAAATTAAATTAATAAATGTAAAAATCGCAATTTAAAAATATTATGAAAATATTAATAGAGCAACATATACCCCCTCTGCAAAACAGAGGGGGTATAGTATTTCATAAGATACTATGTAAGTAAAGCAATATTGAGTACTGTGCTCAAATTCTATAGCACTTTAATTTCTTTGTTATTCTTGTGGTATAATAAGTTGTATTATTAATGGTTTTGGTTCTAATATTCATGTAATACTCTCCTTTTTAAAGTATGAGTTTACCCAATAATTTACCCAATTTACCATTTAAATTAAACAATAAGGATGATTATATGAAAAAGACAATAGGAGTATTAGCACATGTTGATGCAGGAAAAACTACCTTTTCAGAACAAGTGCTTTACCACACAAATAGTATAAGAAACAGAGGTAGAGTTGATCATAAAGATTCATTTTTAGATAGTCATAATATTGAAAAACAGCGTGGTATAACTGTATTTTCAGATCAAGGTGTATTTGAATATAATAATTCTAGATATTATTTAGTTGATACTCCTGGACATATTGATTTTAGTACTGAAATGGAAAGAGTAATTGCTATAATGGATTATGCAGTAATAATTATTAGCAGCGTTGAAGGAGTTCAAGGACATACTAAAACAGTTTGGAATTTACTTAGAAAATATAATATTCCAACAATATTTTTTATTAATAAATTAGACAGAGTTGGAGCAGATAAAGATAGAGTCATAAAAGAAATTAAGAAGGATTTAACTCAAGATGTATTTTACATTGATAGTGATTTAAATGATAATAATAAGAAAAGTTTGATAAATACTGATGAACTTAATTTTGGAGAAGAATTAGTAGAATTTATAAGTGAATATGATGATTCCCTTTTAGAAAAATATCTAGAAGGAAATTATGATTATGAGCTTTGGTATGGGACATTAAAAAATTTAATTAAAGAGTGTAAAATATATCCTTGTTTTGGAGGATCGGCTCTTCAAGATGAAGGTATAAAAGAATTTTTAAAGGATTTAGATAAGTTAACTGTCACAAATTATAAGGAGAATGGAAAATTTTCAGGACGTGTATATAAAATTCGATATGATGATAGTGGAAATAGGATTACTTTCATTAAGGCATCAACAGGAACTCTAAAAGTTAAAGATGAAGTCATTTATGGAGGCGAGATTCAAGAAGAATTAAGTTCAAATGGCGAGACAAAAATTAATTATATAAATGAAATAACTGAAAAAATAAATAGTATTAGGATATATAATGGAAGTAAATTTAAGACAGTGGATAGTGTAAACGCTGGTGATTTGTTTGCAGTTACTGGTATATCGAAAGCAGTAGCAGGTGATGGTGTTGGAGAGTTAAAAGAAAGAATTAATTATGAAATGGTACCAACATTAATGTCAAAAGTTATTTTTGATAAGTCTTGTAATGTTCGAGAAGTATTAGGGTATTTCAGAATTTTAGAGGCTGAAGACCCATCTTTAAATATAATTTGGAATGAAGCTCTTCAGGAAATACATGTGCATGTAATGGGTAAAATTCAGTTAGAAGTATTAAAAGAAGTAGTGAATGAAAGGTTTAATTTAAAAGTAGAGTTCGGTCCATGTCAAATTCTTTATAAAGAGACAATTTCAAAAGAAACTATAGGTAGTGGGCATTTTGAACCATTAAGGCATTATTCAGAAGTACATTTAAAACTTGAGCCGTTGCCTAGAGATACTGGAATAATTTTTGAAAATAAATGCCATAGTGATGATTTAACCTTTGGAAATCAAAATTTAGTTAGGACTCATATTTTTGAAAGAGATCATCATGGACTTTTAACGGGTTCACCTATAACAGATCTGAAAATAACACTTCTGACAGGAAGGGCTCATAATAAGCATACCTGTGGAGGGGATTTTAGAGAAGCAACCTTTAGGGCGTTACGGCAAGGGTTAGAAAAAGTAGAAAATATACTGTTAGAGCCATATTATAAATTCACTATCGAAGTATCAAGTGAAAATATAGGAAGAGTACTATCAGATATTCAAAAATTATATGGAACTTTTGAGCTAGCGGAAATTCATGAGGATAAAGTAATTATAAACGGAAGAGGACCAGTTGCAACATTTATGGATTACAGTATGGAAGTAATTACATTTACAAAGGGTAAGGGAAGTATTAGTTTGATCTTCGACGGATATGATATATGTCATAATAGTGAAGAGGTAATTGAGAATAAAGGATATAATAAAAATGCTGATATAGAATATACTTCAACTTCAATATTTTGTTCTCATGGTCAAGGTTATTTAGTGCCATGGGATAGAGCAGATGATGAAATGCACTGTAAAATTGAATTGTAGGGAATATTAAAATTATAATTTAAAGATTGAATTGATATTTAGGAGATTAGATGAAATTAAAATTTGAATATAGAAGTAAAGAAATAGAATTTAGTGTAGTTAGAAAAAAAAGAAAAACTATTTGTATTAAACTTGAGGAAAGTGGAGAAATTCTTGTAAGTGCACCATTAAGAACTAGTAAAGAATATATTCTATTAGTAGTAAAAAATAAGGCACTGTGGATTTTGGAAAAGCAAAAGGAAATACAACAAAGGACATCAAGAAGAGTTAAAAGAGATTTTACTTCGGGAAGTACTTTTATGTATTTAGGAGAAGAGTTTCCATATAAAATAGTATTTAATGAAAAGAATAAAAAAATAAATATAGATTTAGAAGTAAAACAAAGTTATGAAGATTTAATTTTAAATGATGAATATACAAATATAAATAACATTGAGATATTAGATAATAAACTTGAAAAAACTATTTCTAGAAATAAAATGTTTATTATAAATACTAATACAATGGATAACGAAAAAATAAAAATGGCGCTAGAAAAATGGTATAGAGCAGAAACCTTAAGAATCGTACAGAAAAGAATAGATTTTTATGCAGTTAATTTTAAAGATAGGGTTACAGAAATAAGAGTGAAAGAGCAGAAAAGAAGATGGGCAAGCTGCACAGGGAAAAATGCAATTTTATTCAATTGGAGATGCAGCATGGCAAGAGCTGATGTATTGGATTATATTGTTGTTCATGAGATGTGTCATATGGATCATAGAAATCACTCAAAGTACTTCTGGAATAGAGTATCAGAAATAATGCCGGACTATAAAGAAAAGCATGAATGGCTCAGAAAAAATGGAATGAATTTATATATTTAGAGGTAGAAATTAATAGCTACCTCTTTTTGTTGAATTAATAAAGGAAAATTATATGATTAAAGTCCGATTAATTTAAGTTGTGATTTCTTCAGGCTTGTTTTTTTATTTCTTCAGAACTATAATCAATATATAAGTTATATGCTAAGCCTGCAATAACAAGCAATCCTCCAACCATTTTAGAAAATGAAATTGTTTGATTAATGAGAAAATCTATAACTATTCCAGCAAAAAGTTGGCCGATAAAAATAATTAGAGTAGCATAGAAAGACGACATTTTGGGAGTTATAACACTAGATAAAATAACAATTATTACTCCTAATAATCCTCCTAAATAAGCATAAAAAGGTATGGTGTTAAATTGATTTGTTAATAATTTATCTCTTAAAAAAACTAATAAAATTAAAGAAGCTGATAAACCAGTTAAATAATTAAAGAAACTAGATTGCATTAGTCCTACCTTTTCAGAAAGTTTAGTGTTAAGAATTCTTGATGTCACAACAATAGAGCCTGATAGAATTGAAATTAATATATAGAACATATATATAGAACCTCCTTTTTAAATAAATGTCATTATATAAATACCTATAGTAATAATTAATAATCCGATAATTTTTTTCTTGTTAAATATTACTTTTGGCATCCCCAAGAAGCCATAGCAATCGAAAGCTAGTGAAGTTAGAAGCTGTCCTAAAAGTCCTAATGCCACAGGAAGTGAAACTCCAAGAGCTGTGTAGCTTAAGTTATTAATCATAACAGTAAAAACACTGATAGCTCCAGCGCTATATAGATATATTGGAATATTATTTTTAAAAGATATTTTAAGTTTCTTGTAAAATAATATTACAATCATAACTAGAAAACCAGTAATATGAATTATAACTAAAGAATAATAATTTCCGAGATTATCTGATAATGTTCCATTAAAAGCTATCATTATAGCAATAAGAACTCCTATAAAAAATGATAAAAAATTATACATAAAAGTCTCCTTATAAAAAAATAATAATTACAATTTAAGTATTCACATTTACTAATAGGCAATTTAACCTAAATAATATTTCTGAACAAAACTTAAGAGTTGCTCTTTATATTCTAAGTTATTATAATTAAATACTAATAGGACAAATGTCATATTTGCAGTTTTATTTATAAAAAAATGTTTAGGAGAAGAAATAGTGACTAAAGTAGAAGATTATAATGAACTTGAAAACTATATAAAAAAGTATGAATTAAACAACATATTTTCGGATAACGTAAGAGCTTATATGTCATTATATATGTTTAATAAAAATGATTATATATGCCGAGAAAACGAACATTTAGAGAATATGTTTTTCTTAGTTAAAGGAAAAGCAAAAGTTTCAAAGCATTTGGAAAACGGAAAATCTCTATTAATTTCTTTTTATAGTCCTCTTACTATTATAGGAGATGTTGAGTTTGTAAGAGATAATAAAACTGATTGTAGTGTTCAAGCTATAAAAGATACTTATTGTATAGGTATCAAATTTGAGGTAGTGAGGCAACAATTAACTAAGGACTATAAATTTTTGTTGAAAATATGTGATTATTTAAGTGAGAAGCTTAGAAATGGAAGTAATAATAGCTCAATAAATTTGCTATATCCCCTTGAAAATAGACTTGCAAGTTATATAGTTGCATTCACCAATATCGAAAATGAAGATAATGAGGTTAAAAAATTCAGGTTTAAAGAAAATTATAGTGAGATTGCTGAATTGTTAGGAACAAGTTATAGGCATTTAAATAGAACATTAAATAAATTTTGTTTAGATGGAATTTTAGAGAAACGTGGTAGAGAATATATAATAGAAGATTTACAAAGATTACTTTATTTAGCTGGAGAATTATATAAATAAAGCTTTGGTTTAAACACTAAAGCTTTTTTGTGTAGTTACAAATTATCTATGAGTGTAAACGGTTAAATTAATATCTATTTAATACATAAAAAACGCATAAATATATAAAATATAATCATATAAGTCAAAATTCTTATAAAATATATTATTTTCTAACAATTTATTTTATGAGAAACGAGTTATAAATATAAGGATAAACAAGTAATTAATTCTTGGAGGTATCCTGAAATGAATTTTATAATTTACTTCTTATATCAATTTATATTTTGGTATCCACTTGTTATGAGTATGTGCTGGATAATTGGTGGCATACTATTTTACTTTAGAAGAGAAAAGAAAGAAGAAAAAGATTTAAAAGAACATCCTTTAGTTTCAATTTTAATTCCATGCTATAACGAAGAAAAAACAATAGAGGAGACAATTGAAAAATTAGATAAATTAAATTATGAAAACTATGAATTAATAGCTATCAATGATGGCAGCAAAGATAGAACCGATGAGATTTTAGATAATCTTGCAGATAAATATGAAAAGTTAAGAATAATTCAACTTAGGACAAATAGTGGAAAAGCCAATGCATTGTATTTAGGACTCATAGCATCTAAAGGTGAATATATTGTGGGTTTAGATGCAGATGCTTATTTAGATAAAGATGCATTAAATTACATGATTCCTCACTTCATTGCCCCAAATTATGGAGAAAGAGTAGGTGCTGTAACTGGAAATCCAAGAGTAAGAAATAGAAGTTCTCTTTTAGCTAAAATTCAGTTATGCGAATTCTCAAGCATTATAAGTTTAATAAAACGGACACAAAGATTATTAGGTAAAGTAATGACGGTTTCGGGGGTTGTTGTTGCATTCAGAAAAAGGGCTCTGATTGATTGTGGATTATGGGATAGAGATTTAATCACAGAAGATATTGGAGTTACTTGGAAATTGCAAAAAAGGTTTTGGGACGTACGGTATGAACCTAAGGCTCTTTGCTATATGTTAGTTCCTGAAACATTATCAGGATTATGGAAACAAAGGGTAAGATGGGCACAAGGCGGAATGGAAGTGATACTAAGGCATTATGATATTCTCTTTAGCAAAAAATATAGAAGATTATTTCCTATATTTTTTGAACAAATTTTTAGTATATTATGGGCAATTATATGGACAATATTTTTTATAATAACTGCAATACAATCAATTCTAGGAAAGAAATCATTTTTGGATTTTTTTTGGCAGGGTCAGTATTTAGCGTTACTGTGCTTACTACAATTTTTAGTGGCAATGTTGTTGGATAAAAGATATGATGAAAATTTAATGAAATATTATTTATGGGCTATATGGTATCCAATATTTTATTGGTATATAAACGCATTTATAGTAATAAGAGCCTTGATAAAAATATTAACTAAGAAGAAGAATTTAAAATTTGCTACGTGGGATAGTCCAGATAGGGGGCTATAATTATGGTTAATGCTGATTTCGATGAAAATATTATTGATGGGAAGCAAAAAAAGAAATTTAAAATTATTGAATGGATTTTTTCGGTATTTGGATGGAGTTTAATGCTGGGATATTTAATTCAGATAATTGCGTCATTAATTGTTTGGGGGTTTAGTTTATCTAACTTTTACAATAAACTTTTTATGATTGGCAATTTAGAAAATACCATAAGAATAATATTAGCGACAATTTTAATATCACTAATATTATTTATAGTAATGTATGGATGGGGAAAATATAATTTCAAAAGATTTGCACATTTAAGAAGAAGAAAATTTCCTGAGGATATTAAACCAGAGGAGTTAGCTAAATATTTTAATTTATCAGTTGAGGAAATAAAAAAAATGCAAAATGATAAAAAAATTGAATTAGAAAAAACAATAATTTAAATGATGTAACATTGTATAAAAAGTATCTTTCTTTTAGAATGGAATGTATTTATAACTATAAATACATTCCATAATTAAATTCTGTATATATAAGTATATTTAGAACAGAATTCATTTTTGAAGTTTATATTTTAATATACAAAAAAATGGTTTTTATATTTCAACAATTCGTCTGGTTATTTTAAAGCCAATAGTTTGTTCTATTTCATCCAAATCTCTCATGTTTTTAGGATCTACAAACATGCAAGTATATCCTTTTTCACCAGCCCTTCCTGTTCTACCAATACGGTGAATATAACTTTCAACATTTTCAGGAATATCATAATTATATATATGAGTTATTCCGCTAATATCTAAACCTCTGGCAGCGACATCTGTAGCAATTAAATATTGTATATCTGCATTTCTAAAAGACTTCATTATGCGTTCTCTTTTATTTTGAGGAATATCACTGTGTAGTTTCACGCAGTTGTATTTACGTGTATGTAAAATTACTTCAAGTTCATCGACTCTTCTTTTAGTCCTGCAAAATATAATAGCCATGAATGGGTTATCTTCATCTAGCACTTTACATAAAGCATCTCTCTTGTTTCTATCAGTTGTTTCAACAACATCCTGCTTGATAGCATTTAAAGTTACCTCTTCTTTTTTTATGGAAACTATGGCTGGATCGTTCATATATCTATATGCTAATTTTTTTACAGCTGAGTCCATAGTAGCAGAGAAACATAGCATTTGTTTCTTTTTAGGCATTTGTTTTATAATTGCTTCAACTTCATTTTTAAATCCCATAAATAACATTTGGTCTGCTTCATCTAAAATAAAAGTTTTAAGTTTACTTAAGTTTACAGATTTTCTTTCTAAATGATCCAATAGTCTTCCGGGTGTAGCAATAATTAAATGAATATTGTTATTTAGTTTTTTTAATTGAGATCCTATATCTTTTCCACCATATGTAGCTAAAATATTTATATCTTTTGCTTCTTTTAATTTGTTAGCCTCATTAGTTATTTGAAGAGCTAATTCTCTTGTTGGTGTGAGTATAAGAGCTTGAACTTCATCAGATTTTGGATTTATTGTTTCAAAAAGTGGAATAAGGAAAGCAAGTGTTTTACCGGTTCCAGTTGCTGCTTCAGCAATAATATCTTTTCCTTGCTTTATAATAGAGATACTTTGTTCCTGAATCGGGGTAGGGGTATTAATTCCAGAAATCTTTAATATATTTACTAAATCATCACTAAGACCCAATTGTTTAAAATTCATTTTTTTCATACCTTTCATGAATAATGTATTATTTATTAATTAAATTATTTGAGTTTTTGTTAAACACTATTCTCTATAATATATTTATTGATAAATAAAAGTCAATGACTTAGAAAAAATAGGTTTACAAAATAACAAAGTATGATAAATTATAGGTAAGAAGAAATACATAGCAAAAGCATAGGAATACTAAATAAAATCTATGTATTAGAATAAAGAATATTAATAGAAAATTTTATATTAAAGCAGATATTAATAGTTGATTTTCTAAAAATGTCTTAATATAATTAAATATAGTAGGAAAGGTAAGATATGGTGGTTTTATGAAGATTTCAACAAAAGGTAGATATGGTTTAAGAGCATTAATAGATATATGTATATTTTCATCATCTGAGATGGTTACAGTAAAAAGCATTTCTGAAAGACAAGGGATTTCAGAAAGATACTTAGAGCAAATTTTCTCATCTCTAAGAAAAGGAGGAATAATTAATGCGAAAAAAGGGGCACAAGGAGGATACTTTTTAGCTAAAAGTCCTAGGGAGTTTACGATTGGAGATATTTTAAGTGTATTAGAGGGAGATTTGCTTTTAATAGATATAGAAAATGATGAAAATGAAATAGAAAATTTCATGAGTGAAAATTTATGGAATGTTATAAATAATAAAATTAGTAACTTTTTTCACTCTATAACGCTAGAAGATCTTGTTAACGATTATAAAAAGTATAATAAAGAAGATATGTATTATATATAGTTGATTAGAAACATTATAATTAAAAGGTATTATTAAATAATTATAATACCTTTTAATTATAAATATGTGTAAATGCCTACATTAGTTTGTAGGCTATTTTATTTTAATACTTTTTAACTTGTTCCTTATTTCATACATTTCAGTTTCAAGGCTATCGATTTTTTGATCTAACATTTGTATAGCTCTATTATCAGTAACTTTTGATTTTTCATCTAAATATCTATCTATATCTGCCATAACTCCTAATAGTTTTTTAAATAAATCATATGCAGTTGTCATATTATCAAATCCTTTCAAAATAATAGTATAAGTTTAAATAATAGCCGGATAATAATTTAATTTATTCAAGAAAAGAAATAAGGTTCCATTAATTATAAAGATATTATAATTGATTAATATTAATGAATTCAATAATATTAAAGTCAATTAAATATATTTATAATTATTTACAAAAATTGAGATTGTTAAAAAAGTATTTGCAATATAGAAATTAATGTGTTATATTAATTACAATAAATTAAAGCCTTTGATAAGAATAGTAGGTAATAAAGCTTAGTGTAAAGAGAGTTCGATGTTTGGTGAGATTCGAATGCTGTAGGTATTATTGAATGGGTCTTTGAGGTGACATCTTGAAATGGATATTTTAAAGTAGGGGTGTACGGGGAGTCAGCCGTTAAAATGACAGGATATAAATTATGAGTATTACTAAAATCTTTAATGTTTTTGATTAAATTAATTATATTTTAGATTTTTGAATATAATTATTATGTGTTAGCTCATATAAGTATCTGATGATATATATTACAATAGGTGGTATAACGGAATTATAGAATTTCGTCCTGATTAGGATGGGATTTTTTTATTTTTAATTATATAAAGTATTAAATATTGATTGTTTTTTACTGATTGTAAACATAGAATTCAATTAAGTAAAATATTTATCATAAGTAGTGCTGTAGTTTAAAATAAAACTATAATTATATTTATCACTTATATAATATTTAAGTTTGGGTGGCATAGCGAGTCACTTCGTCCCAAAAATTAGGACGAAGTGGCTCTTTTTTATTTATAAAATTAAAGGATCTTTGGGGGGAAAATTATGATTAATATTTCAAAAGATAGTTTTTATGAAAAAAAGAAATCGGAATATGTATTTTCATTGATAAGTGAGTTTAGAGGTGATGAAATTACTCCAATAAAAATTTTTGATGGATTCAAAGGAAGTAGAAAATTCATATTTGAAAGTGGAAGTAAAGAAAATTACTTTGGAAGATATTCATTTATGGGAGAAAATCCTTACAAGGAAATTTGTGGCGATGGACAAGAAGGAATAAATCAGCTCAAGAAAGAATGCAGAATTAAATTTGATAAGAATACAAATACGTTTTCTTTTAAAGGCGGAGCAATTGGATATATGGGATATGATTCTATACAACTATATGAAAAAAAGCTTAATTTTAATAATGAAGATGAATTAAAAGTTCCAATAATAAGATTTAACTTCTATAACAGATATATCTGTTATGATCATTTCACCCATAAAGTCTATATTATAGACAATATCTTAAAAAACGATATAAGAGAATACGATGAAGTAATTAAATCACAATATGAATATATAAATAGTTTACTTTATAAGCCAACTTTAACAGAACCGTCAGAAGAGAAGAAAGATATCTCTTTTAAGTTTCATACATCTAAAGAAGATTTTGAAGAAAAAGTAAGAAAAGCAAAAGAACATATATTAGCAGGAGATATATTTCAAGTTGTACTATCACAGAGGATGACTTGTGAAACTGAAAAAACTCATCTTGAAATATATAGAAAGCTTAGAGAAGAGAATCCTTCACCTTATATGTATCTAATAGACTATGATAGCTATCAAGTAATAGGATCATCTCCAGAAAGCTTGGTATCAGTGAGAGAGGGGAAAGTTATTACAAATCCTATAGCTGGAACAAGAAAAAGAGGAGAAACGCCAGAGATTGATAATGCTCTTGAAAAAGAACTTATGGAAGATAAAAAAGAACTTGCAGAACATGTTATGCTTGTTGACCTGGGCAGAAATGATATAGGGAAAGTAAGTAAAATAGGAACAGTTAATGTAAGTGATTTTATGAAAATTGAGAGATTTTCGCATGTTATGCATATTACGACGAAGGTAGTTGGAGATATAAAAGATGATTTAGATGGATTTGATGCATTAGCAGCTTGTCTTCCAGCGGGAACTGTATCTGGTGCTCCTAAAATAAGAGCAATGGAGATTATAGAAAATCTTGAAGATTTTAAAAGAGGAATTTATTCAGGAGCAGTTGGATATTTTTCTTATGGCGGAAATATGGACACGGCAATTGCTATTAGAACAATGATATTAAGAGGTAAAACGGCGTATCTTCAAGCAGGTGCAGGTATAGTATATGACTCAATACCAGAAAAAGAATTTGAAGAAGTTCAAAATAAACTGATGGTTTTAAAGGAGGCTTTAAGATGATAGCGTTAATAGATAATTATGATTCTTTTACATTTAATTTATATCAGTATTTAAGTGAATTTGCTGAAACTAAAGTTTTTAGAAATGATGAGATAACTGTTGATGAACTTAGAGAACTAAATCCAAAAGGAATAGTAATTTCACCAGGTCCAGGAGTTCCAGAAGATGCTGGAATTTCTATAGAGGTGATAAAAGAGCTAGGGGATAGAATACCTATTTTGGGTATTTGCCTTGGACATCAAAGTATTGCAGCAGCATACGGTGGAAGAGTAATTAGAGCTAATGAAATTTTTCACGGTAAAACTTCAAAGGTTCAAGTTAAAGGTAAAGATATATTTGAAGGAATTCCAAGAAAATTAGATGTTATGAGATATCATTCACTTATAGTTGAAAATAGTTCACTTCCAAGTTGTCTTGATGTTTTAGCATTAACTGTTGATAGTAATGATATTATGGCAATTAAACATAAAGAATACAATGTTTTTGGACTTCAATTTCATCCTGAGTCAATATATACACCTAAAGGGAAACATATGATTGGAAATTTTGTAATTAACATATGTGAAGATAAATTAGAGGACTATTAAAAAGTAATTAGAGTAAATAATGATTATAAATACTGAGGCTATAAAGATAAGCAATATTATAGATTTTAAGGGGGCGTTAAAATGATTATAAATGATGCAATTAAGAAATTAGCTTCGAGAGAAGAATTAAATGAAGATGAAGTAAGAGGCGTGATTAATCAAATAATGAAGGGGGAGGCAACTTCTGCTCAAATTGGAGGTTTTTTAATTGGACTTAGAGTGAATGGGGAAACACCAAATCATATTTTAGGAGCGGTTAAAGCTCTTAGGGATAATGGAGTAAAAGTTGAAATGGAAAATACGGAGCATCTAATTGATACTTGCGGTACAGGAGGAGACGGATCCAAGACTTTTAATATTTCTACAGCAGTAGCAATAATTGCAGCAAGTGGAGGTGCTAAGGTTGCAAAGCATGGTAATCGTGCAGTTTCCAGTAAAAGCGGCTGTGCAGATGCTCTAGTTGAGCTTGGAATAAATATAGACTTTGATGAAATTCAAAGCAAAAAAATTATTGAGGAAAATGGAATGGCATTTTTATTTGCACCAAAGTACAATGGTGCAATGAAAAACGTAGCCAAGGAAAGAAAGGAACTAGGAACAAGAACAATTTTTAATTTATTAGGACCACTTGTAAACCCAGCACCAATTAGTGGGCAGCTTATGGGTGTATATGATGGGGCTTTGATAGAAACTGTTGGGGAAGTTCTTTTAAATCTTGGATTAAAGAGAGCAATGGTTGTTCATGGCGATGATGGATTAGACGAAATTACTACTACAACATTAACAAGTGTATGTGAAGTAAAAGATGGAGAAATTAGAACTTATAAACTTAATCCGGTTAAGCTAGGAATTAATAAGGCTACCTTAGAAGATATAAAGGGTGGAGAAGCAAAAGAGAACGCTGAAATAATATTGAAAATTCTAAAAGGAGAAAAAGGACCTCAAAGAGATATAGTTGTTTTGAATTCAGGTGCTGCACTATATGTAGCAAATTTAGCCGATTCTATTGAAGAAGGTATTAAAAAAGCAGCGGAACTTATTGATTCAGGGACAGCCTATAAAAAGTATGAGGAACTTTCTAGCTTGTAAGTGGTGGTTCAAATAATAATTAAGAGGTGATAATTTTGATTTTAGATGATATTGTTGAAATGAAAAAAATTAGAGTAGCAGAAAGAAAAAAAGAAATTCCAATAAAAGAATTAGAAAAGCAGGCATTAAGCAAAGTTAAAGATGAAAAAGAGTCGAATTTCAGAAATCCGTTTATGACTGCATTAAAAAAAGAAGGCTTATCTGTAATTGGGGAATTTAAGAAGGCATCTCCATCTAAAGGAGTAATTGTAGAAGACTTTAATATAAAAGAAATATTAAATTATTATACTTACCTTGGAATAGATGTATTTTCAATTTTAACAGAAGAAGATTTCTTTTTAGGGTGTGATGAATACTTAAAAGAAATTAGAAAAATTTCATACATTCCAATATTGCGTAAAGATTTCATAATTGATTTTTATCAAATTTATGAAGCGAAAGTTTTAGGAGCTAATGGAATTTTACTTATCGCTAGTGTCTTGGGCGAAAATTTAGGGAAATTTTATAAAGAGGCAAAAAGATTTAATTTAGAACCGTTAGTAGAGGTTCATAATAAAGAAGAGCTAGATTTAGCACTTAAATATGATTGCGAAATTATTGGAATTAACAATAGAGATTTAAAAACGTTTCATGTTTCATTAGATATTACTAAAGAATTAATTCAGTATATCCCAAAAGAAAAGATAATTATAGCTGAAAGTGGAATAATGAGTATTGAGGATTTAGATATGATTAAAAAATATGGAGCAGATGGAGTGCTGATTGGAGAATTGTTTATGAGAAACATAGATGATTCAGAATTTAAAACTAAATATAAAGAATTTAGGAGTAATAAATAATTTGTTAAATCTAGAAAAAATTAGATTATGCGAGGATTTAATATGATTCAAGTTAAAATTTGTGGGATAACCAACAAAAATGAGATTGAATATTTAAATATATTAAAGCCAGAATATATAGGATTTGTATTTACAAAAAGTAAACGACAAGTGACTAGTAGAGAGGCTAAAGAATTGTGTGGTAATTTAAGCAATGAAATTAAAACTGTAGGGGTATTTAAAGATAATACAATAGAAGAGATCTTAGATGTTCTTAATGCTATTCCTTTAAATGCAGTTCAACTTCATGGAAAAGAAGATGAGGATTTCATCATGCAATTAAAGAACAATATAGATATAGAAACAAATATATGGAAGGCATTGGCAATAAGTGATGTTGAAAATATAAAGAGGTTTATAAAATTTAAAGATATCCAATTAATAGATAATATCCTTATTGATGGTGATAATCCAGGCAGCGGTGAAATATATTCACTAGATAGCATTGGAAGATTATTTGATGAAAACTGCATGGTAGAACAAGAAATTAACTGTATTAATAGAAAATATAACTTCTTTCTAGCAGGAGGGATAACACCAGAAAATGTTGTAGAAAGAATTATTAATGCAAATTCTATAGGGGTTGATGTTTCATCAGGTGTAGAATCTATGGATGAAAAAGGAATTAGAACAAAGTCATTCGAAAAGATGAAGAAACTAATTGATAACGTTAGAAAAATTAAAAGTATATAAGTAAACTTACTATTATTAAGGAAGGTTGGGAAAAATAATGAATGGTAGATTCAACGAATTTGGGGGACAATATGTTCCTGAAACTGTAATGAGTGCTCTAATTGAGCTTGAAGACGCGTATGAAAAATTTAAAGGCGATAAAGAGTTTATTGAAGAGTATATGTACTACTTAAAATATTATACAGGAAGACCAAGTCCACTTTATTATGCAGAGAACATGACAAAGGACTTAGGTGGTGCAAAAATTTACTTGAAAAGAGAAGATTTAAACCACACCGGAGCCCACAAGATTAATAATGCTCTTGGTCAAGTGCTTTTAGCTAAAAGAATGGGTAAAAAGAAAGTTATAGCAGAAACAGGTGCTGGACAACATGGTGTTGCAACAGCTACTGTAGCAGCAAAGTTTGGAATGGAATGTAAGGTATTTATGGGAGAAGAAGATACAAAAAGGCAAGCTATGAATGTTAAGAAGATGGAGCTGCTCGGAGCTGAAGTTGTTCCAGTTTTAAATGGAACAAGAACATTAAGTGATGCTACAACAAAAGCAATTAAATATTGGGCTGCAAATGTAGAAGATACATTTTACATCATAGGATCAGCCACTGGTCCCCACCCATACCCAACTATGGTTAGAAATTTTCAAAGAGTAATAGGCGATGAAGCTAGAAAGCAAATTGTAGAACTTGAAGGAAAACTTCCAGATTATATTCTAGCTCCAGTTGGAGGAGGAAGCAATGCTATAGGAATATTTTATCCATTTATTCAAGATAAAGAAGTTAATCTTATAGGAGTTGAAGCTGCTGGTAAAGGTGTTGAAACTGAGGCACATGCAGCAACTATTACAAAAGGGCAAAAGGGAATTTTACATGGAACGTTAAGTTATGTTCTTCAAGATGAAGATGGAGGAATTCTTGAGGCGTATTCAATATCAGCAGGGCTTGATTACCCAGGGGTCGGACCAGAACATGCTTACCTTTCTGAAACTAAGCAAGCGAATTATGTGAGTATAACAGATGAGGAAGCAGTAAGAGATGGGTTCATGTATTTAACAAAAATTGAAGGAATAGTACCAGCTCTTGAATCATCTCATGCTGTGGCTTATGCTAAAAAATTAGCACCAACACTAGGCAGTGACAAAATTATAATTGTAAATCTTTCAGGGAGAGGAGATAAAGATATGGATGCAGTGCTAGCATATCTAGGTGAAGAATAATGAATAGAATTGATATATCGTTTAATAAAGTAAAAGAAAACAATAGTAAAGCTTTAATACCTTTTGTAACTTGTGGAGCAGATTTTACAATTGAAGAGACAGCGGATTTAGTTGTAGCCTTAGACCAAGAAGGTGCAACTGTGGTTGAAATTGGAGTACCTTTTAGTGATCCTCTTGCAGATGGCCCTGTAATATTAAATTCATATACTAAGGCTCTTAAAAATGGAACAAAATTAAAAGATGTATTCAGATGTGTAGAGCTAATAAGAGAAAAATCAGAAGTTCCAGTTGTACTTATGGTTTACTTCAATGTTGTATATTTTAAAGGAATAGAAAATTTTTTGAAAGAAGCTTCAAAAAGTGGAGTAGATGGACTTATAGTTCCAGATATACCCCTTGAAGAAAGAGGAGAACTTAATAAAATTTGTGAAGAAAATGGGATTTATTTAATTCCTCTAGTAGCTAGAACATCAAGAGATAGAATTGCAGCTATAACAAAAGATGCAAAAGGCTTTGTTTATTGCGTTTCAACAAATGGGACTACAGGTGAAAGAACTTCTTTAGATAGTGGAACTCATGAATATTTAGATGAAGTTAGAAAAATTGTAGATATTCCAATGTGTATAGGGTTTGGAATTTCTTCAAAGGAAGTTGTTAAAGAAGTTAAAGATTACTGCGATGGAGTAATTGTTGGAAGTGCAATAGTTAAGAGAATGGCAGAAGGTAAACAAGCGGTTATAGATTTTGTAAAAGATTTAAAGGAAGGCTTTAGATTATAATTTAAAGAAGATATTAAAATAACTAACAAATTCAAGAAGATTAATGATCATAAATTGGACATGAAATTAATAACAATTATTGCATATATATTAACGATAAGTTATTAAATATTATGCGAAAATAGAGTAAGCTGAGCAATATTATACTTTGGACAAGGTTTGAAAGAGGGCTTGAATTAATAAATGATAATTAAATTTGAGGTGATTTTATGAGTATGTCTATAATTGAAAAGAGGATAGAGGATAATGTATTTTCTTTTTATTATAGATATGGATTTAAAGTGAGCAATTAAATCTTAAGCAAAAAATAGTATTATTAATATTGAACCGCAATTAAAATAAGTATAAACTAAAACCTGTGATAAGAATAAGTAGATGATAAATCTTAGGAAAAAGAGAGTTCAAAATTTTGGTGAGATTTGAATACCGTAGATATTATTGAATGGGTCTTTTGAGGTGATATTTTGAAATTTTTCTAGTAGGAATATCCGGGAAATCAGCCGTTAAAATGATATTGTAATAAATTGAGAACTCTATTTTATATAATATTACTTAGTTTATATTAAAATTTGGGTGGCAGAGCGAGTCACTTCGTCCCAATGTTTCGGGGCGAAGTGGCTCGTTTTGTATTATAGGTAACATAGACAGCTGTATAAATTTAAATTTTAGATAATTTAGTAGAAAGGAAGTTGACTGTTATGGAATGTGGAACTTTAGAGAAAGTTAGAGAGAATATAGATAGAATTGATAAAAAAATAATTGAATTAATAGCAGAAAGAAGCAGTTATGTTGTACAAGCGGCGAATTTTAAGAAGACATCTGAGGAGGTAAAAGCACCACAAAGAGTAGAAGAAATTATAAATAAAGTAAGAGAGTTAGCAAAGTTCCATGGTGTAAATCCAGATATAGTTGAAAGCATATATAGACAAATGATTAATTCATTTATAAATTTAGAGTTATTTGAGTGTAAGAATATTGTAAAATAAGGAGGATTAATATGTCTTATGAATTATTATCTGTAGTACCTTGGGGAAGAACATTAAAAGAATATAAAACAATGTTTAAATTAACTGATGAGGATGTTAAAAAAGAAATTGCAAGTTTTGGCGATGGTCCTGCGAGTTTTAATTCAGAAATGAACAAGTTAAAAAATAATGTGACTTCATTTGATCCGATTTATGGATTTACAAAAGAACAAATACTAAATAGGATAATGGAAACAAAAGAAGTTGTAATGAAACAAACAGAAGAGAATAAAGAAAATTTCATTTGGACTACAATAAAGAATTTAGAAGAATTAGAAAAGATGAGAATGGAAGCTATGTATAATTTTATTGATGATTTTGAAAAAGGAAAAAAGGAAAAGCGCTATATTTCTCACGAATTACCGAAAAAAACAATTTTCCAGGATAAACATTTTGATATAGGGCTAAGTTCACATTTCTTGTTATTATATTCAAGCCTTGGACTTGATTTTCATATTGAATCAATAGATGAAATGCTTAGAATATGCAATGAAGTACGTATTTTTCCAATTGTAGATTTAAACGCCAATGAGTCAAGTTTGTTAAAGCCAATTATAGAGAATTATAATAAAAGCTATAGGGTTGAGATTGAAAAAACAAATTATATATTTCAAAAAGGCGGAGATAAGATGTTAATAATAAGGAGAATTGTTTAAATATTTAAGACTACCCCGTTGGATTAATAAAGAATGTTTGATATAATTCTTTTGGAAATGAGGTGCTTAAAAACTATGGCGAAAAAGACTAGCAGAAATACAGATATATTAAAAGATACTAAAAATACAACATCTCCTAAAGTTTATTCTTTATTAGTGGAACTAGTAAATGCTGATAGAGAAGATTTAGCTGAAGATGTGCTGAAAATAGATTATTTATTAACATATGCTAATAACTGCGTAAAGGATAAAGATCGAAGAGAAGCAAAAGATACCTTAGAGATTGCCAAAAATAGAATTGATAAATTGATTGAAAATAATGCAAATGTAGAGTATTTAATTTATCTTTATGATAAAATTAACTCGAAATTATAATTTGTCAGAGATTATTTAAATTATATAGATAAAACATAAATATTAGTGTTATAATAAATTAATTTTCATTAAGAAATTAATGACTAAAATATAAATGTAAAGAGAGAAGAATAAATGAGATTTGAAAAGCTGGAAAAAACGATAAACAAATTAGATAACGATATTGAGGCTTTAAGAAGAGTTAAACAATATTTATCAAATAAAGATGAGATTAATGAAATAAGTGATTTATTAAATAAGGAAAGACAAGTTTATGCAGATGAACTTTATATAGGTGATGCTATAGTTTATACTGAGTGTTTAGAAATATTAAAGAAATTGATAAATAAAGAATTAGGAAAAGATGAACAGGTTAAATTATTAGAGGACATAAAGGAACTACATGGAAGAAAATCACCAAATGTAAGTAAAAAAAGTCATGGGCTTAATGCTTGGCTTAAGTTTCTTGATATTCAATGTGAGTGGATTGAATATCCGAATACCGATTGGTCAACGTTAATTATAAAGGGAATTATACCAAGGAATAATAATTAAAATATTTTTTCGAAAGCAAATAGGTTTTCATATTTATGGAAACTTATTTTTTGTTATAATTTTGATAATCTTTTATGTGTTAATAAAAATTTAAAATACAATTAGAGGGGATTCGTAGTGCATTATATATTAGGGTATTATATACACGATAAATTTGAATTATTAAACGTAGGAGCAATTTATAATATAAAACCAAAGATAAGTAATTATTATACAAAACGTCTGATACTATTGTATCACTATGCACTATAATCAGAGAAATATAGAATTGTAATGAAATATAAAAATAATTTAATTTTATAGTATAAATTTAAATTCACTGGGTATAGTAGTAGTGTAAGAGAAAACAAGTAGCTAAAGATAAAGTTATTAAAAACAATTATGCTTATAAAACTATCTGAAATTAAGGTGAAAAAGTTATTGACAAGAGTAAACTTCGATGATATGATGTAATTCGTCGCTGAAAAGCACAGAATACGATAACTTAAAACTAAAAGAACATCCAAGAAAAATGTTTAAAAAGTTTTTTGAAAAAGGTTGTTGACAAGGCCTAAAAGCGATGATATACTGAGTAAGTTGTCAGAAACGACAGCAAACAACAAAAAATTACAATAGTAGTTGTAAGAAAGAAAAATTGGTCTTTGAAAATTGAACAGAATATAATAAATACATTTAAGTAAACCAGCAATTCTTTATTTGAGTAAGCTAAGATTAAACTTTTTATTGAGAGTTTGATCCTGGCTCAGGACGAACGCTGGCGGCGTGCTTAACACATGCAAGTCGAGCGAT
>Ga0209281_1000762_pt1 | contig 30951 bp, 27 predicted proteins | sample MedtruBG_FD_187514 | JGI IMG/M metagenome (GOLD analysis project Ga0209281, IMG submission 187514) | Root nodule microbial communities of legume samples collected from California, USA - Medicago truncatula BG (SPAdes) (version 2) | ecosystem: Host-associated > Plants > Roots > Nodule | place... | reverse complement strand
TAACAGCAGCTACAGGAATGGATGCTTTAACTCATGCTATCGAAGGATATATTACAAAAGGAGCTTGGGAATTAACAGATACATTACATCTAAAAGCTATTGAAATAATTGGACGCTCACTTAGAAGTGCAGTAAATAATGAACCAAAAGGAAGAGAAGATATGGCTCTTGGACAATATGTTGCAGGGATGGGATTTAGTAATGTTGGTCTTGGAATTGTTCACTCAATGGCACATCCACTAGGAGCATTCTATGACACTCCACACGGAATAGCAAATGCAGTATTACTACCATATGTTATGGAATATAATGCAGAGTCTACTGGTGAAAAGTACAGAGAAATTGCGAGAGTAATGGGAGTTCAAGGCGTAGACAGTATGTCTCAAGAAGAATATAGAAAAGCAGCTATTGATGCAGTTAAAAAGCTTTCAGAGGATGTTGGAATTCCTAAAGTATTAAGTGAAATTGGAGTTAAAGAAGAAGACTTAGAAGCACTTGCACAATCAGCACTTGTTGATGCATGTACTCCAGGAAACCCAAGAGATACAAATGTAGAAGAAATCTTAGCAATATATAGAAAAGCTTTTAAATAGAATTATTAAAAAGAGTTGTTGCAAAATGCACAACTCTTTTGACGTTATGCTATATTTAAATAATAATGATTATGCAAGCTAAACTGTAAATTAAACTTATGCAGACTAGATTTTTGTACTTATAATGTTTTATAATTATATAGTCAATTATTTAATAATGATTACTAGAGAAAAGTAATAAATTTTAACAAAAAGGAAGATTATAATGCAAAGCATATTTCACTATAATACAGAGATTGGGAAAATAGGAATAGAAGAAAATGGAGCAGCAATTACAAAAATATTTTTTATAAATAAAGATTTACAAGAAGATATATCAGAAAAAAATGAAACAGAATTGATAAAAGAAGCGATGAGACAGCTAAATGAATATTTTCAAGGAAAACTTAGCATTTTTGATTTACCTCTGGAACCCAAAGGAACAGAATTTCAAAAGAAAGTATGGAATGCTTTAAAAGAAATTCCTTTTGGTGAAACGAAAAGTTATGGAGATATAGCAAAAATAATTGGGAACGAAAAAGCAGCGAGGGCTGTTGGAATGGCTAATAATAAAAATCCAATTCCGATTATAATACCTTGTCATAGAGTGATTGGTACGAATGGTAAGTTAGTCGGTTATGCTGGTGGTCTCGATATAAAAGAGAAGCTCCTTAAAATTGAAAAAAATTATCAAGAATAATTAGAAAGCAAGATAAGAGAATTTAATAAGAAGAAAACAAGTCTCTATAATGGAGTAAATTCTATTATAGAGACTTTTAATTTTGTGATAAGGGAAGAAGTAAGATTCTAAGTAGTTTTGCAATAATTTAGCTATCGGTTCTTTCCAAATAAGCCTTTCAGTGTTAGTCCAATACCTGCTGCAGTCATGCCAAACATAAGTATACCTTCAAACAAACTAACAGGCATAAAACTTATTCTAAGACCCATTAATATACCCATTAAAATGCCTACAATAATTAAAAACCAACCTAATACGGAATGTTCGTTAAAAAATAGTACAATTATTTTCTACATCTTTTTTCTTTTTAAACATATTATCTCCCTATTAAATAAGTACAGTATTGGTTATATCGTATGTTAAATTTAACTGTAATTCAAATATTAGTAAGTTGGAAAAGCTGTTTTAGAAGGCATTTATAGATTAATTAAAATATAAATGCTTAAAAGTATTGAAAAATTACTTATAATTACTTATAATTACTTATAGAGGTGATTATATGATTGAAGAAGAAAAAAACGAAAGTTTCAATAATAATACATTCTCATATAAGGAGAGACTAAAATTAAATGTAAATGAAAAAAAGGGAATTGTTGAGAAAGCTATGAAATTTATTCATAATGATGGAACATATTTTTTTGATGTTTCCACTAGTGTTGAATTCCTTGCTAGAGAATTAGATAAAAAGGCTACAATATTTACTCATTCCATAGATAATTTTAATATACTTTCTGAAAAAAGAGGTATAACAGTAAATTTAATTGCTGGAAAATTTAATAAGAAGAATCGTTTTTTTTATAAAACAGATTATGAGAAATGTCTAAAAGGAGCTAAATTTGATTCAGCATTTTTAGGTGCGGGTGCTATAAGAAGTGATGGGATATATTATGAAAATGAAGAAGATGCTTATATTAAAAGAGAGATTGTAAAGCGGTCTAAAAAAGTGATTTTACTTGCCGAACATCAGAAATATGAAAAAAACACTTATTATAAAGGATTAGATTTAGAACAGGTAAACATTATTATTGTTGATCCGATATCCGTTTCCTCTTTTAGTGACATTATAGTATCACATAAGATAAAAATTAATCCTAATAGCTTAGTTATTATATAGAACAAGGATATATGAGAGTTGAGAAGCTGAGCAGTATAATAAATAATTGCTGCTTGCTTTTATATAAATTAAGAAAAGGTGATTAAATGTATCAAGAAGAAAGACTTTTAAAAGTATTAAAATATTTGAATGAACATAATTATATGTCTATCCATGATATTTGCAAAATGTTTGATGTATCAAGGGATACTGCACGTCGTGATATTGTAAAACTAATAAATGAAGGCACAGCAATTAGGACTCACGGAGGAATCAGCCTTCCTATATTAAAAAATACTATTAAAGAATACAGGGAAAGGATTGAAGCATATTCTGAGGAGAAAAAAGATATTGCGAAAAAGGCTCTAGAGTTTATAGAGGAAGGCAAACATTATTTTTTTGACGTTTCTACAATAGTAAGTTTTCTAGCACAAGAAGTTAATAAACCTATTTGGGTGCTTACACATTCTCTGGATAACATAGAAATACTTTCAGAAAAAGAAAATATTGATGTGCATTGTGTAGGTGGATGTCTTAATAGAAAAAATAGATTTTTTTATAGGGCTGATGGTACAAGTTATCTTAATAAAATGAGATTTGATACAGCAATATTGGGTGCAGCATCTATAACAGAAGATGGAGTATACTATGTTGATGAAGAAGATGCATTAATTAAGCAGATAGCAGGAAAAAAATCAGATAAGGTAATTGTTCTTGCCGAATATGATAAATTTAAATGTTTAAGTTATTATAAAGGCTTGGATTGGGAACAAATTGATGTAATTATCACAGACAAAATGCCTCCATCTGTTTTTGTAAATATTATAGAATCATATGATATTCAATTAATAATCACTTAGCGTCATACATTATTCTTAAGTAATTATAAGTAATTCATATTTTATTATAAATAGTCTAGGGGGATGAATATATGAATAATTTTAAAATGGTATGTTTAGATATCGATGGAACTTTGTTAAATTCAAATCATGAGATTACAGAAAAGGTAAAAAACACTATAAGAGTAATTGCAAATGAGAAGAAAATACCTGTGATATTGGTGTCTGCAAGGATGCCCAAAGGTATAACGTTTCTTCAAAAAGAACTTGGAATAAAGGAACCGATTATTTGCTACAGCGGAGCTTTGATTTTAGATAAGGATAATGAGGTACTGGCTAGAGAATTCATAGATGTATCTAATATTGAAAAAATATATAAATTAATTAGAAATAACAATATTCACATGAGTTTATATAAAGACGATGAATGGTATATAGAAGAATTAGATTATTGGGCTAAACAAGAAAGTGAAATAACTAATATCATTCCTAATATTATTGATTTTAATAAATTAATAGAACGATGGAGAAGAGAAGGAGTAGGACCAAGTAAGATTTTATGTATGTCTAATCCGAAAGAAATAAACTTTTTGAAAGAAAACATTTATGGAAATGATTTGAATATATATCCTTCAAAACCAACATACTTAGAGATTATGCCAATAAAAGCATCAAAAACATCTGCAATCAACTGTCTACAAAAGAAATTTAATATAGATAAATCAGAAATAATAGCAGTGGGAGATAACTATAACGATATTGATATGTTAGAGTATGCAGGAGTTGGAGTAGCGATGGGAAATGCTCCAGAGGAAGTAAAGAGACATGCTGATGATATAACTCTAACTAATGATAAAGATGGAGTTGCTGAAGCACTAATAAAATATGTTATTTAACATACTTTTGTTCCAATTTCTAATTAATATTGATGGATGATTCTAAGACAGAAGATTGTGCCCAAAAAGCAAGCTTTGAACTAGCATTTTGGAACAACTTTCTGTCTAAAAATCATAACCATAAAAATTCCTAACGAAACCTTTCACAAAAGTATGTAACTCATTTGGGAGATTTATATTTAAAGTTAAGATTCTTGCATTTCGTAGAATGTCTGCATTTTAATAGATTGATTATAATCTCCAAATCCTTCACCAAACAAGGTGAACCCTCCAACATTTTTAGTATCTTTAGGAACAGAAAATTTAAAAGCTATAGTGCTAGTATAATCCAATTTTAGCTCATCAATCGTAACATCAGAAATTTTGCGCCCACCATCAATAAAAGTTCCCTCTTTGTTAATTGATAGGGTCTTAAGTCTTCCGTACTGATTACATATTTCAGGCCACCAGCTTGGAGTAAATCTTCCACGTCTAGCACCAAAGTCTCCAGGGCTAACCCAATAACCTAGGTCAATATTATTAATTGAAAAATATATATCAGACGGATAATTTTCATTATAACCTGGACTCTCAGATGAAATTTCAAAAGAAAGCTGTAGTTCTGTTAATTTTTGTCCAGCAGTTAAGCGGTTTGGTAAATTATATTCAATAAATCCTGTAGTAAACCATAAGACTGAGGCTTGAAAATGTTCTGGAAACAAGAAATAACGAGGATCATCAAATTCACCAATAATATGATCCTTAGTTGAAATTCCACAAGTTGCTGTCACTTGGCAGTTTGAATAGCATCCTATTTCAATTTCATCCTTGTAGGAAGCAATATCTAATTTCTTAGGAAGCAAGTCTATTACCATCATATCATGAAGTGGTTTGCAAATTTTCATAGAGCCACGCTTTCCGGACATAGTATGTATTTCGATTAAACCGACTTCTTCAAGCTTTTTTATATGAAGAGAAATGGCGCTATTAGTTAAGTTAAGCATTGTAGCTAAATCATTTAAGTTTTTATCACCATCTTCATATAATATTTCCATTATTTTAAGACGCATAGGAGCACCAAGGGCTTTGAAAACTTCACTGGCATCTTTCATTGATTCAAAATGTAACATAATCGTTCCTTTCTGTAGTCAAATATAAAATTTTGAATAATAAAGAATATTAAACTAAAATATTGTGAAAATTATATCTTAACTAAGATAATTTTTATAATTACTTTAACTTATGACTTAAATAAATAATAATTAAGAATTATTTTTATTTATAAATGATAACTGAATTATAGCAAAAATAAGAATGCTTGTAAATCAATAAAGAATAGGATTACAAAGAATAAAAAAATATATAAAATTCGTTGACGAGGTTATCAGATTGTAGTATATTAAAGATAAAGTTAAATAATAACTTTAATATTAAAGTATTTACTTAAATAAAGGAGGATATTATGAGTAAGTTATTTGTAAACGTGCATAATAAAAAAGGAAAAATTAATAAAGAAATTTATGGACACTTTTCAGAACATTTAGGTAGATGTATTTATGAAGGATTATATGTAGGTGAAAATTCTAAAATCCCAAACACTAATGGTATGAGAAATGATGTTGTACAAGCGTTAAAAGAAATAAAAATTCCAGTTCTTCGTTGGCCAGGTGGATGTTTTGCAGATGAATATCATTGGAAAGATGGTATTGGAGAAAAAGAAAATCGTAAGAAAATGATAAATACTCACTGGGGTGGAGTAGTAGAAGACAACAGCTTTGGTACTCATGAATTTATGGAATTATGTAAGCAACTTGAATGTGAACCATACATAAATGGTAATGTAGGAAGTGGAACAGTTCAAGAAATGTCTGAATGGGTTGAATACTTAACATTTGAAGGAGTTTCTCCAATGGCTGACCTTAGAAAGAAAAATGGTCATGAAGAAGCTTGGAAGGTTAAATATTTTGGAGTTGGAAATGAAAGCTGGGGTTGCGGTGGTAATATGACACCAGAACACTATGCTAATGAATATAGAAGATACCAAACATTCTGCAGAAATTATGCAGATAATAAATTATACAAAATAGCTTGTGGAGCTAATGTAGATGATTATAACTGGACGGAAGGTGTAATGAAGATTGCAGCTAACTTCATGGATGGCTTATCTCTTCACTATTATACAATTCCGGGAGATTTCTGGTTAGGTAAAGGAGCAGCTACTGGATTTGATGAAAAAGATTGGTATTTAACTCTTAAGAAAACGTTAAAGATGGAAGAGCTAATTTATAGACATGGTGCAATAATGGATCAATATGACCCAGAAAAGAGAGTTGGATTGATAATTGATGAATGGGGAACTTGGTTTGATGTTGAACCAGGAACAAATCCAGGATTCTTATATCAACAAAATACAATGAGAGATGCTCTAGTTGCAGGTATTAACTTAAATATCTTTAACAAAAACTGCGATAGAGTTAAGATGGCAAATATTGCTCAGTTAGTAAATGTACTTCAATCTGTTATTTTAACGGAAGGAGAAAAAATGGTATTAACTCCAACTTATCATGTATTTAATATGTATAAGAATCATCAAGAAGCAACTCTTGTCGAAAGTTATATAGATACTAAAAACATAGGAGTAGAAGAAGAAAATCAAGTTCCTAATTTACATGAATCAGTATCTGTAGATGCAGAAGGAAGAATTAATGTGACTTTAAATAACTTATCTATTTCTGATTCTTATGATATAGAAGGAATTTTTACAGATAAAGCTGTTAAATCTGCAAAAGCTACAATTTTAACAAATGAAATGGGCGCTTACAATGATTTTGATGCGCCAGAAGTAGTAAAACCAGTAGAATTTACAGACTTCAAAATTACAGATAAAGGAATTGACTTCAAGATTCCTAAATGTAGCGTGATTCACTTTGTTGTAGAATAACATGAAGCAAAGATTTTGTAAAAAATGCTTATTAGATGAGTTATTTGAAGAAAAAGAATATCAGCATCTACAAGATTATATTAAAAATTTAGATAAGCATATAAAAACAGAAGATAAGGAATATAAAGAACGATTAGAAATATGTATGCAGTGCGATAATTTAATAAACGGTATGTGTAAAATTTGTGGTTGCTTTGTTGAAATGAGAGCAGCAGTTAAAAAAAATTATTGTCCTGATATAGAAAAGTACTGGTAAAATAATTAAGCTTAAACATTATAACTTTAAATATATACACACAAAATTAGAGTAGTGTTGAAGAATAAATATTCTTCTTACACTATTCTTTTTTTTGTGTCTAAAAATAAATAAATTTAGAATAAATAGTGTCTAAGAAAATCTTTAATTAAAATATCTCACTAAAGATTATTAAAAATATAAGATTAAAAGAAGGATACTAAATGCTGATAGAATATGAATTTTTCTTAAATTAAGTAAATTAAATTCATTATTTTATAAGTATTTTTATAGTGTCGGTAAAAAGTTGGCACGGTCCTTGCTTTATATATAGGCATAAGGAGGATATATGAATTTAATTTTATAAAATCAGTTATTTATTAACACATAGATAAAACTAATGTTAAAAGTGATAAAGGATTTAATATTAAAAGACTTTATCCTATATCACAAAGTTAAAAGGAAAGTGGTGGTTGTTAATTGGAGAAAAAAGTTATTTTAGTTTCCCATGGTAAATTATCAGAAGGAATGATGCATTCGGTTCAAATGATTATTGGTAAAAATGAAGCATTATCATGTTATGGAATGATGCCAGGTGAACACTATTCATTAATTGTAGAGGCAATAGAAAAAGAAGCAAAAGCAAATCCTGAAACTCAATATATTATAATTGCAGATTTGTTTGGGGGAAGTGTTTGTAACGGATGTACAAGCTTAACTGACTTATCTAATGTTAAATTAATCAGTGGAATGAATATTGGACTTGTTATTGAAATGGTACTTGCACCAGCTCCAGTGAGTGATGAAATGATTGCCGGAGGTTTAGAAAGCTGCAAGGAAGGTATTACACATGTATCAAATGATTTAGTGAAGTCACAAAGTGATAATTCAGATGAAAACTTTTTCTAAAAAAGTAAATAAGAATAGATACATATGAAAAGATAAATAAAAAATAAAAGGAGAGATAAAATATGATTTCAATGGTTAGAATTGATGACCGCTTAATTCACGGTCAAGTAGCAGTAATGTGGAGTAAACAATTAGGAATAAGCAGAATAGTTGTAGCAAGTGATAAAATTGCAGCAAATGAAATGCAGGTAAATGCTTTAAAAATGGCTGCTCCGGCGGGTATTAAGGCATTCATCTTACCAATTCAAAAGGCAGTGGATTTATTAAATGATCCTAGAGCTGCAAGTATGAAAATTTTGGTGCTAAGTAATAATCCAAAGGATATTTATGAAGTTCTACAAGGAATTAACGAAAAACCATTATTAAACTTAGCGAATTATGGTCGTATCGGAGGAGCATTATCTGATAAGCAAAAACTTGCTGAAACTGTATATGTAACAGAAGAGGATAAAGAAGTTTTTAAAAAGATATTTGATATGGGTTATGATTTTGAATATCAACCTTTACCAAGTGATACAAAACAATCATTAAAAGAATTATTAGGAGGGAAATAAAAATGTTAATGAACGCACTTATTGTAGGATTAGTAGTAATGCTTGCAAAATTCTTTGATTGGTGGGGAGGCACATCGTTTCAAAGACCAATTGCTTGTGTTGCATTACTAGGTATTTTATTAGGTCATCCAGTAGAAGGTATTATTATGGCAGCTCAATTAGAGTTAGTTTTCTTAGGAAATGTTAGCTTAGGTGGTGTTATGCCATCAGATTTTACATTAGGATCAATTTTTGGAGCTGCATTTGCAATGATTTTAGGTAAGGATATTGCAGAAGCTATTACACTCGCAGTGCCAATTTCAATGCTTGGAACAATGTTATATTCATTAATGAAAATAACAGTAACCTCTATAGTTCCAAAGTTTGAAAGTTATATTAAACATAAAAATATAAAAGGCTTTAAAAGATTATGGTTAATCCAGTTAATTTGTTTTGAAACAGCTTACTTTTTCTTAGGATTTTTGGCAACTCTAGCAGGTACAGAGGCTGTTAAAGCATTACTTAATGCCATCCCATCTTGGGTACAAGCTTCAATGACAGTTGCTGCTGGTATGTTACCTGCTGTAGGTTTGGCTCTATTACTAAAATCTTTATGGGAAAAAAGTGTTGCAGCTTATTATTTTGCTGGATTTGGTTTAGGAGCATTTTTCTTTTATAACAATACAACAGCAGCAAAGATTGTAGATAATGCTGTTCAATTAACGAGTGCTCCTGTTAAAATGTTATCTTTAGTACAAATCTCATTTATTGGAGCTATAGTAGCTGCAATCGTGATATTTGCAGAATTGAAAAAGGGTAAAACCGCAACTGTTGCAGTAGCATCAAACGGAGATGAAAGTGAGGATTTCTTCAATGAGTAAAATTGTATTAGATAAAAAAGCAAAGAAACTAGTAAAAAAGGTATTTTGGAGAAGTATGTTCTTAATGTTCTGTACATCTTATACCAAACAACAAGGAACAACTTATGGTTGGACAATGATACCTTTTTTAGAAGATATCTATGGTAAAGAAACACCTGAGTTTTATGAAGCAATGTCAAGACATCAAGATTTCTTCAATACAAATACTGGAATGTCACAATTTATATTTGCGTTGACAATTTCTATGGAAGAAGAACGTAAAGCAGCGTTAGATAGAGGGGAAGAATTTGATTCAGATGCAATTGAAGCAGTTAAAGTGTCACTAATGGGACCTTTTGCTGGTATCGGTGATTCAATTTATACAGGGGCATTAAGAATTGTTGCTACAGGTATTGCATTAGGTTTCTGTCAACAAGGATCAATTTTAGGACCACTTTTATTCTTATTAGTATTTAATGTACCTAATATGTTAATTCGTTGGTTTGGTGGTGTGTATGGATATAAACTCGGAAGTTCATTTGTAGCTGATGCTATGAAATCTGGAAAGATAGCAGCATTTACAAAAGGATTCCAAGTATTAGGTCTAATGATGGTAGGTGCAATGTCAGCACAATTTGTTAACTTTAAAACATCTTATGTAGCAGATTTTGGAGGAGCTAAATTCAACTTACAAGCTGTTTTTGATCAAATATTACCAGGATTATTACCATTATCATTAACAATGATTTGTTTTGCATACTTACGTAAGAAAAACAAACCTGTTAGAGCATTAGTTGCAATATTTATAGCAGCTATAGTATTTACAGTTCTAGGTATTACAAAGTAAAAATTATTGCGAGGTAAGTTTATTGCCTCGCATTCTTTGCTACAAGTGCGAAAATAAGGAGAATAAAAATGGCTACAGAAATGAAATCGCGAGAAGATATTATCAAGTGGATGCAGAGTATGCTTGAAGATTATGATGTTTATAATGGAAAAACAGGTTCTGCATATGGCAAGGATATACGAGTTTTTGAGGAGTTTTCTAGACCATTATGGGGAATCTTTTCTATTATTGCTTCAAAAGATGTTTCTATAAATATAGAAAAATATATTGAAGGGATTAAGCAAGGTGTAAATCCAAATTCTCTTAGGTGTTTTAAAAAAGCAACAACAAAGACTCGGCAGATTGCAGTTGAAATGGCTGTCTATGGTTTTGGGTTAGCGTATTGCGGACATGAACTATTAAAGTATTTTAATTCAAGAGAGATTAAACTGTTAGTAGATTGGCTAAATTCCATTAATGAGACAGAAATACCACAAGGTAATTGGTTATTCTTTGTTGTGTTAGTTAATATGGGACTAAAGACAAATAATCTTAATTATAATGAAGAAAAATTGCAGTCAGCGTTAGATAAGATTGAGACATTTTATTTAGGAGATGGTTGGTATAGCGATGGGTTAGGAGAACAACGAGATTATTATATCCCGTTCGCATTACATTTTTACGGATTGCTCTATTCTATGTTACTTCCTGAAGGAAAAGAAAAAGAGAAATATCAAGATAGAGCAAGTGAATTTGCTAAAGATTTTATATATTGGTTTGATGGAAAAGGAAGATCGCTGCCTTTTGGAAGGAGCTTAACTTATCGCTTTGCACATGTAGCCTTTTGGTCAGCTATGGCTGTAGCAGGTAATCAAACATATCCTTTAGAAGTTATTAAAGGCATGATTATGAGAAATTTAAATTGGTGGAAAGATCAGAACATGTATACGGAAAAAGGTCATTTATCCATTGGGTATAGTTATCCTAACTTAATAATGACTGAGGATTATAATGCACCGGGTTCACCTATGTGGGCGTTTAAAGCATTTATTATCTTACTATTGCCAAGTAATCATGAATTTTGGAAAGTAGAAGAAGCTCCTTATCCTATTTTAGGGCATAGAAGTGACCAGATTCATTCAGGATTTTTAGTGGAACAAGATCCGAAGGGAACGAATAGCTATGCATTGTCTGGAAGACAATTCAGCAGGGGAAAAATAATGCATAATAGTGAAAAGTACGGAAAGTTTTGTTATTCAACCTACTTTGGGTGGAATCTTACAAGAGATCAAGATGAAATAAAAAATTGTGCTTGTGATTCTGCTTTAGCATTGTCTATTAAAGGAACAAATCAATTTTTCACCCGAAGTGAAATTAAGGAGCATAAGCAAACAAATGATTATATCTTAAGTGTTTGGAATTACGGAGATATTGCTAAGATAGAGTCATATCTAATCCCAATTGATTATAAATGGCATATTCGTATTCATAAAATAGAAACTAAATATGAGTTAGAGACCTATGAAGGCGGATTTCCAGTATTTGAATGGAACCCAAAGTTTATAAATCCAGAAATAAGAAAGAATTCTATTGCATTAAATAATAAATTCGGAAAAACAGCAATTATAGATTTATTGGATAATCGTAAACCAGAGATTGTATTACAAAATCCTAATACGAATATTTATAGTTGCGAAAGAAATGCTATTGGAACTTTGCATGGAGTATTACAAGTGGGAAGTAATTTTATAGGATGTTTGGTTTATGGAGCGAAGAGTGAAACAATAGATGAAGTTCCAAAGGTTAATATTTATGGGATTACTGTTTCGATAGAATACAAAGGGAAAGAAAATGTAATAACTATATAGATATAAGGATTATACATAATAACTATGGGAGGATTATTAGTGAAAGATAAAACACAAAAAAAGGTTATGGATATTTTATGTTCTTCAAATCAGCCTTTAACTACACAGCAAATAGCGGATAAATTAAAATTGAGCAGAGCTGTTACTAGTAATTACTTAAATAGATTATATGAAATTAATCTTGTAATGAAATCAGGTGTTAAGACTGTATATTGGAATTTAATAAGTAAGCAAAGTGATAATGAGACTAGTGATGATGAAAATGTTGAAAGTATAATTAATGAAGAAGCTGTTTTGGGTGATTTTATTGGAGCTTATGGGAGTCAAAAAAATGTAATTCAGCAGTGTAAAGCTGCTATTACTTATCCGCCAAATGGATTAACAATTTTAATACAAGGTGAGAGCGGTGTTGGTAAAAGTTATTTAGCAAAGTTAATTTATCAATATGCTATTCAAAAAAAAGTTATTAATATTAATGCTCCGTTTAAAGTGCTTAATTGCGCTGATTATTCAAATAACCCAGAACTACTTTCAGCCACTTTATTTGGCTATAAAAAAGGAAGTTTCACTGGCGCAGATTCTGATCGTTTAGGATTATTAGATTATGCTGATGGTGGATATCTTTTTTTAGATGAAATTCATCGTCTTTCATATGAAAATCAAGAAAAATTATTTGTATTTATGGATAGCGGAAAATATTTAAGATTAGGTGAAAGTGAGAATTGGAAATCTTCAAATGTTAGATTAATACTTGCTACTACAGAAAATGTTAAAGACGTGTTATTAGAAACTTTTAGAAGAAGAATTAGCGTAAAAGTTTCAATAAGCAACATAAATGAGCGGTTTTATTATGAAAAAATTAATTTGATAGAATTATTTTATAAACAAGAAGCAGAAAGGCTCAAGAGAAATATTGATATAGAAGAGAATGTTGTAAACCTCTTGTGTTCAGGATCAATAGAAGGCAATATAGGCGGTATTAGAAATATTATAAAATTAAGTTGTGCTAATGCATTTGTTGCAAACGATAATAACTCTTTAAAAATTACTATGAACCAAATTCCAGAAGAATATTTAAATAATATATCGTATTTAGGCTCAAATTTTTCTTCTCTTAAAATACATTATAAGAAGGAAATTAATATTAATAGAAATAACTATGATAGAAAAATATTACAGGAGTATTTAATAGATTTTAATGAAAAGCTGAAAGAGATAAAAGAAGATGATAATCATATAGATTTGTTTATTTCTTTTAAAAAATTAGTGAAAATCATTCAGGAAGAAAAAAATAAGAGTTGGATAGTACCCAATTATTGGTCAACGTATCTTATAAATACTACAAAATTTGAAATTGAAACCCTTTTGGAAAAATACGGGGGTGTAAAAAACGATTTATTAATTCAAGAATTAATAGATTTTTTAATCTTTTTTCACAGTATGAAATTGAATGAGTTTAATTATTTGAATTCAAAAGAAATTTTAGATGTCCTTAAAAAGTTATATCCGAAGTGCTCATATATAACAAATATGTGGAAAAAAACTAACAAGTTATTTAGAGAAATAAATTATGACTTGATTAGTATCCTGTATATTTTTTCTTTACAAAATTATATTGATGAAAAAATTAATTTTTCAGGATTATTGATTGCTCATGGCAATAGCACTGCAACAAGTATTCAAGAAGTAGTTAATCATATGTACAATAATTTTGTGTTTGAAGCCTTTGATATGTCTATTACAAGTTCAGTCTCGGAAGTAATAGTTAAGGTGAAGGAGTATTTACAGTATTTTGATATATCGAATGGATTAGTTCTGATAGTTGATATGGGATCATTAGGACAATTCTATTCTTCAATTAAAGATAATATTAAAGGGGATTTATTAATTTTAAATAACTTAACTACAGCTGTTGCTTTAGATGTAGGTATAAAAATTATTAATAATATTCCATTTAAAATAATAGCAGCTGAAATAGAAGGAAAATACAAAGTTGAATCACAGTACTTTGAAGCGGCAGGAAAAAATATTATTATTTCGTGCATGTCAGGTATTGGGATTTCTGAAAAGATTAAAGAAATATTATTAGAATACATTAAATCTGAAGATTTAAAAATTATAACTTTAGAATACCAAAAAGTACAAGAACTATTTGGTACAAAACAGAATACAAGTTTTTCTAATACATGTCTTTTGATTACAACAAATGATATAGTTGATGATATTGGAGTAACATGTTTGAATATTTATGATGCTTTAAGAGAATCAGGCGAAAAAATATTGTGGAAAGCATTAAAGGAAATAATTACAGAAAATGATTTTCAAAGAATGATGAAAGAAATTGTTAAATTCTTCTCAATTGAAGGTGTTGCTGACAGACTGAAAATTTTGAACCCAAATGTGGTTATTTCTGAATCAGAATTAATTATTGCTAGTTACGAAGGATATTACAATATTAAACTTAAAGGGTATGAAGAATTAAATATTCTCATGCACTTATCGATGATGATTGAGCGACTTATTTCAAAGGATAATGATTATGAAAATGTCGATGAATCAAGCATGGATGATAGAGAAGGGGAATTCTTTAAAATATCTAAAGACATTTTAAAAAAAGTAGAAAAAAAGTTTAATATAAAGGTATGCTCATATGAGATTAAATTATTATATGAAATATTAAAGAGAATTATTTGGGAAAAATAAATACTGTATTGAATTAAGTTTAAAACAGCAATTGCATGTGTAATTGCTGTTTTTTATGCCAAATATAGCATTATAAATTATAACAAAAATAATGTGATATATGTTTAGATTGACATTATCATTTTAAACAGAAGAATGAAAAAAAGTGTTTAAAAAATATGAAATTCAAAAAAAGTGTTCAGATTTTTAGAAAAAATATTGAAACTAAAGGCCTTACAAAGTGTATATTTTTTTTGGCACACAAATTGCTGTTGATATAAATGAGGAGGTGAGATTTTTGAAAAGAAAGATAATACTTATTTCTCATGGTGAATTCGCCTATGGACTTCATAAAGCTTTAGAACTAATTATGGGTGAACAAGATAATATATATAATTTTTGTCTTTTAAATAATGAAACTCCAAATTCTATTATTGAAAAAATAAAAAAAATAATAGAACCAAGTGATTTCGTTATTATTTTAGGAGATATTATAGGTGGGAGCATGTGCAATGAAGCAAGAAAACTATTGGATTTACCAAATGTAGTTTTAATTGGAGGTGTAAACCTTCCATTGCTTATTGAGTTAGCTATTTCAAATGCAAACACAAAAGATGAAGTTCGTGAAATAGTTGATATTTTAAGAACATCAATGAATGTAATTGAAAATGCTAATGCACCAGTTGAAAATAGTGTAAATGATTTTTTACAAGATTAAATAAGGGAGAAGGAACAAAATGACTGTAGCAGCAGGAAAATATTTTTCAGAAATACTAAATAGGAAAAAAAGTTTTGTTTCAGTATTTCCTGATAATTTTAAAGATGAAGAATTAATTAAATGTATTACTTTGCTTCACGGTATTCAAGGAGATGAAACTGATTGGATAACAAATGTATGTTTAGAAAGATTAGCGAATAAGTACAATGTTTGTTTTCTTTGTCCTTCGGGTGAAAATAGTTTCTATACAGACCATGAAAATGGTGATTTATTTGGAAGAGCATTTGGAGAAGAGTTTTATGAAAAAATGCATGAATTATTTCCTATATCTAAGAAACGTGAGGATAATGGAATAATTGGATTCTCGATGGGAGGTTATGGTGCATTAAGACTTGGAATAAAATATTCTAATTTATACTCTTACATAGGAGCATTTTCACCAGCTTTAATTTTTTATAAGAGATATAGAAATGATCCTTTATTTAATAAAGTATTTTCGATGGGTTTGGAAGATTCAGAAAATGATATAAAAATTCTTTATAATCATTTTCCTAAAAAGAATAAAATGGACATCTACTTAACTTGTGGAAATGAAGATCCATTAGATAAATATACTCAAGAATTATACAAGTTTTTAAAAGATAAAAATGCTAATGTGGAATATGATCAAAATTTGGGTTTTCATGATTTTACTTTATGGCGTAAAGATTTAGTTAATATATTAGAAAAAAGATTTGAAAAAGAGGAGGAAATAAAATGATTAAAATGATCCGTATTGATGAAAGGCTTATTCATGGGCAGGTAGCTTTAATTTGGACCAAGCACTTAGGGGTAGATAGAATTGTTGTTGTAAACGATAAGGTTTCTCAAAACTTAACAATGGTATCAACATTGAAAATGGCAGCGCCAGATAATGTAAAGTGTATCGTTTTAGGTGTAGAGAATGGGATTGAACTCTTAAATGATCCAAGAACAGAATCTCTAAAAATATTAGTTGTTCTAAATAATGTTGAAGATGCAAAAGTTTTGTGTCAAAGAGTTAAAAACATTCCGCTGTTGAATGTGGGAAACTATGGGAGGGCCGATGGAAATACAGCTGAAAAAGAAAAGATTACAGATAATTTATTTTTAACTGAAAAAGATAAAGCTGATTTCAAGGAAATATTTGAAACAGGTGTAGAAGTTGAATATCAAATTGTTCCAGACCAATTAAAGAAAAAAATGAAGGAATTAATTAAATAAAGGGGGAAAGAAAAATGATTATGCAAGCTTTGTTAGTAGCAATTGTAATGTTTATAGTCAAATTTTTAGACTGGGGAGCTCTTAATATATCACCTAGACCAATTTGGATTGGACCATTAGTTGGATTAGCACTAGGAGATCTTCAGACTGGTGTTATCATTGGAGCAACCTTAGAAGCTGTATTTATGGGTACTTTTACTGTAGGTGGCTCTGTGCCATCAGATATTACAGCTGCAGCAGTTTTTGGAACTGCATTCGGAATTTTATTACATGAAGGAACAACAGCAGCAGTAGCTTTAGCAGTTCCAATAGGTCTTTTAGCAGTTTTAGTATTCAATTTAATAGTTTTAATATTTAATTTTGTTGTTGCTTATGAAGATAAGGCAGTAGCAGAATATAATGATAAGAAATTTAATAGGGCTCATTACTTTGCAATGATATTTTATGCTGGTGCATATGCTGTTATGGCTTTTGTTGTAATTATGTTTGGAACAAGTGCTGTTCAAGCATTTATGGATAGTTTACCAGCATCTGTAAATCGTATGCTTAATGTAATGGCACAAGTATTACCAGCATTAGGATTTGCAATTTTAGTAAAATCAATGTGGGATAAAGAAATGTTTCCTTTTTACTTTGTAGGCTTCATTTTAGCTGCATATTTAAGCTTAGATACAATAGGTATTGCCGTTTTAGGGGCTGCATTTGCTATATATTACATTTTTTCAGATTTTAGAAAGACAAAAGAACTTGATGCAATTAAAAAAGTATCTGCCAGTGCACCAAATTCAGGGAATACAATAAATAGTGAAATGGAGGACTTTCTATCATGAGTAACAAATTAGTTTTATCGAAAGAAGAAAAGAAGGATATTAATACATTATTTTGGAGACAGATGACAGTAATGGCTGAAATGACCTATATTAGAATGCAGGGTCCTGGATTTGGATGGTCATTAATGCCATTATTAAAGAAGATTTATAAAGATGATGAAAAAGCGTATTATGAAGCATTGCAAAGAAATATGATGTATTTCAACACAAACCCAGCATTTGTACCATTTATTCAAGGTATTGTTTATTCAATGGAAAAGGAAAATGCTAAAAAACCAATAGAAAATTTTAATGAGTCAGTAAATGGCCTTAAAATAGGTTTAATGGGGCCTTTAGCAGGACTTGGAGATTCTTTCTTTACTGGAACCTTGAGAGTAATAGCTGCTGGCATAGGTATGGGCATGGCCATGAGTGGCAATATTTTAGGATCAATCTTATTCTTGCTTATTTATAACATACCATTCTATTTTGTACGTTATTATGGCACAGTAATTGGATATAAATTAGGATCAAGTTATATTCAAGAAGCAACTCAAAGTGGTGTGCTAAAATCCATAACAAAAGGATGCTCATTACTTGGAATGATGATGATTGGTGCAATGACTTACTTGAATGTCCCATTTAAGCTGACAGTAGTTCATGAGCTTGCAGGTGCAAAGCTTGATTTGCAGGCAGTATTGGATTCTATAATGAAGGGAATCTTACCATTAACAATGGTTTTAATGTCGCTATTTTTATTGAAAAAAGGTAAATCTGCAAACTGGCTGTTAATTGTATTACTTATTTTTTCAGTTATTGCAGGTGGCTTGGGTATTGCAGGATAATTTAGTTTCAATGAATGTATTAGTGGATTTTAAAGGTTGAGCTTAACCGTCACCATGAAGCCCGCGACAAATAGTCGTGGGTTTTTATAATGAGATACATTTATGTAAATTATATGGTAAATAAAATCAAAATATAATCACTGAAACAAAAACTTAATAAGTGAATTATTTTTTATTTAGTTTTTTGATATTAATTCTTTGTGTCTAACATTAAATATAATCTGAAAAATAGTGTCTGAAGTTATGTGTTAGTTAAGAAGCATTAATAAAAGTTTTGCCTGTTGTACGTTTATTGAAGGATGGATATATCTAGATTAAGCTGTTATTTTTAATAACTAGATTTAATAAAATTGGAAATGTGCAAGTAAATTCATAGTGTCGATAAAAAAGTGGCATGAAAATTGCTTTGTAAGTATAAGGAGTATATAAATTTAATTGTTGCCATTAATCCCAATAATGATTTGATTTATAGCAGTGCAAGGTAAATTAATTACCTCACATTCTTTAAATGTTAACTATAAAAGATAAGAAAGATGGAGGAAGAAATATGAAATATAACATTAGCGAAGAAAATAAACAATGGCTAGAGCAGACCTTTGATAAGATAAAAGATAAAATGTCTGCAGAATGCGACCGTGTAGGAGATAAAATTCCATATATTTCAGAAGATGGTGTATATAAAGAAGATAAAGCAGAAACTGATGTTATTTGGTGGACAAATGGTTTTTGGCCAGGAATGTTATGGCAAATGTATCATGTTACTGGAGAGGAAAAATATAAGACAGCTGCTGAGGGTGTGGAAGCTAAGTTAGATAAAGCCTTTGATAAGTATACTGGACTTCATCATGATGTTGGATTTATGTGGTTACATTCAGCTGTAGCAAACTATCGTATTACAGGCAATGAAAGATCAATGGCACGAGGAATGCATGCAGCTCATCTTTTAGCAGGGAGGTATAATCCTAGAGGAAAATTTATTCGTTCTTGGAATCGTGATAGAGCAGGTTGGGTTATTGTCGACAGTATGATGAATATTCCATTATTATATTGGGCTGCAGACACTATTAACGATCCACGATTCATTTATGTTGCGACTGATCATGCTGATACTGTTATGAAAAATACAGTTAGAGAAGATGGATCTTGCAATCATATTATTGTATTAGATCCTGCTAATGGTGAACTATTAGAAACACCAGGAGGACAAGGTTATGGTTCAGGTTCATCTTGGTCAAGAGGGCAATCTTGGGCTATATATGGTTTTGCATTAAGTTATCATTATACTAAAAAACTTGAGTATTTAGCAACAGCTAAAAAAGTAGCTCATTATTTTATGGCTAATGTGGAGAAGACTGAAAATGTTGCATTAGTAGATTTTAGAGCTCCAAAAGAACCAGTATATTGGGATTCTATTGCAGGTGTCTGTGCAGCTTGTGGAATGCTTGAAATTGCTAATCATGTACCTGAATTAGAAAAAGATTTTTATATTGATGCTGCTATTAATATTTTAAAAGCTACAGATGAAAAATTCTGCAATTGGAATGTCAATTACGATTCTATTGTTGCAATGGGATCAGGATCTTACTTTACTGAACACGATCGTCACGTGCCTATTATTTATGCTGATTACTTCTTTATCGAGGCTGTACTTAGACTGTTAGATAAAGATATTTTGATTTGGTAGTATGGTAATATGAAATATAAATTAATGTGTATTGATGTTGACGGAACCTTAGTAGATTCTAATAAAGAGTTACCTAAAGAGAACAAAAAAGCGATTCAAGAAGCCTATAAAGAGGGACTAAAAATAGCTATTGCATCAGGAAGATCACCGTCAGCTGTAAAAGAGATATTAGACGATCTGGGAATTGAAAGTTATGGAATTTGTTTAAATGGCGCCTATATAATTCACGGAGATAAAGAAGTTTCGCGATATGCATTTAGTGATGAGCAAGTAAATATTATCCGTAAAATTGTTGAAAATCAAGATGTAAGAACAACTTTTTCAACTTCTGAATTAAATATAACAAATAGAATGCCTACAGGTACTTGGCTTGAAGCTATGCAAAAATCAGTAGTGAAGCAAAAACAAACAATTGTTTGTAGAAATCAGGAATTGAAAAATGAGTTAGAAAATCATCGAGGCCTAATATTAAAAGCAAGTATTATGGAAGAGGATGATGGTACGTATCAAAAAGTTAGAGAAGAACTAGAAAATACAAATATCTTTGATGTTGCAAAGTCAGATACGCATTATATTGATGTTAACATAAAAGGAATTAACAAATCCAAAGGCGTGAAAGTTTTATCAGAGTATTTAAATATTGATTTATCAGAAGTTATTTGTATTGGAGATAATGAAAATGATATTGAAATGATTAAAGTAGCTGGTTTAGGCGTAGCTATGGCTAATTCTTGTAAAGAATTGTTAGAAATATGTGATACTGTGACTTTGTCAAATGATGAATATGGTGTTGCTAAAGTCATTTATGATTATGTGTTAAGTTAAATATAAATAAGGAAGATGGATGTATAGACATCTTTCTTCCTTATATTTTTAGGAGTGATAGTATGGTTAAAATAGAGAATCCGATTTTAAAAGGTTTTAATCCTGACCCATGTATTTGTAAGGCGAAAGGTAAATACTATATTGCTACATCTACTTTCGAATGGTTTCCAGGAGTACAAATTTATGAATCCTGTGATTTAGTAAACTGGAAGCTTAAATGTGCTCCATTAAATAATGTTGAATATTTAAACTTAAAAGGAATTCCGGATTCAGCAGGTATCTGGGCGCCAGCTTTATCTTTTTATGAAGATACTTTTTATTTAGTTTATACAATTGCTAAACAAATAGATGGATATTTTAAAGATGTTCCTAATTATGTAATAACATCAAAAAATATTGAAGGACCATGGAGTGAACCAGTATTTATTAATGCATCTGGATTTGATCCATCTATGTACCATGAAGATGGAAAACATTATGTTATAAATCCACAATGGGATCCACGTCCGTTAGAAGGGCATAATAAGTTTAATGGATTAGTACTTCAAGAATTCGATTTGGAAAAAGGTATGGTTGGAGAGTCTAAGATGGTGTTTCCTGGTAGCGGAACCGGTGGTTGTGAAGGACCTCATATTATGAAAAAAGATGGTTATTATTATATTATTGCAGCAGAAGGAGGAACCGGAAGACATCATTCCATTTGTGTTGCAAGATCTGAAAATATTTGGGGGCCATATGAAGTTTCACCATATCACCCATTAATTACAGCATGGGAGAAAGATACTATATTGAAGAAATCAGGACATGGTAATTTTGTGGAAACAGATGATGGAGAATGGTACATGACACATTTATGTGCACGTTATTTAAATAATAAAGATGTATGTGTATTAGGACGCGAAACTGCGCTACAAAGATTAGAATGGATTGACGGATGGCCTCGTATGATTCAAGGAGATAATACTCCAGCACTATTAGTGGAAGCTCCAAAATGTGCAAAAGAAAAACTAGAAGAGTCAAAGATTTATGAAACAAGTTTTAATATAGATATAGTTAAAGAAGGATGGATGTCTCTTAGAACTCCTTTTGATAAAAAAGTTAAATTAACAAATGATGGTTTGATTATTAAAGGTGGGGATTCACTAACGTCTTTACATGATCAATCTTTAATTGCTAGAAAGTGGGATAGTTTTAAATTCACTTCAGAAACTTGTGTGCAGTTTAATCCTTATCACTATTCACAAATGGCAGGATTAGCTTGTTATTATAATACAAAAGTTTGGTATTTCTTATACGTTGGATATGATGAGAAGGTAAAGAAAAGAATTGTTAATGTTCTAACTAATAATAACTTTTCCTTTAGTGAACCATTAAAAGGAGAGTATATATATGTAGAGGATAGCGTAAAAGATATTTATCTAAAGGTTGAAGTTAATCAAGAAAATTTACAGTTTTGTTATGCTTATGATGATAAAGAATATAAAGCTATTGGACCAGTTTTAGATGCTTCTATTTTAAGTGATGAACATGCAGCAGGCTGGGCATATACAGGAGCCGTTAGTGGGATAACAGTTGTCGATGTATTTAATAAGGATACTTCAGCAATGTTTACTTGGTTTAGGGAGGAAAAAGTAAATGAAAATTAATGTACCAGACAATCGAAAGATTAGGCTAATTATAAATAGTGACGCTAAAAATGAAGCTGATGATCAATTTGCCATAGCTCAAGCATTGTTATCAGAAAAATTTATTGTAAAAGGAATAATCGGAGCACATTTTGGCAGAGAAAATTCAATGATAAAGAGTTATGAAGAATGTAAATTGATAGTTAAACTAACCAAACAAGAAGGAAAATTTCCAATTGTAAAAGGTTCAGTTGAAAAAATGAAGTCAGAAATTGAGTATGAATATTCAGAAGGAGCTAAACTAATTGTAGAAGAGGCTTTAAAGGAAGATTCTCATCCATTATATATAATCTTTTTAGGTGCTATTACTGACATGGCCTGTGCATTGCTAAAACATCCTGAAATTCAAGATAAAGTTAATATTGTTTGGATTGGAGGAGGCCGTTATCCTGAAGGAAGTCCAGAATTTAACTTAGGAAATGATATTCTAGCAGCTAATATTGTTTTCGGATCGAAAGCTAATATGTGGCAGATTCCAAGTAACGCATATAAAACAATGGTAGCTAGTATGGCTGAGTTAATGATTAAAGTAAAACCTCAAGGTGAACTAGGAAAATATTTAATGAGGCAAATGGTAGATTTCATTAATGAGAATATTGATAGTAAGCCTTGGATAAATACTGAAAGTTGGATTTTAGGTGATTCCCCAGCAGTAGGTGTATTGTTAGAAGAGCAAAAGGGATACTATGATATTAAGGAAGCTCCTTATGTTACAGAAGATTTTAAATATACTTATACTGGAGAAAATAGAAGCATAAGAGTCTATCATACATTAAATGTACGATTTATTTTAGAAGACATGTTTGCAAAATTAGAATTATTCTCAAAAGGAGAAATTTAGTATGGTTGAATTAAGTTTAGAAATTTTAAATAAAGATGGAGAAGTATTATTAGGAAATACGTGTGAAGATGAAGTTACATTAGCATATCGTGGATTATATAATCCAGGAGATAAAATTGTTTTAACTAGTAATAAAAAAGATATTTTTATAGTCTTACGATTAGAAGATAGCATAGAATCTAGTCTGATTTATTTAAAAGGCTTCCAAACGGAATTTGAAATCCCTTTTGATAAGGATCGTAAGCCTTATGGGTTAAAAGCATTTACAGAAGAACGTCATTGGTCCTATGCAAGAGTAGCTAGAAACCCTGAAATTCAAGCGTATAGGAATTTGGCTAGAAACACTTTTGATACAAAAGATAATAAGAGTATATTTCCGCATGCTGAAACAAATGTAGCAACAGAAGATCCTGCATTCTTTGCAAGAAATACAATTGATGGAATATTTGAAACGTCTAACCATGGAAGCTGGCCCCATTCCTCTTGGGGAATTAACAAACGAAAAGATGCATTGCTGAAAATAGATTTTGGAAGAAATGTAAATGTAGATGCTGTAGTTCTATATTTACGTACTGATTTCCCACATGATAATTGGTGGAAGGAAGCAGATTTAACTTTTTCTGATGGCAGTATAGAACATATTAATTTACAAAAAACAGGAAAGGGGCAATATTTTAAAATTACTCCGAGAAATGTAGAATGGATAAAATTATCAAATTTGATTATGTCAGATGAGCCTTCTGAATTCCCAGCTTTAAGTCAAATAGAGGTATATGGAGTTGAAGCAAATTTATGATTGGTATGACATCAGTAACTTTCAGAAAAAAGAGCATTGAAGAAGTTATTAAAATTACAACCGAAGCTGACCTTGAAGGAATTGAATGGGGAGGAGATGTACATGTGCCTGCAGGTGAATTTATAAAAGCAAAGGAGATTGCTGAAAAAACAAGAGATGTAGGACTTAAGGTATTATCTTATGGCTCATATCACACACTTCTACAAAATGACGTGAATGATTTTAAAAAAGTACTTAAAACAGCCAATATAATGGGAACTGATTGTATAAGAATATGGGCAGGAAAAGTAGATATAAATAAGGTATCAAGTGAGGAGTTTATAAAAGCATCTCAGGAACTTAAGGTGATATGTAAAATGGCCAGAGAATATGGAGTTTCTATTAGTTTGGAAAAACACAGAAAAACCTTGACTCATACAACTGAAAGCTCATTACATTTATTACAATTAGCTGATTGTGAAAACTTAAGAACATATTGGCAACCTAGTCTTGAACTTTCAGTTGAAGATAATTGCAAAGCAATCAATTTTTTGAAGCCATATATTAGTAATATACATGTATTTAAATGGAATGATATGAAAGAGAGATTCCCTTTATCAGAAGGAAAAGAATGGCCTCTATATATTTCTGAGCTAAAAGCTGACTTAAATATTCAAAGTTTTATTTTAGAATTTGTAAAAGATGATTCTGATGAAGTATTTTTAAAAGATGCAGTTACTTTAAGAAGTTGGTTATGTAATTAAATAATATAACATTAGAAATATGGAGAAGAGAAAAAATAAAGCTATTAAATGGAGTAGAAACATATGAATAGAAGAGAGTTATCTAGCTATAAAATTAAAGATATGCACCTTAGTTATCATCAAGATATAGAAAATGGATGGATAGGAATGACGCTAATACCAGCATGCATGGAAAATAAAGTTGTTAAAAATAAATTATATGATGCTGAACCATTAATTCAGGTAAAAATTATTGGTGACAATTATCCATTTAATTATTCACAAGGTAGGACTTTAAGGAATAGTGAAACTGCCAGAGTAATGCATTATGTAGATCAAAAAGTATTTTCAGAAGAAAATAGAACTGGTATTATCACTTATTTAGAAGATTCAAGAGGAATATGTTATGAGCATTATGTACGATATTTTGACTGCAGTGATGCTATTGAGGTATCTTGTAAAATCGTCAATCATACTTGTAAAGATATAAAATTAGAAATGATATCAAGTTTTACATTAGGAGGTTTAACACCATTTACTGATGGAGTCGCTAAAGGAAGTATGATTCTTCATCAGATTAAAAGTACTTGGTCTAATGAAGGTAGATTAGTTTCGTTACCAATTGAAGAATATCAACTAGAACCATCATGGAAACCGTCAGGTGCTAATGGTATTCGATTTGGACAGATAGGTAGTATGCCAAATCGTGAATATTTCTCTTTTGTCGGTGTCGAAGATATAAAAAATGGTGTGTGTTGGGGAGTACAATTGGGTATTGGAAGTTCATGGCAATTGGAAGCTTACCGTAAAGATAGTGCATTAATTATTTCTGGCGGTCTTGCAGACAGGGAAAAAGGGCATTGGATAAAAACAGTAAAGAAAGGTGAAAGTTTTACAACTCCTAAGGCAGTATTATCTACTGTAAAAGGTAGTATAGATTCACTTTGCCAACGAATTACTGAAAATATTCGTAAAGATTTGAAATTACCTTCTGGCGAAGAGAATATGCCTATACTATTCAATGAGTTTTGTACCACTTGGGGAAATCCAGAGGAGCAATTAGTAAGAAAAATTGTAGATGAAATAGAAGATAAAGGATTTACTTATTTCGTAATAGATGCAGGCTGGTATAAAAAAAGCATTGAAAGTGATGCTAAATGGAATATTCAATTGGGTGATTGGATTCCTAATAAGGACTTGTTTCCGAAGGGTATTAACAAGTTAGTTGATTATATTCATTCTAAAGGAATGAAAGCTGGAATTTGGTTCGAACCTGAAAATTGTGGGAAAGAGTCAGAGGCTTTTTATAAAGAAGAATTATTATTAAAACGAGATGGATATCCAATTACCTCTGGTGCTAGAAGATTTTTAGACATGAATAATCCTGAAGTATTAAAAATTCTGGATAAGAAAGTTATTAGATTTCTAAAAGACAATAATTTTGATTATATAAAGATAGATTATAACGCTAATATTGGTATTGGAGCTGACGGTGAAGATTCCTTAGGTGAACAGCTTAGACAAAGTATATTAGGAACACAAAACTTTTTCGAACATATTCAAAAAGAAGTGCCTGAGATACTAATTGAAAATTGTGCTTCAGGAGGACATCGTTTAGTCATACCTTTTATGGAGAGGACTTCTATGTCTTCATTCTCAGATGCCCATGAATGTAATTCTATTCCTATTATTGCAGCAAATATGCATAGAATGATTTTGCCTAGACAAAGTCAAATATGGGTAGTTATTCAAAAGGAACAGCAAATTAGTAAGTACTATTATCAAATGGCTAGTGCAATACTTGGAAGATTATGTTTATCAGGAAATATTGTTGGTTTAGAAAAAGAAAAATGGGATATTATTAGCAAAGGCATTAATATGTACAAACAAGTGAGTCATATTATTGATTATGGAATAAGCAAAAGATATGGCAATCATATATTGAGTTATTATGAACCAGAAGGATGGCAGGCGGTAGTGAGAAAATCTACTCAGACTAGAGAAAGTTTAGTTGTCATTCATAGTTTTAATAATGCGCCTTCAGTTATAGAAGTACCTTTAGAAGATAATTTTACTATTATTAATGGGTATTTTAGAGAGGGCATTACAGCAGAAATTATAGATCGTAAACTTATGATTTATGGTGTTAGAGATTTTGATGGAGTTGTGTTACTACTTGAGTCATAAGATAGTTAGTATAAATAAAGGAGGAAAGTATTTATGGAACAATTTGAAATAAATGAAGTAAAACTTAGTGATAAATATTTTGGTAGTAGAAGAGAGTTAGTTAAACAATATATTAAGGAATTTGATATTGATAGATTAATGCATACATTTAGAAAAAATGCAGGTATAGAATCAACAGCAATACCACTAGGAGGATGGGAAGCAGAAGACTGTGGACTTAGAGGGCATTTTGTAGGACATTTTTTATCGGCTTGTTCAAAATTTGCTTTTAGCGATGTAGATGATGAATTAAAAGAAAAAGTAAATATTATAGTAGATATTTTTGAAGAGTGTGCTAAACCTAATGGCTATTTAAGTGCTTTTGAAGAAAGCGTAATGGATACATTGGAATTTGAGGAAGATAGAAATGTTTGGGCTCCTTATTATACACTTCATAAAATTTTGCAAGGATTAGTTGATACATATAAATATATTGGAAATGAGAAAGCCTTAAGGCTTGCAGAAAATTTAGTTAACTATATTTATAATAGATTCTCTAAATTATCTTATTGGAAGATTGACAACATATTAAGACCAGTAAGGTTAAATCCAAAGAATGAATTTGGAGGAATTGGAGATGTATTATATAGCATATATGAAATAAATAAAGATGAGAAAACCTTAGAATTAGCGAAATTATTTGATAGAGAATACTTCACAGGAAACTTAGAAAAAGAGCTGGATTTATTAGATAATCTGCATGCTAACACCCACTTGCCAATGATTACAGCAGCAATGCATCGTTATAATATTACAAAAGAAGAGAGCTTTAAAACAGCAGTAGAAAATTTTTATGAATTTCTTCTTGGAAGAACTTTTGCAAATGGAAGCAGTAGTTCAAAGGCATCAATATTTATTGAAGGAAGATGTTCTCAAAAAGCTGAACATTGGGGGAAATATAATGATTTGACAGACAAGCTTACTGGTGGAGAAAGTGAAAGCTGCTGTGGGCATAATACGGAAAAAATAGCAGAAGATTTCTTTAAATGGACTAATGATATAAAGTACTTAGATCATATTGAAATATTAAAATATAATTCAGTATTAAATAGTGCTAGTTCAAAAACAGGATTATCACAATATCATCAGCCTATGGGAACAGGTGCAAAAAAGTTATTTAGTACACTATATGAGACTTTTTGGTGTTGTACAGCATCTGGTATAGAAGCTATGAGTGAAGTACAAAAAAATATTTATTTTAAGGATCAAGATTCATTACTTATTAATTTATTTGTTGAATCACAAGTTTATTGGAAAGAAAAAAATATAACTATTATACAGCATACAGATTATCCAGATTCACTTAAAACGTCATTTATAATAACAACAGAAAAGCCAGAACAATGCAAATTTATATTTAAAGATCATAATGTTAGTGAGATAAGGATTAACGACAAAGTAGTAGATGGCATAAGAAAAGATGGATTTATTATTATTGATGGAACTTTTAAGAATGATGACGTTATTAATATAGATATTGAATCGAAGCTGCATTTAGTTCCTTTACTAGGAAGTGATGATGTAGTTGCAATAATGTACGGTCCTATATTGTTAGCAGAGATCGGTAGTGAAGAATATATTGGAGAAATAACTAATGAAAACATTAACTTGATTTTGACTAAGACGAATGATGAGGAATTAACTTTCAGTGTAGTAAATAATCCAAGCATTAAGTTTATTCCATTATTTAGAGTAGAAGAAGAAAAATATACAGTGTATATAAATAATAAGAAAAGTAAATATAGTAAAAGAAATTTCAGTAAAGCTGAAGATGGCAGTGGGGCATATGTTACAGAAACATAAAATATAGAGATAATTATGCGAGGTAAATTTACTACCTCGCATTTTTTTGGTAAACAGAATCAATATTTTTTCACTCAAAATTGAACTAATAATAATAGTGTCGAGAAAATTGGCATGATATTTGCTGTGAAAGAATAGAGAGAAGTAATTTTAACCACTATAAGTTTAATACTGAGGTTAAGAAAATTAAATATAAGAAGAAGGTGGTTTTTGTGTTATAGCTATAAGATATTGAATTTAATTTTACAGGCTAAAAGATATGAATATGATAAGAATAGCGCTAGTAGAAGAAATTCAAGATATTTATAAGTGAAAGCAAGACAATATTTAATATGTGAATATCAAAGGAGCATGTTAAGCAAATTGGAGGGGAGTAAATGAAGATTAAAAGTGAGTGTAATTTTAAGAAAAAATTTAAACGTATTCTTGCAGGAGTTGTTTCTATTAGTATTATTGCTATGAGATTGCCAATAGAAATTAAAGCAAATGCTGCAGAATCAGTGCCATTAATTACAGACTATCAACCAACTATTACTGAATCCATTGATTCAAGCGGATTTAAACATCCAGGTATTGGACTTACTAAAGATATTCTTGAAAATTTAAGAACAGAGATATTAGCCCAAAAAGATCCTTGGTATAGTTACTATAAGGAAATGTTATTATCCCCAGCTGCTTCAAAGGAGATTAAGTCTAGCAATGAAAGTAGTGAAGATACAACAAAGCCAGGTACTACTATTTTTGATAGCCAGGCCGTTGAAAAAAAATTTATTGATGATGGTTTGAAGTCATATACACAGGCAATTCTGTATTATATAACTGGTGATGAGGTTTATAGAAAAAATGCACTGCATATCATTCGCATTTGGTCTCAAATGGATTCAACAAAATATAAATATTATACAGATGCATGCATTCATTCTGGAGTACCTCTTAATCGCATGGCAACTGCAGCAGAGATTTTAAGATATACAAGTTGTAGAACAGAAAGCCTAAAGTGGACAGATAAGGATACTAATGATTTTACTAATAATCTTATAAATCCAACAATAGAAACATTTCAGCATACTAACTATCACTTTATGAATCAGCATCTTTATTCATTAATTGGAGCTATGGCAGGATATATATTTACTGGTAATAGAGAAAGATATAATGAGGGTGTTGAATGGTATACGGTAAATAAAACAGCTGTAGATCAAGGACAAAATGGTGCGATAAAACAATTATTTAGATTAGTTGATACGAATATATTGACTGGTGAAAAACTAAATAAGCCAATGATTGAGCTTGTGGAAATGGGTAGAGATCAAGTCCATGGGTGCGATGACCTAACTAATGTGGCAATATTATCACGTTTACTGGTTGAACAAGGGACAAAGGTAGATCCAGTAGAAGGAATAGTATCAACATCAGCTGATGCTGTGAGTCCATATGAATTTTTAGATAATAGACTCTTAAAAGGAGCTGATTATTTTTGGCAATATACATTGGGTTATGATACACCATTTATACCAGTTGCAGCGCATACTGATGCGAATGGAAAACCTGTTGTTATTTATAGAATAATGTCAGATTCATATAGAAGTAAGACTAATGGCGCAAATTTCTGGGATATGTATTATTATTATAAATATACTTTGGGAATAAATATGGAAAAAGAAGCACCATACTTTGCTGAAGCATTTTCAAAAAGGCTGCCTACAAATTATTATTACCAAGGAAAACATGTAAGTGCGTGGGAGAGCGTTGATGGAGGAGGAGATTTTTGGCTCTATATTCC
>Ga0209281_1000760_pt1 | contig 30959 bp, 20 predicted proteins | sample MedtruBG_FD_187514 | JGI IMG/M metagenome (GOLD analysis project Ga0209281, IMG submission 187514) | Root nodule microbial communities of legume samples collected from California, USA - Medicago truncatula BG (SPAdes) (version 2) | ecosystem: Host-associated > Plants > Roots > Nodule | place... | reverse complement strand
CGCTGGCTGTCTTACCTTCAGTCTTGGTCATGGTGGCGTTCCTTCCAGGGAATCAGGTGACGTCAACATCACCAGCCTGCCATGACCGCCTCTCTCAGTGAATTTGCAGAACCTTCAGCACACTACCGCTTGCCCCTCAACCGGCTGCCGCCACCTTCTCCCCGCAGGCGGGGAGAAGGGATATGCCGCGCCCGCTCGCTCCCTCGGGCGGGCGGTGAATGCGGGGTTCAGTCGGCGCCGCTTGTCCCTTCTCCCCGCCTGCGGGGAGAAGGTGCCGGCAGGCGGATGAGGGGCAAGCGGCGGCAAACCCCATATTCGTCCACCCTACTCCGCCGCTTCCGTCTCCGGCATCGGCACGTAATTGAGGATCGGCGAAAGCCAGCGCTCGACCTCGCGGACGCTCATGCGCTTGCGATCGGCATAGTCCTCCACCTGATCGCGCTCGATCTTTGCGACGCCGAAGTAATAGGAATCGGGGTGGCCGACATAGAGGCCCGATACCGAAGAGCCCGGCCACATCGCATAGCTCTCGGTGAGCCGGACGCCGATAGCGGCTTCCGCATCCAGGAGCCGGAAAAGCGTCTCCTTTTCCGTGTGGTCGGGCTGCGCCGGGTAGCCGGGCGCAGGGCGGATGCCGGCATAGGGCTCGGCGATCAATTCCTGCGGCGTGAAGGCTTCGTCCGGAGCATAGCCCCAGAGCTCCTTGCGGACATATTCATGCATGCGCTCGGCAAAGGCCTCTGCGAAGCGGTCCGCAAGCGCCTTGACCATGATCGAGGAATAATCGTCGTTCGCCCGTTCGAAGCGTTCGGCGATCGCCACTTCCTCGATGCCGGCCGTCACCACGAAACCGCCGACATAGTCCCGCTTGCCGCTCGCCGCCGGGGCGACGAAGTCGGCAAGGGCGACGTTCGGCCGGCCGTCGCGCTTCACCATCTGCTGGCGGAGCGTGAAGAAGGTGGCAAGCTCGGCTTCGCGCACCTCGTCGGCAAACAGGCGGACGTCGTCGCCCATGCTGGCGGCCGGCCAGAAGCCGATCACGGCCTTCGGGGCGAACCATGCCTCGGCCACGATCTTTTCGACCATCGCCTGCGCATCCTCGAAGAGCTGGCGAGCGGCAGCCCCCTGGCGTTCGTCATCGAGGATTTTCGGGAATACCCCCTTCAGCTCCCAGGTCTGGAAGAACGGCGTCCAGTCGATATAGCGGGCGAGTTCGGCGAGGTCCCATCCCTCGAAAACACGCGTGCCGAGGAAGGACGGAACCTTCGGCTGGTGGGCGTCCCAATCTATCCGAAAGGCATTCGCCCGCGCCTGGGAAAGCGGCAGACGGCGCTTCTCGGCTTCGTTGCGGGCATGTGCGTCGGCAACCTTCAGATACTCCGCGCGGACCGTTTTCTTGTAGGAGTCGCGGACTTCCGGCGAGAGCAGGCTCGATACGACGCCGACCGCGCGGCTGGCGTCGGTGACATAGACCGTCTGGCCGAGGCTGTAACGCGGATTGATCTTCACGGCCGTGTGCACGCGGCTGGTCGTCGCCCCGCCGATCAGCAGCGGGACATCGAAGCCCTCCCGTTCGAGCTCGGAAGCGACATGCGCCATCTCGTCCAGCGACGGCGTGATGAGGCCGGAAAGACCGACGATGTCGACCTTCTGTTCGCGCGCCACTTCGAGGATCTTAGCCGAGGGCACCATGACGCCGAGGTCGATGATCTCGTAATTGTTGCAGGCGAGCACGACGCCGACGATGTTCTTGCCGATGTCGTGCACGTCGCCCTTGACGGTCGCCATCAGGATCTTGCCGGCACTCTCGCGCGCCTCGCCGCCGCCATTGGCGCGCTTCTCCTCCTCCATATGGGGGAGCAGCACCGCAACGGCCTGCTTCATCACCCGGGCGGACTTGACCACCTGCGGCAGGAACATCTTGCCGGAACCGAAGAGATCGCCCACGACGTTCATCCCGGCCATCAGCGGGCCTTCGATGACATGCAGCGGCCGCTCGGCGGCAAGCCGGGCCTCTTCCGTATCGGCTTCGATAAATTCGGTAATTCCATTGACGAGCGCATGTTCGAGCCGCTTCTCCACCGGCCATTCGCGCCAGGCAAGGTCCTTCTCCTTGCCCTGGCTCCCGCCCTTCCCGCGATAGCGCTCGGCGATCTCCAGGAGGCGCTCGGTCGAATCGGCCCGGCGGTTGAGCACCACGTCCTCGCAGGTTTCGCGCAGTTCCGGGTCGATCGCATCATAGACGGCGAGCTGTCCGGCATTGACGATGCCCATGTCCATGCCGGCCTGGATCGCGTGATAAAGGAAGATGGCGTGCATCGCCTCGCGCACCGGCTCGTTGCCGCGGAAGGAAAAGGAGAGGTTCGACACGCCGCCGGAGACGTGGACATGCGGCAGTGCCGCGATGATCTCGTGCGTCGCCTCGATGAAGTCGACGCCGTAATTGTTGTGCTCCTCGATGCCGGTCGCGACCGCGAAGATATTCGGGTCGAAGATGATGTCCTCCGGGGGGAAGCCAACCTCTTCCGTCAGCAGCCGATAGGCCCGCCGGCAGATTTCCACCTTGCGGGTTTTCGTGTCGGCCTGGCCCTTCTCGTCGAACGCCATCACCACGACCGCGGCGCCATAGGCGCGCACGAGGCGCGCATGGTGCAGGAAAGCCGCCTCGCCTTCCTTGAGCGAGATTGAGTTCACCAGCGCCTTGCCCTGGACGCATTTGAGCCCGGCTTCGATCACCTCCCATTTCGACGAATCGATCATCACCGGTACACGGGCGATATCCGGCTCGGAGGCGACGAGGTTCAGGAACTCGACCATCACCTGCTTCGAATCGATCAGGCCTTCGTCCATGTTGACGTCGATGATCTGGGCGCCATTCGCCACCTGATCACGCGCCACATCGAGTGCGGCGGCGTAGTCCCCGGCGGTGATCAGCTTGCGGAACTTCGCCGAGCCGGTGACGTTGGTGCGTTCGCCGACGTTGACGAAGGGAATCTCGTCGGTAAGCGTGAAGGGTTCGAGGCCGGAAAGCCGCATGCGGCGATCGATCTCGGGCACCCGGCGCGGCGGATATTTGGCAACCGCTTCGGCAATGGCGCGGATATGGGCCGGCGTGGAACCGCAGCAGCCGCCGACGATGTTGACGAGACCGTCCCGGGCGAAGCCCTCGACCTGCGCCGCCATCTGCTCGGGGCTTTCGTCATAGCGGCCGAACTCGTTCGGCAGGCCGGCATTCGGATAGGCGCAGACGAGCGTGTCGGCGACCGCCGAAAGCTCGTCTATATGGGCGCGCATCGCATTTGCGCCGAGCGCGCAGTTGAGCCCGATCGTAAACGGATCCGCATGGCGCACCGAATACCAGAAGGCCGTAGGCGTCTGGCCGGAGAGGGTACGGCCGGAGAGATCGGTGATCGTTCCGGAGATCATCACCGGAAGGCGGACGCCCTTTTCGGCAAAGACTTCCTGCGTCGCGAAGATCGCCGCCTTGGCATTCAGCGTGTCGAAGATCGTCTCGATCAGGATGATGTCGGCACCGCCGTCGATGAGGCCCCGCACCTGCTGGGCATAGGCGAGCCTCAGATCGTCGAAGCTGACGGCTCGATAGCCGGGGTTGTTGACGTCCGGCGAAATCGAAGCGGTGCGGTTGGTGGGGCCGAGCGCGCCTGCCACGAAGCGCCGCCGGCCATCCTCCGCCTCGGCCCGCTTCGCGGCTCGCCGCGCCAGCCGCGCGCCGTCGCGATTGAGATCGTAGACCATGTCCTCCATGCCGTAATCGGCCTGGGCGATCCGCGTCGAGGAGAAGGTGTTGGTTTCGAGGATATCGGCGCCGGCGATGGCGTAGTGGTAATGAATATCCTCGATCGCCTTCGGCTGAGTGAGCGTCAGGAGGTCGTTGTTGCCCTGCTGATGGCAGGCGCAGCCACCGAAGCGCTCGCCGCGGAAGTGATCCTCCACGAAACCGAGCTGCTGGATCTCCGTTCCCATGGCGCCATCCATGATGAGGATGCGTTCAGCCGCCGCCTGGGCGAGCTGCCGAAAGACTTCCGAACCATCCGGCTTGGGCGAGACGTTTCCAAAGAGGGCGTCGGCGGCGGACATGGGAGATCTCCCGTTCTGAAAACGACAAAGAATTATCGATTTACTCACATAAAGATATCTTTATGTCAACATACGCACCGGTCACAATTGCAGATTGGCAATAAAATAGCCCGCCGCGGATGCGGCGGGCCGAATAATGCGCTCTCTCGATGAGGACGGAAGGTCTGCCGACGCCGGTCACATCCGCTTAAGGCAATCCTCCAGTTCATAGATCGCGCAAAGAATATGATAGAAGGTGCTTGCTGGCGCCGGCTCTTCGACGAAGCTGCCATCCGCCTTCTGCTTGTCGCGCCAGAGGCCGCGGACAGGCACGTTCAGGAAGCGCTGCAGCGCCGCTGCGGCGCGCCCAGCCGAAGCCAGATAACGCTCTCGCTCCGCACCTTCCGTCAGAGCCGCAAAGCGGATCGCCGCCTTCAGCCACTCCGTCTGTGGCCAAAGCCGCGCTGTCGGATCGGCAACGGAGAAATCGTCGAAGAGCGTCATGACGACCACGTCCCGGTCGGGGCAGGTTCCGTCTTTCTCGCCGATCTCGAAAAGCCGCCGCGCCTTGACGATCGCCTGCGCATTGCCGCGCCGTTCCGCCCAGCGCAGGAGGAGCCACGCCCATTCGAAAAGGTGCCCCGGCTCCACGATACGGCCCTTTTCGCCGGGGAACGGCGCCCAGTCGTGATCGAAGAACTCACGCAGCGCCCCGCTCTCGGCGTCGATGAACCGGTCCATGGCCAGATGCGCGATCTCGTCGGCGAGATTGGCCCAGGCGACGCGGTCGAAGCCTTCCACCTCCTCGCTCGCAAGACAGGCCTCGAAAAGGTGCATATGCGGATTGGAGCCGAGCGGCAGGCGCGGCGGGTCGTCCTCCTCGAAACCGGCGAGCGGATGCTTGCAACGGGCCTCGAGCTGCCGCCTGAGTTTGTCGCTGCGCCCCACCATCTCGGCTCCGCGCTCCGGCAGGACTTCCGCCAAATGGGCGAAGGCAAGCAAGGCGAAGGCCTGGTTGTAGAGGTCGAAGGAAGCGTCGATGAGCTTGCCGTCGGCATTCGCCAGCGCCCCGTAGAAGCCGCCCGGCTGTCCGTAGACGCGATCGAAATAGAGAAGGCCGCCTTCGGCGGCGGTGCGCCAGTCTCCATCCCAGCCGCGCCGGCCCGCCGCGGCGAAGCAGTAGACCTGCCGGGGCTGCACGCGGGAGCGGCGATCGTCGCGCGTCGGTTCGCCTTTCATGTCGATCGTCTCGACGAAGCCGCCACCCTCCCCGTCGAAGCCTTTCTGCCGCCAGAGCGGCAAGGCAGCATCGTTCAGCCAGCCCGCGAGTTCGCCTGCCTGGAGATGAATATCCATGCCCACCCGCTTTCCGTCAGCTTTCCAGCTTCAGCGCGTCGTGATCCGCGCCGAGAAGTTCTGCGAGCGCCTCGACCACGAGATTGTGGTCCTCCCGCTGCGGCAGGCCGGAGACCGTGACCGCGCCGATGCAGCCCGTTCCCTTGACGACGATCGGGAAGCTGCCGCCGTGGGCGGCAAACTCAGCATCCGGCAGGCCGAGCTTCGCCTGCAAATTCGTTTGCTGCTTGAGCAGGCTGAGCCCCGTGGCGTAGCTGCTCTTGAACAGGCGGAACACCGTGTTGCGCTTGCGGCGCACCCAGTTCGGATTGTCCGGCGTCGCCCCATCGAGGGCCGCATAGAAGACCTGCATGGAGTAGAGCGTGATGTCGATGACGCAGCCGAGCTTGCGTTCCCCGGCCATCCGGCGAAGCGTGGCGCCTAGCTTCCAGGCCGTATCGAGATCGAAGCGCTCGAACTGCAATTGCTGCTCCTGCAGCGCAATCCGGCGCAGATCATTGTCTATGTTCATGATGCCTCCGCTTGGTCAGTGGTTCGAACTGGACGAGTGCGATGCGCGATCCGGCAAAATTCCCCGCCTGGCCGGTTAATCCTTCCAGAGCCATGCGGCGCCGCGCACGCCGGAACTGTCGCCGTGCACCGCCTTGCGAATCGGCGTCTCGAAACTGTCGCCGAAGAGATATCTGGTGATCGACGCCGGCAACTCGCCGTAAATCTCGTCGACATTGGACATGCCGCCGCCGAGCACGAAGACGTCGGGATCGACGATGTTGGTCAAAAGCGCGAGGCTGCGGGCCAGCCGGTCGACGAAACGCCCGTAGACACCGATTGCCACCGGATCGCCGGCGCGCTTCGCCTCGATGATGTCCCGCCCGCGCCGGTCCGTCCCGGTCGTCATGCGGTAGTCGAGCTCCAGCCCGGTGCCGCAGGCATACATGTCGAGGCAACCGAGCTTGCCGCACCAGCACCTGTGCCCCGGATATTCGTCCTTCGTCATCCAGGGCAGCGGATAATGGCCGATCTCGGCCGCAACGCCCTGGTAGCCGGCGTGAACCTTCTTGCCGATTGCCAGACCCCCGCCGTGGCCCGTACCCACGATCACGCCGAAGACGACGCCCGCGTCCTTGCCCGCCCCGTCGACGGCTTCGGAGACCGCCAGGCAATTGGCGTCGTTGGCCAGGCGCACCTCGCGTCCGAGCGCCGCCGCAAGATCCCGCCCGAGCGGCTTGCCGTTGATGAGCACCGCATTGGAATTGCGCACGATGCCGGTGCGCGGATTGGGACTGCCGGGTATGCCGATGCCGATCGAGCCGCGCTCGCCGGCCGTGCTTTCGGCCGAGGCGACGAGCTCTACGACGGCACGGATGCAATCCTCATAGCCGCTGGTGGGTGTCGGGACACGATGGCGGGCACGCGTCTCGCCATCGCGATCGAGCGCGATGACCTCCATTTTCGTGCCGCCCCAGTCAATTCCGATGAACATGTATCTGGTCTTTGGGATAAAGATCGTTGGCGAGGAACGCGGCAGCCTCTCCTCCGGCGCCGCGGGCCCTGCTTAGCATCCACGGCGCCGGGGACGCTAGCCCCCCTCTCGGGAGCGCCTGCAAATCGGCTGCGATCGCCGAAAAACACTTGGCGAAAGTGCCTCGCTTTTGTATGGGTCTATTCTAAGTGGTCCCGTAGCTCAGCAGGATAGAGCACCAGATTCCTAATCTGGGGGTCGCGCGTTCGAATCGCGCCGGGATCACCAAGAGGCGCCGCGGCTGCCACCGGCGAGCACTACGGTGAACGATATCTGCCCGAGATGCGTCGCGCTGTACGGCCCACGGCAGGCTGTCTCCACCCTCATGCGGCAATCGCCAGTCCTCACGCTGAGGAGCGACTTCGCTAGTACAACTCCTTCAGCCGCAAATCTTTCTCCTCATTGCGATTTCAACCTCAAGCATAGCGATGTCAATCGCAGGTAGCTGAAAGCTTTACGATAGACGGGAAAAACGTTATCCACACAACTGCCGCCTTTTTCCTTTTGCGTAAACAACAGCTTGCTTCCAAGCGCGCAAGTCCGGCGTAAGGCGTGTCACCGTTATGCCTCATTCGAACTTCACCACCCCCGCCGTCAGAACAGCAGGGAGTAGACGAATGAACATCAATGGAACCAACGTTGCCAACAAGCTCATCGGTACGAATCTTGCGGACACGATCCGCGGCTATGATGGCAGTGATTCCATTTGGGGTAATGCCGGTGATGACTATCTCGATGGCGGGCTCGGCAACGACTTCCTCTATGGTGGGCTCGGCAACGACTTTTTCAAGGCCGGAGCGGGCGATGACTATGCGGAGGGCGGCGACGGCAATGACAGCTTCGACGGCGGCGCCGGCGCCGACACGCTGATCGGCGGGCTCGGCAACGATATCTTCTCCGGCGAAGACGGCAATGACATCATCAACGGCGGCGATGGCCATGACCATATCCTGGGAGACGCCGGCCACGACCAGATCTATGGGGGCGCCGGCGAGGAATACATCGACGGCGGAGCGGGAGACGACATCATCTATGCGGGCTCGGGAAATGACGGCTTCAACAACCGCATTGATCCCGCAACGGGCAAGCTGACGCAGCAGGCGGTCGGTGGTGGCGCCGGCAACGATACGATCTACGGCGAAGAGGGCAACGACGCTCTGAAGGGCCAATCCGGAAACGACCGGGTCTATGGCGGCATCGGCGACGACATCGTCGATGGCGGCGACGGGAACAACTACCTCGATGGCGGTGACGGGAATGACGTGCTCGACTCCGAGGGCGGCATCGACGAAGCCCGCGGCGGTAACGGTAACGATCGGATTGCCGCGGGCGCCGGCAACGATCTGGCATTCGGGGATGCCGGCGACGATATCCTGTCGGGCGAAGCCGGCGACGACGTCCTTAATGGCGGTCTCGGCAACGACCTGGTCATTGCCGCAGAAGGAAACGACACGCTTCGCGGTGACACGGGGAGAGATACCCTTCTTGGCGACGCGGGAAGCGACATCCTGTGGGGTGGCGCCGATGCCGACCGCTTCGTCTTCAAGGGCGCGGGTTCGCTCGTCGGACGGGACTCCGTCATGGACTTTCAGGACGGCACCGATCTGCTTGTCCTGGAGAACCTGGGAATCAAGCAATATTCGAGCTCCGGCGCGGCTGGTACCATTTTTGCGTATGATGACGCCAGCGGAGACGTGATGTTGAAAGGCTATGATTCGACGGGCAATGCGCTGTCGATACATGTCGACGACCCGACGAATACCCTCGCTGCCTCGCACTTCAGCAGCGCCGATTTTCTCTTCGCCTGATCGAAGTGGATGAAAGTTCGAGCGCCGCGCGTATCCACGCGCGGTGCTTTCTTTTAAGACTTAAGTCCGACATTAAATGGCCGATAGTCTTAGCCCATTTTGGCTTATCCCATTGAGCACGCTCCGTAATCCTTGACTGCAACCTGTGCTGTGAGACCCTTCTATCTCGTGGTTGTACTGTGCAGGTGAGGCGATGATCTTCGAGGATGACGTTGAGTTGGCCCTCGCTCTGGCCTGCGAAGAACTCCAGATGACCCGGGACGAGATAATCCGCCTCATCCTTCGTGAGTGGCTGGAGCAATATGGCTTTATCGAATTACATGAGTTGGACGAAGGTGGCGACACAAACAGCGGCGCGTGAGCCCGCATGGTGCCCCATGCCGGGCCACTCTCCACACCTGGAGCAATTCCACGAAAAGTACGCAGGGGTTTTCCGGCCGGCATCGCGGAAAAACAAAGGGTTAGAGAGTTCCGCGATTCGGAGAAAAGCGGAAATGCTCTAGCCTACCCTCAAGCTTGCTCCTCGAAGCCGAAGGCCGAGGCGGGCGGCAACCCGCTGCGATGCGTGATTTTCGCGATCCGTGCTGTAGAACAGGGTGCGGGAGCGCAGCTCAGGCAAGCGGGACCAGCCGGCGGTAGCGGCTGCCCCGAGGCCCTGCCCCCTGAAGGCCTTCGCCGTTACCAGACCGAGTTCGGCTCCAGCATCCGAAAGCCGCGCTGCAAAGGCGATCGAGGCGATCTCGTCGCCCGCAGCCGCAGCACACCAGGGCTCCCAGAGGTCTGTCACGTCGTGAAAGCCGAGGTCGAACAGACCTTGGGGGACTCCGTTTGCTGCCCAGGTACGCGTCAGCTCCCGGCCTTCCCCGGTGCCGCTTTCGATCAAGCGCGCACGGCCCTCATAGGCCAAGGCGTGCGGCAGCTCGTAGATCAAGCCGAAATTGTACTTCACGGGCCCGCTTCCGCCGAGCAAAGGCAGATAACGACCAAGGTGTTTTGGAATGCCCGGATGGGTGAATGGCGGTTCGTCGGCGACAAGCCTCTCGAGCTCTTCGGCTATGTCTTCGGGCACATCGGTCCGCACCCCGAAAATATTTCCCTCGGCGCATCCTGCCAGCCAAAAGCCTGGCCCGGGCGACCCCTCCGGATCGTTCTCCCGTTCTATCCGGCCGCCATCTCCCAATCGAAATAGCGTGCGGTAATCGATATCGAGCCAGTGAAGCATGGTTCAGAAGTACAATCCCGTCCGGCCTGTGTCGAGGCGGCCCCGCTATTCCACTTCCTTGCACGCTATCCCCGGATCCTCGTCGCCTTTCGTCGTGTCGAAAAGCATCGCCTCGCCGCCCTTCGTCCACCAGATATATCGGCCGCCGGCATATCTGGCGCCCGATCCGGAAATCACGTTCGATGCCACGATGAATGTGCCGTCGACGGTGAAGGTCGCGAGCGACACGGACCCGGCGTCGATGTATTCGGCCTCGATCGTCCTGTCGCCGCAGGCATAGCGGACCGTCCGCCGGTCGACTGCGCCGGCGTCGGGAGTTTCGATCGTCAGCTCTGCCCGGTTGCCGTTCCGCGACTGCATAGAGGCTAGCTGCAGCAAGCTCTTCCCGTTTCGCCCGCCGAGAACGAGCTTGGATCCCTCTATTCGCCAGGTAAGCTCCGTCTTCAGAGCTTCGAAGAACTTCCGCTCCTGGTCCATGACCGCCGGTACGCACATCTTGCGGGTAGCTGCAGCCGGCCCGAAGGTGATCGCCGCGCCGGAGAGGCTGAACGTTCCGGTGAAATGATTGCAGCCGGCCATGCCGCCATAGGTGCCGTCGCCGCGGATCTCGAGCGTCGTCTGAAGATCGTCGATCACGCCCCGGCCGCCTATGTCCTCGGCAAGCCACGAACCGACGAGCGCCTCCGGCACCTTTTCGGCAGCCACCGTCCGCATGGAGGCAAGCTCGATCAGCACGCAGGCGCAGGATGCGGCGGTCAGGGCTTGCAGCATCCGAAAAACTCCTCATGCAAATCATCGTTCGGCGGTGCTATGGATTCTTACCTGAGCACCGTCTCTTAGAGAAGAGCTATGACTCCACCCTTGTTGCCGGTAGCTTTCGGCTGTAGAGCCTAGTTAAATCGTTAAAACGAGAAGAATACGGGATTTGGCAATGGCATCCGGCGATGACTTGAAGCGCCGTCTGACGATATTGGGCTCCACCGGATCGATCGGGACCAGCACGCTCGACGTGATCGAGCGCCTCGGCGGACGCGATCGTTTCGAGATCGCCGCCCTGACCGGCAACGGCAATATACCGCTGCTGGCCGAGCAGGCGCGCCGCATCGGCGCCGAGCTCGCGGTAACCGCCGACGAGGATCGCTATGGCGAGCTCAAGGATGCGCTGAGCGGCAGCGGCATCGAGGTCGCCGCCGGACGAAGCGGCCTCACCGAAGCGGCCGAGCGGGATGCCGGCTGGGTCATGGCGGCGATCGTCGGCAATGCCGGCCTCGGCCCCACCCTGGCGGCTGCCCGCCGCGGCGCAGACATCGCGCTTGCCAACAAGGAATGTCTCGTTTCCGCCGGCAGCCTTTTCATCGATGCCGTGGCCGAGGGCGGCGGCCGGTTGCTGCCCGTCGACAGCGAACACAATGCGATCTTCCAGGTGCTGGAAAACGATCAGCGCCACGCCGTGGAACGCATTGTCCTCACCGCTTCCGGCGGCCCTTTCCGCACCAAGACGCTCGACGAAATGCGGCACGTGACCGCGGATGTGGCCCGCGCCCATCCGAACTGGTCGATGGGCCTCAAGATATCGATCGACAGCGCCTCGATGTTCAACAAGGCGCTCGAGATGATCGAGGCGCGCCACCTCTTCCGTCTCAGGCCGGAGCAGATCGAGGTGATCGTCCACCCGCAATCGGTGGTTCACTCCATGGTCGGCTATACGGACGGCTCCGTACTCGCACAGCTCGGCTGCCCCGACATGCGCACCGCAATCGGCTATGCCCTGTCCTACCCGAAACGCTGCGACCTGCCGGTCGAGCGCCTCGACTTCGCCAGGCTCGCCCGGCTTGATTTCGAGGCGCCGGACGAGGTCCGCTTCCCGGCGATCAAACTCGCGCGCCGGGCAATGGAGGAAGGCGGCGTGCAGGGCGCGGTGCTGAACGGCGCCAAGGAGACCGCCCTCGATGCCTTCATCAAGGGCCGCATCGGCTTCCTCGCCATGGCGGAAATCGTCGAAAAGGTGATGGACGGGCTTGCCGGCCTGCCGGCCGCCACGAGCATGGACGACGTCTTTGCGGCCGATGAAAGAGCCCGGCGGGCGGCTGCCGAGATGATCCGGTAGAGAGTTAGTTGTTGCGGGCGAATCCGCTCCTCATCCGGCCTGCCGGCCACCTTCTCCCCCGCAGGCGGGGCGAAGGGACAAGTGGCAGCGCCTTGCACCATACGAGCGCTGCTACGAAACAGAGGTTCGGGCGAGAAAGTCCCTCTCCCCGTCAGAGCTCGCCGGAGCTTACGCGACCGCCCTTGCCAGCGCGCAGCGCGACCAGAGCGAATGCAGCGCGCTCACCAGATGGTCGATATCGGCATCCGAATGCATGGGCGTCGGGGTGATGCGCAGTCGCTCGGTCTTCTTCGGCACCGTCGGATAGTTGATCGGCTGGACGTAGATGCCGAAATTGTCGAGCAGCAGGTCGGAGATCCACTTGCACTTGGCGGCGTCGCCGACGATGACCGGCACGATATGGCTCGGATTGACCATATGGGGAATACCGCGCTGGTCGAGCAGCGACCGAAGCCGGCGCACGCGCTCCTGGTGCGCGAAACGTTCGACCTGGCTTTCCTTCAGGTGGCGAATGGAGGCGAGCGCGCCGGCGGCGAGCGCCGGCGGCAGCGCCGTCGTGAAGATAAAGCCGGAAGCGAAGGAGCGGATGAAGTCGCAGAGCGCCGCCGATCCGGTGATGTAGCCGCCCATGACGCCGAAGGCCTTGCCGAGCGTGCCTTCGATGACCGTCAGCCGGTGCATCAGCCCCTCGCGCTCGGCGATGCCGCCGCCGCGCGGGCCGTACATGCCGACCGCGTGCACTTCGTCCAGATAGGTCATTGCGCCGTATTTGTCGGCGAGGTCGCAGAATTCCCTGATCGGCGCGATGTCGCCATCCATCGAATAGACGGATTCAAAGGCGATGATCTTTGGCGCGCGCGGATCGGCGGCCGCAAGCTTGGCCTCGAGGTCCGCCACCGAATTGTGCTTGAAGATGACCCGCTCGCATTTCGAGTGGCGGATGCCCTCGATCATCGAAGCGTGGTTGCCGGCATCCGAAAAGACGATGACGCCGGGAATCTTGGAACAGAGCGTCCCGAGTGCGGCCCAGTTCGAAACGTAACCGGAGGTGAACAGAAGAGCCGATTCCTTGCCGTGCAGGTCGGCGAGTTCGCGCTCGAGCAGCACATGATAATGGTTGGTGCCGGAGATGTTGCGGGTCCCGCCGGCGCCGGCGCCGCATTCGTCGATCGCGTTCTTCATCGCCTCGGTGACGATGGGACACTGGCCCATGCCGAGATAGTCGTTCGAGCACCAAACGGTCACTTCCTGGGCGCCATCGGCCGTGTAGCGCGTGGCCTTGGGGAAGCTGCCGCGATGGCGGGCGAGATCGGCGAAAACCCGGTAACGGCCTTCCTGATGCAGCCCATCCAGCTCGTTTTTGAAGAAACTCTCGAAATCCATCATCATCTCCAGTGCCCTGTCGCCTTTCTTCCTTCAAAGCGATCAGTGGTCAACCCCGGACAGGCTCCGACGCGCGGGCTGCGGCAAAAGGCCTCTCGGCCCCAGACCTCGGTCATTCTGCGCGGCGCGTGTCGTGCCTGGCAAGCAGGAAAGGCGATGGAAAATGACGACACATTTTCAAACCTTCCGCCGTAATCAGGCGCGGCATCACACCGAGTCCGAGTGCCCAGTTTTGAACCATTCCAAAATGGCTGGCAAAACTTCATTCTCCCGAACATCGATCGAAGTCAAGCAATTGCGGAAAAAGGACGGCCGCTGCCGCCCTTTTTCGATACCAAAGTTGGCCTGTCAGGCGGCCGCCACGGCGCGTTTCGTCATCACCTTGACGAGATTGGCGCGATAGGCGGCGCTTGCATGAATATCGGAAAGCAGGTCCGAATCGTCCACCTGCACATTGGCGACCGCACCGGGAGACCAGTTGGCGGCAAGCGCCGCCTCCAGGCCCCGGTGGCGGAAGACGCCGTCCGACCCGGCTCCGGTCACGGCAACGCGCACGCCGCCATCGTCACGGCGGACGACGAAGACGCCGGTCATCGCATAGCGCGAGGCCGGATTGGGGAACTTCTGATAGGCCGCTTTCGCCGGCGCTTCGAAGCGGACTGCGGTCACGATCTCACCATCTTCGAGCGCCGTTTCGAAGAGACCGGTGAAGAAGTCTTCGGCCTTGACCTCGCGCCTGTCGGTGACGATCACCGCATCGAGCGCCAGCATCGCGGCCGGATAGTCCGCAGCCGGATCGTTGTTGGCGATGGAGCCGCCGATCGTACCCATGTGGCGGACATGCGGATCGCCTATGTGGCTGGCAAGCCCGCAAATTGCCGGACAGGCCGCGGCGAGCGCGGCGGAGGTCGCGACCTCCTCATGCGTCGTCGCCGCGCCGATCCTGACCGACCGGCCGTCGACGGTGATGCCCTTCATCTCGGCAATGTGCCTGAGATCGACAAGGTCGCTCGGGGCGGCCAGCCGCTGCTTCATCGTCGGGATGAGCGTCATGCCGCCGGAGAGATATTTTCCCTCCGCGGCGGTCCCCATCAGGTTCGCTGCCTCTTCGACCGAGGAGGCCCGATGATAGTTGGTCTCATACATCTCAAGTCCTCCCGATCAATGCGCGCTATGCACCGCGACCCAGACCTTCTGCGGGGTCGCCGGCATGGTGAGCTCGTTGGTGCCGATCGCGTCCGTGATGGCGTTGATCAGCGCCGGCGGCGAGCCGATCGCGCCCGCCTCGCCGCAGCCCTTGACGCCGAGCGGGTTGCTCGGGCAGGGCGTATTCGAGGTTGTCACCGTGAACGAAGGCAGGTCGTCGGCGCGCGGCATCGCGTAGTCCATGTAGCTCGCCGTCAGCAGCTGACCGCTCTGGTCGTAATGCACCCCTTCGAGCAGCGCCTGGCCGATGCCCTGCGCCAGCCCGCCATGCACCTGGCCCTCGACGATCAGCGGGTTGATGATATTGCCGAAATCGTCCGCCGCGACGAACTGCACGATCTTCGTCCGGCCGGTTTCCGGATCCACCTCCACTTCGCAGATGTAGCAACCCGCCGGGAAGGTGAAGTTGCTCGGATCGTAGAAGGCGCCCTCCTTGAGGCCGGGCTCCATTCCGGGCGGCAGGTTATGGGCCGTATAGGAAGCAAGCGCCACCTGCGACCAGGGGACTGACCTGTCGGTACCGGCCACCTTGAGCGCGCCGTCTTCGATGACGATGTCGCTCTCGTCCGCCTCCATCATGTGGGCCGCAATCCTTTTCGCCTTGGCCTCGACCTTGTCGAGCGCCTTGAAGACGGCCGACATGCCGACGGCGCCGGAGCGGGAACCATAGGTTCCCATGCCCATCTGCACCTTGTCCGTATCGCCATGGACGATGTTGACGCTGTCGATCGGCACGCCGAAACGCTCCGCAACCACCTGGGCGAAGGTCGTTTCGTGCCCCTGGCCGTGGCTGTGCGAGCCGGTCATCACCTCGATGGTGCCGACCGCGTTGACCCTGACCTCGGCCGATTCCCACAGGCCGACGCCGGCGCCGAGCGAACCGACGGCGGCGGAAGGCGCCAGTCCGCAGGCTTCGATATAGCAGCTCATGCCGATGCCGCGCTTCATTCCCCGCCGCTCGGCTTCCGCCTTGCGCGCGGCGAAACCGTCCCAGTCGGCCGCCTCCATCGCCCCCCTGAGCGACGCTTCGTAATCGCCCGCGTCATAGTTCATGATCACCGGCGTCTGATGGGGGAAGGTGCGGATGAAGTTGATGCGCCGGAGTTCCGCGGGGGAAATGCCGAGTTCGCGCGCGGCCGTCTCGATCGTGCGCTCCAGGAGGTATGTGGCCTCCGGCCGCCCGGCGCCGCGATAGGCGTCGACCGGCGCGGTATTGGTATAGACGGTGCGGACATTGGCATGGATCGCCGGGATTGCATATTGTCCGGAGAGGAGCGTCGCATAGAGGTAGGTCGGCACGCAGGAGGAGAAGAGAGACATATAGGCGCCGAGATTGGCTATAGTGTCGACCTTGAGCGCGGTGATCCGGTTGCTGCTGTCGAAAGCCATCTTCACCGTCGACACATGGTCGCGGCCGTGTGCGTCCGTCAGGAAGGCCTCGGTGCGGTCCGCGGTCCATTTCACCGGCACGCCGGTGCGCTTAGAGGCCCACAGACAGACGATCTCTTCCGGATAGATGAAAATCTTGGACCCGAAGCCGCCACCGACGTCGGGAGCGATCACCCGGAGCTTGTTCTCCGGCGCGACATTGTAGAAGGCGCTCATCACCAGCCGGGCAAGATGCGGGTTCTGGCTGGTGGTGTAGCAGGTGAAATGGTCGTCGCCGGCATCATAGATTCCGAGCGTCGCGCGCGGCTCCATCGCATTCGGCGACAGGCGGTTGTTGATGATCTTCAGTTCCGTGACGTGCGCCGCCGCAGCGATCGCCTGATCGGCCGCGCCCGCGTCGCCAAGCTCCCAATCGAAGATCAGATTGCCCGGCGCTTCCGGATGGATCTGCGGCTCGCCCTCGCCAAGTGCCTGGAGCGTTTCGGTGACGACCGGCAGGGTTTCGTAATCCACGACCACAGCCTCCGCCGCGTCGCGCGCTTGCGCAACACTGTCGGCGACCACGATCGCCACCGCATCGCCGACATAGCGCACGGTCTCGTGGGCAAGCGGCCGCCAGGCGCCCATGCGCATCGGCGAGCCGTCCTTCGAGTGGATCATCCAGCCACAGATGAGATTGCCGATCCCATCCGCCAGCAACTGCTTGCCGTCGAGTACGTCGATCACGCCGGGCATGGACTTGGCCGACGTTGCGTCGATGCTCCTGATGGTCGCATGCGCATGCGGGCTGCGCACGAAAACCGCATATTTCATGCCGGGCACGACCATGTCGTCCGTATAGCGCCCCTTGCCGGTCAGGAAGCGCTTGTCTTCCTTGCGCGCCACCCGCGCGCCGATGCCTTCAACGCCCATTGCTTATCTCCTCCCGAAGTCCTGCAACGAATTTCCGCTTGAGCGGAATGACGAAAATCGAGTGCGATGCTCCGTCAGCATCGCGCTCCCTTTGGGTTTCCTCATTCTGCCGCCTGGCGAGCGCCGCCCGTCTCGGCCGCGGCGGCGAGGATCGCCTGGACGATGTTGTGATAGCCGGTGCAGCGACAGATGTTGCCTTCCAGCTCGGCCCGTACCGTCGCCTCGTCAAGATTGCCGCCATGTCGCCGGATCATGTCGACGGCGGTCATGACCATTCCCGGCGTGCAGAAGCCGCATTGCAGTCCGTGATACGTCTTGAAAGCCGCCTGGACCGGGTGAAGCTCGCCGTTGGACGCCAAGCCCTCGATCGTCGTGATCGCCGAGCCGGCCGCCTGGGCGGCAAGGATGGAACAGCTTTTCACCGATTGCCCGTCCATGTGAACGACGCATGCGCCGCACTGCGTCGTTTCGCAGCCGACATGCGTCCCGGTCAGGCCGAGATTTTCGCGGATAAAGTGCACCAGCAGCGTTCGGTCGTCGCAGGTACCACTTACCTGGCGGCCGTTGACCGTCATCGTTATTTTCGCCATTTCGCTCCTCCGGGTCGGTCCAGAGTCGAGCGCGGCTTCAAATCGGGTGAGATGCGTTCACGCGACTCGAAGTACGCGCCGACCGATATCGATTGCCCTTCCGCCAGCGGTCCGCTCCTCCCGAGCCCGCATGGCGACGTTGTAACATTTGTCTTTTTTTCGGGCTGCCGCAACCGTTTCGCGCCACAAGGGGCAAAAAAATGCGAGCGCGTATGTAACGCCGGAAACAGCGCCTTCATGTTCCGTTCAGGAAAGATCGCATTATGTTGCATAAGAACGATCTCGCCGTATCCGTGCATTTTCCTCGGCGGCGGGTTATGTTCCGAATGCAAGTTCAAGTGGAGGGCCGCGGTTCGCACCCTCCCATCACTATGGGGCGGACGAGGCGGCACGCTGAATCCGTCGAAATCGGAGAGGACATCATGAAGAAAGCCATCGCGCTTGTGTTGGTCGCCCTGTCGGTCGCGAGCTGCACGCAAACCGAAAAGGGTGCCGGCATCGGCGCCGTATCGGGGGCAATCATCGGGGGCGCGGTCACCGGTGACGTCCGCGGCGCGGCAGTCGGCGCGGCGATCGGCGGCGTATCCGGCGCCGTGATCGGCCACGTCACCGACCAGCCGGGCCAGTGCTACTACCGCGACCGCTACGGCCGCCGCTACATCGACCGCTGCTGATTGCAGCTACTGCATTTGTCCTTTGATCGTAGCCGGTCAAAGGACAAAACCCTCATCTCTGTGCTTGTCGCAGAGATGAGGGCAGCGCCGCGTCTGCGGTGCGGGAAGAGTTCTTTCAGCCCAAGGACTTGGTCTGGCTGAATCCCTGTGACAAGCACAGGGATGAGGGATCAAACGAGCCGCGGCGGGTATCCCGAATCTCAACAGGCCTTAGTCTAAGACGGGCTCCGGAACGATCCGGGGCCTTCATGTCCCGAAGGGCCGCTATTGCGCTGCAATTCCGTTCGCCGCCGCCGATCCGCCCTTCGCTCCCGCTTTGACAAGCCCTTCGCTGAGGTGTTGCAGGTCCGATTCCTGGACGTAATGCTGCGTGGCGAGAAAGGCGTCGAGGTCGAAATCCGGGGCCAGCGTCCGGACCTTCTCCATATGCGCATGAGCCGCAATGTCATCCCCGAGCCAGCCGTAGCAGGCCGCGACGAATGCATGCTGGACGTGGTCCAGCACCGAGAGGTGCATGAAGGCCTCGATCGCCTCTCCATACTGCCGGGCGGCGAAGTGAGCCTTGCCGAGATGGCTCCAGAAGCGTTCCGGATGATGGGGGTTGAGCTGCATGGCCTTGCGGATCCACTCCACCCCCTCTTCCGGTCGCCCCAGCCAGGTCAGCAATTCGCCCTGCTGAACCACCACCAGGTCGTAATTGGGATTGAGGGAAAGGGCACGCTCCTGGTGGTAGCGCGCCGTCGTCAGCGCATTGTTGTTTACGTTCACCGCGGCGAGGATGCGATGGACGTCGGCGTCGTTGTCGTCGAGCGCCAGCGCCCGGTCAAGCTCGGCAACGATCTCGGCCCAGACCGCATCCTTGTCTTCGCACCAGCCGTGGACCCACGCTTGCCCGAGGATGCAGGCCCGCCAGGCATGGGCATGCGCATAGCCGGGATCGAGCGCGACCGCCCTGTCGATGAGGGCCTGGGCCTGCTCGTTATCCGCGACCGTGCTCCGGTGATGCAGCACCTTGGCGGCAAGGGCGCATTCGTATGCGGCCATATTCGCCGGCTTCGTCCGGGCGAGCAGGTCCCGCTGCGCGGCCTCGACGCGCCCCGGGAGCGTTGCCGCTATCGCCGCCGTCACCTCGTCCTGGATGGCGAAGATGTCGTCCAGTCTCCGGTCGTATTTGTCGGCCCAGATATGAGCGTCGTTGACCGCATCGATGAGCTGGACCGTCACGCGCACGCGGTCGCCGATCTTGCGGACGCTGCCCTCCACCAGGTATTGCGCTCCGAGCTTCTCGGCCACCTCACGCACGTTTACCGGCTGGTTCTTATAGACGAAGCTGGAGTTGCGCGAGATGACGAACAGCTCGTGCCGGCGGGACAGCTCGGTGATGATGTCCTCCGTCAGGCCGTCTGCGAAAAACTCCTGGTCGGGATCGCCGCTCATATTGTCGAACGGCAGCACCACTATCGAGGGTTTGGAAATGGCGCGCGGCGCATCCGTGGCCTCCGGGAAGGGCGGCAGGACAGGCCCCTCGATCCCGACTCGGAAGAGGTGGATCGGGCGGCTGATATTCTTCAGCATCTTCTCGCCCAGATCCTCGATGGGGACATCGATCCGGTCGGCGACTTGCGTCGCCACCGCAGCCGTCACGCAGATGCCGCCCACATCGGCCAGTTGCTCGATACGGGCGGCGATATTCACGCCGTCGCCGAAGATGTCGTCCTCGTCGAAGATGATGTCGCCGAGATTGATGCCGATCCTGAATTCGATCCGCCGGTCCTGCGCCACGTCGGCATTGCGCCGCTTCATGCGGCTCTGGATTTCGACGGCGCATTTTACCGCGTCGGTCACGCTCTGGAATTCGACCAGCATGCCGTCGCCGGTGGTCTTGATGAGGTGACCCTTGTTCTTTGCTATGGCCGGATCGATCAGTTCTATCCGGTGAGTCCTGAGGCGGGCGACCGTGCCCGCTTCATCGGCCTCCATCAGGCGGCTATAGCCTGCCATATCGGCTGCCAGCACTGCGGCTAGTCTCTGTTCCATCGGTTTGCCAACAAACGTTTGGCGGGAGCACCTTCTTCCGGACTCCCGGGTTCAAGCGGTCCAGGGCGACTCTATCGCACCCCGATGTGATCGCCTATCTAAATTAGCATCAACTTGAAAAGAAGCTGCCGAGCGGCCAGCCGACAGGCATGGAACCATCGCATGCGCTCATTGTTCGGCACCGGTCAGCGCATGCGAGGTGCTCCTATGACCAATTCGCCCGATTTCGTGAAACACCGCTTCCTCGATCTGGACGGCATCCGGGTCTTCTATCGGGAAGCCGGACCGCCGGACGCGCCGGTCGTGCTCCTTCCCCACGGCTACCCGTGCTCGTCCTACGAGTTTCGCAATTTCATGCCGCTGCTGGCCGACCGGTGGAGGCTTGTCGCTCCGGATTTCCCTGGATCCGGATACAGCGACACGCCGGACGACTTCGCCTATGGCTTCGATGGCTTCGCAGATTTTCTGGAGGCCTTCGTCCGGCGCCTGGGCCTGGATCGTTTCGCACTTTATCTACATGACTTCGGCTCTCAGATCGGCCTTCGGCTGGCCATTCGCCGGCCGGAGCGGATTTCCGCACTGATCATCCAAAATGGCGACATCTACGAGGATGAGCTCGGACCTAAATACGCGCCGTTGCAGGAGTATTTCCGCAATCCCACGCCGGAGGGCCGGACCAAACTCGGCGAAGCCGTAAGCGAGGAAGGATACCGCGACGAGTTCCTCAACGACGTCCGGCCCGAGCTTGCCGAGCGGATTTCTCCCGACCTCTGGAAGCTCCATTGGTCGCTGACAACGGCCAAGCGGCGTGAGATCGCCATAGACGTGATCGCGGGGCTGCGGGAGAATCTCGCCTGGTTCGATCGCTACCAGAGTTACCTTCGCGAACATCGGCCGCCGGCGCTGATTGTCTGGGGTCCGCAGGACGGCTACATGCCCGAAGGCTCCGCCCGAGCCTATCTCCGCGACCTGCCGGATGCCGAACTGCATCTCATCGATGGAGGCCATTGGTTGCTGGAGACCAACCTGTCCGAGGTCGTCTCCCTCTGCCGAAATTTCCTCGCGCGCGCGTCGGCGAAATGAGACCCTCGCTTCCAGCGGTCGCTACTTGAGCTGACCGTCGATGCGGGCCCGCTTTGTGGCAGAAGCCGCTTACGCCGTATAAGTGAACGCATATACGTTGTGCCTGAAGCACCACAGGCCGAGTCCTTTCTGCCAAAAAATCGTCGTCGAATCGCCGCTTCGGGGTGGATGCGGCGGGCGGTCATCGTTAACAGATGGAAAACTATGTCCTGCTACGGTGGCCGACGCCGCGTATGCAGGCAGTTGGTACAGAGTCGCCTGAAACGGGATGCGGAGAGGAATGTCTCCACCACGATCGAGTATTGCGCACTGGAAGACAGCGACCGCGCTCACAATCGTGGCCTCGGCCGTGCTCGGCCCGGTTTCCGTCGAGCAGGCCCACGCGTTCAAGATCTTCGGAATGCGCTTCTTCGAAAGCGCGGAAGAAGAAGTGCAGGTCATAGACCCGGTTCGCTATACGCTGACTTTCGAGCCGGGAACGGATGACGAGGAGCTCCGGGAGGCGCTGGAAAACGGCTCGCAGCTCGTTCAGGATCAGGAAGAACCGGTCTCGGGCGATCTTGGCCTGGCGATCAAGGCGCGCGACGACCGCGATCGGCTCCTCGCCGTCCTCTACGAAAAGGCGCGTTACGGCGGCACGGTCAGCATCCTGGTCAACGGCCAGGACATTGACAGCCTACCCCCGGACCCGGCTTTCCCCGACGGCCAGCCCGTGCCGGTCGTGGTTCGCGTTGCTCCCGGGCCGGCATTCACGCTGGGCACGGTCAGGCTCGAGGGAGACGCGGCGCGGCTCGATCCCGCCGCCTACGACCTTAAGCGCGGCGCCCGCGCCGACTCGACCTTGATCATCAAGGCGGGCGAGCAGATCGTGAACGATCTCAAGGAACAGAGCAGGCCCCTGGCCAAGCTCGCCGAGCGCAGCGTCGTTGCGGATCACGCGACTTCCACGGTCGACGTGACGATCCGCGCCGATGGCGGCCCGGTCGCGCCCGTCGGCAACCTGACGGTCAGCGGCGCCAGAACGGTCGATCCGGATTTCGTCAAGGATTATTCCCGCCTGAACCACGGTCGCCCATATTCGCCGGAGAATATTCGCAAGGCCGCCGAGCGGCTGCGGCAGTTGAATGTCTTTTCCAGCGTCACCATCAACGAAGCCGACGGGCTCGCGCCCGACGGCACGATCCCGATGAACATCCAGGTATCGGAAGGCAAGCACCGCTATTTCGGTTTCGGCGGACAGGTCTCGACCACGGACGGCCTTGGCCTCCAGGGCTATTGGGGCCATCGCAATCTCTTCGGACGTGCCGAATCGCTTCGGATCGAAGGCTCGGTCGATCGCCTCGGCGAGACCACCGATGTCGCCGGCCTCGATTATTCGGCCGGCATTCTCTTCGCGAAACCCGGCGCCTTCGGACCGGCCTCGACCTTTACCGCAAGCGTCAAGGCGGCGATCGTCGATCCGGATGCCTATAGTGCCAAAACGGTTACCGCCGCGGCCGGCGCCGCCTTCGAGCTTTCGCCCGAAGACACGTTCTCCGTCGGCGCGGAAGTGGGCTGGGCGGATGTCGACGACGCTTTCGGCTCGAATTCCTATATCACCGCCGCCCTCCCGTTCGAATATGTCCGCGACGCACGCGATGACAAGCTGAACCCGACGGAGGGCTACAGGGCGCTGATCAATGCCAAGCCGAGCTACGAGATCGAGGGAAAGACCTTTTTCAGCTCCTTCGAAGCTTCCGCGTCCGGCTATTACGCGTTTGGGACCGAAAAGCGCTTCGTGCTGGCCGGCAAGCTCGGCGCGGGCGTGCTCGTCGGTGGCGACGAACTCTCCGATATTCCAGCGACCCGGCGGTTCTTCCTCGGCGGCGGCGGGTCGGTGCGCGGCTATTCCTACCAGGAGATCAGCCCCCGCGACGCCGATGACGAACTGACCGGCGGCCGCTCCTATGTGAGCGGCTCCCTCGAAGCCCGCATCGCCGTCACCGATACGATCGGCGTCGTGCCCTTCATCGATGCCGGTACGGTTTCGGATAGCACAGCGCCCGATTTCTCCGACATCCGGGCCGGCGCGGGCATCGGTCTGCGCTATGCGACGCCATTCGGGCCGATCCGGCTCGACTTCGCCGTGCCGCTCAACAAGTATCCGGGGGGCACCGATTACGGAATCTATGCCGGTATCGGCCAGTCCTTCTGATGCCCGGACTATTTGCTGCATGCGCGCTACACCGTGGTAAGATAAGCGAAGTCCCGCCTGCCGGGCAATGTGCCGGCACTCTACCGATTCCAGAGCGGCGCAACATGGACTATGGATAGGACATGAATCAGGTCACCCTTTTCCTTCGATCTGCGCTGCGGTACTTCTTCGCCGCTCTCGGCACTCTCGTGGTCGTGCTCCTCCTGCTCGTCGGCTTTCTGGGCTTCACGGTGCCCGGCGCCCGCGTTGTCGCCTGGGCGATCGAGAAATATGCGGCGACCCCCGACCAGATCGTACGCATCGCCGACCCGGGCGCGCTTCTGACCGGCGACTTCACGGCCGGCACGATTACGCTCTTCGATGGCGAAGGCATTTATGCCGAGGTCCGCGACCTTTCGGTCGACTGGTCGCCGGCCGAACTATTCTCGCTTCGCTTCGACTCGAGCAGGATTTCGGCCGGCTCGGTCCGCGTCGAGCGGCTGCCGGTCCCCTCGACCGAAACCCGGGAAGTGCGCTCGACGTTTGCCCTTCCGGTTGACGTGAAGATCGATGCCTTCGATCTCAAGGAAATCGTGCTCGGCAAACAGATTGCCGGCGAGGATCATTTCCTGACTGCCAGAGGCAAGGTCGACGCGACGAATTCCAGCATCGCTCTCGTGCTCGATGCCGCCGAACGGGACCGCCCGGATGCGCGCGCGACCGCCGATCTCGTCTTCAACCCGGCCGGCAACCAGCTGAAGCTTGAAGCCGAGCTCGCGGAGCCGAAGGCCGGCCTTCTGGCAAGACTGCTCCGCCTGCCGGGAGAACCTGCCGTCAACATGACCGTGACCGGACAGGGACCGCTTTCCGACTGGGCGGGCTCGGGTACGGTTACGCTCGACGGAAGCGAGATCCTTCGGCTCGACGGGCAGCACGTGCTCGCGGCCGAGGGAATGCACATGCTTACCGTATCCGGCGGCGGCGCTTTCGCCACGCTGATGCCACCGGCCTTCAGGCCTCTCTTCGAAGGGGAGAGCAGGATCGACCTGACGGCCGCCTTCGACGGCACGAGCAAGGTCCGGATCGATGCAGGCAAGGTTTCGACCGGCGCCATGACGCTCGATGTCTCCGGCACGGTCGACAGCCGCGGCGAGAACAACCTCCAGGCAAGGCTCGCCGGTACGAGCGGGCCTTTCGATTTCCGCTGGCCGCTGAAAGACGGCGAGTTGCAGGCGCTTGTCGACACCGCAAACCTGTCGCTGATCGGCGACGGGCAGTCGGCAATCCTCGATATCGCCGCCAATGTCCCGTCCGTGAACCTGCCGCAGGGACGGCTCGGCGGCATCCGGCTGTCGGCACGGAGCGACGCGTTCAACCTGGAGAGCCGGTCGGGTCCCCTGAAGACGACCGTCGAAGTCGGCGAGAGCCGCTTTGCAAATGCCGAGCTCGATCGGGCGGTGCAGGCGCCCCTTAAGCTCGACGGCACCATCGCCGTCACCCCGGAAGACATCCGTTTCGACCCGCTGGAGATCGAAAGCGCAAGCATCGGCGGCACGGTCACCGGCAGCTTCGATCGCACCGAAACGACGCTCGAGGCGGCATTCAAGGTCTTTGCCGTGCGAGAGGTCCTCCCGCCGGGGCTCGCCGACAAGTTCGACAGAACCATCGCCCTTGCGGGCAACGCAGTCGTGGAACAGGACGGCAGCGTCCGGCTGAGCGAACTCGACATCAAGTCCGGTGCGGTCGACGCCTCCGGCTCGGTTGCGCTTGCCGGAAGCACTTTGAGTGCGGACATCCAGGGAACGCTGCCCGAACTCGGACGGCTGCTCGCCGATGCGGAGGGCTCGGCCGCCTTCCACGCGGTCGCCTCCGGCCCACTGAACAAGCTCGGCATCGAAGCAGAGATAACCTCAAGCGGAGCGACGCTCGCCGGTCGCACATTGGACGATCTCGTCGTCAATGCCGATGCCACCGTGACGCCAGGGAGCCCCGAAGCGAAACTGACGGCAACCGGCACCCTCGACGGTCAGGCGATCGACGTCCGCGCCGACGTCGTCACCCGGGACGGCCGCACCTCGATCCCCACCCTCGAGGCAAAGATCGGCGACAACCGCCTCATCGGTGCGATGGAGCTTACAGCCGACTTCAAGCCGAACGGGACGATCGACTTCAACCTGCCCGATCTCGGCCTCCTTGCCGCCATGGCCGGGCAGCAGGCATCCGGCGATCTTGCCGGCTCCGCGACGATCCGGACCGCCGACGGCGTCACGTCGCTCGCGCTGACGGCCCGCGGCGAAAGCATCAGGCGTGACGCATTGACCGTTGCCAAGCCCGTGGTCGACGTTACCGTCGCCAATCTTGCCCGGCTGGCGATCAAGGGCGGTGTCCGGGCCGAAAGCGTCGTTCAAGGCGAAAACCGCCTGACGGACATCGATATCGCCTTCGAGCAAGAGGCGGAAAGAACGGGTTTCTCGGTCGGTGCCGAATTTGAAGGCGCTCCGCTTGCGGCGACCGGCGATCTCGCGAGCCGTGACGGCCGGACCGAGATAAGCCTTGCATCGGCCTCGGCGACAGCCAGGCGCATCCCCCTGCAGCTTGCCCGGCCGAGCGTCATCGCCATCGAAAACGGCGTTGTGCATATCGATGGGCTGACGATCCAGGCATCGACGGGCACGGTCGCCGTGACCGGTACGGCAGGCGAGACCCTCGATATTTCGGCGGATATCAGCGACCTGCCCGCCACCTTGATCCATACCGTCGCGCCGACGCTCGGGGCCGAGGGCAAGATTACAGGCAAGGTGGACATTGCCGGGAATGGCGCGGCACCCGTCGTCCGCTACGATCTCACCTGGAGCGGCGCCTCGATCGCCTCCGTGCGGTCGGCCGGCATAACGGCAGAGGACCTGTCGGCGAAGGGAACGGTGACCGTCGCTGAGGACAGCATCCGCCTCGACCCCTTGGCCATCGAACGCGCGGGCTTTCGCGGGGACGTGACGGCCAGCCTCGACCGCGCCGACAACACGGCCGAGGCGAATTTCCAGTTCGTTGCCGAACCCGCCGTGCTGCCGCCCGGCATCGGCGCAAAATTCGATGCGCCGATCACCGTCTCCGGCAAGGTCGAGACAGGCGCCGGCGGCACCGTCGAACTGAGCGCGCTCGAAGTCAAATCCGATACCGTCAACGCCACCGGTTCGGCCGCACTTGCCGAGGGCGCGTTGACGGCCGAGATAGCGGGCGCATTGCCGGATCTCGGCAAGCTGCTCGCTGAAGCCGAAGGCAAGGCCGCCTTCAGCGCCGACCTGTCCGGGCCGCTCGACGCGCTCGGCGTCAAGGCGGAAGTGACCTCCAGCGGCGCGGTCCTTGCGGGACGCACGCTTTCGGATTTCGTGATCACCGCCGATGCAACGGCGAAACCCGGCAGTCCGGAGGCGAAGCTGACGGCGACGGGGGCTCTGGACGGCCAGGCGATCGACGTGAAGGCCGAGGTGGTCTCGAAGGACGGCCGCACCTCGATCCCGACCCTGGAGGCGAAGGTCGGCGACAACAGATTGACCGGTGCGATCGACCTGACGGCAGACTTCAAGCCCGAGGGCACGATCGACTTCAATCTCCCCGATCTCGGCCTTCTTGCCGCCATGGCCGGCGAGAAGGTCTCGGGAGACCTCTCCGGTTCGGCAGCGATCAGAACGGCGAACGGCGTGACCTCCCTTTCGCTGAAAGCGAACGGCAGCGGCATCAAGCGCGGCGATCTGACGATCGCAAAGCCGGTCGCCGATATCAGCATCGCCGATGTGGCGGCACTCGCGGTCAGGGGAAGCGTCAGAGCGGAAAACGTCGCTCAGGGTCAAAACCGTGTCACCGGCCTCAATCTCACCTTCGATCAGCAGGGCGGCAGGACCGGCTTTACCGTCGACGGCAGATATGACGGCGGTCCGCTTTCGGCAAAAGGCGACATGGTCGCAAGCGGCGGCCGCACCGAAGTCCGCCTCGCCTCTTTCGCGGCAACGCCCAAGCGGATACCGCTGAAGCTTGCACGCCCGACCATCGTCGCGATCGAGAACGGCACGGTGCTCCTCGATGCCCTGACCATCGAGGCTTCCAAGGGCACCATCACGGTCGCCGGCTCTGCCGGACCGACGCTCGACATTTCGGCAAGACTCAATGCGCTGCCTGCCGCACTGATCAACACCTTCGCCCCGACGCTCGGGGCGGAAGGCACGATCGCCGGGACGGTGGACGTGGGCGGAACGGCAGCGGCTCCGGTGGTCGTCTACGACCTCAGATGGAGCGGCGCCTCGGTCGCAGCAGCGCGCGGCGCCGGCGTATCGTCGCTGGAGATTGCTGCAAAGGGGCGCTTCGCCGACAACCGGGTGACCATCGATGCCACGGTCTCCGGGCCGGGAGACCTTTCCTTCCGGGGCGGCGGCAATGTCGAGCTTGGCGGCAACATGCCGATCTCGATGAAATTCGCCGGCGACGTACCCTTCGCGCTGCTCGCCAATATCATGGCGGAACAGGGCTTCACCCTGACCGGATCGGCCAAGGTCGACCTTTCGCTTTCCGGCCCGGCAAAGGCGCCGCAGATTGCCGGCACGGTCTCGACCGCCGGAGCCCGGCTCGTGGACGTTCGCCGCAATCTGGCCCTCAACGACCTCACCGCCAATGTCGCACTCGACGGCAGGCAGGCGACGATCTCTCGCCTCTCGGCCAATCTCGCCAGCGGCGGATCGATCGAGGCGAGCGGAACCGTGGGCATCGTCCCCGGCTCCGGTTTCCCGGCGAATCTCAGAATCCGGCTCAACAATGCGACCTATGTCGACGGCACGCTGTTCACCGCCAACCTTGCAGGCGACCTGACGCTCAACGGCCCCCTCGTCTCGACTCCCGTGCTTGGCGGAAGGCTGACGATCCGCAGGGCCGCGATCACCATACCGGAGAGGCTGCCGGCTTCGCTCTCGCAGATCGACATCAAACACCGCAACGCCCCACCCCGGGTGCGGCAAATGACCAGAGACCTGCGCCGGGATACGTCCGCCGGCACCGAGGCAAGCGGCGCGATCGCCTTCGATCTCGCCGTCAGTTCACCGGGCCAGTTCTTCGTGCGCGGACGCGGAATCGATGCCGAACTCGGCGGCGATCTGACCATCCGCGGCACCGCCGTCCAGCCGATCGTTTCCGGTGGGTTCGACATGCGCCGCGGGCGCCTGGAGATCCTCGGCAAGCGGCTGACCTTCACCGACGGTCATATCGGTTTCGGCGGCGACCTCATTCCGACGCTCGATCTCGACGCGACCTCGAGCGCCGGTTCGACGACGATCACCGTCAACGTCGCCGGCCCGGCCAACAACCCGACGGTGACCTTCTCCTCGTCGCCGGCCCTGCCGCAGGACGAGATCCTGGCGCAGCTCATCTTCAACCGGTCGCTGAACAATCTTTCCGCCTTCCAGATCGCCCAGCTCGCCTCGGCCGTGGGCCAGCTTGCCGGCGGCGGGTCGACCTCGCTCCTCGACGGCCTGCGCAACAAGCTCGGCGTCGACGATCTCGACATCACGACCGACGAGAGCGGCGGCGCCCAGGTCCGCGCCGGCAAATATCTGAACGACCGCACCTATCTCGAACTGCAACAGGGCTCGGACTCCGCTTCCAGCAAGGCGGTCATCAACCTCGACATCGGCCGCGGCGTGAAGCTGAAGGGCGAAGCGGCCGGCGACGGTTCGGCCGCCGGAGGCATCTTCTTCGAGAGGGAATATTGATCCCTGACGATGCCGCACGCCCGCCGATCTCGGCGGGCGGTTCATCGTCTCGGCCGTTCCGTTATTTTTGAACCGGAGTCTTGACCTCAAGTACGGTTGAGGTCGCAGAAATCACTCCGTGTAACGGACACGGAGGTACGACATGACCGAGCAGATACTCTTCCGGAACGTGATGAAGATCACCGAGGGCAGCTTGGAACCCTTTCGCGAAGCGGTGAGGCAGGCGATCGAATTCGTCGAGCGAAACGGACCTCAAATCATGGTCCGGACTTTCATCGACGAGCAGGAGATGCGTGCGGTCAGCTTTCAGCTCTACCGGAATTGCGAAGACGTTCTGCGCCATTGGGAAATATCGGACCCCCACATCCGGGCGGTATCGAAACATTGCAGCGTCGAGAAGTTCGAGGTTTACGGCAATCCGAGCGACGAGGTCGCAGCCGGCCTGTCCCAATTCCTCAGCGACGGCCGCGGACAGATCATGAACCCACTTGCGGGCTTCACGCGCTTCTAGCAATCCCATAAAAGTGCCTAGCGGGTTTTCCGTCCCGGAATTGCGTAGTCTCGAGGCTGGATCATTTCGCCGTCTCCGTGAAATGGTCCAGATTCTTTAAAGTACCCATCATAGAGGCCGCTCATGGACGTGAGAGAATTGGACCTGCCACCCGCCTTCCGCGGCCTGCTTTCGGGCTACGGCTTCGAGAGGGACGCACTGGGCCAGTCGGCATCCACCATCTTTCTCCTCAAGGCCCAGAGCCGCCCTTTCCTTATCCTGAAGCATGAACCGTCAGGGCCGTTCACCCAGTTGACCGGCGAGGCGGCGCGCCTGCACTGGCTCGCAGCCCAGGATATGCCGTGCCCGAGAGTTCTCGGCCATGACGATCATGCAGGAGAGACCTGGCTGTTGCTGGAGGCGGCCGAGGGCATGGACCTTGCCTCCTGCCGGCTGCCGCACGCCGAACGCATCGCCATTCTCGCGGAAGCCCTTCGCCGGCTGCACCGGCTCGATCCGGCGGCTTGCCCGTTCGACCGACGGCTGACCGCCAGCATTGCTGCGGCAAAAGCGCGGATGGAGGCCGGCCTTGTTGACGAGAGCGATTTCGACGAGGAGCGGCAAGGCAGGCAAACGAGAGAACTCTTTGATGAGCTTCTCGCGCGCAGACCGAAAGAGGAGCAATTGGTAGTCACCCATGGCGACGCCTGCCTCCCCAACTTCATCGCAGCCGGAAATCAATTCTCCGGCTTCATCGACTGTGGCCGTCTGGGCGTCGCCGACATCTACCAGGATCTGGCACTCGCCTGCTGGAGCATCACCCACAACCTGGGAGAGGAATGGGTCGCCCCGTTTCTGGATCGGTATGGGCTGGCCGCGCCAGACCCTGAAAAGCTCGCCTTTTACCGGCTGCTGGACGAATTTTTCTGAAGCGAACAGGCGAGCTCGGGGCAGGAGTGAAGGGGTCCCCCTCACGCCGCGTTGCGGTCGACGCCGAATGCATCCAGCGCCTCGCTCTCGTTCGTCGCCGTGAACAGCGCCCAGATATGACCGAACGGGTCGATGAGGGCGCCGACCCGGTCGCCGGTCGGCAGCGTTTCGGCGACATTGCGCAGACTGGCGCCGGCGCCCATCGCCCTTTCGAGCACGCGGTCCACATCATCGACGTGCAGCTCGA
>Ga0209281_1000758_pt1 | contig 31018 bp, 28 predicted proteins | sample MedtruBG_FD_187514 | JGI IMG/M metagenome (GOLD analysis project Ga0209281, IMG submission 187514) | Root nodule microbial communities of legume samples collected from California, USA - Medicago truncatula BG (SPAdes) (version 2) | ecosystem: Host-associated > Plants > Roots > Nodule | place... | reverse complement strand
GCTGAGCAATCCTGTACCCAATATCCTTTAAATATCTCTTTTTCTTCATCCCCACAAACTACAATTGCAACATCTGTATTTAATAACATTTTTGAATATGGATGCATTTCCGTTATCTTCTTCATGATATTTTTGTCTCTTAAAACAATAAATTCCCAAGGCTGTTCATTACCTGCTGAAGGCGCAGCCATAGCTGCTTTTAGTAATTCTTCAACAAGTTCTTCACTAACCTTTATATCTTTATACTTTCTTATACTTTTTCTATTAAATATTGCCTCCATCTTATACCTCCAAATTGCTTTTCTCTGCCCTATGTTACCATTATAGAATTGCAATTTAAATATAGCAATATCTCACTTTTATGTAATATAGTATCCTAAAAGATACTGCATAACATACTATATTCCTGTAATACATTAACATAAAGTTAATTATTCTTTAGAAATTTCCTTAGTAAATATCCACTGCTTATCTTTAATATTTCTTCCTTGAATAACAACCTTATTTCCATTAACTTCGATATATAAACCTTTAATATAAGGTTCTCTCCTTCTGCCTTCTTCACTGCTTTGATCTGGAATTATAGTATAGTGAACAGCACCAGTATGGACCATTGTAAATGGTTGATTTAATACTACACTATTTCCATCTAAATCTCTATGAGTATGGGAAGAAAATAATATTACTTCAGGATATTTTGATAATATTTCTTTAACTTGTTCGCTTTGCTTAACCCCAACCCAAGCATTACCTGTATTACCGTTGTTTAAAGGTTGATGCAAGAATACAAATATCGGCTTGCCTTTTTCATATTTCTCTGCTAATTTTTCTTTTAACCATTTTTGTTGTTCTTCTGATATGGTAGCTGTTATGGAATTTATAGTTTCTGAATTACCATCTTCAGATCCTAAAGATATAAAATGATAATCTTTCACCCATGCATCGTGATACACTTTATCTTCTTCAGCAAACTCAAGATATCTATTTATGAATGTTTGAACCTGTTCTGGAGAATTGACCTCTATATCATAGTTGAAAAATTCATGATTCCCTATATTCTTAATAATTATCTTAGGCAACAAATCTTTATTCTTGTTTATGGTTTTCTTAACTGAGTCATATTGTTTTTCAATCCCTTGATCTACAGTATCACCATTTAAAACCAAGGCATCCATTCCTGGATTTATTGTATATAAATCATTTATAGCTTCCTGAAAACTATCAATATTCTCATGAACATCCCCAAGCACTGCAAATGCAAGATCTACTTCGGGTACCTTAGACGCTGCACTTTTATCAATAGGTTTAGGTTTACTTATGTATATAACTGCTGTTACTCCTGCAATTATTAATATAATAGCAATTGCTAATCTCATTATCTTCCTCATTATTACTCACCTCTTCTTTATTTTAATCAGCTTTATGAAAAATATATCATATTTTTTATAAATAATAAAACAAACCACATATTAGTTAATCAACTAAATATGTGGTTCATCTTTATATATCCAATTTGAAGCATTTTTATCGCTTATTGCAACTTATTAAATTAAATTTTTTGAGAATCTTTATTAACTAGTTATATAGCGTTCTCTGAATCCTCGGAAGCTTTTTCGTTTTGAAGAACACTGTGCTTTCTTCCATAAACGAAGTATACTATAAGTCCTATAATAAGCCATACAATAAATCCAGTCCAAGTTATTAAACTTAATTTACATAATAATACTACACAACATATTATAGATACTAATGGAGTAAATGGTACACCAGGTGTTTTAAATATTCTTTTAAAGTCTGGCATAGTCTTTCTAAGTACTATAATCGCAACTGATACAGCAATAAAACTTAATAATGTTCCTGTGCTTAAAAATTCTACTATAATATCTAATGGTAAAAATCCAGCAATTATTGCAGCTATTGTTCCAGTTATTATAGTTGAAATATGAGGGGTCTTATGAGTGGGATGTACCTTTGAAAATATCTTTGGTAAAAGTCCATCTCTTGACATAACCATAAATACTCTAACTTGGCCATAAAGAACTACCATCATAGTTGAAATCATTCCAAGTATAGCACCTGTTCCAACTAACGCCGCTCCCCAGTTTATACCAACTCTCGCTAATGCACCTGGCACCGCATTTTCTGAAATTATTTCACTGAAAGGAACCATTCCTGTAAGAACTACTGCTACTGAAACGTAAAGCAAAGTAACTGCTATTAAACAAATTATAAGTCCAATTGGAATATCCCTCTTTGGATTTTCAGCTTCTTCTGCTGCTGTAGCTATAGCATCAAATCCTATAAATGAGAAGAATATGGTCGCTGTTGCTGCAAAAATCCCATTAAATCCAAATGGAGCAAAAGGTTGATAATTAGCAGTATCTATATGTCCTACTCCAAGCACTACAAATATAATAATTATAGATATCTTTATTCCAACAATAAGATTGTTAACTCTAGCACTTTCCTTCATACCATAATATAGTATGTAAGTTATCACTGCAATTATCAATACAGCTGGTAAATCTACTATTCCACCTTTACTTGGTGATGACGTAAAAACTGCTGGAAGCGTTACTCCTACTGACTTTAATATTCCAACAAAAGTGCCTGACCATCCTGATGCAACTGCACTACATGCCACTAAATATTCTGCAGTAAGACACCACCCAATTATCATAGCAATTATTTCACCAAATACGATATATGAATAAGAATACGTACTTCCTGCTACTGGAAACATTGTTGAAAGTTCACAATAACATAGTGCACATAACCCGGCCACTATTCCTGCTAAAATAAATGAAATAATTACGGCAGGTCCAGCTAAATGAGCGCCTGTTCCTGTTGCGACAAAGATACCTACACCTACAACTGCTCCAATCCCAAATGCAGCTATATCTTTAGCTTTAAGATTTCTCTTTAAAGATGTTTGTTGAGCACCTTTCAGCATCTTGTCTATTGACTTTTTCTTAAATATGTTCATAAGGGTCCTCCTATTTAATTAATGTGTGCCCCAATAATTTACGTTTTAATATGCTAATTTTACGGCGTTTAAATATATATGCCGAGAAATTATAAACTTTTAACAAATCACATGCTATTTTAACACATTTCGATAATACTCGGCAAGCTATTAACATTATGGTAATTTGATTTTTTATCTAAAAATAATTTTTACTATGGATATTTTTCATATATTATCCCTAATTTATATAGCGATAAAAGAAAAAACTCAAAAAACATTTTTGCCTATATGGCTGTATTTCACTTGCTTTCAGCCAATACAATTTATTCATCATAATGTTTTTCGTAAATCTGTACTTATTAATTATAAACATTAATATATGAAAAAATTTTTATCTATTTATAATCGGGCACATTTAATTTTATATATTTAATATTAAATTTCCTATTATTTATTGTTTTATTCCTTAATAATTAAAATTTCTAATTATAATTTTTTATATAAAATTTTATAATTTACAAGAATTCTTTTTAAGAATTTAAGTATTTTTTTAAATAGCTTCTAAATAAACTTAATAATTTAAAAACAAAAAAAAGAATGACTTACTAGGATGTAATAAGCCATTCAAATATTGGTTAATAATTATATTTTAATAGGGGTAAATAACTTTTAACTACTTTACACTTAATATATTACAGCATGAATATGTCAGTAGTGTGGCAAAAGTATTAAAAAATTTAATACTAAAATAAGCTGCATCAAAATTAAAAATTTATTTTATTTTGGGCAACTTATATGTTATTTTAAGACAATGACAACTATTTTAAATTACTTTTCTGATCAATGTACCATATTTAAATAATTTATTATCTGAGTATCGATTGCTAAATAACATTTCTCCACCCTCTCCAATTAAAATATCATTATCAGAGCAATTAAGTAATATCTCTAATTTATTTCCATGCTCATCAATTTTAATATATTCTATTACCCTATTATCCTTAATAGTGTTAGGAAAGTGAAAGTTACGGCTTTTAAATAATTTTTGTTCTTTTCTAAGTTTAACTAGCTGTTTCATAATGTCTATTTTATCATCATACTGACCACCTTCAATTTCATCCCACGGCATACATCTTCTGCAATCCGGATCGTGTTTTCCTTCAAGAACTATTTCTGTTCCATAATATATACATGGGCTACCCGGCATTGTGAAGAGAACAGCGAGCTGTTGATAAAATATATTAATATCCTTTACTCTAGAAATTAATCTCTCAGTATCATGAGAATCCAACAAATTAAACAACACATCATTATTTTGCTGCATATATATTGTATAGCATCTATTGATTGTATATTCAAAATCTTCCTTGGTTAAGCTATTATCAATCCAAAAATCAGCTATGCTGTTAGTTAAAGGATAATTCATAACAGCATCAAATTCATCTCCTCTAAGCCAAGAAATTGAATCATGCCATATCTCACCCAAAATATAGAAATCTGGTTTTATAGTTTTTATCTTTTGCCTTAATATCTTGCAAAATTTGTGTGATATTTCATTTGCAACATCTAATCTTAATCCATCAACATCATAATTTTTCACCCAATATTCACATACACTAATTAAATAATCAATTACTTCAGGATTATTTGTATTTAGCTTTGGCATCCTCTCAGAAAAAGCAAAAGAGTAATATCTTCCATCTTTTGTATCTCGATTATTATTTTCAAAAGGCCATTTATTTACCATAAACCAATTAAAATACTTTGATTCTGAACCTTTCTCTATAACATCAACCCAAGGCCAAAACTTAGGTCCACAATGATTAAACACGCCATCTAGCATAATCTTAATTCCTTTTTCATGAGCTGTATTTACGAGCTTTCTAAATACCTCTTCATCTCCAAAATTAGGATCGATTTTCATATAATCAGTAGTATCATACTTATGTGTTGAAACGGCTTGAAATATAGGAGTCAAGTAAAGTCCTGTAATTCCTAAATCTTCTAAATAATCTAGTTTATTTAATATACCTTGCAAATCTCCGCCGTAATATTCCTTATTTGTAACTTTCCCTTTATGCCAAGGTTTTACGCCCTCCGGATTAATTAATGAATCGCCATTACAAAAACGTTCTGGAAATATTTGATACCATACCATATCATTTACCCAATCTGGAGTTTTATTTATGTCTGAACTGTTCATCCATGGGAATGTAAAACATTGCAGCATTTTACCGTCCATATGCATTTGCCTTTCATTTAGAAAACCATCTTCAAAGTAAAACCAAGTCTCTTCTTCTCCAACTAATTCAAAATAATATCTGCACCTTTTGAACTCCGGCTTCAATGTAGTTGTCCACCAAACTTGATGCTTAAGTCTCTTTTTATATGCTATTTCTTCTCTTTTACCTTCCCATCTCCACTCTCCACCTAAGATTCCTGTTGCAAATGGATCTCCATAATGTATAAATACTTTTCTTATATCATAACCTGTTTTTAAATTAATAATTAAATCATCTTCATTAATTGGATAACATAAGTTATCTGAAGTTCTGTGATATACTGCTTCAAATCTCATAATAATATTTCCTTCTCCTTCTTACTTCGAGATAGCTAATACGCTATTCAGACTAAAATAATAATTAATATTTCTATTCATATCTTTGTGATATTGTTAAGTTATATAATTAACAGTTATTAATAAATAAATTTACTAATTTCAAATTGTAGATTATCAGATAGATGTTTTAATTTGTTTGATGAATCAATGAACTCATTCGTTGTTTCATCAACCTTTTGACAAACAAAAGCAACGTTACCTGCACCTTCTGAAGTCTCTTCAACAATGATTGATAAACTCTGTACTTGATTTAAAACTTGATCTTTCTTATTTGCTAACTCGCTCAAATCTTTAGATATGTCACTTACTTTTACACTTAAATTATCTATTGAAGCTATTATATCGTTAAATATTTCATAAGATTGCTTAATTGATTTCTCCTGGCTTTCAACTGCCTCACTGGTTTCATTAGCTTTCTTAACAGCATTTTCTGCATTAGTTTTAATATGAGTTATAGTACTGCTTATTTCCTTTGCTGATAACGACGTTTGATTTGCTAGTTTTTTAATCTGCTCAGCTACAACTGCAAAGCCTCTACCTGCTTCTCCCGCTCTAGCAGCCTCTATGGAAGCATTCAATGATAATAAATTTGTTTGTTCAGTAATCTGCTTAATAGTTTCATTCATTACTGCTATTTCTTCAACACTTTTAGAAACTATTTGAATTACTTCATTAACTTCTTTGGTTTTTATTTTAGTTTCATTAGTTTTATCAATTGATGCATTTATAATATCTAATCCTGTTTTACTTAATGAATTTGTCTTATTTGCTATAGAATCAACATTTGAAGTTGCAGAATCAATGTTATTTATAGAATTTGACACATCTTCCATATTCAAGACCAGAGATTCCAAGTTATTTGTTGAATCTGTGGTACCTAAATCAATCTTGTTTACTATTTCATTTACATTGGATATTGATGCATATACTTCTTTACTCTTTTCATTCAAATTTATAGATGCAAAATTAACATCATCTACTGATGCATTAACGCTTTTTAGCAAAGTAGAAACATTTATAGACATATCGTTAAAACTATTAGCTAAGTCTTGAAGTTCATCTCTTGAATTAATACTAATTCTATTATTAAAATTACCTGATGCTGCTTCAAGTACAGCACCTTTTATTTTTAATATATTTTTTGATAAATTATTAGAAAATCTTGTACCTATAATCACAATTCCAATAACGGCAACAATTATAACTATTGAAAATTCACCTATTAATAAACTTCTTTCTTGTGTCAAAACACTCTCTGGAATCTTGCTAATAAACTTCCAACCTGTTAATTCAGAAGTTACATAAGAAGCCATATACTTTTGATTTTCAAAAGAAAAGCTAAGGATACCTTTATTATTTGCTCTAATATTATTCCAAATAGGATATTCTGTTATTGCTTTTGTATCAACAAGCTTATCATTTGTGCTTGCAATAACTTGTCCATCCATATCACAAACAATAAACTCACTCTTATTGCTTGAATCTAACATATTAGTAAGGGTTTTAGAAATATCCTTAAGATCTAAATCTAGGGTTATTACCGCTATACTTTCATCTCTTTTATTTCTAATGCCATAAGCTATTGTTACGCAATCAGTATTTGTTTCTGGATTTATATATATATTAGATATGTAAGCAGTATCTTTATACCCTGAACCTGCTTTGTAAACAGCTCTAGCTGTTGGATTAAAGTCCGAAGATACCTTTTTCTCTGGATAACTATAATAAGATTTACTTTTATCAAATGTAAAATCTACAGATATTATGGAGCTATTTGATCCTTTAATTAATTTCAAATCATTTTTTATTTCAGGATATTCATCAATAGTAGCTTTAACTTGACTAGCAGGTTTTGTTGCAAGATCACCATCTCTAAAAATATCCTTTTGAGAAAATGACTTCATGGTATTTATTATATTTTCAAATTGCGAATCTAATAATTTCTTAGTATCCAACGTTGAAGAAGAACTAGAAGACGTAAAATTGCTTCTTGTAATATCATTAATTTTAATAAAGGCAACAGCGCAAATAATTATTATTGGGATAATTGAAATTAAAAACATACTTTGCAACAATTTAAAATGAATACTTTTAGTTTTTTTAAGCTTCAATTTATTTTTCAAATTAATATTTGATTTCTTGAATCTTCTTTTATCAACTTTAATTTTAGTTAAATGATTTTTCACTTTACTGAAGATAGCAGCCGTTTTTTCTGCTTTAGTTTGTATCATTTCACACTCACACCCTCACTTAGATCACTACGAATCAAATTTACCTACAATTATCAAGATGAAATCCGATACTTTTTATATTTTGTCAATAATTCCATAATTATCTAAACCCTTCAATTGATATTCCCCTTTTCTAGGTTCATCAATGTGATAATACTTTGTCATTTAGTTACCCTTGTTCATGTTTACTTTCTAGATATATATAAAAATAGCAAGTCAAACATAGAAAATAGATTAGCATAATGACTTGCTATTTTTAGTAAAAATCTTACATAAATTTTCTCTGCATCAACCTTTTACCGATCCAGCTGTTAATCCTTTTGCAAAGAATTTTTGTGTAGTAACGAATATTGCAACAACCGGTATTGTTGCCATTACTGCAGCTGCTGAGAACTGAGTCCAGTTTGCTGCATATTGATCTCTAATAAAGTCTCTCATACCTGTTGCTACTGTTAGAGAATCTTTAGCTTTTATAAGTGCTGATGTAAAATAAAATTCACTATATGTCCCAATAAAAGCAAAAATAAAGATTACCACTATCATATTTCTTATTAAAGGGATTATTATTTTAGTAAATGCTTGGAAAGTTGATGCACCATCTATATAAGCCGATTCAGTTAGCTCTTTTGGAATACCATCCATGTATCCTTTCATAAGCCAAATATTATATGCACTTCCTCCTGCCAAAAGTAATACTAATGCCCATAATTTATCCATCATATTATATTTATATGCAACACCTAATATTGCAGGTAAGGCCATAGTTGTTGGAAACATTTGCAGTAATAAAAGTGACATAAGTCCATGTTTTCTTCCTTTAAATTTAATTTTAGAGAAAGCAAAGGCTGCTGGCATTGTCAATAATATCTGTATTAGAGCTACAGTTGTACAAAGAAATATTGAATTTTTAACCCATATCAAAAATTGAGTTTTAGTTAAAACTTTAATATAATTCTCAAAAGTAATAGTTTTAGGAAAAATAGATGATTGGGTGAATCCTTGACCTTTAGCTAGCGATGCCGTAACAACAGCCATTAATGGTATAAGTACTATTATACACATAAACCAAATTACAACTCTTGAAGCCCATGCTACTCTTCTTTCTGCTGGCCTTATTTTCTTTTTATACTTCAATACTTCAACCTTTTGATTTTCAATTGAAACCATGTTAATTAACCTCCTCAAATTGTCTTGATGCTTTCATTTGGATCAATGAAATTGTACCTATTATTATAAATATTATAATACTTATTGTAGAAGCTATTTCGTATCTTCCAAATTGCATTGACAATCTATAGTTAACTGATGCAAGAATATCTGTATAACCTGCAAATTGTGTTCCAGCTCTTGCCGGTGCACCGCCGGTAATTAAAAATGCCGTTCCAAAATTATTAAAATTAAATGCAAAACTTGTTATTACCAATGGATATGCGGTTTGTGCAAGAGAAGGTAATGTTATTTTCATAAATTGAGTAAACTTACTAGCTCCATCAACCTCTGCTGCTTCATAATAAGACTTTGGTATTGCTTGCAATGCACCTAAACAAACATTCATCATATATGGAAAGCCTAGCCATACTGTAACAATAACTACTACGGTCTGTGCTAATGTAGTATTTGTTAACCAAGGAATTGGTTTTGCTATAAAATTCATACTAATAAGTAAGTTATTAACTGCACCATAAGTTCCATTAAACAAACCTTGAAACGAAAGCACTGCAACAGTACCTGGTAATGCCCATGGAATAACTAAAATCGCCTTATAAAAACCTCTTTCCTTTATGTTCTCATTGTTAACTAATATAGCCATAATAAGACCTAATAAAAAACCTCCAATGGTTGATAATACAGCATAAACCATAGTCCAAACAAATACAGGGAAAAACACTTTACTAAATGGTCCCTTAAACACTTCTATAAAATTTGAAATACCTACAAAATGAATAACACCTTTTGAATATTGTGTATAATCCGTAAATGCAATATATATTGTATAAATAATCGGTAATAATGATAATATGAATATTGAAATTAGAGCTGGTGATAAAAAAGGAATTGCGATATAATTCTTTTTTCTTTTTACTGTCTCTTTACTTTTCATGATTGCCTCCCTCTTTAACATAAAAGAATAAAATTAAACTTATATAATCTTCTTCTATTAATTTTTATCTATTTATATCATTAAAGTTTATCAAAAATTCTATATGAAAATAGAACGATAAACCATTATTAACAAATTTAATTTTCTATTATATGAAATGAGGGGAAGTATACTCCCCTTACTCTAATTATATTATTGTTGAGCTATACCTTCTTTTATTTGTTTTACCATTTCTTCTCCAGTTGTTTTAGGATCTTGTTGTCCAGCTGTCATTGCAGTTAGCATGTTTCCTCCTGGTGTCCATACTGCTTGCATTTCTGGAATATTTGGCATTGGAATTGCATATTTTGCTTGTTCAGCAAATGCAACCATGTCCTTATTTTTCTTAAATGTGTCACTTTCAACACCTTCTTTAGTTACTGGAATTCTACCATTCTCTATTATTATCGGATTAATATTATCTTGTAGATATTTCATTAAGTCCCAAGCTAAATCCTTATTTGGTGATTTTTCAGCTACAAATCCTGTTTGAACACCTAAAGCTGTTGTAACATTTTTCCCACCAAATGTTGGCATTGGAGCAATTTCATAGTTAATATTTGCTGCTTTAGCTGATCCAGTATCCCATGCTCCTGAAATATAGAATGCTGCCTCTCCTGACATGAATCTATTCTTAGCTATATCATCAGTAGTATCTGGTGCAAGAAGTTTATCTTTAATAACTAAATCTTGAATAAATTGCAATCCTTTTATTGCCCCTTCATTTGCAAGTCCTATATCATTTGGATCAAGTGTTCCGTTATTGTTCTTAAATACATATCCTCCTTGAGTTGTAATGAATCCTAAATTGAAAAATATAGCATTTACACTATATGTTAATCCAACGCCTGGTTCCTTAGCTTTAGTTACAAGTTCTTCAAAAGTTTTTGGAACTTCTTTAACCTTGTCCTTATTTATGAATAAAGAAACTGTTTCTTGAGCATATGGAACTGCATATTGTTTACCACCTATAGTTACAGCATCAATAGGTCCCTTAGACGTATATTTACTTTGATCTAGGAAACCACTTGGTACTTCTGCAAGTAAACCAGCTTTTTGGAACGTACCTAAATTATCATGAGGTATACCAAACATTATATCTGGAGCTGAAGAACTGTTAGCTGCTTGCATATACTCTTGAATCTTACCTTTGTCATCTACGCAGTTAACTTTAACTCCCTTATCTTTCCCCCATTTTTCTACTAATTCTTGAAGTTTCGGAAATTCTAATTCAGGAGCCATGTGTGACCAAACTGTTATTGTTTTGTCTCCACCCGAACTGCTACTTGTTGCTGTATCTTTTGATCCATCTGAGCAGCCAGCTAATGTTCCTACAAGTAATGCTGTTGTCATTATTAATGACAACATTTTTTTATTTTTCACCATTTCATATTCCCCCTATAATTTTGTACTTTTAAGTTGTCTCAAACCTAATAACTTTAGATTTTAGGTTTTAAAATATATGCAATGACTTTCATTCCATAATCTAGTATAATTAATATAATTACAAATTTATTAAAGAAAGAAAGCCCTACAACCTTTCGGAATCGATACCAGAAATAACTACAGTACATCTACATTAAATGAAACATGTTGAATTGCACTTTTAGAATCGGTTTCTGAAATCTGTATCAAAATAATTGTAATGTGTGCATTTTGAATATTCTAATACAATTAATAAATTCTATCAGATAAGAACTTTTTAAAGTCCTTATCTGAATATCGTTTACATTTACTATTATAATGCTATATTCATTTATAATATAGGTTTATCTTATAAAAAATATTGCCAATTATTAATATTTTTTATAAGATCACAAAACTCACCCAATAAATTATTGTGTAAAGGAGACTTTATATATGGAATATAATTATGAAATAGTTACAACTCCTAAAAATATTCCTGCCAAAATTATTATAAATTCTTCTCCTGAAGTAGTTTATAGACATTGGCACAAGGATTTAGAATTAATATATTCTTATGACGGTAGCTTTGTAAGTTACATAAATGGAGCAATTCACTCAACACAAAATAAGGAGCTGATTTTAGTTAATAGTGGAGATATACATTCCGTAGATGAATATAGTAAGGATGTAGCTACAACTTTATCTATCTTAATCTCATATGACTTTATAAAAGATAATTGCCCAGAGATAGATAACATAGAATTTAAGTTAGACAAAAAGAATTTTAAAGCTATAAACAAGCTTAAAGAAATCCATGAGGAAATCTGTGGCATGTATTTGAATTATATGAAAATTAATAATAAATCCCTTCTATTTGTTGAAGAGGAAAAATCCAATGATAAATTTCATCATTTAAAAATAAATAGTTACTTATATGAAATTCTATATTTACTACTAAACAATTATGGAATTGAAAAAGATATTCATATAACTCTTAAAACTCAAAAGCATTTGGAACGTTTTAAAATCATCACAGAATTTATTGATAATAATTTTAAGGATAATATTTCTTTAGATGAAATAGCCTGCAGATATGATATCACAAAAGAATATCTTGCAACAATTTTCAAGAAATATATGGGCATAACTGTTGGCACATATTTAAAAAACAAACGACTTAAATCTGCATATATAGATTTAGTTAACACAGATTTATCCATTAACCAATTAGCTTTTGATAATGGTTTTCCTAATATTAAATCATTTATAAACTCTTTTAAAGAATACTATGGTCAAACGCCTTATGCATACAGAAAAGATTTAGAGAATAAGAATAAATTGCTTTAAGTATAATTTCTTTTTATTAAATTAAAATTGAGTAGAATTGAAACGCCCTAATTCATATAATATCTAAAGTAATTCTATAAAGTGATAAGATGAGATACGTATTAGATATAAAAGAGTGTGAGTTTTTAGGTAAAGGTAAAGAAGGCTCTGTTTATTTAACTCCTGAAGGATACGCCCTAAAGATATTTTATAATAAAAGAAAAGCTGAGGATGAAGCAAAGCTTCTTGAAGTAGTTAATGATAGTAGATTCTTTCCTAAAGTATTATTCATAGCAAATAATATGATCTTAAGAGATTATGTCCAAGGAAATAATCTTTATGATTATATTAAAAAAAATGGTTTATCTTATAATCTTTCCGTTGAGATTATAAGCCTTATAGAAGAATTTAAACGCTTAAAATTTACAAGGCTTGATATTAGAAATGCTCATATATTTGTAGATAAGAATGAACAGATACAAGTTATTGATCCTAGAAAAGTATTTATAAAAAAGACTCCGTACCCAAAAGAAATTATTAAAGTACTTGTAAAACTAGACCTATTTGATGAATTTTTAAAAAATCTTCTAATGTATAATCCTCAGCTCATTAAATATTGGGTTAATGGATATAACTACTTTAAGTATACATCTAAAAAAGTGATACGTATTAACATGTATGCTTGTTAGAAGGTTTTTGTAATTATTTTACTAAATATTTTAAGGATATTCTTTTGCTTAATCTAAACACTATGAAAATCTCCCTAAAAACACTAATTAATTTATTAAACAAAAGACAGAGTACTTTTTTACTAATTAAGTAGTACCCTGTCTTTTAATTATGTACTGTATTCAAAATAATAGTTTTATCTAGACTTATTTCTTCTTCTAGCAAATAGTATAAGTCCTACTCCTAACAAAATACCCGCAATACTTATTAGTTGGGCTACTCTTATGTTTCCAAGCATCAAGCTATCAGTTCTTAATCCTTCTATAAAGAATCTTCCTAGTGAGTATAATGATATGTAACTTCCTATGACAATTCCATCATTATGACGGCTTTTCTTATATAAAATTACTAATAATATTACACATACCAGAAGATTCCATACTGACTCATACAGGAAAGTTGGATGATAATAAGTTCCACCAATATTCATACCTTTTTGAATGAACTCTGGGAATTTACTTATAAATTCATAAGACACTTCCCCACCATGCGCTTCTCCATTCATGAAATTCCCCCATCTTCCAATAGCTTGAGCTAATATAATTGATGGAGCAACTACATCTAAATACTTTAGCATTTTCAGTTTTTTTATTTTGAAAAAGATATAAGTTGCTATAAAAGCACCTATTAATCCTCCATGTATAGCTAAACCTCCTTTTCTAATGTTAAATATATCTATTAAATTACTTTGGTAGTTTTGAAATTCAAAAATTACATAGTATGCTCTTGCTCCAACTATGGCAGCTGGAAAAGCTATAAAAAAACAGTCAAGTATTGTATCAAAATCCACATCTTTTTTCCTAGAATTATAACTAGCTAATAATATAGCTGCTATAACACCTAAAGCTATTAATATCCCATACCATCTTATTTCAAAAGTTCCAATTTGGAAGGCTACTGGATTCATAAATAATTCCTCTTTTCTTTAGTCTGTATTTTTATTTAATTAATAATTTTATCTGACTTTCTAAAATATCTTTTGATATTCCACCAGAATAATCATTAATAATATATCCATTTTTATCTATAATAATTGTCCTTGGTATAGCTGTAATATTATATTTATCTGATGCATCCATCTCATTATCAAATAAAACTTTCATATCATAATCATTTTCCTCAATAAAATCTTTTGCGTCATCTACTGTTTCTCTTTGGCCATCAGTTAAGTTTATCATTAATATAGCTACTTTATCCTTGTACTTGTTTGACATTTCATTAAATGCCGGCATTTCTTCCCTGCAAGGCGGACACCAGCTCGCCCAAAAATTTAGTACTACTGGAGTTCCTCTATAGTCTGACAACTTTACTTCGTTAGAATTTTCATCATAAACAGTAAAGTCTGTAGACATTACTTTTGTTTTAAATCTTGATGATTTAGTACTCTGATTGTTCTCATCTCCATCTTTTTCTGTCTGCATACTAACATTTTTTTTATTATATTCTGAAGATAATACATCATATCCAAAATATGTAACCACTAAAAATGTTGCAAATCCTAAGAACCCTATTATTAATACAATTAATTTTTTCCTATTTTCCATAGTTCCTCCTAAAACCTAAAAAGCGAAAGTATCCTATTTAAGTACCCAGTCATAATTGATATACCTATTATGACAAGCATAACTCCAGATACATAATTTATTATACTATAGTTCTTCTTAATTAAATTAAAAGTATTTTTTAAATTATCAATTAAGACAGCGCATATTACAAATGGTATTCCTAATCCCAAACTATAAATAAGTAACATTATTATCCCTTTTATTATATGTCTTGAATTAACTGCAATCATTAATGCTGACCCTAAGAATGTTCCTATACATGGAGTCCAACCTATTGCAAATATTATTCCAAATAAAACAGAAGAGAAAAATTTAAAAGATTTTATTTTGATGTTCAATTTCAAAGTCTTCTCCAAAAATCCAATTTTTATTACTCCCATATAGTTAAGACCAAATATTATAATTGTGAGTCCACTTAAAATATTCAAAATTATGCTTTGTCTTTTTATTAAATTTCCTAATGAACCCGCTAACCCTCCGAGTAAAGTAAATACTATAGTAAAACCTAATACAAACCCTAAAGAATTGGTAAGCGCATTACTTTTATTATTTTCGGCTCTGCTTAAATTATCTCCAGCAAAGTAAGAAATATATAATGGTAATAGAGGCAATATGCAAGGCGAGATAAATGTTATAATTCCCTCTAAAAATAATAAAAAATATTCCATTCCCTTATCCTTTCATCCTTAATAAAAATATATAGACCTCTAAATATATCTATTCTTTACTAATACATTATATCATTAATTTGAAACTATAGTTATTATATAGAATATTTTCTATATATACCACATACTTTAGCAAAATTAATAATGAGTATAGATAATAAAAGTATAACTTACCGAAATAAGTAACATATTGTGTTTCGGTTTCTAGGACTTTTAATGGATGATTCTACGACTAGAAGTTGTACCCACAATGTTTGCCTCAACGACAGGCGTTGAACAAGCATTGTGGAACAACCTCTAGTCAAGAACCATTACCATTAAAAATCCAATGAAACACTGCAAACAATATGTTACTTATTTCTAGTAAAGTGATACTCTCAACGTTAACAAGTATGGACAATTATTCTAATTATAAGTCAAATATATAATTTCGGTAAGTTATTTCATAAGTATAATTTATATATTGTTTATCTATAGATATCCAATTTAAATACTTAACTCATTAAATGAACATATTCATAAATATGTTAAAATTTCAAGTTGATATCTTCGCTAGAAATTATAAACATTTTTGTGGAGAAAACATTTGAAAATGAGCTGATAAAGGTTCTTAGTTGTAGGTTGTTCCACTTTAGCTTGTCAAACTGAAAGTTGGAGCATGCTAAAGTGGATGCGAACTGTAACTTAGAACCTTCATCGATATTTTCATAGTTTTTCGGAACAAAAATGTTTATAATTTCGGTAAGTTATCACATAACTCTATAATTTTTCTTGAAATTATTGTATAAAAATAGAGCTAATATCCTATAGATTTCATATTCTTCTATGGATATTAACTCCGTTATGCAATTATATTTTAGTCTATAATATAAATTTTCTTAAACTATCTAAGTTTTATTCCATATTCCTTAATACATATATCTAATGCCTCATCTGTAGTATAAAAATTCATTCCAGCGGAACGTGCCTTATCACAATTTAATCTTATGTCTCTTGGGTTTGTTTTGTATTTTTCTTTATCCTCTATTATTAATTCATCTATTCTGCTTTCAAGGCCAAGTTTTCTAAAAATAGATTTTACTACTTCATACCTATTTTGATTATTGTCACTACCTAAATGATATGTTCCATAAGGAGATTTAAATAGTATTTGGAAATTTTCAATCATATTATAAACATAGGTCATTCCTCTAAATTCATTGCTTGAAACTGTAATTTTTTCATTTTTCATAATACTGCTGATAGTTTCCCATAAGATATTTCCAGCCATTCCACAATTTCTATCTGGCAATCCAAAAAGCCATGTAAACCTAACAACCCATAGTTCTTCTATTATATCTTTTAATAATTTTTCTGCTTCAAACTTATTTTGTCCATACACTGTATCAGGAACAGCTTCATCTTCTTCTTTGAATGGACCTGAATTTGTATTTCCATTAAATACTTGTTCACTACTTATAAAAACAAGCTTTCCGCCAACTTTTTTTGTTGCTTTTGCAACATTTATGGCTCCATTTACATTAATTTTATAAGCAACTTCTGGATTCTTATTGCAAAAATCTGTTACTGCAATTGCAGCTGCATGAATAACAATATCAGGATTAAACTTTTCAAAAACTTCATTTACGTTTTTTTCATCTGTAATATCTAACTCATCTTTATCTGTAACTAAAAATTCGTATTGCCCCTTATAATATTGAACTAATCTACTAGAAAAAAATCCTTTTCCACCTGTTATCAATATTTTTTCCATTTAACATCCCTCCATTAATCACATACAATCACTTTATCTTTTCTTATTGTTCATTATCATTTTATATTATTTCCATCTTATTTTCAAGTTTTTATTATTGTTTTATCCAAATAAATTTCTAAACATCAATTTTAGCTATTGATGTTTTTACAGATACTCCCTCTATACTTTCAAGTTGCTCTGAAAACTCGTTAATAACCTCTTCTGTCTCCCCTGTAAGTGCTATAGAAATAACCGATAATTCGTCTGCAAATGGTATACCCATTCTTCCTTTTATACTGCCTCTAAATGATGCAACAACATCATTGAATTCATCTTGAACTTCCTTTGGATGCTCTAATATTGCACTAACTACTCCTAATTTTGACATTTTCTATTCCTCCATCATTCTTAATATAAAAATAAGATCTTCTTTAATATGAAGATCTTATTTTTATACTATTCTAAATTTTACACACTCTAATTTTCCCTGTTTTATAAATTTTATTCATTTAACATATCCAATTTTTAATTTTTTATTCCAACTTATTTTTTATTAATTTATTATCAACTCTTGAAATAATACCTTTAGAATAAGATTGAACAAAATTACCTTTATATTTTATTGATTTATTGCTTGTTAGCTCTAAAACACTATTTTCTGATTTATTATTAATATATACCTTGCCTGAATAATCAATAACAATATCAGTTTTATCTACTGGCTCCTTTAGATTTAACGAATTCCATTTTTTATTTGTATCTGATAATACTGCATAGTATATCTTATTAATCTTGTTATTTTCTATCTCACCAAAATATACATTATCATTTACATCTGCTCCTAATATTTTAGAACTTTTAACATTAGGTATTGATAAAGGTGCTTTAGCATTTAATACTGTTATAGCTGCCCCCTCTTCCATAACCGCATTTGTACTAGTTGTAGGAACTACTACACTCCCTAAAACTTTATCGCTCTTTACCTTTTTTAATTGATTCATAACGTTTGCGTAGTATAAATCATATTTTCTATCACCTTTTTTGACCTTAATATATAAGCTATGTGTTAATGTTGAAAATACTACGTTACTTATCTCCTCTTTAGAGCTATCAAGTTTAATCCTCATCTTATTTAAGTCAAAATCCGCTAGATCCCTAACTTCCCCTTTTTTAGCATCAAACGATATAGGTTCAAAGTAGTATATCCCTTTGTCTTTTATTTTTTGGATTACAATCATGTTATCTTCATTATTTAACCACTTATAAAATGATACCTGCGCACCACTATCAATCTCACATTCTGTCTCTTTGTTATCATTGCTATCCAATATTTTCAGTTTATTTTCATCTATATATGAAACAAATCTACCATCTGAAGATACTTTAATTTCACTTACATTACTTTTTATATCTATTTCTGTCTTTTTATCTGCAATATCTTCTTCCTCATCAATTTTCTCTGCCTGTATACTAAGATCTGAACCTAAATATACTTTATCTACATATAAAAATATGCTTTGCTGCAATATTAAAGCAATTGCAAACCACATTAATCTTCTTTTTATATTCTTATTCATAAATTTCTCTCCTTTATTGTTCTACATAAAATGCTGTGGCAACAGATCTTTCACCATCCCAAGCATTAGGAGAATTTATTACATTACCTTTATAGTACATCGTTGATGAGTATCCACCATCAAGAGCTCCTGCATTAACCGCACCTCTACTCATCATGATTTCTTGAACGTCATATAAGCTAGCACCAGGTGATGTTACTTTCCGTCCATCTATAACTAAAAAAATTATTGTCCCATCTGCCTTTTGACCAACGGCTGTTCTAGGATTTAGGCCTTCCTCCATTTTATTTTTCACTTGCCTTACTCCATTAATTATAATATTAGGTTTTCTAAAGCACATAGCTTCTTGAACATTTAATTTTTTAAGCTGAGCGATTGAATGGTCACCAACTATAAGCTCTCCGTTTTTTGTAAACGCAACAACATTTTCAATTGTATTCTCATTAACGTTCCCTTGCGGATAAACAACTTTTCCTCCAGAAATTACAAAACCACCTGGTTCTGAACCCGTACCTGCATATGCAGTTCCATCAGAAGATTTATCTATAAATGAACCACCATTAATGGCTGCAACGGCATTATGTTCATCAGCCATATCACTTGTTTTCTGCCCCATTTTCCCTAAAAATTTGGTCATTGCCACCTTAACCTTCAAAGGATTTTTTATTTCTAATATATATGCATCAAACCTTTGTTCATGTACTTTATACCTGTTAACTTCATTACCAACCGTATATTTAACATTTACTTTTTTTATGTCTTGGAAAACTTCTGCACTGTCGTCATTTTCTTCAATTCCAAGCATTTTATCTAATAATGGCTTGGGGATTATATCATTTATTAAGTACGCGTGTCTTGTTGCAAGTACTGTTGAGATTAATGTTTTTCTAGTATTATCATAGGGTCCTAAAAAAAACACAAGAGGTGTAGTTATAACTAGGAATATAAGCATATCCAATACTCCTCTTAATAGTACTTTTGCATTAGATTTCTTTTTCTTTTTTCGTTTTTTAGGTCTACGATTAACTTGTTTATCCATGTATTCCTCCAATTATATGCTTTACTTAATATCTTCATTATTTCCTATTATATAGAAAATTATTTGCATAGTTGTTACAAAAAAATTAAAAATATATTTAAAAAGAGATATTTATAAAGCAAGATGCACTCTCCACCTAAAATATCTCCTTACTAAAATTTAGACTAAATTTCTAAGCCATACCTTTTTCTTATATCTTCTAAACCCTAAAACAAATTTATATACCTCTTCAAATGTAACCATTGCATATACAAAATAAATCGGTAACTCTAAAAGCATTCCTCCAATGAATGCAAAAGGGATTCCAACTAACCATACACCACTTACGTCTAACATTAATGCTACTTTTGTATCTCCCCCGCTTCTTAGAATCCCAACTATGTTAACCCAGTTAAAGATCTTGAATGGCAAGTAAATTATAAATACAATTAAACATCTACTAATATCTCCACCCACAGTATCTGTTACACTAAAAAGTGTGATGAGTGGATTTCTAATAATAAAACATATTCCTCCCATTATTAGTGCACAAATAAATTGCAGCACGATGAAGTATTTCGCATGTTTATCGGCCTGTTCTAGTTTGTTTGCACCTAGCTCATTACCTAAAATAACTGCAGTTGCCGCACTGATCCCCTGAAATATTGTTGTAATTATTTGCTCAACAGTTTGAGTAATTGTAATCGACGCAACTGCCCCATCACCCATTCTTCCGTATACTAGAGAATACATTGTAACTCCTAATCCCCACATAAATTCATTGAGAATAACAGTTGATACTGTTGTGAAATACAACTTAACAAAATTTTTATTAAAAGATATTAGTTCTTTCAATTTTGCAGCTGCAGGTCCTTTTTCATAGTATACAATTGAAAGCATACATAAACATTCAATTGATCTTGCAATCAGTGTAGCAATTGCCTCTCCCTGAACTCCAAGGGCTGGCATTCCAAAATGTCCAAATATTAAAGTATAATTTAATATTATTTTTATAATAATAGAAATCACCGTAATTACAACAGGTGCTTTTACTTGATTTACTCCTCTTAAAAGTGCAACGTAAACATTAGTAATAGCTGTTAGTGGATAACTAATTGCAGATATAGCTAAATATCCTGCTCCAATTTTTATAGTATTTTCATTTGGCGTAAAGATACTCATAACTAACTCTGGACATAGTAAACTTGGAATAACAAAAAGAATTGAACCTAGTAAAGCAATTGTAAGAGACATTCCTAATACTCTTCTTATATTTTGGATATCCTTCTTTCCAAAGTATTGAGCCGTCAAAATAGAAGAACCACTCACAACACCAAATAACAACAAAGTAAACACAAAGAAAACTTTATTGGCCAGTCCAACTGCTGCAATAGAACTCTGCCCCAAACTTCCAATCATTACAGTATCCACGAGATTTAAGCTTGTATTTAATAGAGCCTGCAATGTTATCGGTATCGTAATAGCTATAGCTTTACGTATAAATTTTTTATCTTTTGCAATATCCTTTAATGTTCTAGTAATAATCATAATCTTCTGTACCTCGTATATTCTGCTATTTTCATCAAATTCTATTGTAACCCAGTCAAAATAGTTATGTCCAGCATTAATACTTAGTTTATAACTTATTACAACCAAATCCATACACTTTTAAATGTATAAAAACCCTGAATAAAACAAAAAACCATGCATAAGTATGGAATAAGCTCCATTTATATGTATGGTCTTTATACATTAAAATTAATAAATATACTTCTAAATTTCTAGTGGTCTATTTTAATATATTTTAATTTCTATTTAGATAAAAGCATTTTTATTGATATTGCAATCATCAAAATAGCAAAACCCTTTTTTATTACTGATATAGGAACACTATTTGCAATCTTAGCACCAAATACAGATCCAATCACCAAAAATATGCATATTAATATTCCTGCCTTGATACTTACCTGCCCTCTTTTATAATATTCGATGAAAGCTAAAATTCCAACGGGTGGCAACATAATTGCAAGTGAAGTTCCCTGGGCCTTTAACTGATCAAAACCACATAAATAAATAAGTGCAGGCACAATTATTATTCCACCTCCAATCCCGAACATTCCGCTTAATATTCCTGCCACCAAACCAATTACTGTAAATAATATCATTTCCGTCATGACAACCTCCTATTTGCTTTATTTAATTTTTAAAATTTTAAATTTATCGTCTCGCCTAAATTTCTCATAATTACTATTTAGTATTATAATCATTATTTTATATATACGTTAAATAAAATAAAATTAGTGAAGTTTTTTAATATAGTATATAATTATTTAACTGTGTCAGAATTTCATAATTTTATCGAGTTTTTAATATTGGGCGTTTTATATGTCGCTTTTGGCTTTTTAATTTAATGATCTTGGTTGCGCTTATAAGTTCCAAATTGTGCTTCGCACTCTTTTTATATGTGCGCGCTTTTTTAGATGTGAAATGAATTCAATTGCGCTTCGCGCTTTTTTTAGATGTGTATATCTTTTATATTTTTAATCTGGTATAATAATGTAATGTTTAAACTTAACGCATATTAGCAATACTAAAAGATAGATAATCCCTTGTAAAATAACTTATTTTATGTTATTTTTTCAAATGGAAGTTATTATAGATTTTTTATTATTCAAATATTAAAATACTGAAAGAGGTGCTTAACCATAAATACAAATTACAAAACTCAAGAAAATAAATATACTCCAAAAGGTAATTTAACTGAAATTACTGTACTAAAGAAAGATGGATCTGAACTTACTTGTAAAATAGATACATATGATGCTGAAAGAGTGAAACAAGAAGGAATTTGGTTTGCTGAATGGCATAAAGATTTCAATAACTATTTAGTACAAACTCAATCTGTAACTAAGGTTAACGGCAAGACTACAGCTACTAAAAGAACTATACAATCAGTAATTCTAGATGTTGATCCTAGAACTCCTATAAAACATTTAAATGGAAACACATTAGATAACAGAAAAGAAAATTTAGAAGTATATAATAGAACATTAAAAAATGATTGCACAAAAATAGATCATGAAACAATGGGACTTATCTTAAGAGATAAATTCGGAAATCATAAAGAAACAGCTTTAATCTCAATGGAAGATGTAAATAAAGTTGTAAGAGATAATTATAACTGGGTTCTTTATAAAAAAGGTTCTGAATTAATAGTTGTAGCTAATACTCCTGAAGGTAGAATCCGTTTAGATAAATTAATTATGAATCCTGATGAAACAATGAAAGTGCACCACATAAATCTAAATCCTTTAGATAATAGACGAAAGAATTTAGAAAATCAACCTATTTAAATTTTATATAATTAAAAATAAAGATTTATTAATATTAACAAAAAGAGATGACATTCTATTTACAATAATGAATGTTTTCTCTTTTTTATTACTCAATTTACACAAGAATTATGTCACTTTAATTTACATTTTCTTGAAATTTTATTATTTTTATTTAAACCAATTAGGTGTAAACTATTAAGTAAGAGAATTTGTATGACTAATATGAGGTGATTAATTTGACTAAATTCGAGATACTATTTGGGGATATAACTAAGATTAAGTTTGATGCTATTGTAAATGCTGCAAATGCATCTTTACTTGGTGGTGGCGGAGTCGATGGTGCAATTCATAGAGCTTGTGGAGATAAATTACTCGAAGAATGTAGACATTTAAATGGATGTTTAACAGGAAAATCAAAAATAACTAAATCCTATGGGCTGAGAGATTATGGAATATCGTGGGTGATACACACCATTGGCCCAATTTACAGAAATAATGGAACAGAGGAAAAATATTTAAGAAGTGCTTATCGTTCAGTTTTTGATATTGCAGAAAATTATTCTAATCATTATTCTAGGCAGTGTAATGAAATCTTAGATAAAAACCTTTATCGTTTTAATACAAACAGGCAAAAAGATCTTTTAGTTAAAGAGTTTGAAGATTATATAAACGAACATCCAATTAGGACTATTGCTTTCCCATCAATAAGTACAGGGGCATACTCATACCCTTTAAAAGATGCCTGTAGTATAGCCTTGGATGAAATTCTAAATTTTATAGAAAATTCGCCTGAAGCCTTTGATAAAATTGCCATGGTTTGTTTAGATGAAAAGACTTACGATATGTATCAATCTTTATACGAAAAGAAATTTAGAAATCCACACATAAATTCTGTTTAACATTTATAAGTCAAATTTAATAGCAGGTTATCATAGTTTTGCTTGTCCAAACGGAAATTGGATTCATGCAAAACTAAATAACCTGCTATTATTAATTCCTAGAGATATTTTCTATCACTCTATATAAAATCAAATCTACATTTATTTTAAGTATATATTAAAGACTATGCAAAATATCTGTCTAAAAGTCCTTTGAATGCTTTTCCGTGTCTAGCTTCATCTTTACACATTTCATGTACTGTATCATGGATAGCATCTAAGTTTAATTTTTTAGCAAGTGTTGCTAAATCTTTTTTACCTTGACATGCGCCATGCTCTGCGTCAACTCTAGCTTGTAAATTAGCTTTTGTATCTGCTGCTACTACTTCACCTAATAATTCTGCAAATTTTGAAGCATGTTCTGCTTCTTCAAAAGCTATTCTCTTGTAAGCTTCTGCAACTTCTGGATATCCTTCTCTATCAGCTTGTCTTGACATAGCTAAGTACATTCCTACTTCTGTACATTCACCAATAAAGTTTGCTTGTAATCCATCAATTATTTCTTTATCCACACCTTTAGCAACTCCGATTACATGTTCATCAGCAAAAGCTAAGTCTCCACTTTGTTCTACGAACTTGTCTGAACCTACCCCACACACTGGGCATTTTTCTGGTGCTGCTTCTCCTTCATAAATATATCCACACACTGTACAAACGAATTTTTTCATAATTTATTCCTCCTAAAATTTTGATTTATTTTAATTTTAATTATTTATTTTTCTTTTGTTAATTTATTAATATTTAGCTATCTGCTACATCTGTTATTATATAATAATAATTATCCATTGTAAAGAGTTTTTTTAATAAATATTTCAAACTTATGACGAAATATTTATTAATGTTCAATATATTCCTAAGAATCCTTTTTACTCCAAGAATATTATACTATTGTATGTTAGGAAAAATGCATAAAACAACATGCCTGACCACAAAAATTTCAGTCTAAATCATATCATTCTATGCATTAATAAATATAAAATTAAAAATTTAGTAATATAATCATAAGGTTAGTTAATAAGTACATAAAAGCGAAAATTAAATTTCTATAACTAATCTTAAATTCATACGAATAATTGTATTTCCCTATATAACATCTATTTCTCAGTCCCTCACTTATTTCCTTCCATCTGTATAACAAATTTTCAAAAACAACTCCACATACTTTGCTTATAGATTAAAAACCTCAGCTATATGCATGGCATAGGCATTGTGGGGAATTAGCATACTTAGTAGCAAAAAATAAATAATGAATCTTAAAATTTCATTTATAAAAACTGCTCTTGCTATTTAACTTCCCTCCGAAAGATAGCAATTATCTTTCTGGCAGGTCTCCTGACTCTGGGGTCATCCTTATCTCTTGCCTTCCCAGTTTCTAAACCAGTGGCGCTTACTCGAGACTTGTCTCCTAATACAGTAGCGGGGGCTGTAGTGGCCTTTAACCACTTTCCCTTTTAATTCTTAGAAAGCTCAATCTTATGCTCATAGAAATTTCTCAATATCTCGATTTTAATTGAACTTATAATAAGAAACCAAAAACTTATATTTCATTTCCATAAATTCTATATTAATATATACTCCGTGTCAATAATCTTATGCAATAATTCCCACCTAGATAAATATAATTAATACATATACTTTAATAAATATTTGTAAATCACATCAATTTTTTAATAAATTTATGATATGATTATGAATACCATCTCTTATATTAAATAATAACACTTTAAATTGTTAATAATATCTGAATGTTTTATTATATATCTATAAACTTTATTGTTTGAATATTAATATTTACTGTATAATGTATTTATACTTAATTTTAAAGGAGTGTTTTTATTGTTTGGATATGTAACTCCCTTAAAGGCAGAAATGAAAGTAAAAGATTTTGCTAGATTTAAATGCTATTATTGTGGTTTATGTTGTCATATTAAAAATGAATTCGGTAATTTGCCTAGAATGGCTTTAAATTATGATATGACTTTTTTAGGTTTATTATTGGATGCATTAATCCCTGAAGAATTAGAGGTTTCCAAGTACAGATGTTCACTTCATCCCACTGAGAAAAAAACTGTAATTGTAAATAATAGAGCTTTATCCTACGCAGCTGCTATGAATATATCTTTATTTTATTACAAACTTTTAGATGATGTTAATGATGATAAAAATATTAAGAGTAAATTTTTCTCAATACTTTTATCGCCATATAAAAGAAAATTTTCTTCTTCAGTTGTAGATATTAATGATAAAATTATGGAATGTCTAAATAAGCTTTCCACTTTAGAAAGCACAAAATCCTTTTCCTCTATAGATGAAATATGCGATCCTTTTAGTAATTTAGTTGGAATAATCTTACGAGACTATCCTTTTGAATTAATTGATGATTGTCCTGAACTAAGAAATACTTTATATTCTTTAGGGTATTCTATAGGCAAATGGATTTATTTAATTGATGCTTTAGATGACTTAAAATCTGATATGGAAAAAGGAAAGTTTAACCCAATAGATTTTTTATATAATAAAGATTCCCTAAAATATGATAAATTTATAGAATTAATAAAACCAAAAATAGAGTTTACAATTTTAAATTGCGGCTATAGCTGTAAAGAAAATTTAGAATGCTTGAAACTTAGAAGAAATGAAGATATATTATATAACATAATAGAATTAGGCTTAATGGATAAATATAATAATATAATTAACCATCCAGAAACTACAAATGAAACTAAAAGGAGAGATTTATAATGAATCCATATGAAATATTAGGCGTAAAACCAGGTGCCAGTCAAGATGAAATAAAAAGTGCTTATAGAAAATTAATTAAACAATATCATCCTGATCAATTTGGTGATAATCCTTTAAAAAATTTAGCTCAAGAAAAAATGATTGAAATTAATGAAGCTTATGAAAAGTTAACCAAAAATCCAAATGCTAGCTACAGCAACTCTTCTAGCAGTAATTCTTCTTACAATAATTCCTCAAGCAGCTTTTCTGATTTTCAAGAAATAAGAAGATTTATTCAATCTGGAAATTATGCAGCTGCTGAAAGCAGATTAAATTCTAATAATAATAGAAATGCTGAATGGCATTATTTATATGGTGCCGTACTTTTAAACAAGGGATGGTTTGATTCCGCTTTAGAACATATGAATACAGCAGTAAATATGGATCCAAATAACTTCGAGTATAGACAGGGTTTAAACTCATTGAGGCAAAGAGGAAACAATTATTCAAATCCATACTATAGAACCACTAACACAAATAATGCCGACATGTGTAACTGTTGTGTGAATCTTTGGTGTTTAGATTCTTTATGTGAGTGTGCTGGCGGAGATTTGATTAGCTGTTGCTAGTTTTTAGTTTATTAAGGCTTTTCCATAGAAAATTCCCAGTACATAACTTGTACTTATTTAAAGAGGTGAATAATTTTATGAATGCAAAATCTGTTGCTGAAAATGGAATATTAGTAGCTTTAACCCTAATAATACTATATGCTGCTTCTATTCTTTCAATAAGTACTCTATCGATTTTGACAATTGCTTCATGCTTAATTCCTATATCGATTATTAGAACTTCCATTAAAGGCACAATACTAGTTTATGTTGCATCCAGTATATTAAGCTTTTTCTTGGTCCCAACTAATATTGCTTTTTTATATACTTTATTTTTTGGAGTTTACGGGATAGTAAAATACTTTATAGAAAAACGTAGAAACATTGTTATAGAAATATTTTTAAAACTAATTTCATTTAATATTCTACTTTCTCTAATATATTTTGTTATCTCAAATTTCTTAGATATTTTTAATATTAAGGCACCTATTTATTTAATGTGGATAGCAGGACAAATCGGATTTTTAATATATGATTATGCCTTAACACTTATAATAAGTTTTTACTTAAATAGGATTCACAAGCATGTTTAAATAGGTTATTCCATAATCTCAAGAAATATCTTCTAATCATTTATTAATGTCTATAAATAAACATCTCAATAAATTAATCAGTATAATATAGAAATTTTGCGTTTGGTAAAAGTAAAACTCTAAAGTTACTCGAACAAAAATTACATAATTTAGGTGATTGATGCATATAGACAAGCTTTATTTAACTTGTCTATATGTAGCTTTTATCATCTCTTATATTTTGTAATCAATTTATTCAAAAATTCAACTGTTTTAACTGGCGCTTTTCCTACTGATGTTTCACCAGCTAATAGAAAGCCAGTGGCCCCTATCTTTATGAAATTATATATACTTTCAACTTCCGAAATGGACGGCATTTTTCCGCTTTTCATACTATTAAAAAGATGGGTTCCAATTATTATATCTTTTCCTTTATCCTTAATAACCTCTTTTATTATTTGTTCTTCATATATTGGTGTATCTTCAATTGATGTTTCCGGAATAAGATCTCCTCTACCTATTACAATTCCATCAGCCTCAGATAAAATAGTCTTTATATTATTCACACCATTTAAGGTTTCAATCTTTGCCCATACTTTGGGTTGAATCCCATCTTCCATATTTTTATTTAGGAATAGTTTTATATCTTCTATATCTTCTTTACTTTCAACAAATGATTGACATATAATATCTACTTTATTTTTTATCCCCCATTTTATTGCATCCTTATCATTTTCACTTAATGAAAAAGCTTTTCTTTCTAAATTTCTTATATTACAGCCTTTCCCTTTTCTTATTATTCCACCTCTTATTGTGACAGCCTTAATAAGTCCATCTTTTTTGCCTATTACATTAAAAGTCATAGTATTATCTTTTACTCCAATTTGTTCATAATCCTTTTCATTTAATATTTTATTTTTTATATTTAATGGAATTATTTTCATTTTTATTTTATTAGTATCTTTATTTATCTCTTCATATTTATCCTCCCCACAAAAATAAACCTCTTCTCCATCATAAACTTTATATATATATTGAAATTCACTAGATACTCTTACTTTATTTCCTGAAAGATCCAATACAATTTCTATATTATCTTTTATTTCCTTTGCCATCTCAAAAAATTCTAAAAATTCTGTTGCACTTCCGTGTATAAAATTAAATCTTAATGCATTTACGCCACTATCTATTATGCCTTTTAGTATAGTTCTATCTTTAACATTTGGTCCTACTGTTCCTATTATATACATACTGTCCCCCAAATTTATCATTACTCTTATTCATATTATAAAAAAGCCTTAATTATCACCTATTCATTGTACAAAAAGTTCTAAAATATAATACTAAGAATAAATTAATAATGAATACAGTATTTCAAGGAGGTCTTTTATTTGAAGAAATTACATTATATTTTTATTGTTCTCTTTCTTTTTTCCACTATTAGTGGTTGTAGTTTACGAGATCCTAAATACATAAGTCTATCTGTAAAGCCAAACAATCATTATTATATTGATGAAATAAAAAATAAGATATTAAATAATGAAAAGTTTACTCTTTATGTGTTTGATACAAACTTATATAAGGAAATAGATGTTCCAAGTGATGAAAATATAATAATGGAAGATTTTATTTCTTCTTTAACTGGCGATAATTATTCTGATGAAACCAATGATAAAAAAGAGCCTTACAGAATAAAACTTATTTTTGATGATAAGAATCAATATTTAATAAAAGTTTTTGATGATTGCCTCATATCTGTTTCTCCATGGGATGGAAACTTTAAAGAAGATATGGTATCAATAAAAGATTTACCTTTAAGATATAATCTTTTTGATTTCTGTAATCATATTGCTAATGAACCTTTAACTAAGTAAACCCTAGTAATAATAAAAAGAAGCAGCATCCTATTGATTACTGCTTCTTTTTTAGTTATTCATAATAATTGAACTTGTTATTCACTTACTATTTAGCCACTTTTAAACCACTAATATGTTTAACTACACAATATAATAATTTTGCTAACTGTTATAATCATCGACATCAAGCTCGTTGTTTTTATAATAATATTTTCGATTTTCTTCTGTAATCTCACGAATAACCTCGCACGTATTTCCTGCCGCTATAACATTATCTAGAATATCTTTAGTTACAACACCTCCACCTACCCATACATTATCTCCAATAAATGCTTAGTATATATTTATTGGCTTTAATATGAACTTTATAAAACAATCTAATTAAATAGTTTTTGAAGCCCAAACTTTTCTATTAATTTACTTTCGATTAATTCATATAAATCATCCGCTTTACTTCTCAATTTCAAATTATAAATATAATTTGTTACCCAAGCTATTATATATGCTCCAACAACATCCATAGGATAGTGATGTCCAACATATATCCTTGAAAACCCTACAATTATTGATATTATACTTAACGTTATACTGAGCACCCTATTATATTTTGCAATTCCCAATGCAATACTCATTGTTCCTGTAGCATGGTTGCTTGGGAATGATGAAGCTGAATCATGGGGCAATAATAAATTCACCTTACTATGAACAAAAGGCCTGTCTACAGGAAATATACTTCTAACAATTATATTTATAATTAAATTAATTACCGTTAAGACAACTGTATTTACAGCAATTTTTCTATTTTCACATTTTCTTTGCTTGAGTCCTAAAATAAATATTACAACAATGGCTGCCATATATATATAAGGCACATCTTCTGAAAAAAAAATCATTATTTTATCTAATATTATACTTCTATTTGCTAAATTATTTATCATTTCAAAAAGTTCCATATTCATTTTTATCTATCCTTCCTGTAATATATTGTGACAAAACAATTGGCG
>Ga0209281_1000757_pt1 | contig 31094 bp, 40 predicted proteins | sample MedtruBG_FD_187514 | JGI IMG/M metagenome (GOLD analysis project Ga0209281, IMG submission 187514) | Root nodule microbial communities of legume samples collected from California, USA - Medicago truncatula BG (SPAdes) (version 2) | ecosystem: Host-associated > Plants > Roots > Nodule | place... | reverse complement strand
ACTGTGAAAAATAATCAACCAGGCATGCCCGAAGCTGCCTCCACCAAACAATTCACTGAGACTACTTAATACAGCAAAGGCACTTTTCGCTTTATCACCTGGATATTTATTTGCAATATTATCCGCCATCTTAATGACATCATCAAGATTGGTTCTCTTTGCGGTTCGGTTGGTTCTTAAACAAATCTGAGGATAACCAACAGATGCAAGCCCTGTTTGGTTAATCTTGGAACTATTTAAATCGAATACATTTAATATATCACCCATATTCTTTCCTTATATTGAAAATTATATTTTTTATTCAATTCAAATATATCACATCAAGCTAATGAAGTGTATTTTTAAATATTCATTAAAGAATGAGATATTCAATTGTCGGCTGTCAGGAATCAATTAGTTTAAACGCGTATTATTGAAAGAAACGCAGGCCGATGGTATAGCAGCAAAAAAGGCCCGGGGGTGTCTAATAGGCGTCCACCTGCAGGATATCCGCCGGGTCCGGCTTCAGGGTTAGGGTGTACAGATCCGGATGTGGGTCAGTCGCACCTTTACGCTTACAACCGCAATACGGTATTTTGTATATACCTCTGCGCTGTATGGCGGAATCCTCAACATTTTCCTTGCTGAACGCCCGATTCTTAATTTTGGTCAACACATTCTTCTGATTTTTCCCTTTTATGATAGAACTGACCTGCAGGCGGGAGATTTTCCGCAGCGGTCAGTTCACGGCTGGCCGGAAGCAAGAGGGAATAGTTATGCAGCCGGGGAGTGATACGCTGAACGCAGAGTGGTAAGGAGAGAGATACGTTATGGATATGAATGAATGCAGAAAGAGAGTGCAGGCCATTGATGAACAGATGTTGTATCTGGCCTCCCATGGTGTGAGAAAGCCGGTCGATATCCTGGAGCATATGGCCGGGCAGATGCCGATATTGCATCGAATCTGGACAGAAGTCTCTGACGGGCAACTGTCGGAACTGGCCGCTGAGTTTCCGGGGTTTCGTGCTCTGGCGGTGATGACGGAGGCCGCCTGGCTGGCAGTGCAGAGAAAGCCTTTCCTGCCATACAACGATATGCCAGTGTTCAGCGCCCGCTACAGTCAATGGGTGAGCAGTACACTCACGCGGGGAGCGGAGCTGGAGCAGGCCTGGCAGCGCTGCCGGAAAAGCGGCGATGTCGACGGGACTCCGGAGCTGCAGCAGTTGTGTCGGGCCTGGAAACAGGATGTGCAGGACCTGCTGGCCGCGCTGAAGGCCGATGTACAGATTTTACCGTCGCAGCGGGCCTGTGTCGCGGCGGCTCTGCTCCCCATGATGGACCGCATCGTCAGCCCGCATGCGTTGCCGAATGGAGGGTCTCAGCAATGAGCCATGACCGCCCGGTGCTGTCCCTGAAGCGAAAAACGGTGACGCCGGAGAGCGGCGATACCCCGTCAGCGATGCCTGTCCACCACGCGGTGATACCGGCGGCATCGGCCAGCCAGGTTTATCAGCAGAAGCGGGCAGCCCGGGAAGCGCAGGCCCAGAAGCAGCTGGCTGTCGTGCCGGAGGGGAGTGTGCCACCGGCTCCCGCTCCCACGCCGTCCAGCCCCGGACGCCCACACGGAAAACCTCCCCGGCTGATGCCGGTTGAGCGCGCGGTCAGCCTCTTCAGCCAGGCCTGGCCGACGCTGTTTGAGGGGCAGCAGCTGCGCCCGATGAAGAAAGGTATCCGGGAGGATATGCTGGCCGATATTGCAGCCCGCAGCCCGGGTGTATCCCGGAAACAGGTGCGACGTGGCCTGCTGAGTATCACCCGCAGCGAAGCGTACGTGGCGACACTGGCCTCCGGCAGCCCCCGCTTTGGCATCGACGGACAACCCGCTGGCATGGTGACAGAGAATGAGGCCGGGTTCAGCCAACGACGGGTGAAGAAAATGAAGGCCTGAGCGCGGGGTTATCTGTCGCCGGCAGCGGGCAACAGCGTGACCGTGTGATACTGCGGCGTACGGTCGGTGACAACGGCAGGCAGACCATAGTCGGTCATCATGCGGATAAACGCCGGAATATCGCCAGTCACGTGAAAGGCAACCGGTGACTGCAGGGCACCTGCCGGATTAAAGGCCGCATGCAGCGCCTCTTTCTCAACCCAGAACCCGTTCTCCTGGGCAAAGACGGGTATCTCCCCGGTGGCCCATTCTGTCGCACTCATCACTTTGCTGCCCCAGACGTTATCTTTCAACATATCCGTGGCCCAGGTCAGCCGGAACAAATCAGACTGGGCCGTGATATCGCCGCTGCAGGCGCACCAGAGGTAATCGAATTTCTGACGCAGGCTGGCGGCCGGGCCGTGACTGCGACCATGTTCGAGTAACAGGGCAATATCGGAGGCCACGCAGCGGGGGAAGCGCTTCTGTTTTTGTGCGGTGGCCAGCCAGCGGGTGAGAAACAGGTTTTCGGCCCAGGGCGTGCCGACAGCACCCTCCTGTCGGGCCAGTGCCAGCGCCACCAGGGCGCAAAACGCCAGATGGGAGAGCGCCCTGGTGGCGCTCTCCGGGGAGTCAGTTTCAGGGTGTGCGGTCAAAGGCCGTCCTGGCGAAGAATTAATGGCGGATTTGGGCAAGATCGTCTTCAGTCAGACCAGTCATTTTCATGACGGTGTTATGGTCGAGTCCGTTCTCCAGCATGGCACGGGCAATTTTCAGCGTAGCTTCACGTTCGCCTTTTTCTATACCGCGTTGTTCGCCGAGCTGAATGCCTTTCTCTATGCCCTTCTCAATGCCCTTCTGTTCGAGCTGCTGTGCGATGGTCATCAGTGCGTCTCCGTGTTGCGGCACCCGCTGTGCCAGTTCGCGTACAAAGGCTTCGGAGTCCGCTGACTCGCCAGCCTGTATTAAGTATTGTATCAGGGTCATCACCAGGGGTGAAGACAGGGTGTCGGCCATCAGGAGCGTGACCAGCTGGTCCGTCAGGGTGGCGATATCCCGCTGGTGAATATGCTTCTGCAGCAGCGTCAGGGCGGCCATACTGCGATGGGTCATAATCTCATCGTCGGGTATCACCGTCACGTCAACCAGTGGAAAATCTCCACTGTAGAGTCTGCCTGCTAACTCCGGGTTGTCAAACTCGTCCAGCCACCGGGTGGAATACGGATACGGGCTGCGTTTGCCGGTGTAGAACAGCACCGGTATCACCAGCGGCAGCTTTTTGTGGCCGGCATCGAGGTGGCGCTGCATGACGGCCACTGCGTAGCGAAACATCCTGGAGGCCATATGCTTATCAGGGGTGCTTTGGTGCTCGATCAAAACGTGAATGTAACTGTCGCTGCCAGCCTCTGTTTTCAGGCTGTAAAGTACGTCGCTGAAATACTGGCGGAGATCGTCTTCCACAAATGAACCTGACTCCAGCTTCAGCGTGCTCAGATCGCAGATGGCGCGCAGCTCGGCCGGAAGATGGATGTGCATAAAATCCCGGGCAATCTCCGGTTGGGTCAGAAACTGCTTAAATGCTGCATCATGGGGCGTGGGGGTGTTATTTTTCTTTTTCATCTATTCAGGCTCTGAAAATGACCGGTATATGTTATCACAGCCCTGAATGCGTGAATCCCCTACTCTTCAGCATCACTGCAGACGCGGATCACGGTCATTTTAGACACGCCAGCGAGGCGGGCGGTCTCGCGCAGGGATTTTCCGTGGCCCAGCCGGAGGGTGCGGATTAATTCATGCTTCTGCGCATCGGCCACCCTGCCCCGGTATTTTCCTTCAGCCTTTGCTTTCCTTATCCCCTCAGCCTGCCGACGTCGCCTGTCTTCGTAGTCTTTTCTGGCAATGGCGGCAAGCATGTCCAGCATCATGCCATTGACGGCCTTCAGCATGCTGCGGGTAAATTCATCGCTGGCGACGCTGGTCAGCGCCAGGTGACTGGTGGGCAGATCTAGGCTGACAACGGCCAGCTGTTTGTCGGCGATCTGTTTTCTGAGCGTTTCCCATCCGGCATCATCGAGTCGTGAGAGCCGGTCGACCTGCTCAATAAGGATAACATCCCCGGGCTCGGCATCTTCCAGCAGGCGTATAAGCTCTGGACGGTTCATTGTGGTGCCGGACACGTTATCCACATACCAGCCGGCAATGCGGTGGTTGTGGTGACGTGCAAAATTTTTCAGAGCTTCTTTTGCCCGGGTTGCATCCTGCCCGGACGTGGATGCGCGAAGATAGCCGAAAATGAGCATTTTTGCATCACCTAGTCACGTTAAAATGGTCTCATGATTGATGGTGTCATTAATATGGTAACATTGGCACTCATTAGAACGCACATTTGTGGTCATGCTGGAGTATAGTTGAATATCTTAAAACTGCTGATTTTTGGCGCAGGGCCGCGGCGTGGGTTCACTAGGTGCGGGAAGATAAATTGTTGGAACTGCAGAAGGATCAACTGGACCGGGATAGCCTGTCCGTAAGCGTCTCATTTAGACCGTCTGTGCAGCGCCCTCCGGTTCCGGGAAAATAGTGTCCATCATTTAGAACTGAGCCCTTTTCTTCAGACCCTATGCCCGTACGAAACATCGGACGAACGGTTGGGGAAGCCAGTATACATTATGCCTGCCATTCGTTGGAAAGCCTGGGACTTATCAGTCTTCAGCGATCCCGGAATCGCCAGCTGTTTCTTAAACTGACGGATTCAGGGAGGACGGTGGCGGCAAGGTTGCAGGAAGAGGCATTTACGGCGGAAAAGGAACGACGCCAACAAGAGGAATGCCGCGTTCTGCCATTTCGTCCTCCCGGAAGAGAGACACAGGATGTTGAGGTGGATATCAGAGGGCGGCCATACACCGCTAATCGGGCAATGTTCGTTATTCGACCCGATGGCTCCTTCAGTCTTGCTTTATGGAGTAAAAACAGCGGTCAGGCCTGGCTGAATGGTGATGCTGTGCAAGTGGCTGAGTGGTATCAAACCTGCTATGACGCCGGGCTACCGGTGAATGTGCAGGTCAATGATGGCTTATGGTCTCCGGCTGCTCCCGCTTTGGTCTCGGCGGGCAGTCAACTGGCGTGGTGACGGGAAATGAATACTTGAGCGTGGGGTTATCTGTCGCCAGCATAGGTTATCACGGCCCCGAACGCGCGAATCCTCTACTCTTCAGCATCACTGCAGACGCGGATCACGGTCATTTTAGACACGCCAGCGAGGCGGGCGGTCTCGCGCAGGGATTTTCCGTGACCCAGCCGGAGGGTGCGGATTAATTCATGCTTCTGCGCATCGGCCACCCTGCCCCGGTATTTTCCTTCGGCCTTTGCCTTCCTGATCCCTTCCGCCTGTCGTCGACGTCTGTCTTCGTAGTCTTTTCTGGCAATGGCGGCAAGCATGTCCAGCATCATACCATTGACGGCTTTCAACATACTGCGGGTGAAATCGTCGGAGACGGCACAGGCCAGCGCCAGCTGTTTGTCGGTGATCTGTTTTCTGAGTGTTTCCCACCTGGCATCATCGAGTTGGGAGAGCTGGTCGACCTGCTCAATCAGGATGACGTCACCGGGTTCAGCATCGTCGAGGTGGCGTAGCAGCTCGGGCCGATTCATCGTGGTGCCGGACACGTTACGTAACTGGTGAATTTCATTGGGCATTAGGGGATATTGCTGTCCTTAGGTCGCTAGCAAGCATCTCTACTCGCTGATTCAAAGCATCTAACATGAAATCTTTTTTATCTTTTACGGTAACTAGTGAATAGTACGGCTCACTATTCGTACAGGTTAAGCGTGATATTGTAAAGTCATCATGATGAGGTATTAATGCACGATAGTTTCCTTCAGAGATAAACAAAAATCGAGCTTTAGGATGTTCGTTGAGCCACATATATTTATTCTTACAGAAGAAAGTATCTCGTGTGTCATATTCCATGGCAAATCCGTAACCGAATTTGACGATGGATAATGCCTGAACACTAAATGCAATATATGAAATGTAACCAATAAAAAATAATGGAGCAAAAACAGACATTGAATAGTTAATATCACAACAGGGGGCTGTCTTTACCTTTTTTGCCTGTGGAATAATAAGGGTTAAATAAAGTGTACACATAAAATAAATAGCATAATAGAAGATAAATATAAAAAGTAAGACCGTGACTGCTGTCATGAGCTTGTTAAACGTGATGTCAAAAGGAATATCAAATGAGTTAGAGACTAGTGAGCGAGCAAGATAATATGAAATTAATGACACTATTATCCATGAGTATTTAATTCCTAGTTTTACTTTTGCAACAATGTTTTTTTCTTTATTACCAAAAGATTTTAAGTGAGATGAGGTTATATATACAATAAGTAAGGCGGTCATGACAATTAAGGTATTTGGAATGATGAGACTGATATGATCAATAATTTTAAAGGAAATACATGTCAATAAGAATGATAACGACGAAAACAATGCCGCACTTTGCGCATTTCTATGACTATTTCGAAGGCGAGTGGCCAAATGATTGGACGATTTTTTGTTCCAATAATAATGTATAACTAGCCCGCTTAGGATAATCATCCCCAGCCAAATAACAATTGGGTATAAAAGGCCTCTCTGAGGCATGATGACGAGTATTGCTATATAGAAGAATAAAAAATGAGTGATACCAAGGTTTAATAATTTCCATATTTTTTTTTCATTGATGTTCTTTTCTATAATTAGTGATTCAATTGAAAACATTGGTTTTTTATAACAGATACCAATGACAACAAAAAGATAATTTTGTGATCGCAGGAACGAGAATAGATAATTGTAACGATTCTTCTAGGTGAATCAAAGAATTTTACCGAGAATGTTCCTCTATTCCGCGATTTCTACTTCTGGAACTTAGCAGGCATCTTTAGGACTAACAGTCCGCTCTGAGCGTTGGCTCTTTCCCCAAAAAGTGACCACAGAAACCGTGGCTATTCGGACCTGGAAACATAAGGTTTTCTGAATAGATTCATCTGCTGGCTGGGCGTGATACGCCCAGCAATAAGCGAGGGGGGAAGTTTACTCAAATTATTAAAGTTTTTTCTGAGAGTTATCTGACGAGTCGTAAAGATAAGAGATATTGTAAATCGATCTGTATTTTAATTTGACCGTGAACTCATTATGTTTTGCGCTTAAGACCTTGAAAAAATTTTCATAAGTGCTTTTGCACTGAGAAAGCGAAGAAACCCCCGTACCGAGTGCTAGGAGAATGTTCATCTCATCCAGCGATACCGAATCCCCCTTCCTTGGATTTCCATAAGCAAAACAGTCTTTATTGAAGCCAAAATAACTAACGACCTGCACTAATGCAGAAGAATTATCACCTTCAATCTCCCTCCCATTGAGGAAGTACTCAACATTTTCGATATAGCCTTTTCCCATGCCAGCGTTGTAAATATAATAACCATACTCTTTCTTAGCCGGTTCAACGGTCGGCACAAGGGTAATGTAAGGTTGAACTGAAATTTCGTAATTATTTTTTTGTAACCAACCCATATACACTGAAAGGCCCAGCGCACAAAGCGCAATGAACACACCGCACACAGAGACAATAATGCCGGTTATTGCAAGTCGATTTCTACTTTCCATTTTATTTACCTTTTTGTTAAGAACCTTTTCCTACCCCCTGAAATTAACATATCTCCGTGTAAGCGACTTCCCCTTATGGCACAAAGCAGACATGCGCATAAAGAGCCGTTCACGAGCGAACATCAGCGTTTTCTTTTGTCGCTTTTACTCTGAGAATTGTCTGCCGTGTTGTGTTAAATTCACGGGCGATCGCGCTGATACTTTTACCTTCACCAAGACGCAGAAATACCGTCTTCTTCTGTTCGTCATCTAAAGCAGGTGGACGTCCGAAACGCTTTCCTGATGCCTTAGCCCGCGCAATACCAGCATGCGTACGCTCAAGCAGCAGGTCCCGCTCAAATTCAGCGACTGCAGAGATGACCTGCATTGTCATCTTACCGGCCGGACTGGTGAGGTCTACCCCTCCCAAAGCCAGGCAGTGAACCCGAATTTCTGACGCAGCAAGCAGCTCAACCGTTTTCCTGATATCCATGGCGTTGCGTCCGAGGCGATCCAGCTTCGTGACAATTAAAACGTCACCGTTCTCCATTCGGTCAAGCAGCCGCATAAATCCAGGGCGTTCAGCCGCCGCGACTGACCCACTGATATACTCTTCAATCAGCCGCTGGGGTCTGATGGCAAATCCAGCCGCCTCGATCTCCCGTCGCTGATTCTCGGTATTCTGTTCAAGGGTCGATACCCTACAGTATGCAAAAACTCGTGACATGACGTTATTTTGTGTACGAAATGGTAGTACGTATTGTAAGCCATGTACGAAAATAAAAATACTAACTTTCGGACATATTCAAATTAACATGTCCGAAACCGGTCGGTTTCGGACGATTAATAAACTAGTTTCTTATTGATACTATAACTTTCCTTGTTGTTTTCAATGAAGTAATTATCAGTCTAATTATGTGCCTCGGTTATTTGTTTCATTGGGGTATGCCAACCATCTCCAGTGCCATAGTTATCACATCGTAAAGCTGAAAAGCAGCAATTCTTTCAGAGCCTGCTCCTGCCCCATCTTCACGTTCCCAGGCAGCAACGAACTTATTGATCTGGGGGCGATTGCTGGGCAGGAACTGGGATTCCGGCTCCCCTCCCCTGATATATACTTATAAAAAATATGGGATTGACACGAAGAAAACGAAGTCATAGCATTGACGTATACTGTGTATACATACAGTACAATATGATATTTTTTAATTAACCGTCAAAGAGGAATGAAATTATGAGTGGTGGAGATGGAAATGGTCCGGGCAACACAGGGTTAGGTCATAACGGAGGAGGGCCCAGCGGTAATATCAATGGTACATCAGGAAGTGGTCCTTCTGGGGGAAATACCGGAGGCTGGCATTGGGCTGATGCTCCATGGACAAGAGATCCAGATGGGCAAATAAGAATTCATTTTGTTGGAACTCCAAATTTACCAACTCACCCCAACGGTGTTTCTTCTGGAAATACAGGTACACAACCTGAATTTATTTCCAATGTTAAAAACTGGCATGCGGGTAATATAAAGAGTGGTTCATTAGACAGTCCGGCTGTTAACCTTCTGCCCGGTGGGAGCTATCAAGTAAGTTTCGGAAAAGAACAATATATAGTTAGTTACGATGCTGCTCGGGACATTTACACAGCTAGTTATGTAGATGGTTCAGCGACAAAAGAAAGTCAACTAATGAACGGCCAAGCAATAGCAGTCGTCCAGCTCTATGTTATTAGCCAGAATGAAAAATCATTGCTATTACAGACCAGTGGTATAATTGCGGATGCTGGTGAGAAAATTTCAACTAAATTGGGTGAAAAATATTCAATGCTTAGCCGAGAGCTGGCAAATGACATCAGTGCATTTCAGGGAAAGAAAATACGTGATTACAATGATGCGATAAAAACAATCAATCAGTTGATGGGGAATACACTCTCTCGTTTCAGTGCTGGAGACAGAACTGCTATCACTAATGCGCTTAAGTCTCTTAATTATTCCATGCTGGCCGATAATTTAAAATCTATTGCTCGTAGTTTCTCTGTGGCTGATAGAGCGATTAAAATTGAAAGCATTGCTGAGAAAACAATTCATGGCATAAATACCGGAGAGTGGGGGCCATTGGCACTGGAACTGGAGTCAATGGTGATGAGTGGAATTGCAAGTGGGGTAGCACTGGGCGTTATAGGCGCATTCGTTGCGCAACTAGCCCTGAGTGCGTCGGTGTTATCTGGAGTTTCATTTATGGCTATAACCATCATAGCTATTCTGACTTCATTCATTGATGCCGAATTTTCCGAGCGTGTTAATCGGGAGATTGAAGGGTTAGTTAAAAAATAATTTAGTGTGTTTTCATAAAAACGGGATTACTCCCGTTTTTTTCTCCTTATTGCATTAATCAATAAAAGCAGAGTAAACATAGGTAACCAACCCAGCCCGTAAAATGCAAGAAAACTCGTGATATAATAGAGACATAGTAGAATTGGATTGCTATTTATCACCTGTAAGCGAGGGCTAGCCGCTGACAAATTTTGCAGCCCAAAATAAAATATAATTACTACTAGCATTTCAAATGCCAATATGTATATCAAAGCTTTGATAAGCTTTTTAGTATCTTGATTCATATCATAGGTATGCTGCATTTTCTTACCAGATGTCAGTACTGCAAGCATACCAACGACAGGTGCAAGCAAAGTCCAGGAGGATGCTATTGTACTGATAATGATGTAACGATCAGAAATTGCTCTTGCATGGCCTTCAGAAAATTCATAAAGAATTGTAAGCACAGAAACTGGAAGTTCTTCATGTACAAAAAAGAGAAATGGTATTGGAAAAGCCCCGACTATAAAAAAATAAATAGAGTATCTTATTATCCCCATATTACTTCTCTTTTTTTTAGTTAACATATGCCAGTAACCTTCTCATGTTGAAATGTATCAATAAGCTGTCTAATAATCTTAATTATAGGATGAAATGACCATTCATGAATAGTTGTGTTGTTCTGGATGTTGCTTTAGTATGTCAGTCTTCAGACTGTGCATTGGGATATATTTCATGCAATCACAATATGTTAAATTTATTTTATTATTGTTGCCATTGTTGCTGACTAGTTGTACCGATGGCAATAAAAAAGATGCGTTGCCAGAGATAAAGCAAGCTCAGCTTTCTAAAATCAACACTTATGCAAGCCAGGTCCAAGAAGCTATTGGAACACAGTTCCCCTATATCAATTCCTACCACGGAAAGACATGTACGATTCGCCTTTCCCTTCAGCAGGACGGTCATATAAATGACGCAAAAGTTGAAAAGGGTGATCCTGAGTTTTGCGCAGCAGCTCTTGCGGCAGTATCCCGGGCACATATTCCATCGGCCCCGGATGAAAAAACCTGGTTGTTATTTAGAAATACCCCTCTGGATTTTGCACCTTAAACTATCGCAACAGAACGATTGGAATGTCGACATCAGGGATATATTTTTATGCGGATATCTTCCCAACCAGTGATTTTTTAGACTCTGTCACATTAAGGCTTACCCTAATTGGTCACTCAAGGTGATCGCGAGAAAGAATTTCATTATCACTTATTGTGAGCCCGGCGAAATGGATTGCGAGCCGGGCAGGATAAATGCGAGCCCATTATCACCTAATGTGAGCCGGTGGCGTTTTTCATTTGCAGTTAATGTGAGCCGAAATTTGCGCTGATTGCGAGTCGGAGGGATTTCGATTGCGAGCCGCTACAATTAATCTTTGTATGTAACTTTTCCTGTATTTAAATCAACATGCTCAATTACTTTTTCAGTTCTATTTCTCTCGATTGCGCAAGGTATTAATATTGCGCCCCACAACAGAGAAAAAAGCAGTCCCGAATGCCCAAATCCGACCAGGGAAGACATAGACCAAGTGTGAATCCAACCTGTCCAGAATTCAGGATCATTATAAATGGCATATGTAAACGCACTGCCAAACAACACGGAGCATGAACCTATTGATAGGGCGACCTTACTTTTTGTTAAATACGCATTGATAAATATTGCTGGATAGAATGCCAAAAAAAAGATGCAGGCTAAGTAGCTCATAACTTACCTCCTTATTTTATCACTTAATAATATCAGACCAAATCTTGAACGGCCAGCAGAGCTGGACAGAATGAGCGGTATGTCCAGGTGGCGCGAAGAATTAACTTGTTGGTGTGGTTTTGGCTAAAACTGGTTCGGGTTGGCTACGATATGGCCGTATCTGACACGGAAACACTTAAAACTGGTTCTGGACAAAATTACCTGAACGTCTAAAGCGGCGCGGGGATTATGTTACGGGGAGGGTTCCGGCGGCAGGATAACATCACATAACCCACCGCCGAAGCGTCACGTGTGACGCCCGGACAGTGTACCAGAGCCACCAGGTCGACACATCCCGGAGTAGCCCGGTATCACGTTTGTAAATTACTTGGACTCCTTTTTTTTTGCTTTCTTTCTTTCAAGAGAAAAAATTGCCAGCGCAAAAAATATTACAACGGTCAGTAAGATCCATCCCACATTATTCAATACAAAAACTGACAGGGATGAGTTATTTATATTATCGACAATATTGTTACCAGAAGGAATCACGTTCGAATTTTTCATGGATCTTGCACACTGCCCCAATAAAACTATCGGTATTAACAGTAATAAAAATTTCGGTAAAGTTGACATGTCATTGTCTCCAGTTGATTGTTCATTTTACCAGGCCAGATATTCAGTAGCCAGCAGAACTGGACAGAATAACCGGAACGTCCAAGTGGCGCGGGGATTACGGAACGACGGCGATTTGCCAGCAGTTCTGCGACCGCACCGGCGCATCGAGGGCGTGCAATGCCAGCACTTCCTGCAAAAGAAACCATAACCTTGGGTCGCTGTGCCGTATAGGAATCACACAGCAACTTAATATGTCTCTTTTTGAAAAAAAACAGATGTTATTAAGATAACATAATAACATCTTATTAAGATATTATCTTAATAAGATGTTATCTTGCCAAAATATTAACTTGTCATTTAAGCCTTGCTTTCTCTATAAGCTGAGAGACTTCGCTTTGCGTCAGCTGTTCAAGTGCAAGTACCCCAGCTCTTACAACGTCAGAACGATTGGCGCGCGCGTTTCCCGACATAATCTCGTTTTTTATATGTCTCTCAATTGATAATAAATTTTCGTTAGCAAACGAGATACTGACTGGTTTTGCCTTGATGTTCCTGGTTTTCTCTTCGCTATCATCGGCTTGATTTCGACGTTGATCGATGCCAGCCGTCCCAGCATTAATAAAGTCATTCTCATCACGAACGGGAGTTGAAGACCTGTTTCTCACAGTATGATCTCCTTAACAAGGTTACTAACCTCTTCCTGAGCTTTCGTATTATCCGTTTCAAATATTGTCATGGATTCGGCCCATGCATCACGATGAGCTTTCCGGTCACAAATACGAGAGTTTGCGAGCCCCATTTGAGGGAAATCCTTAAGAACCTCAGCAGCTTGGTTACCTTCATTAACGAACATATTTGTAGGAGTCATGTTCAGGACAAGGTACCCACGTACCGACTCATTGAAGTCTTTTGCGGCCGTAAAAACACTGCAGGTATGTGGCACTACATCTAAGTCCATTTGGGAAGGGCGTAACGGCGAGATAAAAACGTCCGCGGCCATCAGGCCACTTCTCATTTCAGCGCTGTCGCGGCCAGCGCAATCGGCAATGACATAGTCATAAGATTTAGCATGCTCCTTGAGCATTGCTTTTATGCTTCCTGTCGCGCCAGTTACAGGTATATGAGGTAAGTTTTCTGGCCTGTTGTTATACCAGGTTAAAACAGACTTCTGATCATCGGCATCTACAATAAGGACCGATTTCCCAAGAGAAAGCAGACAAGCTGCAATTGATACTGCGAGTGTACTTTTACCCACACCACCTTTCTGGCTTCCTAGTACAATAATCATCAGATAATCTCCACAGATTGTTATTTAAACATGTTGTCAACATAGCAAGATCATAACAACTCATCTTATTATGGTGTTATCTTGTTAAGATGGCAACTATCTCTAATGATCTGTACTGCATGCAATTAATAAGATGTCATGTTAACAACAAATCATGATGTTATGTTGTTATCTTGGTTTGTTGGCATCATGTTTAGACGTATGCAATGGATAGTGGGAATCAGGATATGTTTTATAAACACAGCTATGAGGGCATGACTTAACAGGGGATGTACGTATCCAAACTTACAACTGCGAAAAAGAAGTGTGACAAATAGCCATCAGATTATCTGTGACAAATAACCCTCAAAAACGGACAACTGCCTACCTAAGGCTTATACTGCAGAAATGTTCTATTTCCAGTCAGTTTTTAAACACGGGAGTTAATGAGAATGATGAACTGTGACAAATAACCCTCAGCATATCATCTTGACTGTGACAAACCACCCTTAATAAGTGTGACAAGTAACCCTCAACTGGATAGCATTAATACGCAGCTATATCACTGAATGAAAAGACAATATGTGTAGTTTGTCTTCCTCTCTTCTTTTCAATATAACTTAGACGCATTGGGGTTCTGCTATTGATTTCATCAACACTCGATTGCAGAAATCTACGACGAAAGTCAGGCATGCGTTGGTAGCTCTGTGGAAGCTGGTAGCGTTCCATAATCCAGTCAATACGTAAAGAGACAACGCCAGAACCGTCAGGTTTTCTGTATTGGCAGAGAGATTCATACAGGCGCATTGCATATGGGTTAGTGATCTCCTTCGTTTCGCTTAATCTGAATTGCGTAAAGCGATTCTGGAGGCCAATGAAGAACGGAATAAGATAGGGGTTGATATGCACGCTATACGTGCCTCTGGAAGGGCTATGAGCGCGCTTAATAAACCAGGGGAATGACTCATAGCCTTTATCATCGCCTTCATCTTCTTCCGGGCGATAGAAGACAACTTCCTTGCCAGCAAACCCCTTCAATGCCTGCCTGATATCCTTGCTGGCCTCAGCAGAAGTCAGGCCAAACGTGGTGGCATAGTGAGCAACCTGAATTTCGCAGATACCGTCATGCTCCTGGAGCGTTCCATCCGATTTACGGATCTGGTCGACAAAGAGATATAGCATCCGCTTTTGATCGCGAGACAAACTGTATGCCGCTTCAGTTAGCTCATTAGACTGAACAATTCTCGGGCTATTCTTTCTCTTTTTCTGGTTGATCAGCGGAATGTCTGTCATGGTTGCTCCATGCTAAATGTGACAAATTATTTTATTGTCACATTTATCTGGGAATAGTCAACTTTATAGGATAACTCTGTGAGTTGGTGAGATGACTGAGGGTGATTTGTCACATAGTTGAGGGCGGCTTGTCACCGATTGGAGGCTTGTCTGAGGGTGATTTGTCACGGATAAAGGGCAAATTGTCACAGCAATGTCCCTGCAAGCCGCGACACGACTGATTTTTTCGATGCTCTAAAAAGAAGATCTTAAAAACGATCCTTAAAAATTAATTTAAAAACAGCCCGTGAGTATGTGGATAACAGCAAAGGCAATTAGTGTCCCCGTCAGCATAGTGTGACCGTGCGCTATACCAGATCGTAGAAATGGCGCTTCCTCGCCATGACAGACTTCGCTAGTCATGGCTTGCGGCGAGCGCTGCGGGTTGTGGGTAAATGAGATTTTTTTTATTTAAACAAGCTTTGCAACAGGCAGGTCTTTCCAGTTTGTCGTATATAGGCGAGGTTTGCGCGGGCCAGTTGCAGGGCGGTAGTTATCCCCATTACCTGCAGTTTCTTTGCGGTCTGACTGCCAACGCCCCAGACCTCCTCGACAGGCTGAAGGCTGAGAAGCTTTTCTGTTCTTCGGGGGTTATCGCGAGTCAGGGCCAGAACTCCCCTAAACTGCGGCCATTCTTTGGATGCCCATTGAGCTGATTTTGCTAAAGTTTTGCTTTCTCCCAGGCCAACGCCAATAGTCAGGCCTGTAGAGCGAAGAATATGCTCGCGCAGCTGCTGGCCATATTCTTCAAATGGCATGCATCGGTCGATGCCGCTGGCCTCAACAAAGCATTCATCGATGGAATATACTTCTACACGAGAGGACATTTCTTCCAGCAGCGTCATAACTCTGTGGCTGAGATTCGCATAAAGCGAATAATTACTTGAAAAAACGTTAATTTTCTCAGGGAATACCTGTTCCCTGAGCTGAAACCACGGGACGCCCATTCTGATGCCCAGCGCCTTTGCGGACGCGTTCCTGGCGATAATATTTCCGTCGTTATTCGAAATAACGACGACCGGCTTTCCTCGTAAATCCGGCCTGAACACCGTCTCACAGGAGGCGTAGAAGCTGTTTACATCCGCGAGAGCAAACATATCAGCCTGTATTTCGCGTTTTATGTATAAATGCGGTCACCACACCAAAGATCTGCAAATACTCTGGCTCTGGATATAACGTCGGGTAAGTCGGATTCATCGGCTGAAGGGCGACACGAGGCTTCAGCAGCAGACGCTTTACCGTAAATTCCCCGTCGATCTCGGCAATCACGATGTCACCATGCAAGGCTTTTTCTGCCTTATCCACAATCATCAGATCACCGCTGTGCAGGCCAATGTCGTTCATTGAGTCGCCCAGGGCTCTGACGAAGTACGTTGAGCTTTTACGGTGAATGCAATAATCGTTCAGGTCCAGTTCAGCGTCGGTGTAATCAGCGGACGGGGACGGAAAACCTGCCTGACAATGCTCGGTAAAGAGTGGCGCGACAAAGATGGCCGGGCTGGTAGCCGGTTTGGTTAGCTGTAACATACACACCTCTTAATTACTGTGTTTATATACAGTATATCGAAAGGGAAAAGGAATTCCATTACATTTAAATAACTCAAAATGAGCATCTTAATTGACTGTAAAATCACATTAAACGTCATTGTGGGTATTTAATTAGTGCCAAAATGAGTAAACCAAATGACTCGTATTGTTTTTTAATGTATGGTTGTACTCAATTTGAGGTAAACAAGGATTCCGAAATGATTAACATTTATTGTGATGATGGTTCTACAAACGTGAAGCTGGCGTGGTTTGCTGAGGGTGAGATGAAGACTTTCGTTTCACCTAATTCATTCCGTCATGGGTGGAAGGTCGACTTCAGTGGCGCGGCGTTTAACTACCAGGTCGGTACCATGAAATATACCTGGGACAGCATCAGCCGGGATGCTGTCTCTACCACGAACGTGGAATACCAGTACGGTGATTTGAATCTTCTGGCAGTACATCATGCTTTGCTGAACTGTGGGCTTCAGCCCCAGGAGGTCACGCTGACGGTCACGCTGCCCTTGAGCGAATACTACGACCAGGATTGTCAAAAAAATGAAGTGAATATCCGCCGCAAAAAAGAAAATCTGTTGCGAGAGCTGGTCCTGAACAGAGGCAGTGTGTTTACCATCAAAGATGTTGTTGTGATGCCTGAGTCATTGCCAGCCGCATTCACTCGAGTATCTGCACTCCAGCCCGGAGATGGAGAGAGCACGCTGGTTATCGATCTGGGCGGAACGACACTGGATGCCGGTGTCATTGTGGGGCAATTTTCTGACATCAGCGCCATACACGGGAATCCGTCCATTGGCGTATCTCAGGTAACCCGGGCTGCACAGGCGGCTTTGCGCGTGGCTGAAAGTGAGACCAGCCCGCTCATCGCTGATAAGGTCATCCGTGGACGAAAAGATCGTGCATTTTTGAACAGCATCATTAATGATGCATCCAGAATTGACTATGTAATTGACAAAATTGAAGAAGCAATCGTGTCTCTGGGCGCCAGAGTGGTCAGTGAGCTAACACACTTCCGAAACGTGAATCGCGTTTTGCTTACCGGGGGTGGGGCTCCACTGATAGAAGAGGCGATACGTCGGGCATGGCCACTGGCTGAGGACCGCATCGAAGTTATTCAGGATCCTCAGCTGGCCCTGGCGCGTGAGATTGCGCTATTCCAGAAAGAGGACTGACAGTGCCTGCCGGCAAATATTCGCTTTATCTCTATAATGATGACTCCCGGGATATGCAGGCCCGGGCCACCATTGAACGGGTATCACAGCCGCTGCGGGGTGAGTTTCTTCGCACGGTGGCCATATCCGGAGGCATTCTGTATCGCATTGATGTCCGGCTTCCTGCGATGCTGACGTCTCTCTTTATCGGGCATCTGCCCCCCGAAACCTTTATGGGGGTGCTTGCTCTGCTTTCCGGGACGGAGCATCTGCAGGGCAGGGGAGAGGGAGAACAGTTGCCCTGGGCCCCCGGGAAATATACCGGTACTCAGGAACGACGACGCTTCAATCTGATCCTGAATGAAGGTGACGACGCTGACAGATTTACAACGTTGCTTGATGACGCTTCCAGCCGGCAGCGCGGTTCGCTGCTGAGAGAGCTGGTTATCGCCGGTTGCGCACTGCACGAGTTCGACAACCGCTTCCCCCGGCTGCTCTGCAGCCTTCCGGTGCCACCTCTAACGCTTATGGAGCTGCAGGGACTGGCCGGGAAGCTGTCCGGCCATAGAACGGCCCCGATCGACAAAGTACCTGTAGAGCCGCCTCCTGTGCCCATAGATGAAAAACAGATCTCCAGTACCGATGTAACCCGGAATAATATGAAAAAAATGTTCTGAGAATGACGGTATGTCCTGAATCAAACAGATGAAAAGGCCCGCATCGCGGGCTTTTTCATGCACAGCATGAATCTCAGGGGGTGAGTGACGACACTTGTTATTGCCCGGACGAAACAGCGGTACCACGGTCTTTGTCCGATGGTTTACCTGTTTTTCCCGGCAAATTCACACTATGTAACCGTTTGATAAGCCGCCTGTTATCATGAAGGCATGAAGGCATGAAGGCATGAAGGCATGAAGGCTTTGCCCACTGCTTCCCCGCCATTCTGAGGCTCAATTTTCGCCGCCAGATTGTCCAGCCGGAGTCAGCTTTATATCCGCTCCGTACCCATACCGCATTTTGTTCGGGGATGTCTACTGCCCGCTGCCAGTGTGCCGCGTCCGGCCGGACACGGGACGGGCGTCTCTACCGCTCAGGCCCGGCGTCGTTGTGATTTTACGCCATACCTTCGCCAGTTTAAGGAGCGTCCTTCAAGCCACTTTCGCGGCATATCCTCACCGTCGAAAGAACTGACGGTTGCGGTATTCCACGGTTGGCCTGACCCGTTACCGGACGAGGCGTATAGGCAGCGTGCGACGGGGACCGGCCCGACGGATACGCCGGTACTGCGTGACGAATGGGGGAATGACTGGCGGGATATCACCCGCTGACGGGGTGCCGGGCAGGGCGACTGCCCGGTTCTTCCTGCCGGAATAATGATGTCGCGCGGCTCCGCATCCATGCCGCGCGTTGCGCGGGGATATCCACTGCCCGGAGCCAGTGTGCCGCGCCCGGGCGGACACGGGACGGGCGACTTTTCCGCTCCTGTCCGGCGTCGCTGTGATTTTACGCCCTCCACTCGCCTTTCTCTGATGAACGCCCTTCAAGCCACTTTCGCGGCATATCCTCACCGTCGAAAGGACTGACGGTTGCGGTATTCCACGGTTGGCCTGACCCGTTACCGGTCGCGGCGTACAGGCTCCGGGCAGCAGGGAACGGACGTCGTACCGACGTCCTCCTGGGTGCCCCCTGTAACCACGAGGTATCCCTATGTCCCGTTTTATCCTGGGTAACTGCGTCGATATTATGGCCTCCTTTCCGGAGCGCGCCGTTGATTTCATCCTCACCGATCCCCCGTATCTGGTCGGGTTCCGTGATCGTTCCGGCCGCAGTATTGCCGGTGACAAAACCGACGAATGGCTGCAACCCGCCTGCAACGAGATGTACCGCGTGCTCAAAAAAGACGCGCTGATGGTCAGTTTCTACGGCTGGAACCGCGTCGATCGTTTCATGGCGGCGTGGAAAAGTGCCGGCTTCAGCGTGGTCGGACATCTGGTGTTCACCAAAACCTACTCGTCCAAATCGGCGTATGTCGGCTACCGCCATGAATGTGCCTATATCTTAGCGAAAGGCCGTCCGGCGCTGCCGCAGGATCCGCTGCCGGACGTGCTGGGCTGGAAGTACAGCGGCAACCGCCACCACCCGACCGAAAAACCGGTTACCAGCCTGCAACCGCTGATCGAGAGCTTCACACACCCGAACGCCATTGTTCTCGATCCGTTTGCCGGTTCCGGCTCGACCTGTGTGGCCGCCGTCCGGACAGGGCGACGTTATATCGGCATAGAGCTGATGGAGCAGTACCACAACGTCGGGATTACCCGCCTGTCAGCCGTCCAGCGCGCGATGCAGCGCCCGGCCGCCAACGACGTCTTTTATCCGGGGGCGGCGTAATGAACTATGCAGGACATGAAAAACTCCGCGCAGAAGTGGCGGAAGCCGCCAACCACATGTGTGACCTGCGGGCGACGCTGAACGAGATGGAGCACCGTTATCGCTTTGATTCCGATGTGCTGGTCGAACGCCTGACCCGTCAGACTCTTTTTCGTATCAATGCCCTGTTTATGGCGGCGTACAACGAAATTCTTGAGCTGGATGCCTGCTTTAAGGACTAAGGAGAAAAACATGTACGGAACCTGTAAAACCCTCTGCCGGTTGTTGAGTGAGCAGTATCCCGCAGAGACCCCGCTGACCCTGATTGTCTGGTCCCCGGCGGATATCGAAGGACTGGCTGACGGGATGGAATGTGCCGTTTCTGAACGGGACATAAAGGCGGTACTGGCGCGTATAGATGCCATACCGGAAGACCAGCGGCTTGATTCTGGTGTGCCTTCTTGTGTGGTGATGGATCTGATTGTTCAGGTGAAAGAGGCCGTTCCGGCGGTGATGGTGCCGGCTGACCTGCTTGAAATCCTGCTGATAACCGCTGAACAGGCGTTGTGGCATCGGGAGTGGACCGCCCGGGATAACCACCGTCCGGTGCCGGAAAGCGTTGCCCGCCGCCTGGCTAATGCAGCGAAAGTCCGCGCGTTACTGAAAAACTAAAATTCACACGCCGCCCGGGCGGCGTGTACTGACCCCGTTCAGAGGAACCCATTATGCAGGAAACCACCACCTTAAACGCCCTTGTGATGCGCCGTGCGTGCGATCTGATGGCTGATTATGGATGGCCTGACCATACCGATGTTGATCAGCGCGATCCGGTAAATAAACCTGGATGGATAAGCATTTATGTCCGTCTGGATGCGGCTGATATTGTTCATCTGCTCCCTTTATTTTGTAAAGGCGAAGTACCCGCAGATCTGCAGCGGGCCATGACAAAAATAACCGGCACGGCGGCGCAGATTATTTTGTCCGGCAGCCGCTATGCCGACGACCCGCAACTTCCGGAGGACGGGACACGGATAGCCTTCCCCTGGGCCGGGGAATGGCTGACGGAGCCGGAGATTCAGGCGGTAACGGATTGCCTGTCCCGCGCCGTGCGGGATGTCTCCCGGCAGGTATGGGAGGATGCGCGCCGGATAAAAGCTGCGCTGACCACGCGCGGGGAAACGTTGTTTTACCGCCAGACCCGAAATTTCCGTCTGGTTGTGAAGGAAAACGAGATGCCCTGCTGGCTCGATGCCGGTGACGACAATTTGCCGGTGGTGCTCGATGCCATCCTGAACAAAGGGGCACGCTACAGTGCCGTGGAGTGCTTTGTTATCAATGACAAAGTGGATCAAATCCTGGCATGTGGCCGGATTTGTGATGTGCTGCGCATTCCGGGTGAGCCTCCACGCCGGTGGATGGATTTAACTCTGTTGCATGAGGTCATGGCAGAAGCGCGCGCAGAAATCAGATTTGTCTGCAATGCCCTGTCAGCAATCCGGCCAGTGTAGCGAACAGCAGGGGGCGGCGGCCCCCTGAATCAACCCTGAAGGATGTCGCCTGCTCCGCTTTTCTGGCGGCCCCGTCCCGGCGTGACGTGGCCTGGTGGTTTTCCACTCTGTCAGTCCGGTGCTGTTGCGGGCTGTGCCGTGCATCCATTTTAGTCGGGCTGTCGGGGATACAAGGGTAAAGTGCACGCGGCGGTCACCCGGTCCTTCCTTCCCGTCAGCCGTTATCTTCCGGTCGTTCGCCCGCTCAGGTTTCACGGTCTCACCCTCCAGCTCCCGTCTGCCGTGCGCGTCAGGCTGCGGCTTCCCTTGCGCCCTTGTATCCCCGACTGGTCGCCCGACGGTCATGGATGCACGGCACCGCCCGGTGTCGCAGACCATGTGATTACGGAGGTTTACCATGCAATATGCAACGCGTCAGCACACCCTCAGCGTTGAAGAGTCCGACCGCCTTTCTTTCCTGCCGTACATGTTCGGCAACGATTTCATGCTGGCTGAACTACAGGTGTATGCCCTGGCAAAAAAATGGATGCCCGATTATGACGGCGGTTTCTGGCATTTCATCCGTCTGCCGGAGGGCGGCGGGTACATGATGCCCGACTGCGGGCAGGTGCATATGGTCAACGGTGAAAACTGGTTTGACCGCACCGTCAGTGCCGAGGCGGCCGGAATTATTCTCACCTCGCTCGCCATCAACCGCCGTTGCTGGACGCACCACGACTGCGGCAATGTCGCGCTGACCCGCCTGTTTATGCAGCGCGAATCGGAACTCTGGAGCCACATCGAGTTTCATCCTGAGTGCGCCGCCATTTACGCCGCGCTGGACTGAGGCAGGGCAGGGCGGTGATGCCGCCCTTTTTTGCCGGGCTGAACGGGGGCGGGGTGTGGCCGCGCGCAAAACCCCTGGCAGGCAACGCCTGCCGGCGAAGGAAGAAGGCCGCGCCTGCGGCGCTGCTCCCATCCGCCCGTGTCTGTTGTCCAGGCTGTTTTCTCTCCGTGCTCTTCACCGTGATGCTCTTCTGCTTCTGCTTCTGCTTCTGCTTCTGCTGTTGATACTGGTTGGGGCGGGTACTCCCGTGGTATTGCCGGTTTTGCTGCCGGATCATCCTCTGGCGTTGGGCGACTTCCCTGCGGGAACCGGGGCTGTCGTGAACGGAGCCGGTGAACCGTCTCCGCCCGCCTCTGGCGGCGCTTCCATCCCACTGTCGCGAGGTCAACATCACGCTTGCGGCATCCGCGCCCGGATGCGCCGCTCTCACCAGCCCGGCGGTAAAGCTGCCGGGCCTCTTCGGCGCAACGCCGTTTCGCGCCCGCGCGTTCCGTCGTTGCGGCGGGTTCCTGCTCATTCCCAGCCCGGTCATTTCACCCTTGTGAGTCCTTTCGCCGGGGCTGAGACAACCACAGCCGCTGGCTTCCGTCCAGGGTAAATGGCACGCGGTAAACCGCGCCCCGGACGGAAGCCATCGCCCGCGCCGGTTTACGCCCCTGCGGCGAACGGCTCTCAGACGGGTGAAGGTTACAACCAGCGGGCGTGTGCAGCAGGTCCCCGCAAAACGTCAAAACCGCGGCCCCGGCAACTCGACGGGTGATGGTTTTTAAAAGCAAAACAGGTTCAGAAGGAGGAGCAACATGAACGAGGCGCGGGCGGTTTTACCCGACGACACCTTTACCCGCGAGCAGGCTGAGGCCGTTGCGGCGCAGTACACCAACGTGGTGACAGAGGAAGGTCCGGGGGCACATTTTCGTCTGGTGCTCCTGCACGAAGGCTTCATGACCTGGTGGGCATGGAATTTTGAACAGGGTTCCAGAGAGGAAATTAATCAGGCCATTAAATGCTATGGCATCCGTAAACCGCAGTAAGAAGAGATGCCCTGCCGGAGTGTGCTCTCCGCAGGGCCGGACAATTATCAATACTGGAGTGAGGTATCAACTATGTCACTAACCGATGTTAAAGCAAAAGCACCCAAAAAAGCGAGCAGCAAAAAAATCACGAAGGCGCAGGAGGATGCGCTGAAAGCCGCCCTTGAGGCCGCCGTCATTGAGTATGTTCCGCTGTCTGCTCTCGTTAAATCGCCGCTGAACGTGCGCACCATTCCCTATTCCATCGACAGCGTCCGGGGGCTGGCCGACTCCATTGAGGCGCTCGGCCTGCTGCAGAACCTGATTGTTCACACTGTCGCGGAGGGAAAATCCGGGGTGGCCGCAGGGGGTCGCCGACTGACGGCGCTGCACCTGCTGGCGCAGGAGGGGCGTCTCCCGGCGGATTATATTGTCATGGTGAAGCGCGTCTCAGGTGACATTGCCGCCCTGGCCTCCATCGCGGAGAACGAGCAGCGGGCGACCATGCATCCTGCCGAGCAGATTTCAGGGTTTCGTACGCTGGCAGAGCAGGGCAAAACGCCCGCCCAGATTGGGGATGCGCTCGGTTTTGGCTCCCGCCACGTCCAGCGGATGCTGAAGCTCGCAAACCTCGCCCCGTCCCTGATGGAAAAACTCGCGCAGGATGAACTGACGGTGGAGCAGTGTCAGGCGCTCTGCCTCGAAGATGACCCGACCCGTCAGGTTGAAATCCTCGAAACCGTTAAGGCCAGCTGGGAAAGCGCGCCCGCGCATCTTCTGAAACGCGCCATCACCGACACCGAAATGCACACTGACAGCGCAAAATTCCAGTTTATCGGGCGCGAAGCCTACGAGGCGGCAGGCGGTTACGTCCGTGAAGATCTGTTCAGGCAGGAAGAAGGCGACGGTACCGCGGACAGTGTGCTGGTCGGGCGTCTCGTGCAGGAGAAACTGGAGAGCATCGCCCGGGATATTCAGCAGCAGGAAGGCTGGACGTGGAGTCGCGGACGCGCCGCCTGCATCTGGTACCACGGCGACGACGCGAACGAGTTTGTCCGACCGGACGTGCCCGATCCGGTATACACCCCTGAGCAGCAGCTGCGCCTCGAGGCACTGCGCGAGCAGTGGGATAGCTACGACGTCCACTGTGACGAGACGGACGCCCTGGAAGCGGAGATTGCCGCGCTTGAACAGGCCGGAGAAATCCAGGCGTGGACGGACGACATGAAGTCGGGGGCGGGCGTGGTAGCCAGCCTGATGGATGGCAGGGTGTACGTGCAGCGCGGCGTGCGTCTGAAAGCCGATATGCCCGAAGAAACCGAAGAAAACCGCAGTGTCACTATGCCGTTCACCTCGAGCAAGACAGATGCCGCAGAGGGGATCAGCGGCCCGCTGCTCACGAAAATGTCCTCCGAGCGTACGCTGGCCATTCAGGCGGCACTGATGCGGCAGCCCGAAAAGGCAGTGGCGCTGATGGTCTGGCGCATGTGTACCTGCGTCTTTTCTGGTTGTCTGACCACGCCGCACCCGTTTCGCATCAGCCTGACCGTGTCTCACGGTAGCCTGACGGAAAATTCCCCGTCCGGTAAGGGCGGGGCGGCGTTTGACATCCTGATGACCGAAAAAGCGCGTCTTGCCGCCCTGCTGCCGGAGGGCTGGGAGAAGGACTTTACCACCTTCTTTGCTCTGAGCGGGGAGGTGCTCATGTCATTTATGGCGTTCTGCACCGCCTGTGCCGTGGATGGGGTACAGACCCGTGATATGGGACACACCTCGCGCAGTCCACTCGATACGGTTGAGGCCGCCATCGGGTTCCACCTGCGGGACTGGTGGCAGCCGACGAAGGACAACTACTTCGGCAGCCTGAAGCATTCACAGATTGTCGCCTCCCTGAAAGAAGCGGGTCTGACAGGCGCGGCGGGTGATGCGGCGAAGATGAAGAAGGGCGACGCTGCCGCGCATGCGGAGCATTTCATGCAGCATACCCGCTGGGTTCCGGCCTGGCTGAAAGGACCGGAGGCTGAATCTGACGCTGTGGCCGAAGAACATGTCCCTGGCGAAACCCACCCGGCAGATGCCGCCTGATAACGGAGACGCCGCCCTGTGGGGCGGCGATAAGGAGCTGAAAATGAACAGTAATCTGACCGACCGTACCGCCCTGGCCCGTATGCTGCCGGAGGAGTTTGAACACAGCCGCGAGGCGGGGTATGCCTTTCGCCGGGAGCTGACCCACACCGTGATGGCGGCGCTGGAGGCTCCCACAGGCTGGGACATGAACGGGGAGTACCGGGGCGAATTCGGCGGCTGGTTCCCGGTGCAGGTGCGCTTCACGCCCTCCCACGGGGGCTGGACGCTGGCGGTGTGCAGTCCGGGGGAAATCAGCGACCGCTGGCTGATGGTGTTGCTGAACGCCGACGGGCGCGCGGTGACGGTTATCCGTACGCTGAACCGCTTTGAGCCGCAGGTGATTAACCCCGTGCTGTGTCTGGCGGCTTCGCTGGAGGGGGCGGGGTATTCCCTCGCGGCTGTCACCGCCACGCTGATGCAGGAGGCTGCCCGATGATACCGTCCCATATGAGTCTGGTGCCGCTGAGTCGTGAGCGCCGCGCCGCCATGCAGGCCATCGCGGACGTGGAGCGCAGGCGCGACAGCGGGTCGTGCATGGCTGATTTTCCGTATGCGCGGGCTTTCTTTAAGCACCTGAGGGGCAGCCAGCGCCTCACGCTGAATGAGATCCGCCTGTTTGCCCCGGTGCTGAGCGGGCAGGAATTGCGGGGGAACCGGGACAGCTGGCTTCGCGCCATCGATACCCTGATTGAGAGCCGGGGAGCAGGCTGTTATCTCCCGCTGCCTGCCGGGGCCGGGTACCGCCTGTTCCCTGAGGTGGTCTTTCAGAAAACGGAGCGCCGTCGTCGGCAGGATGAACTCCAGGATGAAAAATACACCCGCCAGCGCCACCGGGAAGCGTGTCTGCGGGAACGGGCTTACCAGGCGCGGGTGGGGCAGGCAGAGACTGAGTTGGCCTTTTACACCCCGGCGACGGTGGCCAGCTGGAGCGCACGCTGGTCTGATACGCTGCCCCCGTACGCGCTGGAAGCCATGTTTTTCCGCTGGAGCGAGCGTTTCCCGTCCTTGTCAGGCCTGGAGCGGTGGGCGTTTGAGGGGGAGCCGCTGTGGGTGCTCATCCGTGAGGCAGGCCAGCTCGCCTGCGAGGCGTTGCCGCAGGTGACGGCGATGGAACGCTGGATGGTGCCCAACAAGCTGGTTAATCAGCCGGGAGGGGCATCGCGCGGATAGGCTGTGGCTCCGGGGCCGCTGACAACTTCTCCGGGCTGCCCCGCTGACGCGGGGCGGCTCTGTTGTGGTTAAAGTGTGAGCGATTGTTTTCAGGGCAGACAGGGCAGGGCGTACAGGCAGCTACCCGCAGGTTGTCCACAGGGTAACCCTGGCTGGCGGTGGACAGATGTCTGCTTTTGATTTTGTCTCTGCTACTGCTACTGCTACTGCTACTGCTTTTGGCTGCCAGCTGACTTTCGTTTGTGCTTTCATTTCTGGCTCTGGCTCTGGCTCTGGCTCTGGCTCTGGCTCTGGTTTCTTTTCCCCTGTCTGTGAAAAATCCTCCATGTCCGGGCCGCTTCCCGCCGGGAACCGGGCTGTCGTGGAACGGAGACGATAAAACGTCTCCGCCCTGCGGGCTTCCATCCCTGCGGCGAACGTCAACCCCAGCGCTTGCTGCGTCCGTGAACGGACGCGCCGCTTCACCCTGTCGGCGGTAAAACTGCCGACAGTCTGCTGACGCCCCGGCGTTTTGCCGGGTCGGGTGTGTGCCTGCTCATCTCATCTCCGGGGGACATCTCCCGCCAGCCCCTTACGCGGGGGCTTTTGTAGCACAGGCGAGTCGCCCCGCAAGGGGTGAAGTGCACGCCGCCAAAAACTTTTTGCAGAAAGACGCAAAAACTTTTCGTCGTCGCCCCTTGCCGTTCGCCTTAACCGCCAGTGCTCCAGTGCCCTTCGCCGCGAAAGGTTCCGACGAGAGATGAAATTTACCCCCTGAACAGGAGAAACAGCATGCACACACGAAACGTCAACACCGCCGCTCAGGAGTCCTCGGAAAGATGGGGGAAAACCACTTCCCTTCGTACTGATGGCTTTGTGCGCAATATCCACGCCCGTAACCCGTTCGATGTTATTCGTGCCGATGTGGTGCTGGCCCGGATGGAAAAGCAGGCTAACCGGGGATGTGGTCAGTACTACGAGATTTATGAGTCCCGGCTGTTGGGGATGGCTATGTATTACCTGGCAAAACTGCCGCTGAAAGACCGCCCTGTTTTTATGGGGGCGGCGGCTGAGCGGGGTTACATGCTGACGCTGGCGGAAGAAGAACGCGCCCAGGATGAATGTGCCGCGCTGATGCGTGAGCTGGCGGCAGATTACTGATTGCTGAATGGGGTGGCGGCGTGGGGCTGTCATCCCTTAACCCGAAGGAGAAACAGCATGCACACACGAAATGTCAACACCGCCGCTCAGGCGTCCCCGGAAAGATGGGGGAAAAACCGGCCGGACGACGTTGTTACGCAGCAGAGGGCGTTGTTTACCCAGCTGGCGGGGGTATGGAACCTCCAGCTGACACTGGAGGCTGAGGCACAGGAAGTTTGCCGTCTTCTGCGGGCGCTGGCGGATAACGCTTTCAGCGTTGCCGTAATGGAAGACAGCCGGATCCACCCTCTGACGGCCAGGCAGGTTATCCAGTACTGGCTGGATGCCAAAAAACTGGCTGTACATCTGTATGCCGGGATGGGGGCAGGTGCCTGGGAGTGTGTCCGCAACAAACTCGAAGAGGACATTGCGTTTGCCAGGGAGCTGCTGCAACTGAACCCCGCGGAAGATGCGTGATTTTTGAATCCGGTGGCGGCAGTGTGCTGCCACCCTTAACCCAAAGCGACAACGGAGAAATACATGACCAGCCATAAGAGCACATTCAGCTTCGACACCTGGGAAAAAAACGCCCTGAGCGAGCTTGAAATCCTGCAAAACCATGTCAGCAAAGCCCTGCTGAAGTACCAGAGCAACCCGGACAAAACGGCGCTGGGCGAATCAGCAACCCGCTATATGGGTGAACTCAGAACCACAGTGACGCGCATCCTGAAAGCCACGCCAGCGATTCAGCAGAAAGTCGATGAGATTGCCGACATGTTGCATCTGATGGCGCATTTTTCCGGCATCACGTTCGACGAATAACCCCCCGGCGATACATAAACGCCATTAACCAAAGAAGGAGAAACAACGATGCACTTATATCTGACTGAATCATCCGCCGTACCGGGGATGCAGGCCACCGCTGAGGCTGAACGGGCGTACTGGCTGAATCGCGAGAAGGCTGCCGTGAAATCTGCGGAGGAAATTGACGTCCACGCTTTTCATGACGCGCTGGGGCTGATGTACCCGCTGAACTGGCGCAGCAGCGAAGACGGCGAGTGTGAAACCTTCATGCTGGCGGAGATGGTCTGCGGCAACGTGACCGAAATCTATGCGCGGATCGGCATTCATTATTACCGCATGCGTGACTACAGCCACCTTGACCACGTGGATATTCTGGCCCGCGTTAAGGAGATGAACCAGAGCCGGATATGAAAAAAGCAGGCTTTCGCCTGCTTCATCCCGCCGGATTGGACGCCTTGGAACGATTAATCCGGCCTTAACTAAAAGGAAACACTGATGAATCACTTTAGTGAAGTTTCGATTGTTACACCGACCGCCCTGTATGTCCAGATGCTTGAGGCGAAAAACGCCCCCGTAAAAAAACAGGTGCGCATTAAACGCAGTGATATCAACCGGGACGAAATTAGCGCCGAAATGCGGGCGCTGGGGCGGCATATCGCAAAGTGTCGCAGAAAGGGGCGCGCCGTTCGTATTCCTGCCATGCGCGGGAGCGAGTGGGGGCAAGTGTTACGTACGCTCGAACTGACGCGGGCATTTAACTGATAACGGAGCCGCTCCTTAGAGGGGCGGCATTTCAGAGGAAGAAGCCATGTCTCAACTCAGTTTTGCCACCTTTTTTGACCAGGCGAAAGAGGCCGCGCCCGCAGAACCTTTTAAGCCCGAATTGCCCACCGTTAATATTCCGGTATCGCCCCGGCAGATGTTAAGCATCGATGACGCACGGCGGAAGTTCATTGCTGTGTTCAGGGATACGGCCCGCAACCTGCGCCGCTGGGAGGTGTTCAGCGACTTTATCAAGCTTGCGGCCAGCGAGCTTGATTTGGCGCGGATCAGAACACCGGAGAATATTGAGCAGAGCCGCGAAATCTGCGCGAAGTACAGTGAGGGCGATATCAGCAATCTGCATACGCTTTTCTGCCTGATGGTCTGCGCCCTGGAGGCAAAATTCCATGACTTTCTCGGCGCGATCTTCATGGAGCTTGAGCTGGGCGATGACCGGAACGGGCAGTATTTCACGCCGTATCATGTCCAGTCGTTAATGGCGAAGCTGCTCATGCCGGATGTCGAACTGACAATCAGGCGGGAAGGGTTTGTGACCGTCAGCGATCCGGCCAGCGGCGCAGCGGGAATGATTGTTGCGTATGCCGAAGGGCTACTTGAGGCGGGCTACAATCCGTCTGAACAGATGTTCGGCAGTTGCATTGATATCGACCCGATCGCTGCCGATATGGCGTTTATTCAGCTTTCTCTGTTGGGCATTCCTGCCGAAGTGGTCACGGGTAATACGCTGACGATGCAATTAAACAGAGTGCGGTATACGCCGGTGTACTACATCAACAACTTTAAAAAGAGGCTGGATGATCAGCGCCGTATCAATGCCATGCGCGAATTTATGCGCGGGGATGAGGAGAAAACAAAATGCACACATTAAAAGTCAAAACCGCCGCTCGTGAATCCGCCGGACAATTTAAAATCGACGAACGCCAGCGCTACTGTGTCACGGATGGCGATGAACGTCTTGATTTTATTCCTGCGTTATTTTTTACACCGTCAGCTGATAATATGATTGCCAGCTGGTTACGTCGGCATTCTGATTATGATGGCGGTTTCTGGAATTACTGGATTATTCCGCAAGGTACTGGTGGGAATGTGGCTCCGAACAGGATTATTTTTACCACAACACAAACCGGGTATATCGCACCTGAAGGTGAACAGCGTTATAAGGTGGTTATTCCTGGTAATTACTTTGAAGCTGAGGTCAGTGCTGATGCTGCCGGGATGATTGCCACGCTCATGATAATGAACTGGCTGTCCTGGCAGGTGGCGGATATAGGGCCGGAATACAGCACGGTCTGCAAACATCTGATCGACAGACAGGATGCACTGAAGGATTATGTCAGCCTCATTAAACATCCTGAAGCTTCATTGATTTTTCGGGCCATTGATTAAAGGGACGGTTGTATCCGGTAAGTGACATAACTTTGGTAAAGCGGCCTGAACAGGCTGCTTTATTTTACCTGTCGCACGCTCTGATTTTCAGTCTTCATTCTCTTATGGGGCGTGTTTTTATCGTCTGATTCATTACGTAACAGGTTTTTTTCAGGAAAATACAGAAATACTGCAAGCTTTATTATTACACATCCCTTCCTTATTCATGTCTGTAAGTCCTCAATTTCATCAACTGACCATAGCATGGTCGGTTAATGATGTGCCCGCGAAATTAAAAACCGCTTTGCAGGGTGGGGAGGGGTTATCTGCATTATGTCAGATTGCACCCGCTTCGCGGGGCTTCGGCCAGTTGACACAGGGGGATTCATTTCACTTTCGTGTGTGGCCTGACATGCCGCTGTGCGGCATAAAATCCGAGTTTATTTTATCGGTCGTGAGTTTTTATTGGCATTTTGCATCTTCTGGCTACGGTATGCTTTTATTGCCTGGTACTTAGCATAAACCAGACGGGCATAA
>Ga0209281_1000756_pt1 | contig 31155 bp, 27 predicted proteins | sample MedtruBG_FD_187514 | JGI IMG/M metagenome (GOLD analysis project Ga0209281, IMG submission 187514) | Root nodule microbial communities of legume samples collected from California, USA - Medicago truncatula BG (SPAdes) (version 2) | ecosystem: Host-associated > Plants > Roots > Nodule | place... | reverse complement strand
AGTTCTACTTCCGTACAACTGACGTGACCGGTACCATCGAACTGCCAGAAGGCGTTGAAATGGTAATGCCAGGTGACAACGTGAACATGGTTGTTACCCTGATCCACCCAATCGCGATGGACGACGGCCTGCGTTTCGCAATCCGTGAAGGCGGCCGTACCGTTGGCGCTGGTGTTGTTGCCAAAGTTATCGCTTAATCGCTGATAACGTTTGACGCGACACGCGGTAAAAGGGCATCATTTGATGCCCTTTTTCTACGCTGTGAACTAGAACCTATCTCATCAGCGATTTTGCAGTCATAATCATTGGTGAGATGGGCTCTTAAAGCCGTATTGACTGAGATACGTCATAGCGTAAAACACCGAAATGCTGCCGAGCGGCATTTGATCGGTTTGGTTTGTCTTGCTGTGCGAGGCAAAGTTGTCTGTTCTGAATTCATTGTGACAGGTTGGTTTATGAGTGCGAATACCGAGGCTCAAGGGAGCGGGCGCGGCCTGGAAACGGCTAAGTGGCTGATCGTCGCCGTTCTGTTGGTTGTAGCGATTGTCGGTAACTATTACTACCGTGATTTCAGCCTGCCATTACGTGCGCTGGCTGTTGTAGTGGTTATCGCTGTTGCTGGCGCTGTAGCGCTGATGACCACCAAAGGCAAGGCCACCGTTGCGTTTGCACGCGAAGCGCGCACTGAAGTGCGCAAGGTGATCTGGCCAACTCGTCAGGAAACGCTACACACCACGTTGATCGTTGCCGCGGTAACTGCCGTGATGTCACTGATTCTGTGGGGCCTGGACGGTATTCTGGTCCGTCTGGTATCGTTTATTACTGGCCTGAGGTTCTAAAATGTCTGAAGCTCCAAAAAAACGTTGGTACGTCGTTCAGGCGTTTTCCGGTTTTGAAGGTCGCGTAGCGCAATCGCTGCGTGAGCACATCAAACTGCACGATATGGAAGAGCTGTTCGGCGAAGTGATGGTACCTACGGAAGAAGTTGTTGAGATCCGTGGTGGCCAACGTCGTAAAAGTGAACGTAAATTCTTCCCGGGCTATGTCCTGGTCCAGATGGTTATGAACGATGCCAGCTGGCACCTGGTGCGTAGCGTTCCGCGCGTAATGGGTTTCATCGGCGGCACCTCTGACCGTCCGGCACCGATCAGCGATAAAGAAGTTGATGCGATTATGAACCGCCTGCAACAGGTCGGTGACAAGCCGCGTCCTAAAACGCTGTTCGAACCGGGTGAACTGGTCCGTGTTAACGATGGTCCGTTTGCTGACTTCAACGGTGTTGTTGAAGAAGTGGATTACGAGAAGAGCCGCCTGAAAGTTTCCGTTTCCATCTTTGGCCGTGCAACGCCGGTGGAACTGGACTTCGCTCAGGTTGAAAAGGGCTGATCAATTAATCAGCAGCGAGTGGCTTTTGCCGCTTGTCAGAGGCGCGAAATTGAACTATAATTTCGCGCCTTTTGTTTTTATAGGCCTTGCTCATTGAGTTGAGCGGGGTGAAACACGGGGAGCCTCTATTGAGGCGATATTACCCAAACCGAGGAATTGTAAATGGCCAAGAAAGTACAAGCCTACGTTAAGCTGCAGGTTGCAGCCGGTATGGCTAACCCAAGTCCGCCAGTTGGTCCAGCTCTGGGTCAGCAAGGCGTTAACATCATGGAATTCTGTAAGGCGTTCAATGCTAAGACTGACAGCGTTGAGAAAGGTCTGCCGATTCCGGTTGTTATTACCGTTTATTCTGATCGCTCCTTCACTTTCGTTACCAAAACCCCGCCAGCAGCAGTTCTGCTGAAAAAAGCGGCTGGTATCAAGTCTGGTTCTGGCAAGCCGAACAAAGACAAAGTAGGTAAAGTGACTCGTGCTCAGGTACGTGAAATCGCAGAAACCAAAGCTGCGGACATGACTGGTTCTGACGTTGAAGCGATGACTCGCTCCATCGAAGGTACTGCTCGTTCCATGGGCCTGGTAGTGGAGGATTAAGAAATGGCTAAGCTGACCAAGCGCATGCGCGTGATCCGTGACAAAGTTGATGCTACTAAACAGTATGACATCACCGAAGCTGTTGCTCTGCTGAAAGAGCTGGCCACCGCTAAATTCGTAGAAAGCGTTGACGTTGCTGTTAACCTCGGCATCGACGCTCGTAAATCTGACCAAAACGTTCGTGGCGCTACCGTTCTGCCAAACGGCACCGGTCGTTCTGTTCGCGTTGCCGTATTTGCCCAGGGCCCTAACGCTGAAGCTGCTAAAGCTGCTGGCGCAGAGCTGGTAGGTATGGAAGATCTGGCAGACCTGATCAAGAAAGGCGAAATGAACTTCGACGTTGTTATTGCTTCCCCGGATGCAATGCGCGTTGTTGGTCAACTGGGCCAGATCCTGGGTCCACGTGGCCTGATGCCAAACCCGAAAGTGGGTACCGTTACTCCGAACGTTGCTGAAGCAGTGAAAAACGCTAAAGCAGGTCAGGTTCGTTACCGTAACGACAAAAACGGCATCATCCATACCACTATCGGTAAGGTTGATTTCGAGTCAGACAAGCTGAAAGAAAACCTGGAAGCCCTGCTGGTTGCGCTGAAAAAAGCAAAACCATCTCAGGCGAAAGGCGTGTACATCAAGAAAGTTAGCCTCTCCACCACCATGGGTGCTGGCGTTGCTATCGATCAAAGCGGCCTGACTGCTGTAGCGAACTAATCGTCCTGCGATTATCGCTTTGACTTGGGGCTAAGGTTCGTCTAGAATCTTATGCCCCAAGGTTTTGCTATTGGCAATAGCCATAGTGGAACAAAGATTTTTCGGTTGGAGCCTGGCCTATCCAGGCCTCCGTCCAAGACCGCAGGTGTATCGAAAGGTACTTAATCCTTCCTGCGTAGACGGTGACAGAGCCTAAAGAAAATTTTTAAATTGTCTTTGCTGGATTCTGCTCACCGTGTTTGAACGCTCTCGCTGCGTGATTTATCACAAGGTGTTGAGTGATGTGAGTGCTGGGGATTTCCCCCGGCTAAATCCAGGAGCAAAAAGCTAATGGCATTAAATCTTCAAGACAAACAAGCGATTGTTGCTGAAGTCAACGAAGTAGCCAAAGGCGCGCTGTCTGCGGTTGTTGCGGATTCCCGTGGCGTTACCGTTGATAAAATGACTGAACTGCGTAAAGCAGGTCGTGAAGCTGGCGTTTACATGCGTGTTGTTCGCAACACCTTGATGCGTCGCGTAGTTGAAGGCACTCCATTCGAATGCCTGAAAGACACGTTTGTCGGTCCTACCTTGATTGCATTCTCTAACGAACACCCGGGCGCTGCTGCTCGTCTGTTCAAAGAGTTCGCGAAAGCGAATGCAAAATTCGAGGTTAAAGCTGCGGCCTTTGAAGGTGAGCTGATCCCTGCGGCACAAATTGACCGCTTGGCAACTCTGCCTACTTACGATGAAGCAATCGCACGCCTGATGGCAACCATGAAAGAAGCCGCTGCCGGCAAATTGGTTCGCACTCTGGCTGCACTGCGCGATCAGAAAGAAGCGGCATAAGCCCTCTTTCTTAGCCTTTGCTTACGTATTTAAACTATTTCTGAATTTTAGGAACATTTGTTATGTCTATCACTAAAGACCAAATTATCGAAGGCGTTGCAGCTCTGTCTGTAATGGAAATCGTTGAACTGATCGCCGCTATGGAAGAGAAGTTCGGTGTTTCTGCTGCTGCTGTAGCTGCAGGTCCTGCTGCTGCTGCTGAAGCTGTTGAAGAAAAAACTGAATTCGACGTTGTACTGAAAGGTATCGGCGCGAACAAAGTTGCAGTAATCAAAGCAGTACGTGGCGCAACTGGCCTGGGTCTGAAAGAAGCTAAAGACCTGGTTGAGTCTGCACCAGCAGCACTGAAAGAAGGCATCAGCAAAGACGACGCTGAAGCACTGAAAAAAGCTCTGGAAGAAGCTGGCGCTGAAGTTGAAGTTAAATAAGCCACTGCTTTCTGAGTGCAGTCTGTTTTAACTAACAGACTGATGGCTGGTGACTTTTTGGTCACCAGCCTTTTTGCGCTGTAGGGCGTCAGTAGAGTTTCACACTGTTTGGCTACTGACTAACCCCAATATTTCTTTCTATCGACGACTTAATATATTGCCCTCCCTGCCGCAGCAAAATCTGCCGTACAGCGCAACGAAATGATTTAAGCGTGATAGAAACGAGTATTGCGGAAAGTGTTCCCGCTTTCCGGTCGACAAAATGGTGTTGCGTGAACCGTCCTATATCCGGACGGACAGATAGGTTCGACTTTCCAGCGAGCTGAGGAACCCTATGGTTTACTCCTATACCGAGAAAAAACGTATTCGTAAGGATTTTGGTAAGCGTCCACAAGTTTTGGACATACCATATCTCCTTTCTATCCAGCTTGATTCGTTCCAGAAGTTTATCGAGCAAGATCCAGAAGGGCAGTACGGCTTAGAAGCCGCATTCCGTTCTGTTTTCCCTATCCAGAGCTACAGTGGCAATTCGGAGCTGCAATACGTTAGCTACCGTCTTGGTGAGCCGGTCTTCGACGTCAAAGAGTGCCAGATCCGTGGTGTGACGTTCTCTGCACCGCTGCGCGTAAAACTGCGCCTGGTAATCTACGAGCGTGAAGCTCCGGAAGGTACGGTCAAAGACATCAAGGAACAAGAAGTCTATATGGGCGAGATTCCGCTCATGACCGAAAACGGCACCTTTGTGATCAACGGTACTGAGAGGGTTATCGTATCTCAGCTTCACCGTAGTCCTGGCGTATTCTTCGACAGCGATAAGGGTAAAACCCACTCTTCGGGTAAAGTGCTGTATAACGCACGTATCATCCCTTACCGCGGTTCATGGTTGGATTTCGAGTTTGACCCGAAAGACAACCTGTTTGTACGTATTGACCGTCGCCGTAAATTGCCTGCGACCATCATTCTGCGTGCATTGAACTACACCACTGAGCAGATCCTTGACCTGTTCTTTGCGAAAGTAGTTTTCGAGATCCGTGATAACAAGCTGCAGATGGAGCTGGTTCCAGAGCGTCTGCGTGGTGAGACTGCTTCGTTTGATATCGAAGCCAACGGCAAGATCTACATTGAGAAAGGCCGTCGTATCACCGCTCGTCATATCCGTCAGCTCGAAAAAGACGAAATTCATAGTATTGAAGTACCGGTCGAGTACATCGCGGGCAAAGTGGTCGCGAAGGACTATATCGATACCAATACCGGTGAGCTGATCTGCGCAGCCAACATGGAGCTGTCGCTGGATCTGCTGGCCAAACTGAGCCAGTCAGGCCACAAGCGTATTGAAACGCTGTTCACCAACGATCTGGACCACGGTGCGTACATCTCTGAGACCGTACGTGTCGATCCAACAAGCGATCGTTTGAGCGCGCTGGTAGAAATCTACCGCATGATGCGCCCTGGTGAGCCGCCAACGCGCGAAGCTGCCGAAAGCCTGTTCGAGAACCTGTTCTTCTCTGAAGACCGCTACGATCTGTCTGCGGTTGGTCGTATGAAGTTCAACCGTTCTCTGCTGCGTGACGAGATCGAAGGTTCGGGCATCCTGAGCAAAGACGACATCATTGAAGTGATGAAGAAGCTCATCGATATCCGTAACGGTAAAGGCGAAGTGGACGATATCGACCACTTGGGCAACCGTCGTATCCGTTCCGTCGGCGAAATGGCTGAGAACCAGTTCCGTGTAGGTCTGGTACGTGTTGAGCGTGCGGTGAAAGAACGTCTGTCCCTGGGCGATCTGGATACCCTGATGCCACAGGACATGATCAACGCCAAGCCAATTTCGGCGGCGGTGAAAGAGTTCTTCGGCTCCAGCCAACTGTCTCAGTTTATGGACCAGAACAACCCGTTGTCCGAGATCACGCACAAGCGTCGTATCTCTGCATTGGGCCCAGGCGGTCTGACCCGTGAACGTGCCGGCTTTGAAGTTCGAGACGTACACCCGACTCACTACGGTCGCGTGTGTCCAATCGAAACGCCGGAAGGTCCAAACATCGGTCTGATCAACTCCTTGTCCGTGTACGCACAGACAAACGAGTATGGCTTCCTGGAAACTCCGTACCGCCGCGTGCGTGACGGTTTGGTTACCGATGAAATCAACTATCTGTCTGCTATTGAAGAAGGCAACTTCGTTATCGCTCAGGCGAACTCCAACCTGGACGAAGACGGCCGCTTCATAGAAGACCTGGTCACCTGTCGTAGCAAAGGCGAATCAAGCCTGTTCAGCCGCGATCAGGTTGACTATATGGACGTATCAACCCAGCAGGTTGTTTCCGTTGGTGCCTCACTGATTCCATTCCTGGAACACGATGACGCCAACCGTGCATTGATGGGTGCGAACATGCAACGTCAGGCGGTTCCAACCTTGCGTGCTGACAAGCCGCTGGTAGGTACCGGTATGGAACGTGCTGTAGCGGTTGACTCCGGTGTTACTGCCGTAGCTCGCCGTGGCGGTGTGATCCAGTATGTGGATGCTTCCCGTATCGTTATCAAAGTTAACGAAGACGAGATGCACGCGGGCGAAGCAGGTATCGATATTTACAACCTGACCAAGTACACCCGTTCTAACCAGAACACCTGCATCAACCAGATGCCGTGTGTGAATCTGGGTGAGCCAATCGAGCGCGGCGACGTGCTGGCAGATGGCCCGTCCACTGACCTGGGTGAACTGGCGCTGGGCCAGAACATGCGTGTGGCGTTCATGCCGTGGAACGGCTACAACTTCGAAGACTCCATCTTGGTGTCCGAGCGTGTAGTTCAGGAAGATCGCTTCACTACCATCCATATCCAGGAACTGGCGTGTGTGTCTCGTGACACCAAGTTGGGGCCTGAAGAGATCACTGCCGACATCCCTAACGTGGGTGAAGCTGCGCTCTCCAAACTGGATGAATCCGGTATCGTGTATATCGGTGCTGAAGTAACCGGTGGTGACATTCTGGTCGGTAAGGTAACGCCAAAAGGTGAAACACAACTGACGCCAGAAGAGAAACTGCTGCGTGCGATCTTCGGTGAGAAGGCATCTGACGTTAAAGATTCCTCTCTGCGCGTACCAAACGGCGTTTCCGGTACGATTATCGACGTGCAGGTCTTCACCCGCGATGGCGTGGAAAAAGACAAGCGTGCGTTGGAAATCGAAGAGATGCAGCTGAAGCAGGCGAAGAAAGACCTGACTGAAGAACTGCAGATCCTGGAAGCTGGCTTGTTCACGCGTATCCATGCGGTGCTGGTTGCCGGCGGTGTCGAAGCTGAGAAGCTGAGCAAACTGCCACGCGATCGCTGGCTGGAACTGGGCCTGACCGACGAAGAGAAGCAAAACCAGCTGGAACAGCTGGCAGAGCAGTACGACGAGCTGAAATCCGACTTCGAGAAGAAGCTGGACGCCAAGCGTCGTAAGATCACCCAGGGCGATGATCTGGCACCAGGTGTGCTGAAAATCGTTAAGGTTTATCTGGCCGTAAAACGTCAGATCCAACCGGGTGACAAAATGGCAGGCCGCCACGGTAACAAAGGTGTTATCTCCAAGATCAACCCGATCGAAGATATGCCTTACGATGAAAACGGCACGCCGGTTGACATCGTACTGAACCCGCTGGGCGTACCATCACGTATGAACATCGGTCAGATCCTGGAAACCCACCTGGGTATGGCTGCGAAAGGCATTGGTGAGAAGATCAACCAAATGCTCAAGCAGCATCAGGAAGTGGCCAAGCTGCGTGAGTTCATTCAGAAGGCCTACGATCTGGGCGACGACGTCTGCCAGAAAGTTGACCTGAACACCTTCACCGACGACGAAGTCCTGCGTCTGGCAGAGAACCTGAAAAAAGGTATGCCAATCGCAACGCCGGTGTTTGATGGTGCGAAAGAGACTGAAATCAAGCAACTGCTGGAAATGGGCGGGATCCCAACCTCGGGTCAGATTACGCTGTTCGATGGCCGTACCGGTGAGCAATTTGAGCGCCAGGTTACCGTTGGCTATATGTACATGCTGAAACTGAACCACTTGGTTGACGATAAGATGCACGCCCGTTCAACCGGTTCTTACAGCTTGGTTACTCAGCAACCGCTGGGTGGTAAGGCGCAGTTCGGTGGTCAACGCTTCGGTGAGATGGAAGTGTGGGCACTGGAAGCATACGGCGCGGCTTATACCCTGCAGGAAATGCTCACCGTTAAGTCGGATGACGTTAACGGCCGTACCAAGATGTACAAAAACATCGTGGATGGCGATCACCGCATGGAACCAGGCATGCCGGAGTCCTTCAACGTACTGTTGAAAGAAATCCGCTCGCTCGGTATCAACATCGAACTGGAAGACGAGTAATCGTTTTTCCAGCTCAGGCTCCCGGCCTTAGGGAGCCTGAGGGTGGTTGTTCAGGTCACACGGGTGCGCGATTTGTCAGCGTGCACCCAACAGGTTTAACTCCGACAGGAGCCAATCCGTGAAAGACTTATTGAAGTTTCTGAAAGCGCAAACTAAGACCGAAGAGTTTGATGCGATCAAGATTGCTCTGGCATCGCCAGACATGATCCGTTCGTGGTCGTTCGGTGAAGTTAAAAAGCCGGAAACCATTAACTACCGTACGTTCAAACCAGAACGTGACGGCCTTTTCTGCGCCCGTATCTTCGGGCCGGTAAAAGACTACGAGTGCCTGTGCGGTAAGTACAAGCGCTTAAAACACCGCGGCGTGATCTGTGAGAAGTGCGGCGTTGAAGTGACCCAGACCAAAGTACGTCGTGAGCGTATGGGCCACATCGAGCTGGCTTCACCGACTGCGCACATCTGGTTCCTGAAATCGCTGCCTTCGCGCATCGGTTTGCTGCTGGATATGCCGCTGCGTGACATCGAACGTGTACTGTACTTCGAATCCTATGTGGTTGTTGAAGGCGGTATGACTAACCTCGAGCGTCGTCAGATCCTGACTGAAGAGCAGTATCTGGATGCGCTGGAAGAGTTCGGTGACGAATTCGACGCCAAGATGGGTGCGGAAGCTATTCAGGCCCTGTTGAAAAACATGGATCTGGAAGCCGAGTGCGAGCAGCTGCGCGAAGAGCTGAACGAAACCAACTCCGAAACCAAGCGTAAGAAGCTGACCAAGCGTATCAAGCTGCTGGAAGCGTTCGTGCAGTCTGGCAACAAGCCAGAGTGGATGATCCTGACCGTGCTGCCGGTACTGCCGCCGGATCTGCGTCCGCTGGTTCCGTTGGATGGGGGGCGTTTCGCGACTTCAGATCTGAACGATCTGTATCGCCGCGTGATCAACCGTAACAACCGTCTGAAACGTCTGCTGGATCTGGCTGCGCCTGACATCATCGTGCGCAACGAAAAGCGTATGCTGCAAGAAGCGGTAGATGCCCTGCTGGATAACGGCCGTCGCGGTCGTGCCATCACCGGTTCCAACAAACGTCCTCTGAAATCTTTGGCCGATATGATCAAAGGTAAACAGGGTCGTTTCCGTCAGAACCTGTTGGGTAAACGTGTTGACTACTCTGGTCGTTCTGTAATCACCGTAGGTCCATACCTGCGTCTGCATCAGTGCGGTCTGCCTAAGAAAATGGCACTGGAGCTGTTCAAACCGTTCATCTACGGCAAATTGGAGCTGCGTGGCCTGGCCACCACTATCAAAGCCGCCAAGAAAATGGTTGAGCGCGAAGAAGCTGTCGTTTGGGATATCCTGGACGAAGTTATCCGCGAACACCCGGTACTGCTGAACCGTGCACCAACCCTGCACCGTTTGGGTATCCAGGCGTTTGAACCTGTTCTGATCGAAGGCAAGGCAATCCAGCTGCACCCGCTGGTTTGTGCGGCATACAACGCCGACTTCGATGGTGACCAGATGGCTGTTCACGTACCGTTGACGCTGGAAGCTCAGCTGGAAGCGCGTGCGTTGATGATGTCTACCAACAACATCCTGTCACCTGCGAACGGCGAGCCAATCATCGTTCCTTCTCAGGACGTTGTATTGGGTCTGTACTACATGACCCGTGACTGTGTTAACGCCAAAGGCGAAGGCATGGTGCTGAGCGGCCCGAAAGAAGCGGAGCGTATTTACCGCGCCGGTCTGGCTTCTCTGCATGCGCGTGTCAAAGTGCGTATCACCGAAGAGATCAAAAACACCGAAGGCGAGTCTGTACACCAGACTTCGATCATCGACACTACCGTTGGTCGCGCCATCCTGTGGATGATCGTGCCGCGCGGTCTGCCGTACTCGATCGTTAACCAGCCTTTGGGCAAAAAAGCTATCTCCAAGATGCTGAACACCTGTTACCGCATCCTGGGCCTGAAGCCGACCGTTATCTTTGCTGACCAGATCATGTACACCGGTTTTGCTTACGCAGCCCGTTCAGGCGCTTCCGTAGGTATCGACGACATGGTTATCCCGGCCAAGAAAGCGGAGATCATCGAAGAAGCGGAAACCGAAGTTGCCGAGATCCAGGAGCAGTTCCAATCTGGTCTGGTTACCGCCGGCGAACGCTACAACAAAGTGATCGATATCTGGGCTGCGGCAAACGAACGTGTTGCTAAAGCGATGATGGAAAACCTGTCGGTTGAAGACGTGGTTAACCGTGACGGCGTTGTGGAACAACAAGTTTCCTTCAACAGCATCTTTATGATGGCCGACTCCGGTGCGCGTGGTTCCGCCGCTCAGATTCGTCAGCTGGCCGGTATGCGTGGTCTGATGGCGAAGCCGGACGGCTCCATCATCGAAACGCCAATCACCGCGAACTTCCGTGAAGGTCTGAACGTACTCCAGTACTTCATCTCCACGCACGGTGCTCGTAAAGGTCTGGCGGATACCGCACTGAAAACGGCTAACTCCGGTTATCTGACCCGTCGTCTGGTTGACGTGGCGCAGGACTTGGTAGTTACCGAAGACGACTGTGGTACTCACAACGGCATCATGATGACTCCGGTTATCGAAGGTGGTGACGTTAAAGAGCCACTGCGTGAACGCGTTCTGGGTCGTGTGACAGCAGAAGATGTTATCAAGCCGGGTACGGCTGACATCCTGGTGCCACGCAACACCCTGCTGAACGAGAAGACCTGTGACCTGTTGGAAGAGAACTCTGTCGACAGCGTTAAAGTCCGTTCCGTAGTGAGCTGTGAAACCGACTTTGGTGTGTGTGCAAACTGCTATGGTCGCGACCTGGCACGTGGTCACATCATCAACAAAGGCGAAGCTATCGGCGTTATCGCGGCACAGTCAATCGGTGAGCCGGGTACACAGCTGACGATGCGTACGTTCCACATCGGTGGTGCGGCATCTCGTGCGGCTGCTGAATCCAGCATCCAGGTGAAAAACAAGGGTAGCCTGAAGCTGAGCAATGTGAAGTTCGTAATGAACGCCGCAGGCAAGCTGGTGATTACCTCTCGTAACACCGAACTGAAGCTGATCGACGAATTCGGCCGTACCAAAGAAAGCTACAAAGTGCCTTATGGTGCCGTGATGGGCAAAGGTGACGGTGCAGAAGTTAACGGCGGCGAAACCGTTGCTAACTGGGATCCGCACACCATGCCAGTTATCACCGAAGTGAGTGGTTTCATCCGCTTCGCTGATATGGTTGACGGCCAGACCATTACACGCCAGACCGACGAACTGACCGGTTTGTCTTCTCTGGTTGTACTGGACAGCGCAGAGCGTACCGGTAGCGGTAAAGACCTGCGTCCGGCACTGAAAATCGTTGATGCCAAAGGCGACGACGTGTTGATCCCAGGTACTGATATGCCTGCTCAATACTTCCTGCCAGGTAAAGCGATTGTGCAGCTGGAAGACGGCATTCAGATCGGTGCGGGTGATACCCTGGCGCGTATTCCTCAGGAATCCGGCGGTACCAAGGATATTACCGGTGGTCTGCCTCGCGTTGCGGATCTGTTCGAAGCACGTCGTCCGAAAGAGCCTGCAATCCTGGCTGAAATCAGCGGGATTATCTCGTTCGGTAAAGAGACCAAAGGCAAACGTCGCCTGGTCATCTCTCCACTGGACGGCAGCGACGCTTACGAAGAGATGATTCCAAAATGGCGTCAGCTCAACGTGTTTGAAGGCGAAGTTGTGGAACGTGGTGACGTTGTTTCTGACGGCCCAGAATCTCCGCACGACATTCTGCGTCTGCGTGGTGTGCATGCGGTTACCCGCTACATCACCAACGAAGTGCAGGAAGTTTACCGTCTGCAAGGCGTTAAGATTAACGATAAACACATTGAAGTTATCGTTCGTCAGATGCTGCGTAAAGGCACCATCGTCAGCGCAGGTGGCACCGAGTTCCTGGAAGGCGAGCAGGCTGAAGTGTCACGCGTTAAGATTGCCAACCGTCAGCTTGCTGCTGAAGGCAAAATCGAGGCAACCTTCTCACGCGATCTGCTGGGTATCACCAAGGCTTCCTTGGCGACCGAGTCCTTCATCTCCGCAGCATCGTTCCAGGAAACGACGCGTGTTCTGACCGAAGCGGCTGTTGCCGGTAAGCGTGATGAACTGCGTGGCCTGAAAGAGAACGTCATCGTGGGCCGTCTGATCCCAGCCGGTACCGGTTACGCTTATCATCAGGACCGTATGCGCCGTAAAGCACAGGGTGAAGTGCCAGTTGTTCCGCAGGTGAGCGCGGAAGAAGCAACGGCTAACCTGGCTGAACTGCTGAATGCAGGCTTGGGCGGCAACAACGATTAATCGTTGAATGCACTCGGGATCCGGCTTGCCGGTTCCTTACCAGATAAACCGCTCCTCCGGGGGCGGTTTTTTTTTGCCCGCTCCGGCAGGGGGAATTTTTGCTACTATGAATAAACCCAAAATAATGGCTAAAATCACCTGCGTGCTATTACAACCAAGGATTGTACAGATATGGACAGCCTGATCACCTTCGAGAAACTTACGGCAAAACACCTGCCTTACCTGTATGAAATTAGATTCTCCGTCGAAGAGAACCCGCTTCACCCTCACCAGATCCAATATCTTCATAGGACCCAGGCACTGGATGATATCAATCAGGGTGGTGGTTGGATTTGTAAGTGCGGTGATGATTACGCCGGCGTAGGTTTCGGGCTCTTTATTCCTGAACCCTTGATCGGTGGGCTGTTTGTTAAACCGGAATACCAGTCGAAGGGGATTGGTTCTGCCTTACTGAATGCAGTAACGGCATGGTTATTCGAAAATGGTGCTCAAGAGATCCATCTCACTACCGATCCGGGATCGAAGGCTGAAGCGTTTTATCAGCGGCGCGGGTGGGTTGCCATTGGCAAGGATGAGTTTGGTCAGGCGGAGTTGGTTAAACGTAAAGGTGATAAGTAATGAAAATCAAAGGATTGATAGCATTATTTCTGATGTCTCTGTTTAGCGCTCCACTCTATGCTGGCGTTGATTATTTTTATCTTAAAAAGAGCGATGGCGAGAAGGTTAAGATTACGCTAAAGGCATTAGAGGCGATGCCATCTTCTTCGATTAAAACCTCTACCAATTTCACTCCTGAGGCCGTTTTTACCGGCGTTGAGTTTAGCGTGCTGGCAAAGGAATATGGCCTGACGGGAAGTAAGGTTCGCGCTTTTGCCTGGGATGATTATTCATACTCAATGCCCGTTGCTGAGTTGGCTAAATACAAGGTTATTATCGCCTATAAGAAAAATGGCGAGCTTATGGACGTCGCACAGTTAGGGCCTTTTGCGATTATCTATCCTCGTGATAGCCACCCAGAGTTGAACAATATTGATGTGAACGCAAAAACCGTTTGGCAGATAAAGATGCTAGAGGTTAAGTGAAATGAGCAAAAAATTTATCGGGACGCTTGTCGCTCTGGTTGCAGTGTTGGTACTCTTAGTTTTACTGATTGCCACAAATTTCGGCAATGTGAAAGAGCGATACAAGCAGATTGAGCCCAATCTCGATAATTACTCCGTTGCTGAAATCCTCTTTTTGTCATTTGAAAGGACAAAAACCGCATTGCTGCTGGGCGATGAGGATAACTACGACGCTTTTATGCTCAAAAAGAAAATATTTGCCTCAAAAATTGCCATTCTTGAGGGGCGCTCGACGTTCAGCGATGCTTTTTATTATGATGAAGAATTTATAAAAACCATTGCGGTTTTGAAGCAGCAGTATGCTGAGCTGGATCAACTTAGCGTTGAGTTGTTAAATGGCACCAAAACCAGAGCCGATATACTCTCCTTTATGGACGAGATGGAAATTACCCTGGTCGATATTCAAGAGATAATCTACAAAATACAGATAAGGAATTTCACCGAGGTTAAAGACATCATCAAAGATAATTCAGGTAAAGCCGAGCTGTTTGCTATTATTTCACTGGTGCTGATTTTCTTGATGATGTTCCTGATTTTGAAGCATGCGTTTTCACTGAAGGAGATAGTTAAGAATAAGAATATCTTTATTTCTTCCATTTACCATGAGATAGCCGGCTCAACGCAGGCCATCGTGATTGCGGCAGACATCATGGAGCATGAGTTGGTGCAGGATGAGTTAAAAAAAGAGGCCAGGCTCATCTCGCATCACGGCAATAAAATTGCAGAGCAAACGCGTGAGGTCATGGATTACTCACGGCTTGAAATGGGGGAAGTAAAGGTCAATGATTCTCTGTTTTCACTCAATGAGGTGGTTGACGATGCTGTTGCTGCGGTGGGTGGGGACGGTCGCAATAAATTTATTGTCCGGCATTCGTCTTATTCAGGGGAAGTTCATTCCGATAAATACAAGTTATATCGAATAATCGTCAATCTGTTGGGTAATGCCGATAAATATACCCATTGCGGATTAGTAATTCTGAATGTGAAGGTTTGTCACGGTCGTCTTTATCTTCTGGTGAAAGATAACGGTATCGGATTTAACGTGAAAAATATTAACAGATTATATAAAGCATTTAATCAGGGGGTGGAAAGAGAGACGCGCCAGGGGCTGGGCTTGGGCCTGACCATTATAAAGAACTATGTGACCAGGATGAAGGGCACCCTCAGAGTAAAATCTGTTGAGGGTAAAGGCTCGTCATTCCTCATTTGCTTGCCAATAAAATCAGTTGAAAAACAAATGGGAAAGCAACAGTGAAGAAATAATCAGCGGCTTGGCTGGTTTCTCAATCAAATGCACGTCGTAGTTTAATATCATATCGCCGATGTTTTTCTCATAGTGGTGTAACTGGCCTGTCAGGATGATGATTTGTGCATGGGTATCCACTCGATCTTTTATCTTTTCTACGACCTTTTCTGATGTCTCGCCAAAGTCTAACAGCCAATCAAGGATAAAGGCCTCGTAGGTATGTTGCTCCAGGCTATCGATGATTGCTTTTGCGGTTGGAAAAGTCTCTGTTTCGATACCGTAGCGGGTGGTGATTTTTTTTAGCAACTCCAGGATGTCTTGGTCATTGTCGAGGATGGCAATTCTGGGTGCAGGAAGAAAGTCTATTTTCCTGACCTTATACAGCTCTGCGCCTGCGCTTTTATCTCTGCCGGTGTTAATAATAAAAAGATCGTCTTTTCTGAACGCATAGGTTTCCGCGTCCTCAATGCTGTCTACCGGCTTGTCATCAACCTCGATATTGCACCGTTTATGTATGCTGTTCATGATAAACACGCAGTTGTGGGCTCTGCGTCCTTCAAAAGATTCATTGAAGTATTGAAATACTCTTTTTATCTCGTCGAGAGTGATGCCTCTTTTACCGTCCAGCTTCTGCTTGGCGCTGTTATATTGAAGGTTCAGAATGCTTGCCATGGTTGATGCGTGCTTTCTGTCACCTACCCCTTTCTGGGCCAGCAACATACTGATTGCCTCTGCGTAATTTGGCGTTTTTTTCATGATCACCTCGATTTTTCTGATGTTGACCACGAGCATTTGCTGTCCCGAGGTTGCCTGCTGGCTCGATTATAGATGAAGTCAGGATGGCTGCGGCGATATCCGTTTGATTTTCATGACTAAACTCAAATTACACTCAATATCACTCAAAAAAACACTCAAAAGACATTCACATTTTATCGTTGATATGATTAATTAGCTCTTATATGTGCGATTCGCGTTCCTGGGGGGGCTGCCTGTCTCACAGAATAAGCTGCCTGCTCTTGTCTTCAAGCTAGGGGCAGGCAGCAAAAAAAGATACACGGCCGACGCCAGGGCCATTGCAGCATCAGGGACTCATCACATCACCGCGGCGCAGGTGGTCACACCTTGCTCGCCTGTTGATATTGCCGCACGCTTTCTGCTACTTCTTCTGGCGCCACTACGCCTTCTTTCCCGACTACGACTGCCTGTGACGTGCCCAGTGCCACAATCCGATCGCCGACACTGAAAGTATGAGTCGCATAAAAGTAACGATCGCCCCAGTGAGTAATGGTCATACTGACTTGATAACGTTGGAAGGGCTGCAGCGCCTTTTTGTAATTCATATTCAGTTGACTGACGATCGGCGACCAACGCCGCTTGAGCATCAGCTTCATTAATCCGGTTCGAATAAACATATCTACCCGATTGAGGTCGCACACCGTCAGGTAGCGGCCATTATTCATGTGCAGATTGATATCGATATCATTTAGCCAAACTCGAGTTTGCAGGGTGCTGGTCAGGTCATCCATTGACATGCGCGGTTTCCAGCGTGACGAGATAAAGATCCAAATCAGTCGCAGGTACAGGTTCATGGTTATTATTCCGCCGGGGGTGAGAGGTTAAATGTGGTCCAACCAGTTGACTTTGTCAAAATCCCCGAACCGCGTTGATGAGTGAGCAAACCAAAAAGGAAGGCCCGGATCGCGCGGGAGGGTATCCGGCACGATCCGGGGATGGGTAAGGCGGGGCCATTGAGAAGGTAACGGCCCCGGCCGGCGCCGGGTTTGGCGGCCGGCAGAGGGACTATAGCCGGTGTGATTTTCGGTACCAGCTTGGTTGATAGACTTTGCGCAGTCTATCTTTGGATTTCTCTGCAATGGTTAATGGATTACAGCTTATTGCGCGCCACGTCCAAGATAGCCGTCCCAGTCTTTCCACACCGGCTGCAAACCGGCATCGCTAATCGCTTGCGCCACCTGTTGCGGCGTACGGCCATCATGCGGTTCGAACTGCTCCAGTTCAGGCGGCACGTCGTCGGCATAGCCACCGGGTTGTGTCTTGGATCCGGCGCTGACGCTGTTGATCGCCACCGGGATCATGTGATCGCGGAAGAACGGGGATTCACGCGTCGACAAAGAAAGTTCCACGTCGGGGGCGAACAGCCGGAAAGCACAGATCAACTGCACCAGTTGCGGTTCACTCATGATCGACGCCGGTTCTATACCGCCGGCGCAGGGGCGCAAACGCGGGAACGAGATGGAATAACGGCTCTGCCAATAGGTTTGCTGCAGGTAGAATAAGTGCTCGGCCAGCATATAGCAGTCGGTGCGCCAACTGTTGGAGAGCCCGACCAGAGCGCCGAGACCGATCTTGTCGATCCCGGCGCGGCCCAAGCGATCCGGCGTGGCCAACCGCCAATGAAAGTCCTGTTTCTGCCCACGGAGGTGATGCTGCAGATAGGTGGCGGGATGATAGGTTTCCTGATACACCAACACGCCATCCAGCCCCAGCGTTTTCAGTTCGGCATACTCTTCCTGCGCCAGCGGTTGTACCTCCATCATCAGCGAACTGAAATGGCGGCGGATCGCCGGAATATGCTGGCGAAAGTAATCCATGCCGACCTTGGTTTGGTGTTCACCGGTGACCAGCAGCAGATGCTCAAAACCCAAAGCTTTAATCGCCAGACACTCGCGTTCGATTTCTGCGGCATCCAGGGTTTTTCGCTTGATGCGATTGCTCATTGAAAAACCGCAGTAAGTGCAGTCATTAGCGCATAGATTAGACAGGTATAAGGGCACATAGAAGCTGACCACGTTACCAAAACGTTGGCGAGTCAGTTGCTGTGCACGTTGCGCCAAAGGTTCCAGATATTGCGCCGCGGCAGGGGAGATCAATGCCATAAAGTCTTCACGCGTCAGCTTGTCCGCATTGAGTGCACGCTCCACATCCCGCGCCGTCTTACTGTTAATGCGCAGCGAGATGTCGTCCCAATCCAACTGCTGCCAGCGGCGGCTGAAATCATCGGCCATCACAACGTCTCCCCGGCCTGGCTGAGAAAAGCCGTCAGCGGGCTGGAAGCCGCCGCACTACGTTGGCTACTGCCCAAACCGGCCTGACGCGCCAGTTCACCGGCTTCCAATGCCAAACGGAAAGCATGCGCCATCTGTACGGGATCGCGCGCCACGGCGATAGCCGTATTCACCAGCACCGCATCGGCACCCAGTTCCATGGCTTCCAGTGCATGGCTCGGCGCACCGATACCGGCGTCCACTACCACCGGCACTTTGGCCTGTTCGATAATGATCTCCAGAAAGTCGCGGGTGCGCAGCCCCCGGTTGGAACCGATTGGCGATCCGAGTGGCATGACCGCCGCGCAGCCCACTTCTTCCAGCCGTTTGCATAGCACCGGGTCGGCACCGCAGTAAGGCAGCACCACAAAGCCTTCTTTTACCAAGGTTTCCGCCGCTTTCAGGGTTTCTATGGGGTCCGGCAGCAGGTATTTCACATCAGGGTGAATTTCCAGTTTTACCCAGTGAGTGCCGAGTGCCTCACGCGCCAGCCGGGCGGCAAACACCGCTTCGCCGGCGGTTTTGGCGCCAGAGGTGTTGGGCAGCAGGCGAACGCCCAACTGTTGCAGCGGCGCCAGAATGGCATCATTGCCGCCGTGCAGATCGACGCGCTTCATCGCCATGGTGACCAGCTGCGAACCGGAGGCCTGCAGGGCTTCCAGCATCAGCGCTGGGGTGGCGAACTTGCCGGTGCCGGTAAACAGGCGTGAAGTAAAGGTGGTATCGGCGATTTTTAGCATGTCAGCCTCCGGCGATCGCTTGAAACAACAGGATGTCATCACCGTCCTGCACCTGGTGGTTAGCCCAGTCGGCGCGTGGGATGATGGTTTGGTTGATAGCCAGCGCGGTGCCCGGCTGGTGGCGTTGCAGTTGCTCCAGCAAAGCATCGACGCTCAGGGGCTGCGCCAGTTCCAACGGCTGCTCATTAAGCCGGATCTTCATGCTGCCCCTCCGCATACTGCACAGGTGCTGGCCTGGCTGAGTTGCAAGGTGCTCCAGCTTTGTTGTTTACCGTCGAACAACCGTAGTTTGCCATTCAGTGGTGAAGGCATGCCTGCCAGCATCTTTATCGCTTCCAGGGCTTGCAGCGTACCGATGACGCCGACCACCGGGCCGAGCACGCCAGCGGTGCGGCAATTGCGCTGCGGTTCTGCCTGTTCCGGGTAAAGGCAAGCGTAACAGCCGTGGACATAAGGCGGTTCAATGACCAGCAACTGGCCGCTGAAACCCACCGCGCTGCCGCTGATAAGCGGCTTGTCGGCGCTGATGCAGGCGGCGTTCACCGCATGGCGGGTTTCCATATTGTCGCTGCAGTCCAAAATGAGATCGGCGCGCTCCACGGCGTGGTGCAAGGTTTCGCCTTGCAGCCGTTGCTCCAGCGCAATGGACTCGACCATCGGGTTCAGTACCTGTAACTGGCGCTGTGCCAGAGCGGCTTTGCTTTTTTCCACGTCGGGGCTGCGGTACAGGATCTGGCGCTGCAGGTTGGTGACGTGAAGCGTATCGTCATCGGCCAGCAACAGCGTACCGACGCCGGCGGCGGCCAGATAGAGCGCTGCAGGGGAGCCTAAGCCCCCAAGCCCGACGATCAGCGCCGTCGAACGCTTCAGCTTCTCCTGACCTTCCGGGCCGATATCTTCCAGCAGCAGTTGGCGGCTGTAACGCAGGAACTCTTGATCGTTCAACATGGCGTTACTCCTTGCCTTCGATCAGCTGCAGCAGTTGAGCGGTAGCGGCGCGCCAGTCCGGCGCCTGAGTAATGGCGCTGACCACCGCCACGCTACCTACGCCACAGGCCAACACGTCGGCCACGCGATCGATACTGATCCCGCCGATCGCCACCGTCGGATAGTCACTCAACCCGAGGATATGGCGTTTCAGCTCTGCCAGGCCCTGGGGAGCGGAAGGCATGTCTTTGGTTTGCGTCGGGAAGATATGCCCCAGCGCAATATAAGAAGGCTTCACTGCAATGGCACGTGCCAGTTCGGTATCGTCATGGGTAGAAACGCCCAAACGCAATCCGGCGCGGTGAATGGCCGCCAAATCGGTAGTCTCCAGGTCTTCCTGGCCCAGGTGCACGCCATAGGCATCGTGTTTAATCGCCAATTGCCAATAGTCATTAATAAACAGCCGGGCGTTGTACCTTTTACCGAGCGCAATGGCGGCGGCAATATCCTCTTCGACCTGCTCATCCGGCAAATCCTTGATGCGCAGTTGGATGGTGGTAACACCCGCATCCAGCAGGCGAGCAATCCATTCGACACTGTCGACTACCGGGTATAACCCCAGCTTGTGCGGAGTGGCGGGGAAAGGCGTGGTGATATCAGTCATTGCTCAGTTCCTCTTGCAGGTTGCCGGCGCTGTGGTAGAGCTCGCTGCCGCGTGAACGGAACTCGGCCGACATTTTTTCCATGCCGGTGAGTTGTACTTCTATCGGTTTGGCGGCTTCCTGCGCAGCGGCATAGTCGCGTACTTCCTGCGAAATTTTCATCGAGCAGAATTTGGGGCCGCACATGGAACAGAAGTGGGCGATTTTGCCGGACTCTTGCGGCAGGGTTTCGTCGTGATAAGCGCGGGCGGTAGCCGGGTCGAGCGCCAGGTTGAACTGATCTTCCCAGCGGAATTCGAAACGCGCCTTGGACATGGCGTTATCGCGGATCTGGGCACCCGGGTGGCCTTTGGCCAAATCGGCGGCGTGGGCGGCAATTTTGTAGGTGATCAGCCCCTGTTTGACGTCTTCTTTGTTCGGCAGCCCGAGGTGCTCCTTCGGCGTGACGTAACACAGCATGGCGCAGCCGAACCAACCGATCATCGCGGCGCCGATGCCGGAGGTGAAGTGGTCATAGCCTGGAGCGATATCGGTGGTTAGCGGGCCAAGGGTGTAGAACGGCGCTTCGTGGCAATGCTCCAACTCTTCGGTCATGTTGCGACGGATCATTTGCATCGGTACATGACCCGGGCCTTCGATCATCACCTGCACGTCATATTCCCAGGCAATTTTAGTCAGTTCGCCCAGCGTGTGCAGTTCGGCGAACTGCGCTTCATCATTGGCGTCCTGAATTGAGCCGGGGCGCAGGCCATCTCCCAGGGACAGTGAGACGTCATAGGCGGCGCAAATTTCGCAGATTTCGCGGAAGTGCTGGTACAGGAAGTTTTCCTGATGGTGTGACAGACACCATTTAGCCATGATCGAACCGCCGCGCGAGACGATGCCGGTCAGGCGCTTGGCGGTCATCGGTACATAGCGCAACAGTACGCCGGCGTGGATGGTGAAGTAGTCAACGCCTTGCTCTGCCTGCTCAAGTAACGTATCGCGGAACATTTCCCAGGTCAGGTTTTCCGCCACGCCGTTCACTTTTTCCAGCGCCTGATAGATAGGCACCGTGCCGATCGGTACCGGGCTGTTACGCAGGATCCATTCGCGGGTTTCGTGGATATAACGGCCGGTGGACAGGTCCATCACCGTATCCGCGCCCCAGCGGGTGGACCAGACCAGTTTTTCGACCTCCTCTTCGATGGATGAGGTCACCGCCGAGTTGCCGATGTTGGCGTTAACTTTCACCAGAAAATTGCGTCCGATGATCATCGGCTCGGATTCGGGATGGTTGATATTAGCGGGGATGATGGCGCGTCCAGCGGCCACTTCCTGGCGAACGAATTCCGGCGTGATGTTCTCCGGTAGATTGGCGCCCCAACTCTGGCCTGGATGCTGCTGACGCAGGACATCGCCACGGATACGCTCGCGGCCCATGTTTTCGCGGATGGCGATAAACTCCATCTCAGGAGTGATTACGCCAGCGCGGGCGTAGTACAACTGGGTGACGCATTTGCCGGGTTGCGCCTTGCGCGGCCGCGGCAGATGTTCAAAACGCAGGTGATCCAGACCTTCATCCGCCAGGCGCTGCTGGGTGAAACCGGAACTGACGCCATTGAGCAGTTCGGTATCACCGCGTTCAGCTATCCAGCCTGCACGCAGTTTTACCAGGCCGGTATGCACATTAAGTTCAGATTGCGGATCGCCATAAGGACCGGCAGTGTCGTATACCGGAATGGCTTCGTTGGGCTGGTACTGTGGGTTGTCTTTGTCGCCGCCAAGCAGCGTGGGGCTAAGCTGGATTTCACGCATCGGCACCTGCAGATCGTTGCGTGAGCCCTGCAGATAAATCCGGCGTGAATTGGGAAAGGACACGCCCTGAAGGGTATTGATAAACTGCTGGGCTTCTTCGCGTTGCTCTTTACGGGCACGGGGTTTTTTAACGTTAGACATAGCAAGTTCCTACCAGTGTGTTGGGTTGGGAATGTTGCTTGTCTGGAGCTCGGAGGGAGTAATGATGCTGGCCGACAGGGCGGGATTATCCCTGTTGGGATCACCTGCCTGTGGCGATAGATTACTCTTGTTCCCTTCGCGGGTATTAACCCGATCAGGTTCCGCGGATCCCGAATTAACGGTCTCAGCCTGGCCAATTTGATGAACAAATCAGGCGCTAGGCACTCCGACAAGATGCCCCCAGTATAGGAGGGTGAATAAAAAAAACTACAAAATTCTAACGTGCCTGATCCAGCGCTTTATCCGGCATCGTTTGTTGCCAGGCTTCGGTCGCCAGTTGGATCAGCTTATCTTCCAGGGTAAAACGTGCCGCCAGGGTTTCACCGATATCCGACAATGCCTGATGGAGTTCCAGGCACACATCCTGATCGATATCCACTTCGGTATAGCGATCGTGAAATGCCATAATCTGTTCGGTATTTGCCCACAGTTTGGGGTAGATGTTTACCGACAGCGTCATTTTCGGACTGGATGCGCCTTCCACTTGCTTGATAATTCTGTCATAGATATGAAAATGACCGGCGGAGAGGTAATCCACCAGATTATGGCAAAAGTTCTCCAGCGCTTTTTCATTCAGCGGCGTATGCTTTTCTTTATTCGGTTTGATACCCACGAGGGTGCAATAGGCGACCAGCAATTGCTTGCGAGCCTGAAGCCATTGATCAACTAATTCATTACTACCACCAACGCGCTGAGTCAGGCTTTCCAAACGGTTGAGCATGTTTGACTCCGTAAGTAATAAAACGTAACAGTAAGTTATTAAAATGTTACAAGGCCGATTTGTAGAGTGCCAGTGAAGCTGAGGTTGTGCAACAACGATATGGAACTTGCATTAACGGGTAATGAAAATGGCTGGTGGATTGTCAGCCATGAAAGCAAACTTTGGTTACCAAACGGTGAATTGCCGTGTGGTTTGGCGGCGTCATTCTCCCTGCAGGGGCGAATGGCCAGGGCTATTGGTGAATGGGAAGGGCTGCCGGTCTGGCTGGTCCGTCAGGCGATGCCGCAGGACATGGGCTCGGTACGCCAACTGCTTGAGCTCGATCGTGGACTGTTCCAGCTCGCCGGTAGGGGAGTGCAACTGGCCGACTTCTACCGTTCCCATCGCTACTGCGGTTACTGCGGCCACGAGATGCACCTCAGTCGCACGGAGAGTGCCTGTCTGTGCGGCAATTGCCGCGAGCGTTACTACCCGCAAATCGCCCCTTGCGTGATTGTTGCCATTCGACGTGACGACGAGATCCTGCTGGCCCAGCACGTGCGCCATCGCGGTGGAATTCATACTGTCCTGGCCGGTTTTGTTGAGGTCGGCGAAACACTGGAGCAGGCGGCGGCGCGCGAGGTAATGGAGGAAAGTAATATTGAAATCAAAAACCTGCGCTACGTCACCTCGCAACCCTGGCCATTCCCGCATTCGCTGATGATGGCCTTTATGGCCGATTACCATCGGGGTGAGATCCGTCACGATCCGAAAGAGCTGCTTAATGCCGGCTGGTACCGCTACGATCGGTTGCCGCTTTTGCCGCCGCCCGGCACCGTGGCGCGTCGCCTGATAGAGGACACCGTAGCCTTATGCCGCGAGCAATAACTCGCTACAATAGCGGCAGATGAATAAGGGAGCCCCATAAATGAATGAGTTGAAGAACGATCGTTACCTGCGCGCGCTGCTGCGTCAGCCGGTGGATGTGACCCCCGTATGGATGATGCGTCAGGCCGGTCGTTATTTGCCGGAGTATAAAGCCACCCGTGCACAGGCCGGTGATTTTATGTCGCTGTGCAAGAACGCGGAACTGGCTTGCGAGGTTACGCTGCAGCCGTTGCGCCGCTTCCCGCTGGATGCGGCCATTCTGTTCTCCGACATCCTCACTATTCCCGATGCTATGGGGCTGGGGCTGTATTTCGAAACCGGCGAAGGCCCGCGTTTCTCCTCGCCCATTACCTGTCGTGCCGACGTGGACAAGTTGCCGGCCTTCGATCCGGAAGTGGAGCTGGGCTATGTGATGAACGCGGTGCGTACTATCCGCCGCGAGCTCAAAGGCGAAGTGCCGCTGATCGGTTTCTCCGGCAGCCCGTGGACCCTGGCGACCTATATGGTGGAAGGCGGCAGCAGCAAGGCCTTCACCAAGCTGAAAAAAATGATGTATGCGGAGCCGGCTACGCTGCACCTGCTGCTGGATAAGCTGGCAGACAGCGTCATTTTGTATCTCAACGCCCAGATCAAAGCCGGCGCGCAGTCGGTGATGGTCTTCGATACCTGGGGCGGCGTGCTGACCGGCCGTGACTACCGCGAATTCTCTCTGCATTACATGCATAAGATTGTCGATGGGCTGCTGCGTGAAAACGATGGCCGCCGCGTGCCGGTCACGCTGTTCACCAAAGGTGGTGGCCAGTGGCTGGAGGCTATGGCGGCCACCGGTTGTGACGCGCTGGGTCTTGACTGGACGACCGACATCGCTGACGCGCGCCGTCGCGTAGGGGATAAAGTCGCGCTGCAGGGCAACATGGATCCTTCTATGCTGTATGCGTCACCTGAGCGTATTGCCCAGGAAGTGGAAACTATTCTGGCCGGTTTCGGTCACGGTGAAGGGCATGTTTTCAATCTGGGTCACGGCATTCATTTGGATGTGCCACCAGAAAACGCCGGCGCCTTTGTCGAGGCGGTTCACGCTCAATCGGGCAAATACCATCGCTAAGGACCGGACGTGATAGATACTCAAGCCCTACGCGCGGAGCAATTGCAGCGCGCCTCGGAAGTGATTCGTTACGATGACTTCCAGACCGAGTCGCCGGCCTTTATTGCCGGTGCCGACGTGGGCTTTGAACAGGAAGGTGAGGTGACGCGTGCTGCCATTGCCATCCTGCGCTATCCATCGCTGGAGCTGGTGGAGTACCGGGTGGCTCGTGTCACGACCACCCTGCCTTACATTCCCGGTTTTTTATCATTTCGTGAATACCCTGCGTTGCTTGCGGCTTGGGAGCAACTGCAGCAGAAGCCGGACCTGGTTTTTGTCGACGGCCATGGTATCTCACACCCGCGCCGACTGGGCGTTGCCAGCCATTTCGGTCTGCTGGTCGACGTACCGACCATTGGCGTCGCCAAAAAGCGTCTGTGCGGTAAATTCGCCCCTTTGGACGCCGCCGTCGGCGCGTTGGCGCCGCTGGAAGATAAAGGCGAGCAGCTTGGCTGGGTGTGGCGTAGCAAGGCGCGTTGTAACCCGTTGTTTATCTCTACCGGCCACCGCGTCGGGGCAGACAGTGCGTTGGCCTGGGTACAACGTTGTATGGCGGGCTACCGTTTGCCGGAACCTACGCGCTGGGCTGATGCCATCGCCTCGCGCCGGCCGGCCTTCCAGCGCTGGTTGCAGCAGCATCCAGAGGTGTCGCAATGACCGATTTCGGGTACACTGCGGCGCAGATAACGCGTAAGAGAGTGAATAATGCTACGTAACCCGATCCATTTACGTCTGGAAAAGCTTGAAAGCTGGCAACATTTGACCTTTATGGCCAGTTTGTGCGAGCGTATGTATCCGAATTACCAGATGTTCTGCCTGCAAACCGAGTTTGGCGATCCGGCGATTTACCGCCGCATTCTGGATTTGGTGTGGGAAACGCTGGTGGTCAAGGACGCCAAGGTCAACTTTGACAGCCAGCTGGAGAAGTTGGAAGAGGCGATACCTTCGGCAGAAGATTACGATCTTTACGGCGTTTACCCGGCTATTGACGCCTGTATCGCATTAGGGGAACTGATCCATTCGCGACTCAGCGGGGAGACGCTAGAGCACGCGATCGCCATTAGCGAAACGTCAATTCGCACCGTGGCGATGTTGGAAATGACTCAGGCCGGTAAAGAAATGACCGACGATGAGCTCAAGGTTTTGCCTGCGGTAGAGGAAGAATGGGACATCCAATGGGAAATTTTCCGCCTGTTGGCTGACTGCGAGGAACGCGATTTAGAGCTGATCAAAGGCTTGCGTTCTGACCTCCGCGAGGCCGCGGTGAGTAATATCGGGATAAATTTAACGCAATAAGGCAAGAAAACGTGATTTAACGCCTGATTTGTCATGCCTTAAGGCTTCACATCCGCACCCTGTCTGGTCTACATTTGGGGGGCGTAAAAAAAGTGGCTATCGGTGCGTGTATGCAGGGAGTGCTGTCAATCGGCATATCCGTCGCACTCGATGCTTTGCAAACGATAAACACACTGTAAGGATAACTTATGAACAAGACTCAACTGATTGATGTAATCGCGGACAAGGCTGACCTTTCCAAAGCACAAGCTAAACTGGCTCTGGAATCCACCCTGGCTGCTATTACTGAGTCTCTGAAAGAAGGTGATGCAGTACAATTGGTTGGTTTCGGTACTTTCAAGGTCAACCACCGCAACGAGCGCACTGGTCGCAACCCGCAGACTGGTAAAGAAATCAAAATCGCAGCTGCTAACGTGCCTGCGTTCGTTTCTGGTAAAGCACTGAAAGACGCGGTTAAGTAATACTGCGTGTTGGTGAAAAGATTAAACAGGGGGGCAATAGCGCCCCTTTTGTTTATCCGACAGGCGCTCATGGTCATCGGCTTTGCCGGTGTCCTGAGCGCCTGCAGCAGTCATTCAGATCCCCCTGCCTTTAGTGCCAGCGGCTTTGTGGCCGACCAGGGCGTTATTCGCCTGTGGCGCAAAGACGACGATCGGCATCGCCCACAGGTGCTGATGAGTGTCTACAGTCCTTATCGCGGTCCGGGCACCGTCACCACGCTGTACGAATACCAAAACGGCGAACTGCGCCAGATTAAACGCACCGATGCCGATGGCGATCGTGACTCTATCCAACTTCGCTTCACCGATGACGGCGAAGTAAGCTTTATGCAGCGTCAACTGGCCACGCGGCGTGAACAACTGACCGCCGATGAAATCGCGCTGTACCAATATCAGGCGCGTCGAGTGCTTGAAGTGAGTAATGCGCTGCGTGCCGGCAATGTGAAACTGCTGCAGGGGCGTTGGCAACAGGGCACGGTGCAAACCTGCGATGGCCAAACGTTGAAACCAGGGCTGGACGGCAGTGCCGAAGCCTGGATTGAGCGTCGCGCCCGCAACAGCAGCCAACCGGTGAATATTGCCTGGTTGGATGCGCCAGAAGGGCGTGAACTGCTGCTGGTGGCAAACGACGATTTTTGCCGCTGGGAACCGAAAGAAGATCAGCTATAAAAAAGGCCCCGCATGGCGGAGCCCTCAGAGATTTTAGCGTTCAGATCATTTGCCGCGTGCAATCGCACGATAGCCAATGTCCTTACGGCAGAAGCTGCCTGGCCACTGAATGCCTTCCGCCAATTGGTAAGCGCGTTGTTGTGCCTGAGCCACCGTTTCACCCAGTGCGGTAACGCACAGCACGCGGCCACCGCTGGTCACCACGTCGTTACCCTGCATACGGGTGCCAGCATGGAATACCTTGCCGTCGGCGCTTTCTTGCTGCGGCAGACCCTGAATGACCTCACCGTTGTTGTAGTCACCCGGATAACCGCCGGCTGCCAGTACTACGCCCAACGCAGGACGTTCATCCCATTCAGACGTTTTCTCATCCAGCTTGCCTTCCGCACCGGCCAGGCACAGTTCAACCAGATCAGAGCGCAGACGCAGCATGATCGGCTGTGTTTCCGGATCGCCAAAGCGGCAGTTGAATTCAATGACTTTCGGTTGACCGTCCGCAGAGATCATCAGTCCGGCATAAAGGAAGCCGACATAGGTGTTACCTTCCGCCGCCATGCCACGCACGGTTGGCCAGATAACCTGGTCCATCGCGCGCTGGTGGATTTCATCGGTCACCACTGGCGCCGGGGAATAAGCTCCCATACCGCCGGTGTTCGGGCCGGTGTCGCCATCGCCGACGCGTTTGTGATCCTGGCTGGTGGCCATCGGCACTACGTTTTCTCCGTCTACCATAACGATAAAGCTGGCTTCTTCCCCATCCAGGAATTCTTCCACCACGATGCGGTGGCCTGCATCGCCGAAAGCGTTACCTGCCAGCATGTCTTGCACGGCGTCTTCCGCTTCCTGCAGCGTCATGGCAACAATCACGCCTTTACCGGCAGCCAGGCCGTCGGCCTTGATGACGATCGGTGCACCTTTACTGCGAACATAGGCCAGCGCCGGTTCGACTTCGGTAAAGTTTTGGTACTCGGCGCTTGGGATATTGTGGCGCGCCAGGAAATCTTTGGTGAAGGCTTTAGAGCCTTCTAACTGAGCTGCGGCCTGAGAGGGACCAAAGATTTTCAGACCGGCGGCCTGGAAGGCGTCAACCACGCCAATCACCAGCGGCGCTTCCGGCCCAACAATGGTGAGGCCGATATCGTTGCTCTGGGCAAAAGCGAGCAGGGCCGGAATATCGGTAGCGGAGATCTCGACGTTCGTAAGACCTGGTTCCAGCGCGGTACCGGCATTGCCCGGTGCTACGTAAACTTTGTCCGCCAGCGGTGATTGGGCTGCTTTCCAGGCCAGCGCGTGTTCGCGTCCGCCGTTGCCGATAATTAAAATGTTCATCAGGTGCTCCACGAAGGGCGTGCACCGCAGCGCACGCAGCAAAAAGGATTAATGGCGGAAGTGACGCATATCGGTAAAGATCATCGCAATGCCGTGTTCGTTGGCGGCGGCAATCACTTCATCATCACGGATCGACCCGCCTGGCTGGATCACGCAGGTGATGCCAACGGCTGCCGCGGCATCGATGCCGTCACGGAACGGGAAGAAGGCGTCGGACGCCATGGCCGAGCCTTTGACTTCCAGACCTTCGTCGGCGGCTTTGATGCCGGCGATCTTGGCTGAGTAAACGCGGCTCATTTGCCCCGCACCTATGCCGATGGTCATGTTGTCGCGCGCATAAACAATGGCGTTGGACTTAACAAACTTGGCCACTTTCCAGCAGAACAGCGCATCACGCAATTCCTGAGCGGTAGGTTGGCGTTCGGACACTACGCGCAGATCGCTTTCACTCACCATGCCCAGATCGCGATCCTGCACCAGCAAGCCGCCGTTGACGCGCTTGAAGTCCAGAGCGGCAACGCGTTGCTGCCATTGGCCGCAGGCCAGCACGCGGACGTTCTGTTTGGCGGCCAGCAGGGAGCGCGCTTCCTGGCTGATGCTAGGGGCGATAATCACTTCCACAAACTGACGACTGATAATGGCCTGCGCAGTGGCGGCGTCCAGTTCGCGGTTAAAGGCGATGATGCCGCCGAACGCGGAGGTAGGATCGGTTTGATAGGCACGCTCATAGGCTACCAGAATATCGTCGCCTATCGCCACGCCACAGGGGTTGGCGTGCTTGACGATAACGCAGGCCGGTTCGGCGAACTCTTTCACGCACTCCAGTGCCGCATCGGTATCGGCGATGTTGTTGTACGACAACGCTTTGCCCTGTAGCTGATCGGCGGTGGCGACAGAAGCTTCCTGAACATTCTCTTCTATATAGAAGGCGGCCTGCTGGTGGCTGTTTTCACCGTAGCGCATATCCTGCTTCTTGATGTAGTTAAGGTTCAGCGTGCGAGGGAAGCGACCGGAAGGCTGCTCGGTTTCGCCATGGTAGGCCGGCACCAGCGCGCCGAAGTAGTTGGCGATCATGCTGTCGTAAGCGGCGGTGTGTTCAAACGCCTTGATAGCCAGATCGAAACGGGTGGCGTATTGCAGTGAGCCGTCGTTGTTATCCATCTCGGTAATGATAGCGGCGTAGTCACTGCTTTTTACCACGATGGCGACGTCTTTATGGTTCTTGGCCGCGGAGCGCACCATGGTTGGGCCGCCGATGTCGATATTCTCTACTGCATCCTCCAGCGAGCAATCCGGGCGTGCCACGGTTTGGGCGAACGGATACAGGTTTACCACCACCATGTCGATCGGCTTGATGTCATGTTGGCTCATGATGCCATCGTCCTGGCCGCGACGGCCCAGAATGCCGCCGTGCACTTTCGGGTGCAGCGTCTTTACTCGTCCATCCATCATTTCCGGGAAGCCGGTGTAGTCGGAAACTTCGGTAACAGGTAGACCGGCATCTGCCAGCAGGCGAGCGGTACCGCCGGTGGAGAGCAGTTCAACGCCACGGCTTGAAAGCGCTTCGGCGAATTCAACGATACCGGCTTTGTCAGAGACGCTGAGCAGGGCCCGGCGGATTGGACGAGGTTGTTGCATGGTTTTATCCCTTGGCTTTGGAGTCGCAATAAAAGAGCGTTACGTGAATTTCCACCTTCTACTCTCTATAAGGAAAGGTTTTTCTCTCTATAAAGGGGGTATCAGGCACAAATTCAGGTAACGCCCCCATAAAAAGGGGAGCGTTTCGTCGCGGGGAATTGTAGCGAAAACGTTTGCGTGGCGCTCGTAAATTTTCCGTGCAAATGGCTTCTGTGGATAAGTTTGTGCACAACAGGGTATAAGGCGGGCTTTTGCTGTGGAATGCAGCAAACGATCGTTTTTGTCGAAAATACCTGTTGCGGCCTGCGAGGAACTCCCTATAATGCGCCTCCATCGACACGGAACATGTGAACAACTTCACAGAGTCTCCGGGGTTCGAAGAGAAAAATCCTGAAATTTAGGGGTTGACTCTGAAAGAGGAAAGCGTATTATACGCCACCTCGAGATAGCAAGCTACGGCGGCTAACTCACTGCTCTTTAACAATTTATCAGACAATCTGTGTGGGCACTCCACAAGACGATATCCAGAACCTTCGGGTTCAAAAAAATATCAAGTCTTGAAGAGTGACCAAGCAGTAATTCATTTAGT
>Ga0209281_1000755_pt1 | contig 31162 bp, 26 predicted proteins | sample MedtruBG_FD_187514 | JGI IMG/M metagenome (GOLD analysis project Ga0209281, IMG submission 187514) | Root nodule microbial communities of legume samples collected from California, USA - Medicago truncatula BG (SPAdes) (version 2) | ecosystem: Host-associated > Plants > Roots > Nodule | place... | reverse complement strand
CTTTCCCTACAGTTTGAAAAACTATAGTTACTGTTCCTTTTTCTTCATTATAATCTGCTATAGTTAAAGGAATTCTTTCACCTTTTTCATCATTCTTTATAATAATAAATTGTCCTGGCTTTGCAGACTTTGCCACTCTTGGAGCTTCTATATCCATTAAAAAGATATTTTCTGTAAGCTCCCTTTTGTTAACTATTTTGTACATTTATGTTCCTCCTAATTTTATCAAGTAAAACTTGATTCAGATGGTTTGAGTGCCATCTGAATCTTAGCTGAAATTATATACCCAAAGAATATGGTCTATATACGTGTATTCATAATTTATCACTTAATTAACCTAAATATCTGATTTAGTTAAAATCATTACTAGGCCGCTTTAAGACTATATCCTGCATATTTGTACATGTATTACTACTACTAGTTATCTAATAAAAGATTTTTATCTGGTGTTACTAATATCTTAACATGTTTCTTCTTTTCTGGACCTGTTAATGCACCAAAGCCTTCTTCCACTATGTCATCTAAAAGTATTTTCTTTGTCACATATCCTTCTGCTTTTATTCTTCCATCTTTCATTTGAGCTATAGTTGCTGGGAATTCATGTCTATATGCTAATGTTCCTACAACTTTCTTTTCAGTAAATACTAATGAATTAGGATTAATTTTAGCATCACTTTCCCATATACTTGTTATTACTAAAGTTCCTTCAAATTTTAAGCTTTCAATTCCTACATCGAGGCCTATTTGAGCACCTGTAGTTTCAAAAGCTACATCAATCCCTAATCCATTTGTGAGCTTTTTAACTTCTTCTACTATATCTACTTCATTAGGATCTAGTACTACATCTGCTCCCGCTCTTTTAGCGTATTCTTGTCTTATTGATTTTCGTTGTAATACTATTACTAATTTTGCACCAGCTGCTTTCAAACATTCTATAGTTGCAAGCCCTATTGGTCCAGAACCTAGAACTAATGCAGTATCACCTGTTCTAAAATTGCCTATTCTAATTGAATGCAATGCTACTGCCATTGGTTCAACCAAAGCTGCTTGTTCATAAGACATTTCATTCGGTATTTTATGTACAAATTTTTCTGGGAAAACTGTATATTCAGCTAGTCCACCACCACTTCCACAAAGTCCGTGAAATCCTAAAGATGAACATAAATTATATTTTCCTTCTAAACATGCTGGACATTTTCCACATGCAACTATAGGCTCAACTATTACTCTATCTCCTGGCTTAAAATTAGTTACACTACTACCAATCTCTACTACTTCTCCCGAAAATTCATGACCTAAAACCACAGGAGCAGTTGTCCCACTTAATGGATGTGGTTGTCCAACTGGTATAAATATAGGTCCTCCTAAATATTCATGTAAATCTGATCCACATATTCCACACCATTTTACTTTAATCTTTATACCATCACTTGTTACTACCCTTGGTTCTTCAATTTCTTCAACCCTAACATCTTTCTTTTCGTACCATAACGCTGCTTTCATGTAAAATCCTCCTAAAATATCGTTAATTTCTTCACATACCTTTTATTACGCAATATCCGTGCCAATAAGTATAAATATAATTACAAAATTATATTTTTTCTTTAATCTATTAACATTGCTAGTCTTATGCTGCTTTAAAATATAATTAGGAGTTTTCATAAACTATAAGAAAAAACAAAATTGTATCAAAATGATACATTTTATTTTCTCATTTTGATACACATATAATTATTTTTCTCATTTTGATACACCGATATCATATGTTTTTATCTTTCTATATAACGTTGCTCTTCCTATATTTAGTAATTTTGCTGCTAACTGAAGATTTCCATTACACTTTTTTATAGCGTCTCTTATGGCTTTCTCTTCTAATTTATCAAGTGGTACTATTTTTATTTCCTCTTTTGAAGAGTCTACTTTATTTATGTTTTTGTCTATACTGTTATAATATAAACAATCTACATTCGTAATTTCATCTTCACTTAAATAATAATCTCTTTCAACAACATTTTTAAGTTCTCTTATATTCCCATCCCAATCATATTTTTTTAATTCCTCTATATATGATTGTTTAACACTTATAATTTTATTTCTATTTTTTATATTTAACCTTTGAATAAACTCATTTACAAGTACATCTATATCTTCTTTCCTTTTTCTAAGTGGAATTGTTTTTATCTCCATCACACTTAGTCTGTAATATAAATCTTCTCTAAAATTTCTCTTGCTTATTTCATTTTTCAATATTCTATTGGTAGCACCAATAACTCTAACATCTAATTGCTTCTCATAAGTGCCACCAACTCTTACAATCTTTCCATTATCCAATACTCTTAGAAGCTTACTTTGAATATCTAAAGGTAATTCTCCAATCTCATCAAGAAATATTGTTCCTCCATCTGCTAATTCAAATTTACCTGGATGTCCTTCTTTTGATGCCCCTGTAAAAGCGCCTTTTTCATATCCAAACAATTCACTTTCAACCAGCTCACTTGGGATTGATGCACAGTTTACTGCAACAAAAGGCCCCCTTGCCCGATTACTATAATTATGTATTGATTGTGAAATTAATTCTTTACCAGTACCGCTTTCTCCTTGAATTAAAATATTGCAGTCACTTTTTGCAGCCTTTTTAGCAAAACTTATCATATTTTTCATTTCAAAGTTATTTGTTATTATATCTTTAAATTCATATTGAGCTTTGTATCCTGCAAATTTATTTACTAGTTTGTGTACCACTTCGACCTCTGTAAAAGTTATTACCATACCACTATTTTTCCCATTTTTATTTAATGGAAGTATATTTATAACACATTTAATTATGTCATTATTTATAGAGAAATCCCACTCTAAATTATGTAAAAATTTGTTTCCTTCTTTAAAAAGCTTATGAAAATCAATGCCATTTAAAACCTGGTTAATATCAATATTCATTGCATCTTTTAAAGAGATATTTAAAATTTTCAACGCTCGTCCATTTATTCTTTTTATCTTCATATGTTCATTCATGACTATCATACCTTCTGATATAGAATCAAAGGTTACATTAAGCAGTTTATATGAAATAGCTAGTTCCATTTGTTTTTGTATTGATTGAGCCGCAGCAGTTACTATTCCAAGTGTATGAGAATGGGCGTTATAATAATTTCCTGACATATTTATGCACCCAATTAGATTATCATCTTCATCATAGATTGGTGCTGCGGAACATGTCCAAGAATGTTGATTTGCTCCATAATGTTCTGCTCCAATGGTTTGAACTGGCTTACTAAGATATAAAGCCGTTCCTATAGCATTAGTTCCTACAACCTTTTCTGACCACAATTCACCTTTCAGAAAATTTAGTTCCTCAACTCTTTCCATTATATCCTTATCACCTATTACATCAATTATGTATCCATCTTTATCTACTAGAAATAAAGCAAATCCTGATCCACGTACCATACTATAAATACTTTCTATAACTGGTCTAGCAACAGAAATAAGTTCATTATTTTTATTAATAAGCTCATCTATATTAGGATGTTTAACATTTCCCTTTCCATTATAAGGATCAACACCATACTTTCTGCATCTTATCCATGAATCTGAAATTTCTCGTCTAACCTTTGGATGTACTTGTCCTGTAGAAACAAATTTCCTCCATGCCGTAGTGATAAATTCGATATAATCTTTCATATATATATCTCTCCATTACTAATAAATTATGATAATAACATATATAAATAACACGAAATCCATACTTATTAAATATACCACCATAAGTGAAACATTGTTCTTTCTACTTTCTAGTGTTGTATTTATTTCAAAGTATAAATAAAGCTAATAGTTTTCTTATCTATATTATTTTACTTAGTTCTACTTAAGGTGTCCACCTCTTTATACTCTAAAAATATTTACAATTAAATTAACCCACGAAAATCCAAAATTTAGATTTTCGTGGGTTTTACAATTAAAACAAAGCAATACCTATAAGTCTATAATAATTTATAAATTAAAACTATTGTATCCAAGCACCATCTGTACCAATTCTATATCCACTAATATAAGTATTAGTTACCATAGCTCCATCAGAACCTACGTAATAATATTTACCTCCAGTTAATATCCAAGAATTTGTTAACATAGCACCACTATATCCAACATAATACCACTTACCTCCAGACCATAACCAAGAATTTGATGCCATTACTCCATCCCATCCTAAGTAATACCATTTTCCATAATAGCCATCATAAAACCATTGGCTTCTTAATGGGTTTCCTAACGCATCATTATATTTCCAGTATCCATTTACTTGAACCCATTGATTAGCTTTAACAGTTGATACAGTTCCAGTTGTTGTACTACCTGTATTAGTTGAAGCTGATCCATTACCTGTATAGTGTAATTTAATTTTATATTCACCTATAACATCATCATCTTCTTCATATGTTACATCATCATCTGGTTCATCATCATAAATTCTTACAGTTAAAGTTTTATCTTCTGATACAGAAATATCATCACCTGTTTCTACAGCTTTAGCTGAATCATTTGTTGACTTAAATACTCTAACATAGTCATCATCAGGACCACTAGTTTCAATAGAAACTACATTTGATGAAGTTTTAGCATAATAAGTGTCTCCTTCATTGTCATCATCAAGATCATCGCTATCTAATTTATCCTCATACTTACTATCTTCATAAAGTTGTATCTCATCACCACTCTTATTATATAAGTATAAGCTATCTAAATAATCGTCATCATTATCATCATCGTCGTCATCATCGTCATCATCTAAATCTGAGCTACCTGTATATTTTACTTTTATAAAGTATTGATTATAATCACTGGAACTATAATTTTTATTATCATTATAGTTACGCTCGTACACTCTAACCTTAAGTGTTGTTGTGTCATCTGTAAGTGAAATGGAATCCCCAATTTCATAATCATCATTAGAATCAGTATCATTTCCTCTAAATATTCTTACCTTATCATCATCCGGACCAATAATATCTGTAATTTTAACTGAAGATGTTGTAGTTGTAGTGTAAAAAGTATCGCCTACGCTGTAATGAACACTTGCTTCAGTAGTATAGTTAGTACTTGTATATAGCTTCATTGAAATTCCATTACGATCCACTAGTGATATACTATCTACATCTTTAGAATCATCATTTGATGCATAAGCTTTAGTAGTTAAAAAATTATAATTTGTAGCAGGTGCAGCGGCTGAAACAATTCCTACTGCAAGAGCAACTGCAATTATCCGTTTAATATTTTTACTCATTGTTACCATCCCCTCATTTCAATATATTCTTCTGTTTTAATTTTTTTGTTAATAGATTCTATATGTTAATTCTACGAACTAACAAGAAAATAATGTGCTACACTTCAATTATACACCATTATACTCACTTTTTTCCATAGTTTCATGCTACTATTCAAATATTTCTATTAGAATCCCATATACTCAATCATATGGAATCCATCTATATTTTTAATTTCCATGACTAGCGTATAAAGTATTTAAAACACTTTTATTGACAAACATTCTATATATAGTACAATTTTACAAGCAAATATTGGTACTTTTTATACAAAAATTTAGCAAAACTTTGAAATAAATTTTTTCTTAATTTCATAACTCAATTAGATAAGTTGATTATATTTATTAGTATCAAATCAAAAAACCTCAACAAAACTATATTTAGTATTGTCGGGGTTTTCAGTATCAATGACAAAGAATGACCAGTATATAATTTATAGATGCCAGTCCTTTATCTTAATTCTTATAAATTAAATTTAATTTTTCATATTTATTTTGTATCAATTTTATAACTGGTACCCCAACTATTGTAACTACAACAAATTCACCAATTGCAACTTCACCAATTGATAATAACAGCGGAAGTTGATAAATATAATAAAGCATCCAGCCAATGATTATACCATTAAAAATAGTAGACCAAAGTGATGCTATAGCTAATGCTACTTTTTTATTTTTCACAAATCTTTCTGTAATTGAAATAGCATAAACACTAATAAATGTTGCTGCTGTACCAAATATAATATCCATTAATCCATTTGGCCCAAGAATGTTTGCAATAAAACATCCTATAGTAAGTCCCACAATATAAAATGGATCAAAAAATGCTAATAGCACCATTATTTCCGATACTCTAAATTGTATAGGCCCATAACTTATTGGTGCTAATACAATTGTTATAACTGCATAAAGTGCTGCTATAATAGCTGTTTTAACTACTCTTTGTACGGTATTATTATTGTTCACATGAACTCCTCCAACTAATTAATTATATTTTACAAATCAATTCTTCTTATAAAAAGCCTCAAAACAAAAAAAATCGCAGGAAATATCCTACGAAAAATAAACTCGACAAAAATAAAAGATTTAATTAATAGCAAATTATTATAAATCTTTATTCTTCTCAATTATTTTACCGTAGTTTTGTTTTGGGCACATGAAAGAAAATAGTATGCCAAATATGTAAGCATATTGATCTATTGTTTCTCTGATTGCGCCTCAGTCAGGAGGCTTTCGAACTGACTATATGTTAATTTTTAACTTAATCATTATATCAAATTGGAAAGAATATTACAAGTTGTACATTTATTTGATCACTTGCAGAGCTGTTCATTGAATACTATACTATATTATGTAACATATTCTTTACTATGTACTAAGGCACATTCAAAAATAGAAAGTCATCTGCCTCCTTACCTAATAAAAAATATTCACGGCAAATTTGGACTTGCTATTTTCTTTCATGTGCCTACTAAAACTCATGAAATGAGAGGGCGATTTATGAACAAAAAAGAGATATTAGAATTAAAAAGACGTTTAAAAAAAGACGAGTGTACATTTACCAGAATGTGTGGCTGCTATGTTGATGGCCAAAAAAATATAGTATTAAATATTAAAGAAACGTTTTTAAATCTTAGGGAGGAAGAATTCTTTAAGTATTTAGGGATTGCCAGCAAATCGTTATCTGGGACAGTAGGCAATAACCTTCTAGAACTTAATTTTCCTCTTGATGAAGAAAATATAGGTGGTAGACAGTTATCTCTAATGGAACTAAAAAAAAGTAGATTAAAGGATGATGCGCTGCTTGATAACTTCTATAAATTAATTATAGATAGTTATGACTACACAGGTAATTTTCTGATACTTATTTTTCACGATGCTTACGATGTTATGACAAAAACTACAGATAATGCAAAATTAGATGAATCAGAAGAGGTATATGAATATCTATTATGTGCAATATGTCCAGTATCACTTTCAAAACCAGGTCTTGGATATATTGAAGATGAAAATAGAATTGGAGCACGTATTAGAGATTGGGTAGTTGGTCCCCCTGACCTTGGCTTTGTATTTCCAGCTTTTACAGACCGTAGTACTGATATTCACTCAATTATGTACTATACAAAGGATGCAAAAGATCCACATCCAGAATTTATGGAAGAAGCCCTAGGCTGTAGTTCAAAACAAACAGCCACTGAACAGAAAGAAGTGTTCCAAAATATTATTCGTAAAGCCATTGGCAGTGATGATGAAAAATCTGATCACATCTTCATGGAAATTCAAGAAACTCTTAATAATATGGTAGATGATCATAAAGCCGTTAATGGTAAGAATGCTGAGCCAATAGCCTTAACTAATGATAATATTCAAGATATTCTAATTGAAAGCGGAATTCCTGAAGAAATTACTGCAAAAATTGAAAAATCCTATACAAGAGAATTTGGTGATACTCCTCCTGTAGTAAAAAATTTAATTGATAAAAAAGCTCTTGCAGCAAATGAGCAAAGAAAAAAGGAAGAAAGACTTGAAAAACAAGTGCGTATACTTGAAAGAAGACTTGAAAAAACAAAACAAGATTCTGAATTAGATTCAGAAAAAAATTCATCTTTAGAATTAGAAAGTGAATCAGCTTTGAATAACATATTAGAAGCTGAAACTAATATCAACTTAGAAACAGAGACTTCTACTGCGTTAAAGACAGATTTTGATATTATTTCAGAAACAGATGTGGAGTTTGAAACTGCTTCTGACACCGTTTTAGAAACAACATCTAACTCTGAAATAAAATCCGAGGAACATACAACTACTAACTATGATATTGTACTTCATGTTAAGCCTCAAAAAGTAGCTCAAATAAAATCGCAAATAATTAATGGGCAAAAGTGCATTATTATTCCAATAAATGAAGATGAACAAGCTAATGTAAATGGGGTTAATGCTGTACTTTAATTCGCTATAAAAGACATATTTTCTCATCATTTATAATAAGAATTTCATAAAAAAGGCTAATATCTATAATTATTATGGATATTGGCCTCTCTATCTAAAAAAATTCAGATCACCGTTATTTATATTTAATTTTTCACCTTTAATCTGCTTATTTTTTTCATTTTCCTTATCCCATATATTGATGTATCCATTCTTCATCATCGTTGCAATTTCTGTTGAAACCTCTTTTTCTACAGAATACTTTACATTCTTTATTTTTTCTGGATATACTATAAATTTTGCTATTTTTTCTATATCATCTTGTGAAATATTATGGCTTTGAATCTTGTTTTGTGCTGAACTTGTAAATATTGAATTATATCCTATACTGTACCATAAGCCTTCATGTTTCCATGCAAAATACTTATTAACCTCTTTGCCTTACATCACCATTTTTCAATGTCTCAGCTGGTGAAGTAGCTGTTACAGTGACACTAACTCCATCTATTTCTCCTAATTTCATCGATTGTTCTTCACTTTCAACTTTAAGATTGCTTAATCCATTTTTTATAGTTTCTATTTTTTTCAAATATTCTAATGGATCTTTTTCAGAAACTTGAAATGTAAAATTAATATCACCACTCAAATATATAAGTAAGACATTATCCTGATCAGAAAGTTTTATAAGCTGAAGACTATCTGCTTTGTTTATTCTAGGAAAATCAGGTAATTTAAATTCGAAGCCCGATACTTTTTCTACTCTTTCTATATTATCATAAGTCTTTGTAGGTGTATCAACAAGAAATTTAGGTGTATTCATTATATTACTTTTAGTAGTTAGTGTAGTATTATTAACATCTAACGCTTTAACACTTACGCTATTCGTGAGTATTACAGCACTAGCTATCACGCAACCGACAATACCTACTATTGACATTTTATAAGAACCTTTTCAAATTTTTTTTATCATTTTAATTCTCCCTTTAATTTGATTTTATTTAATGTATTAATTTATGTAAAACATATGTGAAAGCTGATTATTATCATTCGTACTTAGAATATATTTATGTCCATAAATTTAGTTCTTTTAGTTGGATTTATTTCTACTTACTCATCTATTACTGCAACAGCTCTAATCCACCCCGCACTAGCCTCCTTTATTTTCACTGGGAAACAGCAAACGGTAAATCCATAAGAAGGTAAATTTTCAAGGTTTGTAAGTTTTTCAATATGGCAGTACCCATGTTCAATTCCTGCAAAATGACCTTCCCATATAACTGATGAATCTCCATTTTCCTTAAAATCTTTTGCTATCATAGGTAGTGGACGATCCCAACTCCATGCATCAGTTCCAACAACATGTACTCCTTTATCACAGAGCCAAAGTGTTGCTTCCTTTCCCATACCACATCCTTTTACAAGGTATTCTGGTTTCCCCCAGTATTTATCAGCAGCAGTATTAACAAGTACAATATCTCCTGGTTTTAGTTCATATTCAATTTTCTTAAATGCGTCTTCCATATCTTTTGCAGTTACAAGATAGCCATCATCAAAATCTCTAAAGTCTAGCTTAACGCCATTCCCCATACACCATTCAAGTGGAATTTCATCGATCGTTAATGCCTTTTTTCCTTTGCTCATTTCTGGATGATAATGCCAAGGCGCATCGAGATGTGTTCCAGAATGAGAAGATAAAGTCATAAGCTCTAACGCCCATCCCTTTCCGTTTGGTAAATCCTTGTCTGTATCAATTCCCGGAAAAAAGTCAGCCATTTGTTTAGCTCCAGTATTGTGATCTATGTATTGAATTTGAGGGATCATTTCTTCTGGATCAGAACGTAAATTACTTTCAATAGAAATGCTTAAGTCAATAAATTTTCTCATATTTTCCTCCTAAAAATTGCTTATATTTCATATATTATACTTATTCTCTAAATAAACTTAATTACCTCCACAATAAGTCGATAAATTTAATTAACTAATTCTTAAATTTATATTAATTACATATTATTACAATATTATACATACAAATTTGATATACTCTACACTAAGCACGAATTAATAAATAGTTATAAGAAGGATGTGATTATATGCATTTTTCATGCAAGGATTGTAACATAAGCTATAATATTGAAACAATCAAGGATAGATTAGAACATATTGTATCTAAAGAAAATCAACGTTTATTAGATAGCAAAGTAGTTTATTTAAGTCAGTTACTTGATCATTTCATTTACAAGTGTACATTTTGCAACGGAAATATTAATAATTTATCTAAACTAAATTCAAATAGCATATTAAATTCAACCATTAATTCAGATTTTCAGCATCTTAGGAATAACAATTTTCTTATCAGTCTATATTTCTATATCCTTCAAGGTATTAAAACTAACCAAATGATCTATTTATCTATGGATGAAAATCTATATAATGATTTATTGAATATATTTAAAACTAATTCTCTTCCAATAGAATGTATTAAATTTAGGTCTATTAAAGAAGTAATTATTAGTAATAAGAATGGAGGCTTAAACGAGTTAGATGAAAAAATCAGATCAATAACTTCAGAATATGATTTAAAAAAATACAATGGTTTTAGATGGATTAGTCAGCCGACTTATGGAATAAAAAATACATCCCTTAAAGATTTTTATGATTGGGAACTGAACTTAGATGAATCCTTAGAAAATCATAGAGTTAATTCAAATTTAGGATTTGTATATAAGGAATATGATTCTATGAATGAAGATAACTATATTAATGAACCTGTAATAGATAAATCCTTAGATGTTAATTCCTATATTTTAGATGATTTGCTCCTTAAAGGCCTAGAGTATAAATTTTAATTAAGCCTATTATATTGTTATATATTCCTTCATCCATTGTAATTTTTCTACAAGCTCTTCTGCTTTACTCCACATTCTTAAATTTATTGTGTCTTTCATTATGATCTACTCATTCTATGTTTGTTAGTTTATATATTTATTATAGAATAAATATATATTAATGATTAAAGCTGGGATTTTCTAAATTTGAGAAAATCTTAGCTTCTAATCTATAATTATACTTTTATAATATTATTCTCCAACTCAGAAGAATATGGTAAATTTAACTCTAAAATATAATTGCTTGGTGCTTAATTTTCAACTAATATTGTTGTTACCATAGTACACTCCTATATTTTTTTGTTGGCAACAAAAAAACTAATGCTTTTGAGGTTGCTATGCTATTTTTTTATAAAGTTTAATCAATGTAACTTATTGATTTACATTGATTAAAAATATTCCAAATTAATGTATAAATCTAGTAGATATAAATTAGTATTTTAAGATAGGAGAGTAAAAATGAAATCTAACAAAAATCACACTATTAATGACTATTTTGAATTATTTTTATACGCTCTCGCTGTTATCTGTTTTATTTATTTCCTCATTAAAGGAGATATACAAAAAACACTGCAACCATTGTTAATCATATCGGTATTAACCATTATAAAAGTATTAATTAAGTCAACTAAATTTCCTATTTCGACCGGTTTAAGATTTTCAGTTTTAGCATTTATTTTCGTTACTATGTTTTTTGCTAACGAATTCAGTGGGTATTCAATAATACCTTACCTTGATAAAATTGAACACTTATCATCAGGGGTTATCCTTTACTTTGTAGGCTCACTAATATTTGATCTCGTAAATAAAAATGAAACTAATAAATCTAACCTAAAAACTAAGATTCTTTTTAGCCTTTTCTTTGCAATAGCTATGGCTGGTGTTTGGGAAATTTATGAGTTTACAACTGATAAACTATTTGCTTTAAGAAGTCAAAACAATAGCTTAGACGATACCATGGGTGATATCATGTGTGGAACTATTGGAGCCATTCTTTCAAGTTTTTGCACCCGTTTAAAAACTTGAAGTCGAATTTAGAAGTTTTTCTGTAGATATAAATTATCAAAGCTATTTATTTTTAGAAAAAAATCATATTACTTAATTATAGATTCAGAAAAAGACCTACAGAATCTGATATTCAGATTCTGTAGGTCTTATGTTTAGGCGAATCCCCAGATTTGTATTCTTAACTAAAAAAATTTTTCTAATTTAAAATACTATTAGTGCTTTTTTAATTTTATATTATCATAATTTGTGCTATATAAATAATCTTCCTTTACTTTCATCAAAAATTCTCCTATATATTGACTCATCACACCAGTAAATCCTAAAATAACACCAAACATCGTAATATTAATTCCCATCATTATTATAAAATTCATTAGTTCGTTTTTATTAAACATAGTCTTTATAATGTCAACAAACATTAAAATTATTGCTATAAAAAATACTTTATTGTTCATTTTTATCACCTCAAATATTATTTTCAAATCAAACTTTGAGTCCTATGCTCCATTGAATCTCTCTTGGTATTCCAATCATTAATGTCAGAGCTTAATCACAATTATTTCAACTTTAAACTTGCAACAAAAATTGATTTAATTCCCTTTTATTTGCCTAATATCCTACATATAATTGTTTAGATAATATTTTTAATTAATTTATAATTTAATATATTAACCTGTATATTTCCTTAACAGGTTAATCATTTTCTATTTATATGTGGTGGATCAACTAAAAATAGTATTATATTTCATAATCAAAATGTAAAGAAATGCATTTTTAAGACTCGAATTTATAACATAACTTTCTATAATAAATTCATTAATAAAATAAGACAAGAGATTATTTTTAATCTCTTGTCTACTCCATATGTTGCATTATGGTTATTTATACTTATTTGGGTGCCCAATAATGTAAATTAGCGTTAGATAATTCACTAATAGAATTAATTTATAAATGTGTTAATGCAATAATATAAGTACCTCTATCTTTTGCTGTATTAACTACTTCAATAAGCTATTTAGTCTCACTACTTACACTTATAACAATTATCGCATCCTTACTCTCACAATTTTCTATACTATAAGTCATATCATACCTATGTTAAAAAAAATTCTGATATTTTTTCAACTACTGTGCAACACTCTTTTGAAGATATCATTTATTCTTCATCTCTTAGTGAATGTTTTAAATCTGAGAAGCTTGAATCCCATAAATTTTTTAATACCTAATTATGGTATTTAGAACAGTAAAAAGTATTTCTGCCGTTTTTTTATATAAACTAATTTAAAAACTCATCTGTATCTTTAAATTTACCTTCATATGCTAAAACTCTTTCTTTAAACTTCATGCCATCCCTCTTTAATTCATCTTTAATTTTATAATACGCCATCAAAAATATAAATACTCTCATATTTTATAATTTATCTTCTGAGTTTCATAGTATGTTATAAGTTAAATATATATTATTCTATAACTTAATTAATTTGCCCCATTAAGTCCTTTCATTGAAACTTACTTTACTTTATCTTCATCATATAATATTCTTTTCATTCCAAAAAACGTCCTTTTCATTCCAAAATTATTGATTTATTCCAGGCTTTAATATATATTTTTATATATAATTAATTAATCTAAATGAGGTTGAAATGATAAATACGTTATCAAATTTAATATCAAAATATTTGCTGAAAAATAATACTTCATTAACTAAAACTGATTTACTAAAAATTCAATATACATTACAAGTAATATTAGGGGATATAATTAAATTCATAATTATATTCCTAATATTTCTAGCTTTAAATCAAGTACCTTTATTCCTTTTGTCCTTTATTATTCTAATTTCAATAAGGCCTTTAGGTGGAGGTGCTCATTGTAAAACCTTTATTTCGTGCTTAATAGTTAGCATATTGTACTTCATAATAATAATGCTGTTTAGCAATTTTTTTCCTAGATTAAATAATAATTTTTATATAGCTTTCTTTGCAATATCTTTCATTATAACTTTAGCTTATGCTCCATGTCCTAATGAAAAAAGACCAATAAATAATAAAGCGACCTTAAAAATATTATCGTTAATATCGCTAACTATTTGGGGAATATTATTTTGTAAGCTATCTAATATACAAATATGTAATTGCATATTTGCAAGTATACTATTTCAAATTGCTCAAATAACTATTGTTAATACAAAAGGAGTTGTTTCAAATGCAAAAATCTATAAACATTTTTTCAGCCATACTTCTTGATTTATTTAATTTAATCTCTAAATCAAGTTGTGCTTCATTATTTGGTGAACCAGATTATCCTGAAGAATTATTAAAATAGATATCAAAGATAATGTCTTCACCTTCTACATTTATTTTTATATATCCTTTGTGTAGGTTGACTATTTGTTGCACATTGTACAGGCCATAACCTCTTGTATCCGTGCTTTTAGTAGAATAACCTCTTATAAACATCTCACTTAAATTAACGCTGTTAGGATTTACTATTTGATTCTTAGCTATTAAATGAGATGTTTTATTTTGATTTAAAATCTTAATTTCGATGTTCCTCTTAGTGCATTCATCCTTTAATACCTCATCAAAAGAATTATTCAATAAATTATTTAAGATATTAGATATATCATGATAACTTAATATATGATCTAAAACATTATTTTCTATTTTATATTGAAAGTTAACATTATATCTTTTTGCTTTGCACATATTTCTATATATTACAGATCTAATGACTATATTGTCTATATATACAAGCTCATTTACCTTATTATCATATGTATCTTCATCTTTTATATAATTTTTAATTGCTTTTTTTAAATCCTTTTCCTCTAGAACTGCTACCATTCCTTTTATTGTGTTTTTATAGTTAACAAAATCATGTTGTCTTTGTTTTATTTCTTGGACTATTTCATTTATAGCAGCATTATATTCATTAGAAATTTTTATTTTTTCTTCTTTTTTTATTACTTTAATAATATATAAGTATAATAATATTTGAGAAATAACTAATATACTAAATATTACTGCAATAATAAATAAATTATTTAAAATAATTTCAGTATCGTAATTCCAAATTCCTTTAAGGACTATCGCATATATACTAAATGTTGAAAGAAAATAAATTACTACATTTCTATTCATTTTTTCAATAGAAAATTTCTTACCTACCGAATTTATTTTTGAAAATATAATTATTCCTATTAATATTATTGATTCTATAATAATTTCTCTATATGTATTATCATAAACAAAATTATTAATGAGTAAAGAAAATATTAACTGAAAACTCATTACTATAATTAATACTAAAAAAAATCCCATTATAATTTCTTTTAGATTTATCTTATATATAATTTTAAGAACTAAAATAATCATTACATGTACCACAATAAAGTTTAATTCTAACTTTTCAATAAATACAGTTGAAATTGAAGCAATAAGTATGCTTGATAATAATTTAAATACATTATTACTTTTTTGAGTTAAAATAACCCATAAGTAAATTATATTGACCATATCTAAACTATCTATAATAAATCCGCTTAACATATTGCCACTTTTCCTTTTTTAAATTCAGATATAATACTCTCTTTAAACTTATATCCTAAAAAAGCTGTTTTATGATATTCATTAAAATACACTATACTTAATTTACTATCTAGTTTTTCTATCCTATTCATATTATTCATATTTATCGCAAAAGCCCTATGACTTTGCACTACATACTCGCAATTAATGAGTTTTATAATTTTCTTCAGACTTATGTTATTAGCAGTATATATTCCATTAAGAGTATTTATTTCACAATTCTTTCCAATAACTTCTATAAACAAAATATCATGTATTTTTATGCCTAAATATACACCATTTTTAAGAGTTATAACAATTTCTCTGTCTTTATCTTCAGTACAATTATAGTTTTTATTCTCTAAATTACTAGTATCGTTAAGGATAAGTTTATTTAACATTGCTTGTACATCTTCTTTGTCATAGGGCTTTAATATATAATCGTAACAATGTGTTTGTTTAAATGCTTGTGTTATATATTCCATATGAGTTGTTAGAAAAACAATATGTCTAAATTGATATTTAGGTATATTTCTTATTTCCATAGCAAGATCTAATCCTGAAGATTCTTTTAAGCTAATATCTATTAAAAACATATTAATGTCATTATTTTTAATTATATCTAGAGCTGCAATTTTGCTATCAGCTTCATAAATCTTTACTAATTCACATATAGATACAAGCATCTTTTTCAAAATATCTCTTTGTGTAGAATCATCCTCAACTAAAATAATAGAATACAAATTACCACTCTCCAACCCTGAATACATTTTCCAATTAATTTTCTTGTCTATACTTTATACAAAAAGCAATCGATTCTTTACAAATCAACAAAGCTAACTATAATTGCTAACCTTTATTAATTTTTATCACCTCTTATATGAATATAATATATTATTATTCAATTATATACAATTTTCTCTTTTATTAACAGAGATAAATTTACTTTCTTTATAGAATATTTTTGAGTGGTAATCTAAAAGAGGTTCCTTTCTAATATTGCTAAATATTTAAAATTCAGCTAACTTTGAAAAGAACCACTTTTTCATGAATTTAAACATGTTAAATTTTTATTTAAAATTAACCAAAATTTATTTTACTTTTATAAAACAATGTTTTATTAATAACGTTTCCTATTTCTTCAGTCTCTGTATTTATAAAGAAGTGATTTCCATGAAATCTATAAATTTTGAATTCCTTTTCTACATGATTTCTCCATTCTTGTATATCTTCCAGACTAATAGAATCTTGACTGCCATAAAGAATCGAGGCATTGCAACTAATCTTATTTTTCCTTTCTTGATATTTGTATTCATGAAAGATTTTAAAATCATTTCGAATTATTGGAGCAATTATTTTAAGTAAACTTTGATTATTCATTAAATCCTCTGGGGTTCCGCCAAGTCCCATTACTTTCTTTATTAACTCATAATCAGATAGAGTATATATTTCCTCATCTTCCGTTTTAATACTTGGGGGTCTATCCCCTGAAAAAAATATATGTTTAGGTTTTTTCATATTCATTTTATCAATCTTGTAATAAAGTTCATACGCTAAGAGACTCCCCATACTATGTCCATATATAGCATAATCATTATTCGTTATTTTTTCTTTAATATTTTCAAATATATCCTCAACTGCTTCTTCTAGACTTTGATAAAAAACTTCTCTAATTCTTTTGCCTCTTCCCTTTAACTCAATTGGAACTAATTGAATGGAGGGATGTAAATAATTTTTCCACTTGTAATATATAGCTCCAGATCCACCCGCATATGGTAAACAAAATAATATCATTGTAGAAACCTCCTCTACTTCAGCTTAAATCAATAAAATTGTTAATTAAGTTTCTCTGTCCTACCATTATTATGTCATTTATAACTTCTTTACTTATCGAGCATACAGCTATTTTATAATCTGGCTCTACCTCAAATGTGTTAAATATATGCTCACTGTACTTGCTATCAATAACTGATCGTATCTTGTCAGAGCTATCAATACTAATTGAAAATGATTTTAATGGTATTGATAAACCTTGCCCACAACATTTAACATAGCTTTCTTTTAATGTCCATATTCGATAAAATTCCCCTATCTGTCTACATAAATCTTTTTTGTAAATATTCTCAAGTTCCCTTGCTGAAAAAAAACTCTCAGCTATTCCTTCATATTCAATATGTTTCACTTGCTCAACATCAATGCCCACTGGTTTATTATCAATTACACATGCAACAAGATTACCAGAATGAGATATATTAAAATTAATCTCTGGATGGCTTTTCAAATATGGTTTTCCATATTGGTTTTTATCAAATATTATATGTTTGTTTATAATACCCAATTCCTTAGCAATGACAGTTCTTGCTAATATTTCACCAATTAATGTTCTAATCTTATCCTCTCTATAAATAAATCTTTCAATCCTAAGCTTTCTCTCACGAGTAATAAGCAAGCTTAATTCCTCCAACTTTTCTTTGCTAATATCGAAAATTTTTGTAGCATAAATCTTCATTCGATATCTCTCCACATATTCTCATCCGATTATTTAAGTATAATAAATACAAAATTTATCTATATCGACTCTTATATATATTAAATCAGAAATTTATATCTTTTTAATTTCTCTATTTAAACCTCTTGCTAAAACTTCCATGTTCTCTTTTTCGAGCATCATAGAAAAATGATTTCCTCCAACACCAAATATCTCTAAATCCTTAGATGTATATTTTGACCATAAATTACAATCAGTATGCTTCATATTAGCAAATTCATACAAAAACTTAGGCATTCTTTCTTTGGCAAAGAAAAGAACAATTGAACTATCAACTTTTATATCTTTATTTTGAGACGAAAGGGCTTTATGATTTGAAACCCAAGTATTAAAAGTTCTTTTAATTTCTATGTTTGAAAACTTCTTTGATATATTTCCTTCTTTCTTCATGTTATCAATTAATTCATCTAAATCCTTTTTATTTTTAAAACTCATAAGTGATTCCGCTTCTTCAACATTTCCCATCAATAAATTCCACACTGAAGGAAAATAATTAACACATTTATCTTTATCTATACCATCTTCGCTGTAAGCTTCAGGAACAATACTGTCAATCATAAATATTTTATTTACTTTTCTTTTATTTTTTAGTTGTGCTGCTATCTCAAGAGCAACATTCCCTCCGAAAGAATATCCACCAATGTATAATTCTCCTGTTGGTTGAACCTGAGTTATTTGTTTAACGTATATTTCCGCTAAATCCTTAATACCTAAGTCTACACTCACTTTTTGTGGAAAAGAAATCGAATAAATGTTAATATGTTTATCTAAATGTTTTGATAATATATTGTAGCAATAAGTACTACCACCAGCTGGATGAATTAAAAATAGGTTATTATCCGAACTATCACTTGAAACAATTTTAGTTATGTTTTCTAGACCTTCTAGGCTATATTCATTCTTAAGTTTATAAATATGGCTACCTACTAATTCAGGCGTTGGAAGTTCTGCCAATATATTTGTTTGGAGATCTAATCCAAATCTTTTATTTAAATCACTAATTATATCTAGGGCAATTAATGATTCCCCACCTATATCAAAAAAGTCATCATCCTTTTTAATATTCATGTCTAAATCTCTAGACCATATCTCTATGACTTCATTAACTATTTGATCTTTATTTAAACACATTTCATTTTTCTTGTCATTTTTTTCATTTATTGAAACTTCTGCTTTATAACTTTCACTTGAAGGATTAATCCAAAAAGATTTTTCTTCAAATGGATAAGTAGGTAATGGTACTCTAAAAACATTAACTTCACTAAATAAAGGCTCCCACGAAACACTCTCCCCTTCTTTCCATTGTTGGGCTATTCTATTTAAATTGCAATCCTTACTTAAATATACTTCATTACTAGATAGTTTTTTGATTGCTTCACTTATATTAGATGCAATTAAATAATATCTATATTTAAATTCACTTCTTCCGAAACACAGAGAAAAAGCTACATCACAAATATTCAAATGTTCATTTGATTTCAAGAATTCCCTTATATTATTTTTCTCAATATCAAGTGCACTTTCAGATTGCGCTGAAAGTGGTAAAATATAAGGTCTATCGCTGAATTCTTGTTTTTCTTCTTGTTTATAGTTCTCTAAAATCATATGCACATTTGTTCCGCCTATTCCAAATGAACTTACTGCAGCATAATTTTTTTCTGATTGATTTAAAATAATGTTTTCTTTTGTTTCTATACGGAAAGGTATTTTATCAAAATTAATTTCTGGATTAGGAGATTTAAAATTAACACTTTTAGGAATAATTCCCTTGTTTAATATCATTGCAGTCTTAATTAACCCTACAATTCCAGCAGCTGCATCCAAATGCCCAATATTAGCTTTTATAGACCCAATAATAACTTTGTTTTCTTCATCAACGTTATAAGCACGCGATAATGCTCTTATTTCTATTGGGTCACCAAGCTTGGTTCCTGTCCCATGTGTTTCAATATACTTAATTTTATTTATATCGATTCCACTCTTATTAATCGCATTATTGATAGCATCAGTTTGACCTGATATTGAAGGTGCAGTATATCCAACTTTATTTTTTCCATCGTTATTTACCACACTAGAATCAATTACAGCATAAATATAATCATGATCTTTAATTGCCTTGCTTAGTTCCTTTAAAACTACAATCCCACAACCATTTCCCTTGACCATACCAGTAGCTTCACTATCAAAAGGTCTAACTTGACCATCCTTTGAAAAAGTTGAACCCTCTTTATAATGATACCCATTCTTCTGAGGAACACTAATACTTACTCCTCCAGCAATTGCTATATCAGATTCTCCATTTATTATGCTTTGGCAAGCATAATGCACCGCAACTAATGAGCTTGAACAACCAGATTGAATCGCAACGCTTGGTCCACTTAGTCCTAGTTTATATGAAACTTTTGTTGATAAGAAATCTTTGTCGTTGGCAATAAAGGTAGAGTAATCAAAATCTTTATCTTTATAGTAATCGCTCTTTAACACATTGTTTATTAAATATGTGCTTAAAGACGAACTTGCGAAAACCCCTATCTTACCACTAAATTTATCTGGGCTATAGTTTGCATCCTCCAATGATTCCCATGCACATTTTAAAAAGATTCTTTGTTGTGGATCTGTTATATTTGCTTCTATTTGAGTCATTTTAAAAAATGAATTATCAAAGTTAGCAATATCTCTTACAAATGATCCGCACTTTATATAGTTTTTATCCTTTAAACACTCTTTTTTTACTCCAGAATTAATTAATTCACTATCACTGTACTTTCTAATAGAAATAACTCCATTTAGACAATTCTTAAACAAGCTCTCTACAGAGTCAGCATCCGGAAATCTTCCTGACATCCCAATTATTGCAATGTTAGAATCTCGCATATAAATTTAACCCCATTTCTATATTGTTATAATTTTGTAATAGATATTATTATAGTTACACGCATTATAGGTTTTATTAACCTATAATCAACCTATACATCATCTAAAACTTTATAGTATTAGGTTTTAATCAATGTATAAATTGAGTTTTAAATTAGAAAACCTAACCTAAAAATGTTCAATTATTTATTAACTACTTTATCTATAAATCCCCCAATTTCTTTAGGAGTGCTAAAATCGAATAAATCAATCATCAGCAAATCATTTTCTGTTAAGTGAAATTTATTTAAAATATCATAATAAACTTGAGCAATTAAAACTGAAGTCCCACCTACATCAAAGAAATTATCATTTAAAGTAATACTATTATTCTTAAGAACCTTTTTCCAAATATTCAACACTTTATCTTCTGGATACAACTTTTTTTCTTCATCTAAATTTTCTATATCAACTTCAATATTAGGAACTGGTAAATTCTTAGTATCGACTTTACCATTTACTGTAACAGGCTTTTTGTCAATCTCAATTAAAAATGATGGAATCATATACGCCTGTAGCTTTGTCTTTAAATAATTCAATAATTCATCACTCGTACAATTTGTATTCTCTTTTACAATATAGTAACCAATTAATCTTGTATCATTATTACCAAACTCATGAGCTATAACAACTGAATCAATGCATTTAGGGAAACTATTGATTGACTTTGTAATTTCACCTGTTTCAACTCTATGTCCCCTTATTTGAACTTGATTATCTATTCTATTTAAATATATAAGCTCATTTTTATCATTAATTTTAACTAAATCACCTGTTTTAAAAATTCTAGAAGCTGGATTTATAATATTCTTTGTACTAAATCTTTTATTAGTTTGAATATCATTATGAAAATATCCTTTTCCTACACTTTCTCCAGAAATATATAATTCTCCATTGAATCCATAAGGAAGCACATTCCCGTAATTATCTCCCACAAATAAATCCGTGCCTAGTAGCACTTTTCCAATTATATTAGATTCTTCATTAGAAATATCCTCTGGTGTAATTTTATGATATGTTGAAGCTACAGCAGCTTCAGTTACTCCGTACATATTATATATTTCTGGTGATGAGAATCCATATATATCCGTCCAAGGTTTAAGCTGCACAAAATTAATAGGTTCTGCAGCAACAATTACATACTTCATATTATGAAAATGATGAGTTTTCTGATTTAATTCCACTCTTATTAAATTAGCAAGAGCTGATGGAGTTTGTGTTAAAATATTTATCTTTTCATCTATCAGAAATTTTCTATATTCATCTGCAAATTTACGAATTTCTGTTGGTACTATCACTAATTCTCCTCCAAAAGTCAATGACCCAATTATTTCAAAAATAGAGTAGTCAAAACCGTATGAATGGAACAGTGTCCATTTGCAATCACTTGAAAATTTCAGGTCATGCTTAAGTGACTCGTGCAAACATGAAACATTTTTGTGATCAACAACCACCCCTTTAGGTATACCTGTTGAGCCAGATGTAAATAAAATATAAGCTATAGAATCTAATGTTGACTTATTTATGCTATCATTACTTTCATTTTTAGATATCTCAATCCATTCTCTTACATTAATGCAGTTAAATCCATATTCAAAAAAGAGGCGTCTATACTCTTCCTCAGTAAATATAATGGAATTAGTTAATTGATCCAAAATAACCTTCTTTCTTTCTATAGGCATATTACTGTCAATAGGAATATAGGTCTTGCCTGATTTAAATATAGAAATAATCATAATAATTAGATCAATTGAAAGTTCCATTGATATAACAATGTTATGCTCAGCAATGTTATCAACTAGATTTTTTGCAACTTTATTAGTCAGCTCATTAAATTCTTTATATGTGATAGTTTTACCTTTGAATTTAACAGCAATATTTTGTGGATATTTATTTGAAATTTCTTCAAAAATACTAATTATATTAGAATGGACTTTAAATTTATCTACGTCATGTCCATTTAACTTCTTAATTATATCTTTCTGCTCTTCTTTATTTAATACGCTAATGTTATTTAAATTAATTTGATTATCTATATCGATTTGAGAAATAATATTTTCAAAGATATTACCAAATTTAACTAAATTAAATTGTTCTGTATGACGTACATGTAATATATAGCTCTCATTTAGTTTTTCAATAACAAATGATAAAGGAAAATTGAGATACTTCTCATTAATTCTATAAGCTTCAGAAATAATATCATGTAAATTAAATTTTAGCTCCTGCTTATAAAAGGTAATAAAATTATTCATGAAATCGCTTGGTTTATTTTGATCATCAAATAGTAATTCCATATTACTATTTAAATCAAACTCTTGATATCTTAAGATATTATTCATTTTCGTCTTTATAGTGGTAATTAAATCAGAAAAATTTTTAATTTCACTGAAATCAAATTTTAATGGCAGATTATTTATATATAGACCCAGTATATTTTTAAACTCTTTCTTCCTATTAGCAACAGGTATACCAACAATAAATTTATCATTACGTGTTAGGCTTCTAATCATTAATGCATAAACTGATAGTAATACTTGGAATTCAGATGCATTCATCTTTTTGCATATTCTATCAACAATTTTAGTACTGATTTCAAAATCATCATTTTCACCATCCAAAATTCCATCATTATTTCTTTCTACAGTGATCTCTTGAATAGATAGAGTGTCTGCTTTCCCGATTTCATCCTTGAAATATTTAATTGCTCTATTATATCGTCTTTCATCCATTGGAAAATCTTCCAAGTCAAAATACTTAATTGCTTTTTCTCTTTCAAAAGTTTCATTATTGTAATTTTTACTAATCTCATCTAAGAGTTGAAACCCAGAATAAACATCAATAACAATATGATGCATTTTAAAATATATGAAATTCACTTTTTCAGATTTATAAAGATAAACATAAGCTACCGGCCATTTTGATAAATCTATTGCTTCATTTGCCTTTTGGTTTACATCATTGATAACATATTCGACTTTTTCTCTATCAGAATTAAAATTTTCTATATTTATAACATTTAACTTCCATAAACGATTCGAATCATAAACTTGATATAATTTATCTTCTGATATAAAATTCACCTTAAATATTTCATACGAATTATAAACATCTTCAACCGATTCAATTAACCTTTTATGATCTATTTCTCCATTTAAACGGAACAGATTATTCATATTGTATGATGGGTCATTTGGATACATTTTACTATAAATATACATTCTCTGTTGCATTAAAGCCAAAGGATATTTTTTAATCATACTCTCACTCCCTTTTAAAATCTGACATTTACTTATCTAAAACAAACTTATATCCATACTTCCAGCTTGTATTTGCTGATCTTGACTGCTTTCTAATTGTAGTTTTTAATCTAACACCTGGTTTCAATAGCTCTGGGTTACTTAATTCAATCACTTCTCCTAGAATTACAGGGCCTTCATCTAATTTAACTGTACTCATAAACCTAGGACTATGCTCTCTAAATCCAAAAACCGCTATCATAGGAATATTATTTGTGAAAAAATTTAATAGAGTTCCCTTCCCTGAAAATCTAAATACGCTCATATTTAATGAATGACATTTTGGACATACAGATCTTCTTGGATAATACACCTCATTGCATTCACTACATTTTGTTCCCTCTAATCTATGGAGACCACCATGTTCTCTCCACTGCCTAAGACTAGATTCAATTGCTGGATTGCTTATCTGTTCTGGATATTGTGTTGACATTTTAATCACTCCTACTAATGTTTTTCATAATAATAATTATCTAAATAATTTATTTGACAAAATAACTGCAATAGCTGTTGCATAGTAGCCGCCCACAGAAGTAGATAATCCGTAAATTGAAGAATCTTTAATCTGCCTTCCTTCAGCTCTACCTTGAAGTTGCTTGGTTATTTCAATAATTTGATAAAGACTTGCAGCTCCGCCCGCATGCCCTCGACCAATATTTCCGCCATCAGTATTTATTGGGCATTCACCGCCAATATCACCTTTACCAGAAATAAGAAATTCTGGCGCTTTCCCCTTTTCACAAACACCACTCGCTTCTAGCGCTATAAATCCATTAACTAGCTGATCATAAACTTGAATAGTATCAATATCTTTAGGTGAGATTTTTGCCTCTTTATATGCATCTTTACACGCAATCTCTAAAGGTATAGCATTTCCCATACTACCGCTAACAGTATCTTCTACTCCCCTCATCAAACTAGGTTTATATCTGTGTCCTATGTAGTGCGAAGAACTTACAAATCCAGTTCCCTCCACCAGAATAGGCTTATTGGAAATATTTAATGCATTTTCTTCAGATGTTAATATTACTGCAGACGCTCCTTCGCCAGCCGACATTACATTCCCGAAGAAAAGCATTTTTTCTAATTCATCTTCATTAGGTACAGGTTTTTTATATAAAGTTGCTACTGGATTACTATGGGCATTTTCCCTTACTAATTTAGCAAACTTGATTAAACTTTTTTTCTGCATCTCTACTGGTATTTTATTTTCTTTAAAATACTCAGTAGCTAATAATAAAGAATCAATATGAGAAAAACCAAGATTATAATCATACATACTATCTGAACTCCAAAGCATATAATCTGCAAAAGGTATTACATCAGTACACTTATCAAATCCTGCAACAAGGACAACTTTATATTTTCCGCTTTTAATCATGTCACATCCTTGTAAAAAAGCTGTATGTGCACTAGCGCAGTTAGCACAATTTATGAACGCTGGAATCGGAGATAACCCAAGAGCATCAACCAATGTAGGTGCGATCCCCCCATGCCCAATTTCACCTTCACCACCATACGAAAATGACGCTCCCTCTATATCTTCCGGATTAATTTTTGCATCCTTAATTGCCTCATAACTCGCTTCTACTAATAATTCTTTGAAGCTTTTATTAATATGTGCTTTTCCAGGCTTTTTCGTACAGCCCGTCCCAACAATAACTACTTTATTATTCATACTTACTTCCTCCTTATAAAAATGTACTTAATGCAACATTCGGTTGAATATATTTAAATTCATACTTCATTGCCTCAGAATAGTTAACATCAATTAAATTCTCATTTAATTCAGAGTTCACTGAGTATAATTTATTCATTTGGTAATCCAATATTTTATCAGTAACTACAAGACTAATAGCATCAGCCCCAGCCCCATGCCCATAACTACATAATAAAATTCTCTGACCTGGTCTTGCTTCATCAAGTACTTTTGCTAAACCAATTAATGGTGAGGATGCACCAGTATCACCTGTATTGTTAGCAAAAATAGAAGGAATGATTTGAGATTTTGAAAAACCTAATGCAGCCCCAAGTGCAAATGCACTACTGCCATTAAATTGTTGAAAAACTCCATAGTCAAAGTCCTTTTCCTTCAGCCCTAATTTTTTAAAAAGCTGATTAACACTTTGCACACTATGTTTTATAAAACCTTCATTTATAACTTCTTGATGCAATTGTGCTACAACTCTAATAAATCTTTCATCTTCAGAACGAACTTGTTCTGGAAAATTGGAGTTATAACTCGAGACGCCTTCTATAGTTGCAATTATATTTTCGTTGCTTAACATTAATGCAGAAGCACCAGCACCCATATATGATTCCCGCATATCTCCTGGTGCAACGTGCCTATTTAAGACATCTGCACCAATTATTAATGAATTATTAGCAATTCCTGATTTAACATTTGAATAACCAATGATTAATGCAGATGTTCCCGATTTTTCAGAAGATTGAATATCCGAGTTCAAGTATTCACCCTTTGGTGTAAGCATATCCATAATAACTGTGCTGTTAGCTCTAAAAAAATCCGGTGCAGTTGTCGTACCTAAATATAATGATTCAATTTTTCCTGGATTCATGTTGAAATTTTCTAAACATCTTTTAGCAGCTTCTACTGAAAGAGTAATAACATCTTCATCACTGTCTAAAACTGCTCGTTGCTTTACATTTAAATTTTGTTCAATGAATTCCAAACTGTTATTTTTCCATACATTAATTGTTTCTCCAACAGACAACCTTTTCTTGGGAATTTTAATTCCATAGCTACTAATGCCAACATTGTTCATTCATTTTCCTCCTCAATTTATAGATTCTAATTATCATTCCGTTTTTCCAAATATATTTTTATAACTTATTTTGTAAATATATATATATTTGATAAACTAAGTAATTACATATTTAAATATTCTCACAATACTTGAATAAAATAAATATCTTTTCCTCTAAACGTACGAACCTAAACCTCAAAAGCAAATGTTTCGCTTGTTTGCTCTATTTTTTTTAAATTATTCTTCTTATTCCTCAAAATATACTTTTCATAGAAATAGTCTTGACTTTTTAATAAATAAGTATATAACTCACAAAATATGTAATATCACATTTTTATATAAATAATTCTATAGTTCACTCAACAAATAAATTTAATCAAGAATATAAAATACAAATACACCCTTTCGAACTGTAGATACTATCTATAGCTCAAAAGGATGAATTAAATAATCTAACTTGTCTATTCTATTCCTAATGTGAAACAGTTATTTCTTCCTGCTTTTTACCTCTTATAAATAAAATTAGTATTATTGCTATAATCGCTGCAACAGTGGCTCCCGCCAATGCATAATCTATTGCATCAACATAGGCCTGTTTATAAATAATTTGAGTCATTGTATACATTGTCACTCCGCTTGCATCGCTTTGTGAATATCCACCTTGAATATATAAGGCCTGAACCTTATTAGCAGCTTCACTTGCAGCTAAATTAAATGATGTTACTTGTTCTGATAGTTTACCATAATTAAAATCAGATTTACTTTGTATCATAGTTGTCATGATTGTTACACCTAATGAGCATGCAATCTGTTTAATTGTGTTGTTTAGTGCTGATGCTTTTCCTGCCAAATTGGGAGAAATAGCATTCATTCCCGCTGTTGTTATAGGCATAACGGAAAGTCCAAGTCCTATACTACGAATTGTCATTATCATCTCTATATAAGATTTACTCGTATCTATATTTATAAATGCCAACTTATATGAACTTGCAATTAATATAAATAACCCAATAGTTACTGGGACTTTTGCACCAATTTTATCAAAAATTTTACCGCTTATAGGCATGATGAGTGCTGATGCAATAGCAGAAGGTAATAAAATAATCCCTGTCTCCATTGCTGTATACCCTCTTATATTTTGTAAAAATAAAGGCATTACGTACATTCCCCCCATTAATATAAAAAACAACATACATTGTATAATTTGGCTTATGCTAAAATCATAATTCTTTAGAACCCGTAGATCTATTAATGGATCTTCAATAGTAAGTTCATTTATTATAAATAGAATCATTGAAAAAATTCCAATTGTTAATAATATAGGATTTTTTATATCTGCCCAATCTATTTTAGATCCTTCTCCTAAAACATATAGTATGCTGACTAAAGATACTGTAGAAGATATAAAACCTATATAATCAAATTTTCCAAATGGCTTTATCTCACTATCTTTAAGCAAAATGAACGCCATAGATATTCCTAATATACCTATAGGAACATTTATATAAAATATTATTCTCCAATCTAATTTTTCAAGAATATATCCGCCAAGAGTTGGTCCTATTGCTGGAGCAGATAAAGCTGCAATGCCCCAAAATCCTGCTGCTGTACCAATTTCGTCCTTGGAGAATGTTTGCATCATCATAGTCATACCAACAGGCATTATCATTCCACCGCCTATGGCCTGTATGATACGAAATACTATCATAGCCCCATTGCTCCAAGCTATTCCGCATAAAAATGATCCTGCTGTAAAGGTAATAAGCGCAAATATAAATAATTTTTTTGAACCAAAAACATCCCCTAAATATCCTGTTATAGGTACTATAGCACCTAATGTAAGAGTATACGCTGTTAATACCCACTTAATGTCATCTAGTGAGACTCCAAATACTGACATCATTTTTGGAACGGCTATATTAACAATACTAGTATCTAATGCAGACATAAAACAACCTATTATAATTACAATAAGAATCAGCCACTTGGTTGATTCTTTTTTTTCTTTCTCCTCCATTATGCTTCCCCCATTACTTTAAGTGAATTTTAACAATTGCATTAGTTCCTGGTAGCAACTGAGAATCATTTTTATCAATCTCAATTTTCACTGGCACCCTTTGCACCACTTTAGTAAATGTACCACTGGTTGATGATGGAAGAATTGAAAAGGTTGAGTTTGAAGCTTTACCAACAAACTTTACTTTACCTGTAAATTTTTTTCCTTCAATCTGATCGATTGTAATATCTACAGATTGTCCTTGTTTTATCTTTCCTAATTTAGTTTCTTCTATATTGGCACTAATATAGAATTTTTGTGGATCAATAAGCATAGCAAGAGTTTGTCCTGCTGCTTCAATTTCCCCTACATTTCCAACTTTTTTAATAACAGTTCCACTGATTGGTGCTCTTATAACAGATTGTTCTACATTAATATCTGTAGACGTGCTAGGCATTTCTTGTCTACCTACTATTTGATCCTGTGATACACTCTCTCCTTCTTCTATATTAAACTCAAGAAGCTTTCCAGATATTTGTGGACTTATCTTGATAATATCTCCTGTAACTCTTGCATCTTCTGTAGTAACAAAATAGGTGCTATCATACCAATAATAAAATCCTACTCCACTAAGCACTCCCATCATCAAAATTAGTATAATAATCATTAATATCTTACGTTTTTTATTCATAAATTTTCACTCCCTATTCTCTTATTCCTATTTCAGCGAACATTCCCGGTTTTAAAAGTGGATCTCTATCTTTAAACTTCACTTTTACAAGAACGTTCTTACTTTTAGAATCAGTAGCTGAATTTATCATAGCTATTTCACCAATAAACTCTTTTTCAGGAATCTCTGAAACTTTTATTATAACTTCTTGATTTTGAGTTATTTTATTTATAAATGTTGAAGGTACATATGCATTTATAATAATTGTATCTAAATTGACAATTGTTATAAGTGGTGTTCCAGCCGTTGCTAGTTCACCATATTTAATATTTTTTTCAATAACAACTCCAGATATTGGAGATAAAATTGTTCCATTTTTTAACTGAACCTGCGCTGTATCTAAAGCTGCCTGTGAACTTTTTAGCTGTGCTTCTCCAATTGCTATGCTTTCTGATGTTTCTCCATTATTTAACATATCAAAAGCTGCTTGAGCTGACTTATATGTGGATTCCGCTGCTATAAGGGCTGTTTCACTTTGCTCTAGTTGAGACTTAGAAATCCCCCCCACATCAAAAATATCTTTATTCCTTTCATTAGTAACTTTAGTATTTTCATAGTTTGCTTTAGCACTTTCAAGAGTTGCCTCAGCCTGTTCTATTTGCTCAGGTCTTGACCCGCTTTTGATTTTATTCAGATTTGCTTGTGCTACCTCTACACCAGCTTGCGCTTGTCCCGCTTGAGCCTCCAAATCTTTTGAATCCAAAGTTAATATGCAATCGCCTTTATTTACTGTAGATCCAACATCAATTCTTATATCTGAAACTCTTGCATTAATTTTAGATGCTATAACTGCGCTTTCATCTGCTTGAACTTTACCTGACATAAAATAAACAACGCTCTTATCCTCAACATTAACTATTTCCTCAGCATCTGTATTATAATTTTTATTATTACTACATCCACTCACAGTACAAGTAACTAATAATGTTATAATCATTATCCATAAAATATTTTTTTTCATATTACTTTTCCCCTTTAATTCTCGTTAGTGTAAAATATTTACACTACTCTTCTTAATTTTTTCTTTATATATCAAGGGTCCGAGCGTTTTTTTGTACAAAAAAACAATGCCCCCCCTAATTTCATGTTATAATCGAGTTCCGCAACACCAAAACAACATCAAAAGAAAGGTCATTGTTATGGATTCAATTATAACTTATTTACTTTTATATAATCAATATTTAATTAAAACTATTTA
>Ga0209281_1000752_pt1 | contig 31187 bp, 24 predicted proteins | sample MedtruBG_FD_187514 | JGI IMG/M metagenome (GOLD analysis project Ga0209281, IMG submission 187514) | Root nodule microbial communities of legume samples collected from California, USA - Medicago truncatula BG (SPAdes) (version 2) | ecosystem: Host-associated > Plants > Roots > Nodule | place... | reverse complement strand
CTTGGCGGCGACGGCGATCTTCTGGACAGTTGCGATCAGGCTGGTGAGGGTGGCCGGGTCGGCGTCGAGAATGTTGCGGGACGGTGCCTTCGGCAGCACCAGAACGTGGCCCTCGGCCTGCGGCATCACATCCATGAAGGCGACCGTAGCTTCGTCCTCGTAGACGCGGTGCGAGGGTATCTCGCCGCGCAATATCTTGGCGAAGATATTGTTTGTGTCATATGCACTCATGTCGTTTCCTTTTCCTGGCACGCGTTCGCGGTGTCTCAGTCGTCCTGGCGCTCACCTTTGCGGAAAGGCCCGTGCTCCGCAAGAAACTCGCCGGTTTCTTCCACATCCCGGCGCTCCCGTTCCAGATAATCGGCTACGGCGCGCGCAAGCCCCGGATGGCTGATGAAATGAGCGGAATGGGTGGTCACCGGCATGTAGCCCCGCGCGAGCTTGTGCTCGCCCTGCGCGCCGGCCTCGACGCGTTTCAATCCCTTCGCGATCGCGTAATCGATCGCCTGATGGTAACAGACTTCGAAATGCAGGAAGGGGTGGTCCTCGATACAGCCCCAGTGCCGGCCATACAGCGCATCGCCGCCGATGAAATTGATCGCACCCGCGATGTAGCGCCCGCCGCGTTTGGCCATGACCAGCAAGATGTCGTCGGCCATCCGCTCGCCGATGAGTGAGTAGAAGGCGCGGGTCAGATAGGGGCGGCCCCATTTGCGTCCGCCGGTGTCCATGTAGAAGGCGAAGAACTGGTCCCAGATCTCTTCCGTGAGGTCGCTGCCGGTCAGCCAGTCGATGGTTATGCCGTTTTCGACGGCTGCGCGGCGCTCTCTCTTCAGTGCCTTGCGCTTTCGCGAGGCAAGCGTGGCGAGAAAGTCGTCATGCGATCCATAGCCCTGATTGATGAAATGGAACTGCTGGTCCATACGGTGCAGGAAGCCCGCCTGCTCCAAGGCCGCCATCTCGTCAACCGGGACGAAGGTCACGTGGGCCGAGGAAAGACCGTGGCGGCGCGTGAGTTCCTTGAGACCGGCCGCGAGCGCATTGCCGACCGTTTGCCGGTCGCTCCCCTCGGCCGCAAGCAGCCGCGGCCCTGTTGCCGGCGTGAAGGGCACGGAACATTGCAGCTTCGGGTAGTAGCGGCCGCCGGCACGCTCGAAGGCATCCGCCCATCCATGGTCGAAAACATACTCCCCCTGGCTGTGGCTCTTGACGTAGCAGACAAGCGCCCCCCGCAGGGAACCGTCCGCGTCCTCCATCAGGAGATGCTGCCCGAGCCATCCCGTTTCCGCCGTTGCCGATCCGGATTCTTCCAGTGCGGAAAGGTAGGCATGGGAGACGAAGGGGTTGTAGGGCGTGCCGGCATGCCCCTTCGAGGCGCCGGCAAGCCTGTCCCAGCTCGCCGGCGGTATCGACGTGAACGAATGCTCTATGCGGATGGTGATCGCGTCTGTCATGCGCCTACGAAATCATGATCTCCCGCGGATCGAAACCCTCGAAGGTCATTTGGTCGGCATTGGCGAATGTGTGCTCCTGAGCCTGTCTGTCCCGCACCGTCCAGGTGATGAGCGTGCGGCCGAGCGCGCGCTCCTTTTCCGTGAAGGGGTTTGGAAGGTGGCCGTAATGGTACGAAATGAAGTCGAGCCCGAGATGCATCGCCTCCTCGTGCACGAAGAAGGTCTCCGGATTGGAGCCTTCGGCAGTCAGGCCGAGGGGGTAGGGCGCGTCCAGCTCCTTCAGGTCCCTGAGCAGCCAATGGTCGAAGCTCATCAGCGCAACGTGGCCGTCATAGCCTTCCAGCGTCTCGAGCACGGCCGCGGCAAAGCCCTCGTCGTCGCCCTTCCGCCCCTTGAGTTCAATGATGAGCGGGACCCGGCCGGCGACGAGGCGCAGCATCTGCTTGAGCGTCGGCACCTTGTCCCTGGTGCCGCCGATGGACAACAGCCCGAGCTCGGCGGACGTTTTCGCCCGCACGTCGCCTCTGATCCCGCAGAGACGCTGCAGGTCGTGGTCGTGGAAAACGACCGGAACGCTGTCGGCCGCGAATTGAAGATCGCATTCGATCGCGAAACCGGCTTCGGCCGCGCGGGCGAAGGCCGAGAGCGTGTTCTCCCAGACTTCGCGATTCATGTCATGGAAGCCGCGATGGGCGATCGGCTGGGCCTTGAGCCAGGAAATATCCTTCATTGGACGTCCCTGATCACGCGATTTCGATCACGGCGTCGATCTCGACAGCCGCGTTGAAGGGAAGGGAAGCCATGCCGACAGCCGCACGAGCGTGCTTGCCGGCCTCGCCGAGCACATTGGCAAGCAGGTTGGAGGCACCGTTGATCACCAGGTGCTGTTCGACGAAGTCCGGCGTGGAAGCGACGAAGCCGTTGATCTTGACGAGGCGGCGGATACGGCCGAGCTCGCCAAGAGCCGCCTTGGCCTGAGCCAGGATGTTGATCGCGCAGAGTTCGGCGGCTCTTTGCGCGCCGGCGACATCGACATCCTTGCCGACATGGCCGGTGACGGCGACCTTGCCGTTTTCCATCGGCAGCTGCCCGGAAATGTAGAGCATCGACCCGGAGACGACGTAAGGCACGTAGTTCGCGACAGGCGCAACTGCCTGCGGAAGGACGATGCCGAGTTCGGTGAGGCGGGTTTCGATCTCTGCGGACATGGAAAGGCTCCGTTGTTGTCTTTTGTGCTAAAATCCGGCATGCAAAGCAGATCGTGACAGGCGTGGACCAGAACCGATCTGCCTTGTTTCTGCCGAAAGCTTGTTTATCGCATTGGCGGCGAGTCCAACAGGAGGAAACGGATGTTTCGTAAAGGCTTCGGTCTCGTCACTCTGGGAAGCGTCTGTGTCGTCGTCATGACGGCGGGCGCTGCACAGGCGACTGCCCTCGTTCCCCATCGCGCCGTCTACGATCTGGAGCTGAAGGACGCCTCTGAGCGGTCCGGCATCTCCGGCATGTATGGCCGCATGGTCTATGAGTTCAACGGCTCCTCCTGCGAAGGCTATACCGTCAGCTTCCGCTTCGTCACCCAGGTCGATACGGGCGAGGAGGTTCGCCTCACCGATCAGCAGACCACCACCTATGAGGACATGAAGAACGGCAATTTCCGTTTCCTCACCCGCTCCTTCACCGACGAGAAGCTGGACAAGGAGGTGCGCGGAAGCGCGCATGACGATAAATCGGGCGTCAAGGTCGAGCTGACCGCTCCGGACAAGCGCCAGGTGGCGCTTGCGGCCAGCCGGTTTCCGACCGAACACATGCTCGAAGTCATCGAACGTGCGAAAAAAGGAGAGAGCTTTTTCGAGGCGCGTATCTTCGATGGTTCCGATTCGGGCGACAAGACGCTGATCACCTCGACCTTCGTGGGCAAGCCGCGCAAGCCCGCTCCTGACGACGCGGATGTCGGCAAGGCCGGAAAGCTTGCTGGCGAGAACTATTGGCCGGTGACGATCACCTATTTCAACGACGAAGCGAACGGCGACGCGCTGCCCGTCTATCGCATGGCGTTCAAGCTCTACGAGAACGGCGTGACGCGGGATCTCACCATGGACTACGGAGACTTCGTCCTGAGCGGAAAACTCGCCAAGCTCGAGGTCTTCAACACCGAAGAGTGCAAGTAAGCGCCGGCAAACGACTCCAAAACGACATCAAGGCTTGATTTCTCGGGCGGTTGCCGCTAAGGGGCTGGCCATTCCACACGTAAGGCATGGGATTTTCCGGGAGAAATCCGGATCGTTCCGCCGGTGAGCGCATTGCGGTGCGCTCGACGCCTTGCGGAGGTTCAACCGGAAAAGGAGACAAAGGCATGGCATTGCCTGATTTCACTATGCGCCAGCTTCTCGAGGCGGGCGTGCACTTCGGCCACCAGACACACCGCTGGAACCCGAAGATGAAGCCGTACATCTTCGGCGACCGTAACAACGTTCACATCATCGATCTCGCCCAGACCGTTCCGATGCTGTCGCGCGCCCTTCAGGTCGTCAGCGACACCGTCGCCAGCGGCGGCCGCGTGCTTTTCGTCGGCACCAAGCGCCAGGCTTCCGAGATCATCGCGGACGCAGCGAAGCGTTCCGCCCAGTACTACGTCAATGCCCGCTGGCTCGGCGGCATGATGACGAACTGGAAGACGATCTCCAACTCGATCCAGCGCCTGCGCAAGCTCGATGAGATCTTGGCTTCGGAAGCTTCCGGCTTCACGAAGAAGGAGCGCCTGAACCTCGAGCGCGAGCGCGAGAAGCTCAACCGCGCACTCGGCGGCATCCGCGATATGGGCGGTACCCCGGATCTGATGTTCATCATCGACACCAACAAGGAATCGATCGCCATCGACGAAGCCAAGCGTCTTGGCATTCCGGTGGTTGCCGTCATCGACTCCAATTGCGATCCGGACCAGATCGATTACGCGATCCCGGGCAACGACGACGCATCGCGCGCTATCGCCCTTTACTGCGATCTCATCGCCCGCGCCGCCATTGACGGTATTGCCCGTCAGCAGGGCGCCTCTGGCCGCGATCTCGGCGCATCCGAAGAGGTTCCGGTCGAGCCGGCTCTCGAGGAAGCGTCCGAAGCCTGATCGGCCCGACCGGCAGACGAAGCGCTGCCGTACGCATGAAATATCGGGACGAGGCCGTTTGTGATGTAGAATCTGAACGGCCTTGTTCTTTATCAGCCGGAAATGGCCCGGCCGATCGCGCGCGGTGGGCCCGCGAACATCGCTAAAGTGGCTTCATCACGATGTCACACAGAAAGGCCATTTCCTGCCAAACCCTTCTGGCACTGCGCCAATCCCGGTCGGCGCGCCAGCAAACAGACAAGAGGCACAAAGATGACTGTTACCGCCGCAATGGTGAAGGAGCTGCGCGAAAAGACCGGCGCAGGCATGATGGACTGCAAGAAGGCGCTTGCCGAGACCAATGGCGACATGGAAGCCGCCATCGACTGGCTGCGCGCCAAGGGCATCGCCAAGGCTGACAAGAAGTCCGGCCGCACTGCTGCCGAAGGCCTCATCGGCATTGCCAGCTCCGGCACCAAGGCCGTCGTCGTCGAAATCAATTCGGAAACCGACTTCGTTGCCCGCAACGATGCCTTCCAGGAGCTCGTCCGCGGCGTCGCCAACGTCGCGCTTGGCACCGACGGCAGCGTTGCAGCCGTTTCCAAGGCGACCTATCCGGCGACAGGCAAGTCCGTTGAAGACACGATTAAGGACGCCATTGCCACGATCGGCGAGAACATGACGCTGCGCCGCTCGGCACTGCTCGAGGTCGAGGACGGCGTCGTCGCGACCTATGTGCACAATGCCGCAGGCGAAGGTATCGGCAAGCTCGGCGTGCTCGTCGCGTTGAAGTCGACCGGCGACAAGGAAGCTCTGAACGCGATCGGCCGGCAGGTTGCCATGCACGTCGCCGCGACCAACCCGCTCGCCGTCCGTTCGAGCGAAATCGACCCGGCGGTCGCCGAGCGCGAGCGCAACGTCTTCATCGAGCAGTCGCGCGCTTCCGGCAAGCCGGACAACATCATCGAAAAGATGGTCGATGGCCGCATGCGCAAGTTCTTCGAGGAGGTCGCCCTTCTGTCGCAGGCTTTCGTCATGAACCCTGACCAGACGGTGGAAGCCGCGATCAAGGAAGCGGAAAAGTCCGTCGGCGCGCCGATCGAAGTTGCCGGCATTGCTCGTCTCCTGCTCGGCGAAGGCGTCGAAAAGGAAGAGAGCGATTTCGCGGCTGAAGTGGCAGCCGCCGCGAAGGGTTGATTTCTTCACCCCGAATGGGAAAACGTGGGGGCATCGCGTGACAACGCGGTGCCCTTCGTGTATCCGGCTCCAGTCGATGCGTAGGACCCGCCGGAGCGGTTGATACCACGCAGCGGATTTTGCCTTTACGCCGGTGTGCGCCAGATGCCTGCACACGCGCGCCGATCTATTTCAGGAGTGACAATGTCGGCCAAGCCAATCTACAAGCGCGTTCTTCTCAAGGCCTCCGGTGAAGCGCTTATGGGAAGCCAGGGGTTCGGCATCGATGTTGCCGTAGCCGACCGAATTGCCTCCGATATCGCGGAAGCGAGAGCGATGGGTGTCGAAGTCGGCGTCGTCGTCGGCGGCGGAAACATCTTCCGCGGTGTCGCTGTCGCGTCCAAGGGCGGCGACCGCGTAACCGGCGACCACATGGGAATGCTGGCGACGGTCATCAACGCGCTTGCGCTGGCAACGTCGCTGCGCAAGCTCGATATCGACACCGTCGTCCTGTCGGCCATCGCCATGCCGGAAATCTGCGAGAGTTTCTCGCAGCGCGCGACGCTCTATCATCTTTCGCTCGGCCGTGTCGTGATCTTCGCCGGCGGCACGGGCAATCCGTTCTTCACGACGGATTCGGCTGCGGCGCTTCGTGCGGCGGAGATGGGCGCCGAGGCGATCTTCAAGGGAACACAGGTCGACGGCATCTATTCCGCGGATCCGAAGAAGGACCCCTCGGCCACCCGTTTCGACCGCCTGACCCATAGCGAGATTCTCGAAAAGGGCCTCGCGGTTATGGATGTTGCCGCCGTGGCGCTTGCGCGGGAGAATGCCATTCCGATCGTCGTCTTCTCCATCCACGAGAAGGGCGGCTTCACGGAGATATTGACGGGTGGCGGCCGTGCCACCATCGTGACCGATAATTGACAAGCTGCTGGGGCCCGCAAGGGCCGCTGATAGGAACGGGAGTCTTGAACCATGAGTGAAGGTGTGGATCTGAAGGAACTCAAGCGTCGGATGGACGGGGCGATCGCTGCTTTCAAGCACGACATCGCGTCGCTGCGGACCGGTCGCGCTTCGGCGAACGTACTCGATCCGGTGACCGTCGAAGCCTACGGTTCGCGCATGCCGCTGAACCAGGTGGCAAACATCACGGTCCCGGAGTCGCGGATGCTTTCGGTTTCGGTGTGGGACAAGTCCATGGTCGGTGCCGTGGAGCGGGCGATCCGGGAGTCCAATCTGGGGCTCAACCCGATCGTCGACGGGCAGAACCTGCGCATTCCGCTGCCGGAACTGAACGAGGAGCGCCGCAAATCGCTGGTCAAGGTCGCGCACGACTATGCCGAAAAAAGCAAGGTTGCCGTCCGCCACGTTCGCCGTGACGGTATGGACGACCTGAAAAAAGCCGAAAAGGACGGCGAGATCGGCCAGGACGAGAGCCGTGCTCAGTCCGAGCGGGTCCAAAAAATGACCGATGACGTAATTTCCGAAATCGACCGCTTGCTCGCGGAGAAGGAAAAGGAAATCATGCAGGTCTGACCTGCGGATAGGTGAGTCTCTTTGTCCGGACAACCCATGCAAGAATTCAATCCCGCTAACGTACCGGCTCACGTCGCCATCATCATGGACGGCAACGGTCGTTGGGCGAATGCGCGTGGACTGCCCCGTACCATGGGCCACCGCAAGGGCGTAGAGGCGGTCCGCGGGGCGGTAAGGACGGCGGCGGAGATCGGCATCCGTTACCTGACGCTGTTCGCATTCTCGTCGGAGAACTGGAACCGGCCGGAAAACGAGGTCAGCGACCTCATGGGCCTGCTCAAGGCTTTCATCCGACGGGATCTCGCCGATCTCCACCGTGAGAACGTCCGCATCCGGGTCATCGGCGACCGTTCGAACCTGAGCGGCGATATCCTGCCTCTGCTCATCGAAGCGGAGGAGACGACGATCGCAAACACCGGCATCACGGTGGTCATCGCGTTCAATTACGGTGCCAGAGACGAGCTGGCGAGAGCCATGCGCCGCCTGGCGGGGGAGGTGGCTGCCGGTCGTCTGCGGCCGGAAGAGATTACCGCGGAACGGATATCCTCGACGATCGATACGGCGGGCATTCCCGATCCCGATCTCATCATCCGGACGAGCGGCGAGGAGCGTCTCTCCAACTTTCTCCTTTGGCAGGGGGCCTACTCCGAATTGCTGTTCATTCCGGACCTCTGGCCGGATTTCACGCGCGAGACATTCTTTGCGGCGATCGAACAATATGCCTGCCGCGAGCGCCGATTCGGCGGACTGACCCAACCGACTCTGGCGGTCGGCTCCTGATGCAGGCCGAACTCAAACTTCGTATTGCCTCCGGGTTGGTTCTGGCTGCGGTGGTTCTTGCTGCAACCTGGATCGGCGGCTTCGCCTTCCAGCTTCTCTCCGTCGCGATCGGCCTGCTCGTCTATTACGAGTGGTCCACCATCACCAAGCTCCCCGAGCGGGACTTTCAGGGCAATGCCCTCGGCTGGCTGGCGCAGGTGGTGATCGCCGGTCTCGTCCTCCTCGACTATATGCATATCAGCCTGCCGGGACTTGCCCTCTGTGTGCTCGCGGCAGCGCTTTGGGTACTGATAAAGGGAACCAGCTGGTGGCTGCCGGGCGGGATCGTCTATGCGGGCCTGACGAGCATTTCGCTCGCGGCGATCCGCGGAGCGGACTATCTCGGGCTGATGGCGATGCTTTTCGTGTTCGCCGTCGTATGGGCAACGGATATTTTCGCCTACTTCACGGGGCGGGCGATCGGCGGGCCGAAGCTGGCGCCGGCAATCTCGCCGGGCAAGACCTGGTCGGGCGCGATCGGCGGCGCGATTTTCGGCGTTCTTGCGGGTGTCGCCGTTTTCATGGCTCACTTTTCGCTCGAGGACCTGCGCATCCCCGTCATCGCGCTGGTCCTGTCCGTCGCAAGCCAGATAGGCGATCTGTTCGAGTCCTTCGCCAAGCGCCGCTTCGGCGTCAAGGATTCGAGCAGACTGATCCCGGGCCACGGCGGCGTCATGGACCGGGTGGACGGGCTGATATTCGCCTGCATTGCCGCACTGGCTCTGGTGCTTGGGCAATTCCTGCTGGCGGGCGGCCGGGAAGTCGCCTTCGGCGCGATTCTGCTGGGTCTTTGAAGACTGCCGGTGTAGTCCTTATATCGGGCTCGAAGCGGGACTATCATGCGGCGGTGCGAACCATGGCGGCACGGCCCCGACCTTGCAATTTGAACTGGCGGACGTGGCAGCGGACGCGTTAGGAATGACTATGAGCCTACTGCTTGACAATCTCCAGTACACGATCCCCACCTTCCTGTTCCTCCTGACGTTGCTGGTCTTCGTTCACGAGATGGGACATTACCTGGTGGGGCGCTGGTCGGGAATCCGCATCCTGGCCTTTTCCGTCGGCTTCGGACCCGAGCTCTTCGGCTGGACCGATCGCCACGGCACCCGCTGGAAATTCTGCGCGGTCCCGCTTGGCGGCTACGTGAAGTTCTTCGGCGACGAGGATGCGGCGAGCACGCCCGACTACCGGCGGCTGGAGACGATCGCGCCGGAAGAACGGGGCCGTACATTCCTGGGCGCAAAGCTATGGAAACGCGCGGCGACGGTCGCGGCCGGTCCCATCGCGAATTTTCTTCTGGCGATTGCGATCTTCGCAGTCCTCTTTTCCATTTACGGCCGTGCCGTCGCCGATCCTGTCGTCGCTTTCGTGGCGCCGGACAGTGCCGCGGAAAAGGCGGGTGTTCTGCCGGGAGACCGGCTGCTTTCGATCGACGGAAAGCCGATCGCCACCTTCGACGACGTGCGCCGCTATGTTAGCGTCCGTCCCGAGCTGCCGATCACCGTTCGGATCGAGCGCGAGGGCGCTGCGATCGACCTGCCGATGGTGCCCCAACGCACCGAATCCGTCGACCCGCTCGGCAACAAGATGGAAGAGGGCAAGATCGGCATCGGAACGAACCAGGAGGCCGGCAATTTCCGGGTCGAGACCTACGGACCTCTCGAAGCGGTGGGGCAAGGGGCACTGCAGAGCTGGCGGATCGTAACGGGCACGCTCGACTATCTTTCGAATCTCTTTGTCGGCCGGATGAGCGCCGATCAGGTCGGCGGGCCGATCCGTATCGCCCAGATGTCCGGTCAGATGGCGAAGCTCGGCATTGCCGAGGTGCTGAATTTCGCGGCCGTGCTTTCGGTTTCCATTGGATTGCTCAACCTAATGCCCGTGCCGGTGCTTGATGGCGGCCATCTGATGTTCTATGCGGTCGAAGCGTTGCGCGGCAGGCCGGTCGGTCCTGCCGCACAGGATCTCGCATTCCGCATAGGCTTTGCCATGGTGCTCATGCTGACGGTTTTTGCGGCCTGGAACGATATCAACTGGCTCTTCGGATAGGGGCGGAGTCTTGGGCGGGAGCGGACATCGTTAAGGATTCGGGGAGCGAGTGAGTTTCGCCGGCTGCTCGATAACGGTTTGTTTACGATAATAAGAGGCCGTAGTGGCTGTTAAGCCACGGTTGGAATTGAAGTAAACAGAAATTAACGAGCTGACTTGCTTGTATGGGAAAAGCGGTTAAAACGGCAACCGTGACCGGAGTCGGCACGAAACTGCCGCGGGACGTTGGGAAAAGGTAAGATTTTGACATGAAAGCTGGTTCAAGGTTTTTGAACGCGGTGTCGGCGTTTGCTCTGTCAGCAAGCATGGTCGCCACGGGTACCGGGGTAGGACTTGTTGCTGGTACCTCAGTCGCGCAAGCCGCGGTCATCAATCGGGTTGAAGTGCGTGGGGCAACGCGCGTCAGCGCGGAAACCGTTCGCGCCAATATCACGATCGTTCCCGGCAAGAGCTTCAGCAATGCCGATATCGACGCATCCGTGAAGCGGCTCTATGCCACCGGCTATTTCTCCGATGTCAGCATCACGGTTTCCGGCGGATCGCTTGTCGTTTCCGTCAGCGAGAATCAGCTCGTCAACCAGGTGGTCTTCAACGGCAACCGCAAGATCAAGGATGACAAGCTCCAGGGTGTCGTTCGCACCCAGCCGCTCGGTCCCTATAGCGAGGCGACCGTCGAAACCGACATCCAGGCCATCAGGGACGCCTATGCCGCCATCGGCCGGAGCGACGTGACCGTGACGACCCAGGTCGTTCCGATTGCCGAAGGCCGTGTCAACCTGGCCTTCGTCATCAATGAAGGCGAACGCACGAAGATCACGCAGATCAACTTCGTAGGCAACGAGGTCTATAGCGACGGCCGTCTGCAGTCGGTGATTGCGACCAAGGAATCGGGCATCTTCTCGTTCCTCACGCGCAAGGACGTCTACAATCCGGATAAGTTGCGGGCCGACGAGGAATTGCTGCGGCAGTTTTATTACAACCGCGGCTACGCCGATTTTCAGGTGGTCTCGTCCGAAGCGGCGCTCAATGAGGCGACCAACGAATACACGGTGACGATCACCATCGAGGAAGGTCCTCGATACGACTTCGGTCCGGTCAATATCGAGTCGACGGTCGAAGGCATCGACGCCGAGGAACTGAGGGGTCTCGTTCAGAGCCGCGAAGGCACGGTGTACAAGGCCAAGGACATTCAGAGCACGATGAGCGAGATTTCGAAGCGCGTCGCGTCGGAGGGTTATCCCTTTGCGCGCGTCACGCCGCGCGGCAACCGCGATCTCGCCAACCACACGATCGCCGTCGACTATCTCGTGGACCAGGGCGAGCGCGCCTATGTCGAGCGCATCGAGATTCGCGGCAACACCCGGACGCGTGACTACGTTATCCGTCGCGAGTTCGATGTCGGCGAAGGCGATGCCTTCAACCAGGAAATGGTTGCTCGCGCCAAGCGCCGCCTGGAGGCGCTCGGCTATTTCTCCTCGGTCAACATCTCGACGCAGCCGGGCAGCGCGGCTGACCGTGTAGTCATCGTCGTCGACGTACAGGATCAGTCGACCGGTTCGTTCGGCATCGGCGCCGGCTATTCCGCCGGCGACGGCGGCGGCTTCCTCGTCGAAGCTTCGATCGAGGAAAAGAACTTCCTGGGCCGCGGCCAGTATATTCGTCTTGCCGCCGGCAAGGGCGAGGACAGCCAGACCTACAATGTTTCGTTCACCGAGCCCTATTTCCTCGGCTATCGTCTCGCTGCAGGCTTCGACCTCTTCAAGAACGAAAACGACTTCGACGACGACAACTACAGCTACAACGATCAGGGCTTCAGCCTGCGCGTGACCGCGCCGATCACCGAGAACCTGTCGACCACGCTGCGCTATAACTACACGGAGCTCGAATATTTCGGCGACCGGGACGAACTCTCGTCTCCCTACGACCGTGTAATCGACGGCAGCCCCTGGACGCGCTCGTCCATCTCGCAGTCCATCACCTACAACACGCTGGATGATGCTCAACTGCCGCACGAGGGCATCCTCGCTTCGGTGACGCAGGAGTTTGCCGGCCTTGGCGGCACGTCGGACTTCTACAAGCTGACAGGTAAAGCCAAGTGGTACTACACGCTGCATGACGAGGCCGACATCATCGGTTCGCTTTCCGGTAGCGCCGGTCATCTGTTCGAGACGTCCGGTTCGCTGGAAGTCTTCGACCAGTTCCAGCTGAACAGCAACGATATCCGCGGCTTCGAGCGCAACGGTCTCGGCCCGCGCATGAACAACGGCGACGCACTGGGCGGTACGACCTATTTCACGGCGTCTGCGGAAGCGACGTTCCCGCTGCCGGGTCTTCCGCGTGACAGCGGTTTCCGCGGCGCGCTCTTCGTCGATGCGGGCACGCTCTATGGCAACGACGTCGAGATCGGTCCTGGTGAATCGGTACGCGGGGACAATGCCTCGCTGCGCGCCTCGGTCGGCGTCAGCTTGATCTGGGCTTCGCCCTTCGGTCCGCTGCGTGTGGACTACGCCGTGCCGGTTGCGAAGGAAGACTTCGACGAGGTCCAGAACTTCAAGTTCGGTATCAACTCGTCGTTCTGATAAAGAGCAGTCCAGAACTGCCAGAGAATCGTTCTGGAGTGTCCATGGAACAGAATTGGTTTTTTCCGCCCCATCAGGGGATTCGTCTGGGCGACCTCGCGAATCAGATTGGGGCGGAGTTGCTGGATATAAGCGCCGCCGACCGCACCGTGCGTGCGGTCGCGCCTGTTTATCGCGCCAAGCCGGGCGACATCTGTTATATGCTGTCGCGCAAGAATCGCGAAGAGTTGCAGACCTGTCGCGCCGCCGCGATCATCTGCGACAAAGCAATTTCGTCGCTCGTCCCCGACACTATTCCCGTGCTGCTGACATCGAAGCCGCACACGGCCTTCGCGCTTGCCGGCACCCTGCTTCACGAAAGGGCCATGCGGCCCTCGTATAATACGAGCGAGAGGGGCGTAGCGCCGGAAGCCTTCGTCGATCCGACGGCGCGCCTGGAGGCGGGCGTCGAGGTCGAGCCGATGGCTGTGATCGGAGCCGGCGCCGAGATTGGAAGCGGAACGCGCATCGCAGCGGGAGCAATGATCGGACAGGGCGTGCGGATCGGGCGGGATTGCACCATTTCCGCCGGTGCAAGCATCCTTTGTGCGTTGATCGGCAACAACGTCATCATTCATCCGGGCGCACGCATCGGCCAGGACGGATTCGGCTACGCACCGGGCCCGAAGGGCGGAATGATCAAGATCGTCCAGGTCGGGCGGGTGATCATCCAGGATCACGTCGAGATCGGTGCGAACACGACGATCGACCGCGGCACAATGGATGACACCGTGATCGGCGAGGGGACGAAAATCGACAATCTCGTGCAGATCGGCCATAACGTCCGCATCGGCCGCTACTGCGGCATCGTCAGCCAGGTCGGTATCGCCGGCAGCACGCAGATCGGCGACGGCGTCATGATCGGCGGAGGCGTCGGGGTCAACGGGCATATCACCATTGGAGACGGAGCGCAGATCGCCGCGATGAGCGGCGTGGCGAGCGATGTGCCGGCCGGCGAGCGCTATGGCGGGATTCCGGCGCGACCGATGCGGGATTTCCTGCGCGATGTCGCCGAAATGGCCCTGCGGTCGAGCGAGAGGCAGAAGAAGAAGGGTGGCAAGGATGAATGAGGCTGCAACGGTCCTCGGCACGGCGGACATACAGGAAATCCTGAGGCTTCTTCCCCATCGTTACCCCTTCCTGCTGGTGGACCGCATCATCGAGATCGATGACGACAATTCGGCCATCGGGATCAAGAACGTGACGGCCAACGAGCCGCATTTCACCGGGCACTTTCCCGAGAAGCCGATCATGCCGGGCGTTCTTCTGATCGAAGGCATGGCGCAGACGGCCGGCGCGATCTGTGCGCGCAAGACGGGAATCGGAAGCAATCTCGTCTATTTCATGACGATCGACAATGCACGGTTCCGCAAACCCGTCGTGCCGGGCGACCGGGTGGAGTTCCATGTCGTGAAGCAGAAGCAGCGCGGCAATATCTGGAAATTTCACTGCGATGCAAAAGTTGACGGGCAACTCGTCGCGGAAGCTGATATCGGCGCGATGATTGTCAGCAAGGAAGACGCCTGAGAATGATAGCATCAAGTGCGAAGATCCACCCGTCCTCGGCCATCGAGAACGGTGCGGTAATCGGCGAAAACGTGAAGATCGGCCCGTTCTGCCACATCGGGCCGAATGTCGTTCTTGCGGATGACGTCGAAATTCTGAGTCACGTCGCGGTCATCGGCCATACGAGCGTCGGCAAGGGCACGAAGATCTTTCCGGGTGCCGTCATCGGCGGCGATTCGCAGAGTGTGCACCACAGCGCCTTGAATACGAAACTGGTGATTGGCGAAAACTGTACCATCCGCGAAGGCGTGACCATGAATACGGGTACGGTGGAGCATGGCGGCGCAACCATTGTCGGCAACAACAACCTGTTCCTGGCCTATTCGCACGTGGCGCATGACTGCCGCCTCGGCAACAACATCATCCTTTCCAACAATGTCATGCTTGCGGGGCACGTGACCGTCGAGGATCGAGCCATACTCGGGGGCGGCTCCGCGGTTCACCAGTTTACCCGCATCGGGCGTCAGGCCTTCATCGGGGGCCTGTCGGCGGTGAGCTATGACGTCATTCCCTATGGAATGCTCAACGGCAACCCCGGCGTTTTGAGCGGACTCAACGTGGTCGGGATGACCCGTGCGGGGATCGATCGTCCCGCGATTCATCGCGTTCGGCGGTGCTATAAGCAGATATTCGAAGGAGACGGCTCGATCCGCGCGAACGCAGCCGCTATCCGCAACGAATATCTCGATTGCGCACCGGCAATCGAGATCCTGGATTTCATCGCCGCGGAGAGCGACCGCGCGCTGTCGTCGCCGAATCGCGGCGCCAAGGGCTGATGGCGGTGGCGATTCATCGCCTGCCGCAGTCAAAAGGCAGGCTCGCCATCATCGCCGGCGCCGGAACGCTTCCCCATCACGTGGCCGAGGCCGCACGCCTTCAGGGTGAAGACCCGTTCATCATTGCGCTTTCGCGTGAGGCCGATACGGATTGGACCGGCTTCGACCATGCCGTTTGTGCAATCGGAGACTTTGCCGCGATCAGCCGCACTTTCGAGACCGAGGGAATCGACCGGGTCGTCCTTTCCGGTGCGGTGCGGCGACGGCCGGAGTGGCGCGATATCCGTCCTACGCTGAAGACGCTGGCCAAGGTGCCGCGGGTTTTCCGCACCTTGATATCCGGCGGGGACGATGCCGTGCTGCGCATGGTGATCGAATTGATCGAGGCAAGTGGCGCCCATGTGATCGGCGCGCACGAGGTCGTTCCGGGGCTTCTTGCCGATACCGGTCGGCTCGGCGCCCATGCCCCGACGGACGAAGACCGGCGTGACATCGAAGCCGGCATCGCCGCAGCCAACGCGCTGGGGGCGCTGGATGTGGGCCAGGGCGCCGTTGCAGTCGGCGGCAGGGTGGTGGCGCTGGAGGGGGCGGAAGGGACGGACGCCATGTTGGCGAGAGTGGCCGACCTCAGGAAAGACGGGCGGATTTCAATCCGTCGTCGCGGCGTTCTCGTCAAGCTCTGCAAGCCGCAACAGGACGAGCGGGCGGACCTGCCCTCGATCGGTCCGTCGACGGTCGCAGGAGCGCATGCAGCCGGCCTCGCGGGCATCGCCGTCGAGGCGGGACGCGCGCTGGTTCTCGAGCGCGCGCGTCTCGTGGAGGAGGCCGACAGGAGCGGGCTGTTCATTCTCGGTATCGAGCGCGACGGCCGCAGGGACCGGAGATGACGGGCAGGGCCTACAGGCTGGCGGTTATCGCCGGAGAAGTTTCCGGAGACCTGCTCGGCGCCGACCTGGTACGGGCGCTGCGTGACCGTCTGGGCGGTCCGCTCGAACTCGTGGGCGTTGGTGGCGAGGGGCTGGAAGCCGAAGGGCTCCGGTCGCTTTTCGACTATTCCGAACTGTCGATCATGGGTTTCTCGCAGGTTCTGGCGAACCTGCCGAAGCTTCTGTTGCGGATTGGGCAGACCGCCCGCGCGATCGCCGCTGCGCGTCCGGATGCTTTGTTGATCATCGACAGCCCGGACTTCACCCACCGCGTGGCGCAACGCGTCCGCGCCGCATTGCCGGACTTGCCCGTGATCGACTACGTCTGCCCGAGCGTCTGGGCGTGGAAGCCGGAGCGGGCGCCGCGCATGCGGGCATATGTGGATCACGTGCTCGCGGTTCTGCCCTTCGAGCCGGAAGCGATGGCGAAGCTCGGCGGTCCGCCGACGACGTATGTCGGGCACCGGCTCGCATCGGACGGCAATGTCCTCGCTGTCCGGGAGCGGCAGCGGCTTAGACAGCAGATGCAGGATCGGCGCGAGCCGAAGGCCTGTCTCCTGCTGCCCGGATCGCGCGGGAGCGAGGTCAGCCGCCTGCTTCCGATCTTCCGCGAAGCAGCCGAAGAACTCGCGGAGCGGCACGAAGGCATTCGTTTCCTGTTGCCGACCGTGCCGCGCCAGGAAGAGCGTGTGAGGGCGTTGACGGCATCCTGGAGGATCCAGCCCGAGATAACCGTAACGGCGGACAGGAAATGGGAGGCTTTTGCCCAAGCCGACGCGGCCATTGCCGCCTCGGGTACGGTGATCCTCGAACTGGCGCTCGCCGGAGTTCCGGTCGTGTCCACCTACTCTGCCGACTGGATCGTCAGCCTCCTGCATTCCCGCATTCGGATATGGACCGCGGCGCTTCCGAACCTCATCGCGGATTTTCCGGTCGTGCCCGAATATTTCAACAAGTCGATCCGGCCGGCCGTTCTGACGCGCTGGTTCGAACGGCTTTCGAGCGATACGGCGCAACGTCGTGCGATGCTCGACGGCTTCGCCCTCGTTCAACAGCGAATGGAAACGGATCGGCCGCCCGGCGAAAAGGCGGCGGATATCGTCCTCGCTTGCCTTCGGGCCGGATGAGGAGAGGCGAGTGCTTCCTCGGGTCAAGCCCGAGGATGACCGGGGAGGAGTCGAGGGGACTGGGAAGGGACGTTGCTGTGACCCTTAACCTCAGCCTTCGCAAAGCCGATCAGCCGGTTCGTGCAAGAACCTCGCCCTAGTTTTTACGAACCCTACCGCATGTCATCCTCGGGCTTGACCCGAGGATCCATATGCGAGCTCACCAAAGCTGGAAATACAAGTCGCGCCAGTCGGGGTTCATTTTCTCGATGAGCTCGATCTTCCATTCGCGATACCAGCGCTTCAGCGATTTCTCGCGCTGAATGGCCGTACCGATCTGCAGGTGCTCCTCATACCACACCAGTCGATTGCACCCGTATTTCGACGCAAAGCCCGGCGTCGAGCCTTCTCGGTGTTCGAAGATGCGGCGCTCGAGATCGGACGTAACGCCGATATAGAGCGTTCCGCGCTTGTGGTTCGTGACGATATAGACATAGCCCGCCATATGCGGACGATGCTCGTGATTGGATCCTCGGGTCAAGCCCGAGGATGACGGGGGGAGTCGAGAGTGATGGGATGGGACGTTACTATGATCCTTAAAGACGGCCTCAGCCTTCGCAAGGCCGATCTGCGGTTCGTGCAAGAGCCCTCGCCGCAGTCATTATGCGCAACCCCTACCACATGTCATCCTCGGGCTTGACCCGAGGATCCATGTGCGAGCTCATCAAAGCTGGAAATACAGGTCGCGCCAATCGGGGTTCATCTTCTCGATGAGCTCGATCTTCCATTCCCGATACCAACGACGCTCGTGATTGGATCCTCGGGGCGAGCCCGAGGATGACGGCGGAGGAGTCGAGGGTGACACTGGGGAGGGACGTTACTATGCCCCTCAAAGACGGCCTCAGCCTTCGCAAGGCCGATCTGCGGTTCGTGCAAGAACCTCGCCGCAGTCATTACGCGCAAACCCACCACATGTCATCCTCGGGCTTGACCCGAGGATGACGGTTGGTGGGGTGGGCTTCTTGTCGAGTTCGTCCGCCGCTCAGCGCTTTGAGATTGGCACATAGTCGCGCAGCGGTGCGCCGACATAGAGCTGGCGCGGACGGCCGATGCGCTGTTCCGGATCTTCGATCATCTCGTTCCACTGGGCGATCCAGCCGACGGTGCGGGCAAGGGCGAAGAGCACCGTGAACATCGTGGTGGGGAAGCCCAGGGCCTTCAGGGTGATGCCGGAGTAGAAGTCGATGTTCGGGTAGAGCTTCTTCTCGATGAAGTACTCGTCCGTCAGGGCGATGCGTTCGAGCTCCATCGCGACTTCCAGGAGCGGGTCGTCCTTGTGGCCGAGTTCGGCGAGAACCTCATGCGTGGTCTTCTGCATGATCTTCGCGCGCGGATCGTAGTTCTTGTAGACCCGGTGGCCGAAGCCCATCAGACGGAACGGATCGTTCTTGTCTTTGGCCTTGGTGATATATTCCGGAATGCGGTCGACCGTGCCGATTTCGGCGAGCATGTTGAGCGCCGCCTCGTTGGCGCCGCCATGGGCGGGCCCCCAAAGGCAGGCGATACCGGCAGCGATACAGGCGAAGGGATTGGCACCCGACGAGCCGGCGAGGCGAACGGTCGAGGTCGATGCGTTCTGCTCATGGTCGGCGTGGAGGATGAAGATCCGGTCCATGGCGCGCGCCAGGACCGGATTGACGACATATTCCTCGCAAGGCACGGCGAAACACATGCGCAGGAAGTTCGAGGCGTAGTCGAGATCGTTCTTCGGGTAAACGAAGGGCTGGCCGATATGGTACTTGTAGGCCATCGCGGCGATCGTCGGCATCTTGGCGATCATGCGCAACGATGCGACCATCCGCTGATGCGGATCGGTGATGTCGGTCGAGTCGTGGTAGAAGGCGGAAAGGGCACCGACGCAGCCGCACATGACGGCCATCGGATGGGCATCGCGGCGGAAGCCGGTGAAAAACCGCGACATCTGCTCGTGGACCATGGTGTGATGCGTGACGCGATAATCGAAATCGGCCTTCTGAGCCTTTGTCGGCAGTTCGCCGTAGAGAAGCAGGTAGCAGACTTCGAGAAAATCGCCGTGCTCAGCAAGCTGCTCGATCGGAAATCCGCGGTGAAGCAGGACGCCCTCGTCGCCATCGATATAGGTGATCTTCGATTCACACGATGCCGTGGAGGTAAAGCCCGGATCGTAGGTGAACATCGTCGTCTGCTTGTAGAGCGAGCCGATGTCCACGACGTCCGGACCGATTGATCCCGATCGCACCGGCAGGTCCGCGGATTTTCCGCCGAATGTTACTGTCGCGCTTTTCTCTGACATGGGACCCTCCGTTTTTGTGACATCGTGGCATAGCTCTGTGCCGCGACGTTGAGCGTTGCGAATTTGCTATATGATTTATTTTCGACTGCCAAGCAGTACCAAAGGCAAACTTGTGCGATGCGAAAACGCATATGGCAACGCAACAAACGCATGTTACGGCAATTCGTTCGAAGAGATCAATGATCGCTAAGCTGATAATGCGGTACCATTCTATCTAGTCTGCCTCTTTTTTGAGCATCAGCCTTCGAGTTGCAAGATTGCATGGTTGGCTGCAGGATCGCGAAAACAGGCGCGGGCGGAGCGGAATGGGGGAGAGCGGGGCACAAGCGGTCGTGCGCGATGGGGAACGCAGCGCGTGGCCCGAGAGCGAGGCGACGCAGGTTCTCACTGGCGATTTGCCCGTCATCGGCTCCGGCCGCCGGGCGCCTGCCGGCCGGCATGCGACACACATTCGCCATCGGATACGCTCGGCGGCCACGGCGGTTTCCCTCCGGATAGGCGCTGCAGTTGCAGAAGAGCAGGAATACGGCCACGGCTTCGTCCTGATCCCGGTCGTGCTTGCGCTCGGCTCGCTTGCATGGCTCGCGCTGCCCGAAACCGTCGGAACTGCCAAACTTGCAGCGCTGCTTTGCGTTTTCGGCATATCTGCGGTGCTTTGCCGGGGAGACCTGCGAAACTGGCGGCCGCTGTTGATCGCGCCTGCTCTCTTTACGGCCGGCATGCTGCTCGCCGCGGCCGAAACAGCAAGGCGCGACACGGTCATTCTCGATACTCCCGTTACGACGACCGTTCGCGGAACCGTGCTGTCGCGGGATCCGGACGACAGGGGGCGCTGGCGCTATCTCGTTCGCATCCAGGAAACCTCCGGCCCGCGTCTTCGCAGGGCTCCGGAAAGGGCGACGCTCCTGGCGCGGAGCCGTCACGAGGCGTTTCCGGTCGGGGCGACGATCGAAGGCAAGGCGCGTTTGTCGCCGCCCTCCGGGCCGGCTCTGCCGGGTCTCAATGACTTCGCGTTCGGCGCCTACTTCAAAGGCGTAGGCGCGGTCGGGTATTTCTATGGCGCGCCGCGAGCGCCGGTGGATGCCGGCGCTGTCACGGATCGGTCCCAGGCCTCGCTGCCGGCGAAGGCGGCCGCATATCTGGCACTGGTCCGCGAGGCGATCGGCAACCGTATCCGGACAGCGATCGGCGGCGATACCGGTGCAATCGCTGCGGCGCTGGTGACCGGCGAGGAGCGCGCGATCAGCCGCGAGGCCGTCGAGATGCTGCGCGCCGCCGGCCTGTCGCACGTCCTGGCGATCTCGGGCCTCAACATGGTGCTGGCGGCGGGCACGTTTCTCATCGGCGCCCGGACCCTGCTGAGCTTCGTTCCCGGCTTGGCCGAAAGATATTCCGTCAAGAAGATCGCCGCCGTCGGCGCTCTTCTCATGGTCTTCTTCTATATCCTGATTTCCGGCGGCGCGGTCTCGGCGCTCAGATCCTGGATCATGATCTCGATCATGCTCGTCGCATTGTTCTTCGACCGCGTTTCGATCAGCCTGCGCAACGTGGCGCTTGCCGCACTCGTCATCCTCGCCTGGACGCCATCGGCGGCAGCCGGACCAGGGTTCCAAATGTCCTTTGCGGCGACGCTGGCCCTCGTTGCGGGCTATTCCCGCTGGCGCGACCACAGGAGAAAGGATCGCGAAACCCCGAGGAACCGGGGGGGCGCGGGGGTCGTGTCCGGCCTCGCCATCGGTACTGTCGCCACCTCCGTCATCGGCGGGTTGGCGACGGCGGTTTACGCGGCTGCCCATTTCAACCGGCTCCCCGGTTACGGACTGGCCGCAAACGTTCTTACGACGCCTCTGATCAGCGTGCTCATCATGCCGTTCGCGCTGTTCGCGATGCTGCTTATGCCCTTCGGGCTCGAATATTACCCCCTCGTGGTCATGGGGCAGGGGCTGGACTGGATGCTGACCGTCGCGAGATATGTCGCATCCCTCGACGGCGAGTGGACGACCGGTCGCATGGGCGACGTGCAGTTCTTCCTTATTGCCTTCGGCGGCATCCTGCTCTGCGTGCTGAGAACGCGGCTGGCGCTCGTCGGCGCGGGGCTGATCGCTCTCGGTGTATGCGCGATCGCGCTTGAGCCGCAGAAGGAGCGCCCATCGATCGCCATATCGGAGGATGCTCAACTGGTCGGCCTGATCACCGCGGATGCAATCGCGACCAATCGGAGCCGTCCGCCGGAGTTCATCTTCTCGCAATGGCAGCGCGCGCTTGCGATCGCCGCACATAAGGCACCGGTCGACCTTGCAGCGGAACCGGACACCGCCGCCGGGACAGCAGCTTTCCTGACCTCGGCTCGAGCCGGCGTCTTCGCCTGCAGAAAGGGAACAGGGTGTGCCGGGCGCAGCCGAGAGGGATGGACAGTGGCTGTTATCGAAAAGGCCGAATCGCTCTCCTTCCTGTGCGGTCGCGTCGATCTGGTCGTCGTCGCCAGCCGCCGCCCGTCTGCAGGCTGCCCGCCCGGCGGATCGCTGGTCATAAGCACCGAGACGCTGCGCCGGACGGGGGCGGTCGAGATCCATGCCGAGCAGGAACAACCGGGCGCGCCGCCTCGCATGCGCGTCGTCTCGTCGTTCTCCTCCACTGAGCGCCCCTGGCAGCGTCATCGCCGCTACGACTGGCGGACGGGCAGTTTTATGCCGCAAGGTTCACCCCCCTGACGGCCCGCGCATTCCTCATCGCCCCATCTGCCGCATATTCTTGATTATTGTACTCCACAATCTTGTCATCCCGCCATTGTTTGTCGTAAAGAGCGTTGCGAAGGCGCTTCACCGACAAGGGAGGCGCAAGCGGCTGCGGTTTGCATCCCGCGCCCACCTGATGCTTGAAATCGATTGCAGGCCCGTGACGCTCGGGCGAATGCGGGAAAAGAGGAACGAGATGTCTGATCGGATCCGGCCGAAATTGAACGTGTTGCTGGCGGCAACGCTGGCTGTTTTCCTTGCCGGCCCGGTCGCGAACGGCCTCGCGCAGACCGTACAACAGCCCTCGTCCGTCTCGGTCGATGCGCAGCCGCCGGCGGCAGATGTTCCCGGCGCCGATGACCCGGGCGCGCAACCGGCGCCGCTCGAGGCAGCAGCGGGCGACGCAACGGCGGGCGACGCGACGGAAGTCAACCCCGTGCTTCCGCATGATCTTTCGCCGGTCGGCATGTTCCTCGCTGCCGATATCGTCGTAAAGGCGGTGATGGTCGCTCTGGCGCTCGCCTCCGTCGCCACCTGGGCGATCTTCCTCGTGAAGACGCTGGAACTCATTTATGCCAAGTCGCGCCTTAAGCGCGCCGTGGCTGCGCTCGTTTCCGCGAATGGTCTCGCCGAGGTGCAGTCAAAGCTCGAGCGCCGCGCCGGCGTGGCTGGGGAGATGGTCGCCGCAGCGATCGACGAAATGACACGCTCGGAAGCCGTTCTGGACCTTGCGCCGGCAGTGGGTGTCAAGGAACGCGTCTCTTCTCTGCTCACGCGTATCGAGGTTCGCGCCGGCAAGAGGATGAGCGCCGGTACGGGAATCCTGGCGTCGATCGGGTCCGTCGGTCCATTCGTCGGCCTCTTCGGCACCGTCTGGGGAATCATGAATTCCTTCATCGGCATCAGCAAGGCGCAGACGACCAACCTCGCCATCGTCGCGCCGGGCATCGCCGAGGCGCTGCTGGCAACTGCGATCGGCCTCGTCGCGGCAATACCGGCGGTGGTGATCTATAACTATTTTGCCCGGTCCGTCGGGGGCTACAAGCTCATCCTGGCAGATGCGGCTGCAGCCGTCGAGAGACTGGTAAGCCGCGATCTCGATCATCGCCACGCCCGCAGAGCGCCGCCGCGCCGCCAGGACGGCTTCGCCCACGCCCCCGACTCGATCGCCAGAATCGGATAAGCGAAAATGGCTGGAAGAATTTCCGAGAGCAGCGGCGATCTCGACGAGAACAGCGAGATCAACGTCACCCCCTTCATCGACGTCATGCTCGTGCTGCTCATCATCTTCATGGTGGCTGCGCCGCTCGCGACGGTCGACATGAAGGTCGATCTGCCGCAATCCGTGGCAAAGCCGACGCCGCGCGACGACAAGCCGGTCTTCGTGACGTTGAAGGCCGACCTCACGCTTGCCATCGGCAATGAAGAGGCGCCTCGCGAAGCTTTCGTTGCCGAACTCAACCGGATAACCGGCGGCAACACGGAAACGCGCGTGCTCCTGCGCGCGGATCGCCTGGTCGACTACGGCGAACTGATGACGGTCATGAACCTCATTCAGAATGCCGGCTACGGCAAGATCGCACTCGTCGGCCTGGAGGCCGCGCCTGCCCGCTAAGGCCTGTTAAGATTCGGGCAAACCGCAGCGGCTTGTTTGCTCTCCTCATCCCTGGGACGAGCACGATAAACGGCTAGACCTTCGCATGTCCAAAACGATGCCACGGCAGAACGAAGAGGTGGAGGCGAGAGCCCGCCCCAAATATTCTCCCCTACAAGGGCTACGGCATGCACATATCTCTTGTTGTCCAGCCCTTCGCGGATTTACTCCGGAGCGGCGGCATCTGTATTTCCGTCAGTGGCGAGGCTTGCGGAAGGGTCCTCGGGATCAAACCCGTATGCGCTAACATTGGCATTAGCGGTCACCCGCCCCTCATCCGCCTGCCGGCACCTTCTCCCCGCAGGCGGGGAGAAGGGACAAGCGGCGCCGACTGAACCCCGCATTCACTGTCCGCCCTAGGGAGCGAGCGGGCGCGACATATCCCTTCTCCCCGCCTGCGGGGAGAAGGTGGCGGCAGCCGGTTGAGGGGCAATCCCGACCGAGCGGCGTTGAGGCGGTTGGGTTCCCGAGGGATCCCTTTCATGAGCAGTATCCGCCGCACCGGCGCGCAAGAGATATGTGTATGCCGTAGCCCGCATGCGGGGAGACGACAAGTGGCTTGACCGTCGCCTATGAATCTCAACAGGCCTTAGAGCGGGATGAGGAAAAGTGTGTGCGGTTCCCCCCACCGCATCCCGCGTCTCGTCAGGTTCCTCATGTCCCGACCGTCAGTCCCGATGTGGGCTGGCGGTGCCTTTTTGCGTGCACAGATGCGCAGTCGCTTGAAACCGGCCGTGCGGCGATCTATGAGCTTTATGCATGCGTCCGAAAGCGCGGAGCGGTTTTGGGCCAACGACATGCACAGAGACAACAACCTAGGGCGCGTCGCATGCATACGATCGGTGCGTTGCGCTTCAGGCAACAGGCTGGCCGCCGCCGGACGCAAGATCGCACGGTCTTTCCGGCGCCGCGCCCATTCCGACACGAGGCAATATCATGAACTTCGAAGCAGCCCGCATCAAGATGGTGGACAATCAGATCCGGACCACGGATGTGACCTCCCATTCAGTCCTGTCTGCTTTCCTGTCGGTCCCGCGTGAGGAGTTCGTGCCTGCCAAGATGCGGGAGCTGGCCTATATCGACACCGATATCGAGCTCGTCGGCGGTTCCCAGCCGCGTTACCTGATGGAGCCGTCGCCGTTGGCAAAGCTCCTCCAGCTCGCGGAGATCTCCAAATCGGATCTGGTCCTCGAGATCGGCTGCGGGACAGGTTACGCCTCGGCCCTGCTTTCGCTTCTCGCCGGTTCCGTCGTGGCGCTGGAGAGCGACGAAGCCCTGGCCGCCACGGCCACGGCAACGCTGACACGCCTCGGTTACGACAACGTCGCCGTGGTGAGCGGCGATCTGACCAAGGGATATGCGGCGGAAGCGCCCTACGACGTCATCTTCATCGACGGTGCCGTCGAGATGCTCCCTGCCGAGCTGTTCGAGCAGCTTCGCGACGGCGGCCGGCTCGTGGCCGTGGAAGGTTTTGGTAACGCATCTCGTGCGAAACTTTACGTGCGCGAATCGGGCATGACGTCCGAGCGAGCTGACTTCAACACCGCCGTGAAGCCGCTTCCCGGCTTCCGCCGCGACCGTTCTTTTGTTTTTTGATGTGCCTCTTATTGAGGTAGCTCAACATATGAGTGCTGAAGCTAAAACTGCAATGTTGCCAATCGGCAACGTATTATTTGTTTCTTTTTGAAATGGCCGTGTAGAGGGTCGGTGCGCAGTTGTCGTAGAACCGAATCCGGAGTTCAAAAGAGCCTGGAAGCGGTGATTTGCCCGCCATGGGTGGCGCTGGGCTTCACTGCAGTGTTTGTGCAGGCCGCCAAACGGTCTGCTGAAAAATGCGGGGTGGCGACGCTGCCCCGATTGATCGGAGGGAAGATGGTGTCGATTGTCCGCAAAGCAGCCTTGTGGGCGGCTGTCTCGACCAGTGTGCTGCTCGCGCCCCACGCCGTTCTCGCGGAGACGATTTTCGGGGCAATGGCCAAGGCCTATGCGAACAACCCGGATCTCAACGCCGCTCGCGCCGGCCTGCGCGCGACCGACGAAGGGGTGCCGATTGCGAAGGCCGGCTACCGGCCGCAGATTTCCGCGTCCGCCACGGGGACGCTCTCACGGGTCGACGCCGAACGGACCGGCACCCGCGACTTTCATTCCGGACAGGTCGGGATTTCCATCACGCAGACGATCTTCGATGGATTTCAGACATTGAACAATGTCAGGGCGGCCCAAGCGGACGTGTTTTCGAGCCGCGAGACGCTGAAAGCCAATGAGATTCAGATCCTTCTTTCGGCCGCGCAGTCCTATGCGAACATAGCCCGCGATCAGCAGGTCGTTTCCATTCGCCGGCAGAACCTGGCCTTCCTTCGGGAACAGTTGAGCGCCGCCCAGGCCCGCCTCGAAGTGGGCGAAGGCACGCGGACGGATGTGAGCCAGGCGGAAGCCGAACTCGCCAACGCACAGTCGCTGCTCGTCGCTGCAATCGCGCAGCTGAAGCAGAGCGAAGCGGTCTATGTCCAGATCGTCGGCGCAGCGCCGACCGGCATCAGACAGCCCGGACCGGCCACGAAGGCCATGCCAAGGTCTCTCGACCAGGCCGTTGCGACGGGGCTGCGGGAGAACCCGCAGATCCTGGCGGCGCAATATGCCGTCGATTCGGCCGGTTACCAGGTGAAATCGGCGGAAGGCACGATGCTGCCGGGCGTCGTTCTCCAGGGCGCCGTGAGCCGTAACACCGGTAATGCCGGTCAGGGGCTTGATGACACGACGGCCAGCGTCACGGCTCGGCTCGAAGTTCCGATCTATCAGGGCGGTGCGGAATACGGCCAGATTCGCCAGGCGAAGGAAATCCTGGGGCAGCAGCGAATCCTCGTCGACTCGGCGCGGGCCTCGGTGCAGCAGACCGTGGTTTCGGCCCATGCGCAGCTCGAGTCCGCACTCGCCAGAATCAGGGCCAGCCGGTCGCAGATCGCCGCCGCCAATCTCGCGCTCGAAGGCGTTGTCGAAGAACGCAAGGTCGGCCAGCGCACGACTCTCGACGTTCTCATTTCGCAGCAGGACGTTCTCGACGCGCAGGAGGCATTGGCCGGAGCGCAGCGCGACGCCGTGGTTGCAAGCTACGCCTTGCTCGCCGCAATGGGCCACCTGACAGTCAGGAGCCAGGGCCTGCAGGTGGCCGAATACCGGGCCGAGGAACATTACGAGGCCGTCAAGGACAAGTGGTTCGGCCTGCGCACCGTCGACGGGCGCTAAGCGGCCCTCAGCCAGTTCGACACAAAACGCCGCGTGCCCTGAGGGCCGCGGCGTTTTGTGTTAGAGCGCAAGTGCATTGCCCCTGCCGAAAAAAACAAATCTGTGCAAGAATTTACCGAGCTGATTCGCGGCGTTTGTTTCGTCGGCGAACTCACTTAAGGTTTGTTCGAATCGGCACACGGAGGGCTTTTTTCCGTGTTCGTCCGCAGCAAACGGGGATTGAAATGGCGCAGCTCAACGTCGCACGTGAACCTTCGATGGATGAGATTCTGGCATCCATTCGCAAGATCATAGAGAGTAACGAGCCTGGTCCGGCCGGAACCTCCGCGCGGCAGACCTTCGAGGACGACGCCGGCGACGATATCGAACTGTCGATAGATTCGGAGATCGAAGCGGATGCGTTCGGATCCGTCGAGGACCAGTTTTCCTCGGTCCGGACGTCACCATCCGCGGTCGACACCCGTACCAACGCGCCGGTACCGCCGTCTGCGCCGCTTTCGCTTGCCGATGTCGCGGCAAGGGTGAGGGCAGCTTCGGAGCGGCAGGCGGTGCATACGGTTCCGAGGGATCAAGCAGGAGCCGAGGAGGCGCGGTCGCCAGCGGATAGCCCGGCGATGATGTCCCGCATCGCTGCTTTCCCCTCGTCGGCCATTCCGGCGAGTGCGGCCGCGAACGCCGAGTCGGCTCCCGTGGCCGGGGATGTGCCGGCGGCCGCGCATGCGACGGCCTCGGACGAGGCGACGGCGCCGGAAAGCACGCCTGGAACGATCGTTTCCCCGGCTGTCAGCCGTCAGGTCGCGCGCGCCTTCGACGAGTTGGCACATGCCGTCGAGAACGGACCCCGGCGTTCGTTCGACGAGATCGCCGAGGCGATGCTGCGTCCGATGTTGCAGGAATGGCTGGACGACAACTTGCCGACATTGGTCGAAAGACTGGTGCGCGAAGAGATCGAGCGCGTTGCGCGCGGGCCCCGGCGCTGACGTAAACGGCAGACAGGCAGGAATTGCTTCTGCCGTCGTGGCAATCCCGGGAAAATCGCTGCGCACTTTTCCCGAAGCGATTTTGATCTGCGCACTTCCGGGCGGAAAACCGTTACACACTTTTCCTGGAAGTGCTCTAAGTCTTTGAACCTGCGCACTTCCGAACGGAAAACCGTTACACACTTTTCCTGGAAGTGCTCTAAGATGGAAGCCGCATGCACGATGGCTGCGGCTTTTTCCCCGTTCAGGTTGACTTGCCCCGGGCCTTCCGGTTTACAAACGCTGACATCAATCTCCAGAAATCGGCGAAAGAATGCTTGATAAAACCTACGATTCCGCAGCGGTAGAACCGAAGATCGCCAAGGCCTGGGACGAGGCGGACGCCTTTCGCGCCGGTGTCAACGCGAAGCCGGACGCGGAGACCTTCACGATCGTGATCCCGCCGCCGAACGTGACGGGATCGCTGCACATGGGCCACGCGCTCAACAACACCCTGCAGGACATCATGGTCCGCTTCGAGCGCATGCGCGGCAAGGATGTGCTCTGGCAGCCGGGTATGGACCATGCGGGTATCGCGACGCAGATGGTCGTCGAGCGACAGCTCATGGAGCGTCAGCTTCCGAGCCGCCGCGACATGGGCCGCGAGGCCTTCATAGAGAGGGTCTGGGAGTGGAAGGCCGAGTCCGGGGGCCTGATCTTCAATCAATTGAAGCGGCTCGGCGCCTCCTGCGACTGGTCGCGCGAGCGCTTCACGATGGACGAGGGCCTGTCCGAGGCGGTCATCGAGGTCTTCGTCAGCCTCTACAAGGAAGGCCTGATCTATCGCGACACGCGCTTGGTCAACTGGGACCCGAAGCTGCAGACAGCGATTTCCGACATCGAGGTCGAGCCGGTCGAGGTCAACGGCCATCTCTGGCATCTGCGCTACCCGCTCGAAGAGGGCGTGACCTATCAGCATCCTGTCGCCTTCGATGAGGACGGCAATGCGACGGAATGGGAGACGCGCAACTATCTCGTCGTCGCGACCACGCGTCCGGAAACCATGCTCGGCGACACCGGCGTTGCCGTGCACCCGGATGACGTCCGCTACAAAGGCATCGTCGGCAAGCATGTCATCCTGCCGATCGTCGGGCGCCGCATCCCGATCGTCGCCGACGAGTATCCGGACCCGACGACCGGCACCGGCGCGGTAAAGATGACGCCTGCCCATGACTTCAACGATTTCGACGTCGGCAAGCGCCAAGGACTGAGGCAGGTCAACGTTCTCACGGCAGACGGCCGGATAACGATCAAGAACAATGAGGATTTCCTCGAAGGTCTCGACCATCCGGCGGCGCTCCATGGCGCCTGGGACCGGCTGGAAGGCAAGGATCGCTTCGAAGCCCGCAAGCTGATCGTCGAGATGCTCGAAGAGGCCGGCCTCGTGGATCATATCGAGCCCCACAAGCACATGGTGCCCCATGGCGACCGCGGCGGCGTGCCGATCGAGCCGCGCCTGACCGAGCAATGGTATGTCGACGCGAAGACTTTGGCGAAGCCGGCGATTGCGGCCGTCAAGGAAGGCAGGACGAACTTCGTCCCGAAGAACTGGGAAAAGACCTTTTTCGAATGGATGGAGAACATTCAGCCCTGGTGCATTTCCCGCCAGCTCTGGTGGGGCCATCAGATTCCCGCCTGGTACGGTCCCGATGGGCAGATCTTCGTTGAGCGAAACGAGGAGGAAGCGCTGCATGCGGCGATCCAGCACTACATCGCCCATGAAGGACCGATGAAGGCCTATGTCGAAGACCTGCTCGAAAACTTCAAGCCGGGTGAGATCCTGACACGCGACGAGGACGTCCTCGACACCTGGTTCTCCTCGGCGCTCTGGCCCTTCTCGACGCTCGGTTGGCCGAAGGAGACGCCCGAGCTCGACAAATACTATCAGACCGATGTGCTGGTAACCGGTTTCGACATCATTTTCTTCTGGGTCGCCCGGATGATGATGATGGGCCTTCATTTCATGAAGGATGCGGACGGCACGCCAGTCGAGCCGTTCCATACGGTTTATGTCCATGCGCTCGTCCGTGACAAGAACGGGCAGAAGATGTCGAAGTCCAAGGGCAACGTCATCGATCCGCTGGAGCTGATAGACGAATACGGCGCCGACGCATTGCGCTTCACGCTGGCGATCATGGCGGCTCAGGGGCGCGACGTGAAGCTCGACCCGGCCCGGATAGCAGGCTACCGCAACTTCGGAACCAAGCTGTGGAATGCGACCCGCTTTGCCGAGATGAACGGGGCAATAAGCAGCGAAGGCTTCATCCCCGAGGCCGCGTCGCTGACGATCAACCGCTGGATCCTGACGGAACTGTCGCGCACCATTCGTGACGTGAGCGAGGCGATCGAGGATTACCGCTTCAACGAAGCGGCGGGAGCCCTTTACCGCTTCGTCTGGAACCAGTTCTGCGACTGGTATCTCGAACTCCTGAAGCCTGTCTTCAACGGCGACGACGAGGCGGCCAAGCGCGAGTCCCAGGCCTGCACGGCCTATGTCCTGGATGAGATCTATAAGCTGCTTCATCCGTTCATGCCCTTCATGACGGAAGAGCTTTGGGAAAAGACGACCGGTCCCGGGCGAGAGCGTACGACGCTCCTTTGTCATGCCGAATGGCCTGCCGCCTTCTATGCGGATGACGCGGCCGCGGACGAAATCAACTGGCTGATCGACCTCGTCTCCGGCATTCGTTCGGTTCGCGCCGAAATGAACGTCCCTCCGGCGGCGATGGCACCACTGGTCATCGTCGGGGCGAAGGCGCTGACGAGCGAGCGGCTCGACAGGCACGCCTCCGCGATCAAGCGTCTGGCGAGGGTGGAAAACATCGAGCACGCGTCAGTGGCGCCCCGCGGCAGCGCTCAGATCGTGGTCGGCGAAGCGACGGCTTGCCTTCCGCTCGGCAGTCTCATCGATCTCGGAGCCGAGAAACTGCGCCTGGAAAAGGCCATTGCAAAGGTCGACGTCGAGCGGGAGCGGATCCTCGGCAAGCTCGCCAACGAAAAATTCGTCGCCAATGCCAAGCCTGAACTGGTCGAGGCCGAGCGCGAGCGGCTGGTCGAACTCGACCTGCAAAGAGA
>Ga0209281_1000751_pt1 | contig 31250 bp, 25 predicted proteins | sample MedtruBG_FD_187514 | JGI IMG/M metagenome (GOLD analysis project Ga0209281, IMG submission 187514) | Root nodule microbial communities of legume samples collected from California, USA - Medicago truncatula BG (SPAdes) (version 2) | ecosystem: Host-associated > Plants > Roots > Nodule | place... | reverse complement strand
CTACTTGGATTGTCTCAATCGGCAAGCCTGGGACGAGCTTGGCCACTTCGTTGACAACGAAATCCAGCACAACGGTCGGCTGCTAAGGATATCGGGCTACCGGGAAATGCTGGTGAAGGACTTCGAAGACATTCCAAATTTGCAGTTCAATATTCAACTGCTTGTATGCGAGCCGCCGCGCCTTGCCGCCCGCCTCTCATTCAATTGCTCCCCTAAAGGCGAGTTCTTGGGCCTGAGCGTCAATGGACAGCAAGTGTCCTTTACAGAGAACGTTTTTTACGAATTCGTAGGATCGAAGATCGTTTCGGTATGGTCGGTCATCGACAAGTCGGCAATCGAGGCCCAACTCTCATAGTAGGGAGAGTTGGTCAACGACGGCCTTAAGGCCGAAACGAATACGTCATCGTTGACCGGTAGCAGCAGGTCGTATGCTGCCTCCGGCGACGATCAGGGACGACTTGTCGATGGCAGTCGGCGCCCAGTTCCTCAAAGAGATGCGTCGGACCGAGGTTCAATCACGATCGACTACCACCGCACCATCCTGAATCAATATGAGCTGAAGAGGACGCCGGAAGACTCGAGATTGCTGTACGCTCGCTGGCAAGTCCGGTCGAGCCGAAGGCCACTCGAGAGTTCTATCCTACCGGTTTTTCGTGAACGCGTCCGAGCGGACAGCGCGCGGCGTCATCAACTACAAGGGTCCTGACGCTTGGATCGTTCATCACGATATCTCGATGAGTTTGCCCGACCGCGCTGCATGCGGTAGCGACGTTGACGGAAGTCATCTGGCCCACTGACATCGGAAATCCAGGCCTGGATTGAAAGCTCGTCGCTGCGCCAGTGCGATGAACGCCTTGGGGCGGAACATTCAGGCATCTCGGCTGGCAACCGGTACCTCACAACGCCATTTTCTGACGCTCAGGCCTGGATGCTGTCCAGACCAGTTGCTGACATACATAACGGAACGGAACATACATTGCGTCAGCGAATCTTGGATCTCGAGCTCCAGGCGCTCCTCACGGCACTTTTCGGGTGCTGACAAAAGGCATACCGTCAGTACAAGAGTTACCGGCCCCATAATTATACCCTCCTGCGCTCGAATTAAGCACACGCGGATAGCGTCGATGACCGTATTGATGAACTAGGAATCCATTCACGTCATGTGCGCTTTCCCTTTGGTGCACGAGCTGTTTCTGCAGATTTCCGTTCTAGGCTCTCATTTATGACAGTTACTGAAAATCCCCGCAGTTCCTAAGGGAACAAGTTTGGCGATTTCCCGGAGATCTCGATCGGGGGCACTTCGTCCCGTTTCCCTTCTTGTCCCATGAAACTGTCAACGAGCCCAACCGGTTTGCAGGGTGATAACGCCCCAAGTGAGCGTTTGCCCTTGCGAAAGATTCTGAATGCACCGACGTCTTCGCGGCACGTCGATGCTTGATGAGGAGCTGGTCCTTCATCAAAGAGAACGCATGCGCGGTGTAAGGAATGGTTAGCGAAAGCGGGTTCAGTCGATCCATTCTGACCGGCAGAGCCTTGGGGCTGCCGGCCGCTGGAAACCTCTTTCCTGGTTCAGGTCTGCTTTCCTAACTCAGATGTGCCAGTCGGCGTCGAGCGAATAGGCCTTGACATAGTCGACCTTCATTTCAGCGCCGCCCATGAGCCCGTCGGTTGGCGGGCCTGCCATCCCGCCAATCGCAAGATTGACAAGCATGTACATCGGATCGTGCATGTCCGAGGGGGTGTCGGCGCGTGCGATCGCGGCATCGTCGAAGTACCAGACGATCTCCTCTTCCGTCCAAAGCACACCATATTTGTGAAAGCCACTTGTATCGGTGACCCTGGCTGCGCTTGCGATGCTGGTCTGAGAACCGGTCTCATTGGAATGCACGGTGGCGATGACGGTATTCGGATCCTGGCCGTGCATCTCGACCACATCCAGTTCCGGGGGCCAGGTGCCGTCGCCCGGCAGCAGCCAAAATGCTGGCCACGCCCCCTGATCATCCGGCATGTCGGCGCGCATCTCGAAATAGCCGTAAGTCTGATCAAATGACGAGTAGGTCGTCAGCATGCCGGAGGTATAATCATACCCGTTGGTTTCGGCTTGGATCGCCTGTGAAGCCGGCTTGGCGGTGATCGTGAGAACGCCGTCCGTCACGGAAAATGGATTGGCCGAGGCGGTCGGCTGATAGGTCGGATTGACGTACCATTGCAGCTCGTCATTACCGGTGAGGGTTGCCCCCTTTTCGGGTGCCCACCAGTACTTCGGGTCCCAGACACCGCTGGTACCATCGCTGAGCTGCAGAGTGTTGAAGTCATCGGAGAAGGTCTGCGTCAGAACGGATCGGTCCAGCGCCAGGCTGAACTGGTTCGCATGCAGCTGATCGGCGCTCGTATTTGCAAAGACGAGATACTCGCCATCGGCGAGACTGAGCTTGAGATCCAAGCCTTCCTGGGCAACGTTGGCAAGAATGTGGTCGAACGACGTAAAACCATAACCTTCGAGCCTCACCACATCGTCGGAGCCGAAGTCGCTGATCAGGTCGCTACCGTTGCCCCTTTTGAAAGCGAAGGTGTCTGCACCACCCGCCCCGGTGAGGACGTCGTTGCCAGCGCCACCATTGATCGTCTGGCTGCCAGAGCCGCCGCTGATGATGTTGCTGGCACTATTGCCGAAGCCAAACCCTTCGACGCCGGTGACCGTCAGGTTCTCGAAATTCTCCGGCAGGGAGTAGCTCATCCAGGTGTTGATCGTATCGACGCCCGCACTGGGCGCCTCAGAGGCTCGGTTGACCCCCGAATAAAGATAGTAGATGTCGTCGCCTGAGTCCCCAGTCATAGTGACATCGACGGAACTGTCAGCCCACATCGAATCGTTGCCGGCCGTTCCGTAGAGCAGCGGTCCGGACCCGCTGGCGGAAAACCATGCCGTAGAACTACCGCCATAGGACAGCGGCTCGCCTAGGGCATTCGTGACAGTTCTGCTCATCGAGAAGTCTCCTGTTTAGTGGTTTGACCCCCGCCCCGCAGGGCCACCCCTAGCATCCCGTAGTGTGACTTGTCGCACACACCTCCCGCCTTAACCGAGCAAGATGGCCGAGCAAGATGGAGGTGAGGTGAGCTATGGCCCACACCCGCGACTGGTGCGCCGTGCCGTAGCTGACAGGTACGACTACGCTGCAAGCACCCATGGCTCCCTCGTACGGGGTCCAACATCAACAATCTGTAAAGCAGATGTTTGATAGTCGTGTTGACTCTGTGGTGCACTCAGCAGAAAACAAAATCATAACTAAGGAGGGTATTGCTGATGGCTGACGAGAGTAACACCGGGTCAATTGCTGCGGCTGTAGCGCCACACGCCGACGTGAAAGCACCAGCGGCTAAGAAGAAGAGGTCGCCACGGCGCCAGAAGGCGGTTGCCGAACCAAGGCGAGCTGTATCGGAGACGCCGGCCGCCAAACCGAGGCGATATAGCGAACAACAGAGAAAAGAGAAGCTTAAGCTGATAGAGACGCAAGTCACCGAAGGCAAAGTTACGCTCAAAGACGCTATTAAGAGCGCCGGCATTTCCGAGCAAACCTACTATCAGTGGAAGCGGACCGTAAAGCCGGTTGAGCAAAAGGCCGAGAAACGTCTTCCCACCGGCGAGGAGCTGGCGGATCTCGTTCGACTCGAAGAAGAAAACCAGAGGCTCCGCAAGCTTCTGGCGGAGAAGTTGCGAGCGGAAAATGCCGACCTGCGCAAGAGGCTTGGGCTGGATTAGTCACGACCGGGATGCGCAGGCTCGACGGTCGCTTCGGCGTCCTACTGCGTGACGCCAAAAGCTCGAGTTTGCTTCCAATTTCTAATTGGGCCGGCAAAATGATGCGCTGCTGGTTCCCCGCCGTCACCTCGCGAAAGGCTGGCTAGCTGCGAGTGGGCACGTAAAGCACAGATCCGCCTCGCGCGTGGAGGAGCTGCAGTGCGGGGAGGGGCTGTATTGGTGCGGTCATCAGGCGCGGCGCGCCCGACCGGCGTTGTCCTTTTCACTTTGCTTGGGACCGACAGGTTATGAACGCCACAACGGAGATTCGCTGGGGAATCAATGTCGGTGCGACGACAGCCAAAAGTCCCAAAACTCAATCTGGGGAGACACGGACCTGAGGACTCTGGAGCGCGACGTGAAGGAGAAGGCGTCGCATCTGTTATGCCCTTCTCAGCTGAAATCGCACCGGCACTCCGACAAATTCAGATTCTTTTAGCGAAGATGCGGCGATGTCGACATTGCACGAGCAGTGATTCTGACCGCCGGCGGAGCAGAGCTCGATGTGCCGAGGCAGCAGGAGCGCCCGCCAGGACCTTAGGCTCGAACAAGATCTAGGGGCACTCCTCGAAAGCGAGCAAGCGGCTCAGGAGGCTGTTGGCGGGACAGCTTCATGCACAACTTGCTTTTCAAGAAGAAGCTCTCGCGGTTTGATGTGCCATTGCGGGATTGCGCCTCATTCTGGGACAATCGCCGGACTAACGCCTCGGTAGCCTCCGCTGGTGATCGAATAGCGAAAAAGGGGACGTCCGAGGTGGAGTTCGAGTAGAAGGTGTGGCGCCTGATTCGAGCGTTTCCGGCAACCCAGGCGGACTGCGAATATCGCCCGATGCATGCTACCGCTCGGGCCCGGGCGAGCGTATTATCGGGGCTGCGATTTCACGAGGATGGATGATTTGGATTTACACGCCTTCAGAGATTCGCTCGCCGAGCCACAACCGCCCGTCGGTTTAAGCCCTGCGCTGGAGGCGCTGTGGTGGGATGGAAAGGGCGATTGGAACAAGGCGCACGAACGCGCGCAGGAGCACGAGAATAGGGCGGGTATGCATGTGCATGCCTATCTCCATCGCAAGGAAGGCGATCAATCGAACGCCGAATATTGGTATCGCAGATGCGATATCGTACCATCGACCTTGACGGTCGATGAAGAATGGGAAGAGCTCGCACGGGCGCTTTTGAAGCAAGGCTGAGCTCTGCTCTCGCGAAGTGGTTCTGCATATTTTGACGTTAGAGCGCATCAATGCGCGAACCGCCGAATGGACGGAAAAGGACGGCAGAATTTTTGATCCGCGCGCATTGGGAAGGCGCAATTGCGTATGGCCAAGGAATCCATCAGACGCCGGCTTGCAGCCATTCTCGCCGCTGATACGGTCGGTTACAGCCGGCTCATGGAGCGGGACGAAAAGAGCACCCACACTTTGCTTATGGCTCGGTGGAAAGAGGTGCTGGAGCCGCTCGTCGGTATTCATCAGGGCCGTGTCTTCAAGAGGACTGGTGACGGCGTGCTCGTAGAGTTCGGCAGCGCGGTCAACGCCGTCGAATGCGCTGCAGCACTTCAGCAGGCCATGGCGGCCGCAAACAGAGACCTGCCGGAAGACCGTGCCATCGTACTCCGCGTCGGTGTCAATCTCGGCGACATCATGGTTGAGGACAGCGATCTCTTCGGCGACGGGGTCAATGTAGCTGCCCGCATCGAGGCGCTTGCCGACCCCGGCGGCGTGGCGATTTCGGATGGAATTCATGAATATGTGCATGGCCGCACCGATATCGACTTCGTCGACAGTGGTTATCATGGAGTCAAGAACATCGAGCGGCCGGTGCACATCTGGACCTGGTCGCCTAAGGACCACGCGAGGGAGCCCCTTAATATCGCTGCCGAACCGCCCCCGCAGCTTCCGGCGAAGCCGTCCATAGCCGTCCTTCCATTTGACAACATGTCCGGCGACCCGGAGCAAGGTTACTTCGCCGATGGTATTACTGAAGACATCATCACGGATCTCTCGAAGGTTTCCGGCCTTTTCGTAATCGCCCGAAATTCCTCTTTCGCCTACAAAGGCAAGACGCCGGACATCCGCAAGGTGAGCCGGGAACTCGGTGTACGCTATGTCCTGGAAGGCAGCGTACGCAGGGCGGCCAACCGCATCCGCATCAACGCCCAGATGATCGACGGCACGACCGGCGGCCATTTGTGGGCCGAGCGTTACGATCGGGGGCTTGAAGATATTTTCGCCGTTCAGGACGAGGTGACGCGCACCATCGTCAATGCGCTGCGCGTCAAGCTGACCGCCGGCGAGGAGGAGCGGCGCGAGAGCCGCGGCAAGGTCGATCCAGAGGCCTATGACCTGCTCGTCCGCTCCCGTCAGGCGATCCTGCAGTTCAACGCGTTGTCGTCCATGGAGGCCCGCCGCATGCTGCACCGCGTCCTCGAGATCGATCCAGGGATGGCGGCTGCCCACGCTTCGCTTTCGATTATCGCCTTGACCGACTTCATCAATCAGTGGAACGGCGCGACGCCTGACAATCTCACACAGGCACTTGGGCTGGCCCAAGAGGCAATCGATACCGACGGTTCCGAGCCGCAAGGTCACTACACCCTCGCGCTTGCCCTTTCCTGGATGCGGCGTCTGGACGAGGCAGAGCACGCTGCAGAGCGGGCTATCGAACTCGACCCCAATTCCGCCAACGCCTATACGGCACTCGGTACCATTCGGGATTTCCAGGGCCGGCACGAAGAGGCTTTGGCGCTGTATACACGAGCCCACCGGCTGGACCCCCAATTCGACCTGTCGCTGCATTTCCAAGGGAGGGCTCTGTTGAATCTCGGCCGTTTTGACGAGGCCGAGGTCGCCTTCAAACGTCGGTTATTGCTTGCGCCCCGGTCGGATATGACGCGCTTTTATCTTGCCTGCCTCTATGGTCGTACCGGGCGGCATGAAGAAGCGCGAGGCTACTGGCGGGAGGTATTGGGGGTCAACCCGAGCTTTTCCGTCGATCACCTGAGGCGATCTTTACCCTACCAAGATCCCCATCTGATGGACCGGCTGGTGGAAGGCCTCCGCGAGGCGGGAGTCTCTATCTAGAGCACTTTCAGAAAAAGTGTGTAACCGTGTTCCGTGCGGAAGTGCGTACTTTCAAAGTGTAGGTCGACGCGGCGCTGTAGCACTTTAATCTGCTGAATGTTTTGTCCTTCAATCGGCTCCGATCAAAGGAAACATGCAGTGGGCCCCGTGCAGCAGGGCACTGCGGAAGTGAACTATTTTCCACTGGACCGCTTCGGAGTAACATTTTGTAACAGGGGGTTTAAAGATCTAGTTCAAGAGGCATCGCCGTGGATTTCATGCAGATGGTTCGACCGCTTGAAATCTGGCTCAGGACATTCGTGCTCAGCGAATGGACATTCTATCAGCTTGGGATTATCGCCGCCGGGTACGTTTTCGCCTCCTTCGTCGCATCGAGAACCGAGCCGGCGATGGAATCCAGGGCTCGGCGTATCAAGGGCAATCCAGATCTGCTGCGCGTCATCATCGCCTTCATGCGCCGCCTGAAATGGCTTTTTCTGACCCTTTGGCTGTGGCTTGCGAGCGTCATCCTCAAACAGGGTACCTGGCCGTCACAACGATGGCTGATCGCTACGGCGCTGTCCCTGGCGGCCGCCTGGTTCATAATCTCCGTGCTGACCAAGATTATCCGCAACCCGACCCTGTCGCGCCTGGTGGCCATGGTAAGCTGGGGATACCTCGCCGTATATGCCACCGGCCTTGACGGTCCTATCCTGTCGGCGCTCGATGCTGCCGCAGTCAATCTGGGCGTGATGCGTCTTTCACTGCTGATCGTTCTGAAGGCGGTTGTTCTGACAGTCGCCCTTATCTGGGTCGCAGTGCTCGTCGGCAATGTGCTTGCCCATTGGGTTCAGCGTTCGGGTGACCTTTCGCCATCGTTCAAAGTGCTGATCAGCAAGGTCATCAAGATCGCTCTAATCATGATCGCCGGTGCAATCGCATTGTCCGCGACGGGTATCGATCTCACGGCGCTGACGGTCTTTTCGGGTGCTGTCGGAGTCGGCGTCGGCTTCGGACTGCAGAAGGTCGTGTCCAATTTCATTTCCGGGATCATCATCCTGCTCGACAAATCGATCAAGCCCGGCGACACGATTACGCTTGGTGAAACGTTCGGATCCATCCGCGACCTCCGCGCGCGTTTCGTGTCGGTCATTACCCGCGATGGGAAGGAATACCTCATCCCCAATGAGGACTTCATCTCGCAGCAGGTGGTGAACTGGTCGTTTTCGAGCGACTACGTCCGCATCGACGTCGATTTCGGCACCTCCTACGACAGCGATCCGCATGAGGTGGTACGGATCGCCGTCGAAACCGCATCGGCCGTTCCCCGCGTCGTCAATGACTACAACGCGCCCGTCTGCTGGATGACCGCCTTTGGTGCCTCCTCGCTGGATTTCCGACTGCGGTTCTGGATCTCGGATCCGGCAAACGGCCTGACGAATGTGCGCGGCCAAGTTCTGATGGCACTATGGGATTCATTCAAAGAGGCTGGGGTGTCCATCCCCTTTCCGCATCGAGAAATCATCATGAAGACGCCGGTGGAGATTCAGCGGCCGCCGCGAGGATAGATTCAGTCAAAAGTCTGCTCGGCGGACGGACGCCTCCTCACTCAACGCGTCATCGTTCGGTTAACAGCGGCGGCGTCCCTTGGACCAACATAATGCCGTCACTGCTGGTTGTCTGGGGAGGGGGCGGAAAAGCCGTTGCGCGCGGCAATTTGAGAGGCCGTGGCGTTGAAGTGGTCAGCGTCGTCTCCGACGAGCAGAACCGGGTCGCAGCGCCTCGCGCATGTGAAGGTCGCCCGCCGCGCGCCCTGATGAACCGTGACCAGACGGCCGCTGCTCGCAACGACATCCAGAACGAGGTTCGCCACTTCGGCGCCGTCGCTGTCGATCACGATCAGGTTCGTAGAGCCGGGTGTCTTGCCGGTGAGGATCACGGTCCTGTCGTCGCTCAGGCTTGCTTGTGCTATTCCCGTGTTGCCGATGATGACTGTGCTCGCCGGCCGAGGAAGCGCAACGGTCTTGGCAAAGTCGACGACAAGCCGCTCCACCCCTTCGGCTCCTGTGCTCCTTTGCTGAACCGGAATAATAGCCGTTTTTTGCTCGTCCGCTGCTGCGGGCCTGACCAGAGCTGACATCGCCAGCAACAAGACGGCCCCTTGTGAGCTCCTGGACATGGGAAAACTCCTGCATTGATGACAGTCGAAGTCAACGGCTGGACGTCTCTTGCGTTCCGGCCAGCTACAAAGAAGTTGCCGCTCCGCTTGCGGACATGGCGGCGTGTCGCCCTCACTCGATCAGCGACACGGTCCGACCGACCAGGATCTCCTCCGTCGGCGTGGCGCAGGTCTCCATTGTCGAATTGCCCGTGAAAGTGACCTGATCAGCAATGATCTGCGTACACCCTCCGGAAACGGTCGAGTTTCCGGTGAAGTCGATTTGGCCCGTCGGCGCGTAGAGGTTTCCAACCAGCGTCGACTCGGAATTGCCTGTTATCTTATGGAGTACGCCGGCACTTTGGCGACTGGAGAAAAACAGCAGGCCAGCAAAGGGTCCGCCGGTCGGAGCGGACAGATCGATGTCGGCGTTGCCCAGCAGATTGGCGGCCGCCGAATTGGTGAAGAAAAAGGTAACGCCTTCGCCGGTGAGTTTTGCCCCGGCCGTTATCGTCAGTTCGCCGCCGTCTATGATATAGAGGCCAGGCTTTAGCGTGATCGTTCCCTTGATGTCCACTCCGCCGCAGAAACGGATTGCCTCGACTCCGCTTGCAAGCCGGTCGAAGACATAGGTGGAGTTCGAGACATAGGTCAGATCTCGGCAAGGAAGCTGCTGAATGTGCAGTTTGTCGGGTTCGGCGACGGATGCAAAAGGATCCGGCGTCGGCGGAACCTGCTGGACGGGTTTGCTGCAACCGGTAAGCGTGAGGCCCGTCGTCGTTACGGCTTCGCCGACGGTATACACGCAATCGGTCGACATGAGCGCGCTGCCGTTCTTCATCAGAAAGGCGTCGGCGGCATTAGAATTGGAAACCACGCTGCAGCCGGACAATAGGACTTCCGTTGAGCCGGTTACGGTGACGGCGCCCGAAGCGGAGTTCGACAGCGCAAGCACGCAAGCCTTGGAGCCGCCAGTGACCTGAGCGACCGCGCGTGCCTTCATGGTGATGGTCCCAGTGCCGAACACGGAAGAAAACATGCGCGGATGCGTCTCGGTCAACTCGACCGTCACCTTGTTCGATCCACCGGCAGAGCCCGGGGCCGTGGACACGGTGAGGCCCCCAGGCGAAAACCCGGAGCCACCTGCTACCCTGCGCGCGGCGGCCTCGAGTGCGGATTGTTGATCACCTGCGCGATGGCGCACGGCTGCGGCATAGGCCGATACGTCCGCCGCATGCTGCAGTTTACGCTTTTCCAGATACCAGTACCCCGTCTCGACCCCCAAACCCATCGCACCGACGAGCACGGGAAAAGCGACGGCAGCGATGACGGCGACGGCGCCGTCTTCGGCAGTGAGAAATCGGCGTGCGAGCCTTTGTCGCCGAGGCGAACGGCTCGCTTTATCGATTGCGTCAATTCTCTTGCTCATCCAGGTTTCCCGAAGTCGAAGGCATGTCGTTGCTCGGAACGGCTGCATTCTTTGGGTGAGATGCAGTAGGGCTTTCCAGTGGGACGATATATCCCGCCTGCCGCCTACCGGCGATTCGGCCAGTCGGCCTAGTCCGGGTCGCAGCCCTTCGCGTGGCGTGCTTAGTCCATCAGGTCGAATGGATATTCTTTAGCGCAGTAGGCACATTCCGGACATTCCAACCGGCCCCCCATCGGCCCTCGTGCATGAGGCATCGACGATGATCTCGACATCCGCAGCTTGGTTCGCTTTCCTGCTTTTCGCCGGAGCGATGACTTACGCCGGCATCAGGGACGTGGCGACGATGACCATATCCAACCGCCTGGTCGTCTTCCTGGTGATCGCCTTCGCCATTCTTGCGCCCGCTGCAGGTCTGAACCTCGCGACGGTCATGTCGAGCGTTGTCGTTGCCTCCGCCGTGCTCGCTTGCACTTTCGTACTCTTTGCTGCCGGCTGGATCGGCGGCGGTGACGCAAAACTGCTGCCAGTTGCCGTGCTCTGGCTCGGCGCCGACCTTGCGCTCCCCTTCATCCTCTACACGTCGGTCATCGGCGCGGCCCTGACCGTTGGGCTTCTTCAGCTTCGACGGGTACCTCTACCGCTCGCCCTGAAGAAAAACGCCTGGGCGAAGCGTCTTCTCGACCGCGAGACGGGCATTCCCTATGGCGCAGCTATGGCGCCGGCTGCCCTTCTGCTGCTTCCGGAAAGCCACTGGTGCTCCGTCCTCCTTTAAACCATCGCGTGGCGATCCGCCGCGCAAGACGAGGTTTGACCCATGATCCGTATCGTCATTCTCCTGCTCGCACTGGCATCCGGTGGGGCCGCCTCCTGGCTGGCGCTCGGCACCGGCGATCAGCGCGCGGTCGAGGTTGCAGAGGTTCAAGAAACGCCCTCGCAGGAGGTGCTCGTCGCAGCTGCAGAGCTCAAGCGCGGTGCAGTGGTCGAAGAGAACCAGCTGCGTTGGCAGCCGTGGGAGGGCGAAATCCCCCCTGTCTTCATCAGCCGCAGCTCCCGACCCGATGCGACGACAGCGCTCAAGGGTTCGCTCGCCCTAAGCGGCTTCGTAGCGGGAGAACCCATTCGCGACGACAAGCTTGCGCAGGGCGGCACGGGCTATCTGTCCAGCTTGCTGCCTTCGGGAAAGCGGGCGATTGCCGTTCGCGTCACGGCCGAGAGCACCGCGGGTGGCTTCATCCTGCCGAACGACCATGTCGACGTTATTCACACCGTCGCCCGGCCTGACGCCTCCGGCGACGCCGGTAAGGTCGTCAGCCGGGCGATTCTATCCAACATTCGCGTCCTCGCGGTCGATCAGACCGTTTCACAGGCATCCGATGGAGCCTCGGTGATCGGGAAGACCGCCACGCTCGAAGTAGATCCCGAACAGATCTCAGCCGTCGCGGCGGCGGAAGCCTCCGGCACGGTTTCGCTCGCACTTCGTGCGATTACCGACAATCACGAAGCCTCGGTCGTGGAAGCAGAGGGAACCCGACGCGGCGTGGTGCGCTTTTTCAACGGCGGACGCATGTCGATGGTGGAAGTTCCCTCCCGTTCCGGCGGCAGCTGATCCTTTATGGAAATTCCGAACATGAAACAGCTCGATAGCGAAACCAGGGAAGCACCGCAGCCGATGACCGCTGCACCGCTGTTGCCCATACCTAAGGTGGACATCGCCGTCTTCTGCCAGTCGGAAGAGGTGAGAGAGGCCGTCGGCACGGCGGCGATCGATCGTCGCATGGCGCGCGCCACCGTAACGGTGAAGGCCGGAGGAATGAAAGAGGCGACTGCGCTTTATGGCGGCGTAACATCGCCGAACCTCGTCGTCGTAGAGAGCGACGATGGCGAGGCTCGCCTGATGGCCACCTTGGAAACGCTCGCAATGGAGTGTGTCACGGGGACCAAGGTCATCGTCATCGGCCGCTCCAACGATGTGGGTCTCTACAAGAAGCTTCTGGACGCCGGTGTGAGCGACTATCTCGTCAAGCCGCTCGAGCCGATGGACTTCGTCGCGGCGGTGCACCGCTGCTTCCGCGACTCTACCGAGGAAAAGCTGGGGCGCATCGTCGCATTCGTCGGTGCCAAGGGAGGAACCGGCTCCTCCACGCTCGCGCACAATGTGGCATACGCCATGTCCAAGCGGGTGGATGCCGATGTTCTTCTGGCGGATCTTGATCTTCAGTCCGGTACGCTCGGCCTGAACTTCGACATCGAGGCGAAACATGGCATGGTGGATGTGCTCCAGAGCCCCGATCGTCTCGACGACGTGCTGCTGCGACGCCTGGCAGTCAGCTACACGGATCGCCTGCACCTGCTTCCGGCGACCACGGATCTCGACAAGTTCATTAATCTTCAGGAGGGCGATGTCGATCATCTCCTCGACGTCGCTCGTTCGAGCTCGTGGCATGTCGTCGTCGATCTGCCGCACATTCTGACGCAGTGGACGAGGAAGATCCTGCTAGAGGCGGACGAAATCGTCGTGACGGCGCCGCCCGACCTGGCCGGCATGCGCAATGCCAAGAACCTGATCGATTTCCTGAAGAAGGCGCGGCCGAACGATCCGCCGCCGCGGCTTGTGCTCAACAAGGTTGGCACCCCGAAACTTCAGGAGATCAAGCCGAAGGATTTCGTGGCGGCTGTCGGCCTGGAAGAGAGTGTCTCTCTGGCATTCGAGCCGTCCTTGTTCGGCGCGGCGGCCAATCATGGCCGGCTGGTCATCGAGTCGGCACCGGATTCGAAGGCGGGAAAAGCCATAGTTTCGCTCGCCTGGCGGGTTGGCGGGACGCGGGAGAGACGGACGCGGCAGAAAGGGGTCAAAGCTTTGCTGCAGAAGGTCTTCAAACGCGGCAAGCCGAAGGCTCCGTCCACGTTGCGCAAGAAGGCCGGGGAATTGAAGACGTCCGAGGCCGGTGCTTCGGCGGTCGAATTCGCGCTGGTCGCGCCGGTCCTCGCTCTCGGTCTCGTGGCTACGGCCGATCTCGGTCTTGCGATCCATGAGCGCATGACGATCGACCATGTCCTGCGCGCCGGTGCGCAGGCCGCTCTGGCCGATCCCGGCGCGGCGCAGGTCCAAAAGGTGCTCGTTTCCACCTTGGCCCAGAGCCCGCGTCTGGCGAGTGCCACGCTGCCGGCAGTGAAGCGCTACTGCGCCTGCCCGGAAAATGCCGATGTCGCACCTGAAGCCGCGCCGCAATGCGGAACGGTGACCTGCGCGAACGCGAAACCGCAATTCGTGTATTATCGGCTCGCGGCTGCAAAGTCCTATCGGCCCATGTCCCTGCCGGCGGTACTTCCCGTGTTCGAGCTCGGGTCCTCCATGCAGGTGCAAGTCCAATGAGGGCTCCGCCCTTCATCCTCCGCCGTCTGTTTCGGAGTCAGTCAGGCGCTACGGCGGTGGAATTCGCGCTCGTCTGCCTGCCTTTGCTGCTGCTCGTCTTCGGCATTATCGAGTTCGGCCGCGCCTTTTACGTGCGCAATGAACTCTCGCACGCCGTCGACGTTGCCGCTCGGCGGGTGCTGATCGGGCAGATCGCGCGTGATGCGACCGACAGCGAAGCACTGACCAAGCTGGCTGGCGCGGTGCGCGAGAGCTTTCACAGCGGCGATCCGACGCTGCTCACTATCGCTGTCACCAAGGAAACCGTGGATGGCATAGCCTTCCGCGTGCTCTCGATCCGCTATCCCTTCACCTTCGTCGTCCCCGGTCTCGCCCAAAGCCCCGTCAGCCTCAATCTGTCGCGGCGCATCCCGATCGGGTGATTGAGCTTCCAGCCAAGGCCGGCGAATTTCAACTGGCGTGTTTGCAACGATCTGTTGGCGGCGATGACGGTTATCTGGAGCGGGGCGCAGTGTCTCGGACGATCCATGCGTCGCGGCGCATCGCAACTTCAAGGTGCTGCAAATTGCGGTTCTGGCGATCGGACTAGACCAACCGGACGAGCCACTTGCACGGCCGGATCGGCCATCAGGCTGAATGGATCAGGAGGGTTAACAAAGTCTATATAAGGGCCACACAGCAAGCGGGACACGAGGCAGAACCCGGCCCGGCCCTGTGACGCCGAACCTGGTTTCGGCACTTTCTCCAACCCATGAAGGACCGAACCATGAAAAATCTTCTCGCCCGTTTTGCTCGCAATGAGTCCGGCGCAACCGCCATCGAATACGGCCTGATCGCTGGTCTGATCTCTGTCGTGCTCATCACCGTTATGGGGACCATAGGCACGGGGTTGACCACCAGATTCACCGCTATCGGCACGGCGCTCACAGGCGGCTGACGCTCTCGACAACGCGCGCCGGTTGCCAAGCGAAGCGGAAGGCATGCCTTCCGCTTTCGCATTCAACGAACTCAAACTTCTCAATCTCGGGAACAGAGCGACAACGATGTTCGGCAAGAAATCCATTTCGGAAGAACGGACAGCCGAAGCAGCGGTCCAGCCCGTCGTCGAAAACGAACTTCAGGCCGCGCACGCCCCTGTCCAAGTTCGGAAGCCACCGCAGGTTCCGGCAACTGCGAAACCCGAGAACGCCGAACAATATTACAGCTTGAAGAAGGAAATCTTCAGCGCCCTCATCGCGACGATCGACGTTGCAGCACTCTCCAATATGGATGGCGAGCAGGCGCGCAACGAAATCGGCGCGATTATAAACGACATCGTCGCGGCCAAGAAGGCCGGCATTTCGATGGCCGAGCAGAACGACCTTCTCAGCGACATTTGCAACGACATCTTGGGTTACGGCCCGCTCGAGCCCCTGCTCGCACGCGACGACATCGCCGACATCATGGTCAATGGCGCAAACCAGGTCTTCATCGAAGTCAACGGCAGGGTGCAGGAGACGGGAATCCGCTTTCGCGACAACGAGCAGCTACTCAATATCTGCCAGCGCATCGTCAGCCAGGTTGGCCGGCGCGTCGACGAATCGAGCCCTATCTGCGACGCGCGTCTGGGCGACGGTTCCCGTGTCAACGTGATTGCGCCTCCGCTGGCAATCGACGGCCCCACGCTGACGATCCGCAAGTTCAAGAAGGAAAAGCTGACCCTCGACCAGTTGGTCCGGTTCGGCTCGATCTCGCCGGAGGGCGCCGAGGTTCTCAAGATCATCGGACGTGTGCGCTGCAACGTCCTCATTTCCGGTGGTACCGGCTCCGGCAAGACAACGCTTCTGAACTGCCTGACCGGCTATATCGATCACGGCGAACGCGTCATCACCTGCGAGGATGCGGCAGAGCTTCAACTGCAGCAACCGCATGTGGTGCGCCTCGAAACGCGGCCGCCGAACATCGAAGGGCAGGGCGAGATCACCATGCGCAACCTCGTGAAGAACTGCCTGCGCATGAGGCCCGAGCGGATCATCGTCGGCGAGGTGCGCGGGCCCGAGGCCTTCGACCTGCTGCAGGCGATGAACACGGGCCACGACGGCTCGATGGGAACGCTCCACGCCAACTCCCCGCGCGAAGCGATGGCACGCATCGAGGCGATGATCACCATGGGCGGGAGCTCGCTGCCGGCCAAGACGATCCGGGAGATGCTCGTCTCGTCAGTCGACGTGATCGTGCAGGCAGCGCGACTTCGCGATGGTTCGCGCCGGATCACCCACATCACCGAAGTGCTCGGCATGGAAGGCGAGGTGGTCACGACGCAGGATCTCTTCGTCTACGACATTCTCGGCGAAGACGAGAAGGGAAACATCATCGGAAGACACCGGTCGACCGGGATAGGTCGCCCGGCATTCTGGGATCGCGCACGCTATTACGGCGAAGAGGCCCGGCTTGCCGCCGCCCTCGACGCGGCGGAATTGAAGGCCGCCGCCTGACGACAAGCTGACACAGGGGCCAAAACAGATGGCGACTTCTTTGCTGTTTCCCGTCTTCGTCTTCCTCCTGGCGTCCACCAGCATCGGCGGCATGATGGTGGCGGCGTTCTATCCGCGTGTCTCCAAGGCAAGCGCCTATCGCCAGAGGTTCGAGCGCATTTCGGCGCGGGCGGAAGACAAGCGAAGCGAGCCAGCGGAGACCGATGGCCGCGACCGGCGTCGGTCGGTGGAAAAGACGCTGCGCGAGATTGAGGAGAAGCGCCAGGCGAATGCGCGCAAAGGCAAGGTGACGCTTTCGGCCAGGCTCCGTCAATCCGGCCTTCATTGGTCCCGCAAGGCCTATTTTCTCGTCTGTGCCGGCGCTACGCTGGCCACCTGGGTCGTGATGCTGCTACTGCTGGGCCTCGGCCCGCTGGTGTCGGTCGGTTTCGCCATCGCGGGCGGGCTGCTCCTGCCGCACCTCTATGTGAACATGAAGCGCAATGCGCGCTTTACCCGGTTCGCTGCCGAGTTCCCGAACGCCGTCGACGTCATCGTCAGAGGGCTCAAGGCAGGCCTGCCGATGCCGGATTGCCTCAGGGTGATTGCCATGGAGGCACAGGAGCCGGTCAAGGGCGAGTTCCTCGCGATCGTTCAGGATCAGACGCTGGGAATCCCTGTGGACGAGGCCGTGAAGCGCATGAGCGAACGCATGCCACTGGCCGAAGCCAACTTCTTTGCCATCGTCGTCGCCATTCAGAGCCGCACCGGCGGCAGCCTTTCGGAAGCGCTCGGGAACCTTTCCAAGGTGCTGCGCGAGCGCAAGAAGATGAAGGGCAAGATCAAGGCGATGAGTTCGGAGGCGAAGTCCTCGGCCGGCATCATCGGTGCCTTGCCGTTTCTCGTCGCCGGCGCCGTTTATTTCATGAGCCCGGACTACATGGCGCTCCTGTTCACGACGATGATCGGTAAGGTCGTCGTCGTTGGCTGCGGCCTTTGGATGGGCATCGGCATCCTCGTCATGCGCAAGATGATCAACTTCGACTTCTGAGAACTTGAGATGAACCTTGGCGTCCATATCCCCGATCCGGAACAGTTGGCGGCTATAATGGCCGGCTTCTCAGCCTTTTCAGCGGTCGTGGTCGTTTCCTGGCCTTACGTCTTCCGGGACACGCTGTCAGACCGTATGCGAAGGGTGGAGGGCGAACGCGAGCGTATCCGCCAGCGCGAACGCGCCCGGCTGGAAGAGAAGAGCAGGGTATCCTTGCGTGTGGAACCCAAGCGCCTCTTTCAGGCGATCGTCGACCGCTTCCGTCTTGCCAAGCAGGCGGAGGACGGCGAGATCGTGCGCAAGTTGAGCATGGCGGGTTATAGGGGCCATGCCGCCGTGACCGCCTTCCTTGCTTTCCGGCTGATTGCGCCGGTTGCCATCTTCGCGGCCTGCTTGCTTTATATCCTGCTGGTGGTTCGCCCGGAGGCACCGCTGCTTCTGGTGGTGGCGATGGCCGGCGCCATGGGCGCGCTCGGATATTTCTCTCCGGCGATCTTCGTCAGGAACAGGATCACCAAGCGGCAGCAGTCTATCCGGCGTTCCTGGCCGGAGGCGCTGGACCTTCTGTTGATTACCGTCGAAGCCGGCATGGGGATCGAAAGCGCCTTCCGAAAGGTTGGGGAGGAGATCGGCACGCAATCGCCGGAAACTGCGGAGGAGATCCTGCTGACGACTGCGGAGCTTTCCTACCTGCAGGACCGGCGGCAAGCCTTCGAGAATCTAGGGCAGAGAACCGGCGTGGAGGGCGTGCGCGCCGTCGTGACCAGCCTCATCCAGGCGGAGAAATACGGCACGCCGCTCGGTCAGGCGCTGCGCGTGATGGCACAGGAGAACCGGGACATGCGCATGAGCGAGGCCGAGAAAAGAGCGGCTGCCCTTCCGCCCAAGCTCACCGTGCCGATGATCCTGTTCTTCCTGCCGGTCCTCTTCGCGGTGATCATCACACCGGCGGTCATTCAGATCATGAGCACCTAGAGGGGGGCGGTCTGGCGCCTGCGCGTCAAATCCGACGCGTGGGCGCCACAGCTTTCATGTCCTCGTTTCCCCTTCCGGTTCGCTCCGCCCCCGGGCGATGGCGGTGATGTTCTCGGCTATGCTTTCCAGCGGCAGCACCAGGTCCACGAGACCGGCACCGATCGCCGACTTCGGCATGCCGAAGACGACCGAGCTCTTCTCATCCTGCGCGATTGCCTTGCCGCCCGCCATGCGCAGTGCCCGAAGCCCCTCGGTTCCGTCATCGCCCATTCCGGTCAGGACGACTGCGAGGGACTCTCCCTTGAAGGCACGCGCGATCGAGCCGAAGAGGTAGGATCCGGACGGTTTGAAGCCGTTGACGGGAGCATCGTCCGAGACGCGTAGGCGTGACCTGCCCGAGACGCCGAGCTGACAGTTGTCCGGCGCTAGGTAGACCGTGCCGGGTTTGAGAAGCTCTCCATTCCTGGCGACCTTCACCGTGAGCGGCACGGTCGCGTTGAGAGAGGCGGCAACGCCGTCGATGAAGCCGTTCGACATGTGCTGGACGATGAGGATCGGCACCGGGAGATCGGCTGAGATGTCTTTCAGTATCGCACGGATCGCCGCCGGCCCACCGGTCGAGGCCGCGATTCCCACGATTCCGATCGGCGTCCTTGCCGTTGGCGGTTGGTCTTTAGCCGCGCGATCTCCGCGGACCTTCTGGCGCCATTGCCGGACGACCTTTACCTGCGACATGGCCTTGATCGTCGAGAGGAACTTTTCGATGGCCGGTTGTTCGAGCGGCATGCCGTGCGCGGCCGGCGCCGGGATGACCGCGAGAGCGCCCGCTTCGAGTGCCCGCGCCGATATGGTCCCGAGCTGCGAGCCGTCCCGATGGGAGAGCATTACGACCGGTGTCGGTGCCGCGATCATTATCTCCCTGACCGTTTCTGCGCTGTCATCCCCGGAGGGGCAGAGCTCCACGGCGACAATGTCCGGCAAGAGTTCGCCGGTCATTCTAACGGCTTCTCTCCCGCTTCTTGCGATCAGTACGAGCTCCGCTGAGGCGTCCCCCTCGATAGCCCTCCTTACGAGATCCTCGAGCTCGACTGTCGATGTCGCGAGAAGAATGCGTACCATTCTCGTCCCTCAAACGACCTGCCGCATTGTTTCCAGGAAGTCGTGCGCATCGAACTGATCCTTCCTCAGATAGGCGTTTGCGCCTGCGCGCAGTCCTTTCACCTTGTCCTCCAGGGATTCCCGCCCGGTGACGAGTACGACGGGCGTGCCGGTAAAGCGGTCCGACTGGCGAATGGCCCGGGTGAGCTCGAAGCCGTTCATCGACGGCATGTCGACGTCGGCTACGACGACGTCGGCTCCATGGTCGCGAAGCTGCTTTAACGCTTCCGTGCCGTCGGTCGCCATCGTCACATCGTATCCTGCGCCTTCCAGTATGAGCTTCACCAATGTTCGCACATATTTCGAATCGTCGACGACAAGGACCTTCCGACGAGCGGCCGCAACGCTCCGGCGCGCGACGACCTCGTTGCGAGGCCGCACCTCGGCGGCAGCTTCCGCGAGAGCTGCGACGTTCAGAAGGAGGGCGATGCGCCCGTCCGGGAGCACCATGCCACCGCTGTAACGCCGGACATTTGCCAGGCGCGGACCGAGCGATCGTGCGAGCAATTCCTGTTCCCCGGTGATTTCGTCGACGAGCACTGCCGTGGACCCGCTCGGCGAGTCGACGACCACTGCCGGCGTCGTTTCGCTCGCAGGACTGCGATTCGGCTGGAGGCGGAGCCAGAGTGAAACATCGACGAAGGGCATCGGACCTGCGGGGGTACGGACGAAATTCCTGCCCTCTATCAGCGTGAAGTCCCCCCGGTCGATCCGGATGACGCGCTGGACGGACGTGGTGTCGATCGTGAACACATGTCCTCCTGCAAGAACTTCCAGAACGCGAACCGTTGCAAGGGTCAAAGGCAGGGTGAGGGTGAAGGCAGCACCGCCGGTAGGTACCTGCGATACGTCGATCGCGCCGCGTAGCTTTTCCACATTCCTTTTCACGATATCGAGACCTATACCTCGCCCTGAGAGGCTGGTGACGGTCGCCGAGGTGGAGACGCCCGGCTCGAAGACACGCCGCAGGATATCCTCTTCGGCCTGCTTGCCATGTGTGCTTTCGCCTGTCGCCGCACTCAGCAAAGCCAAATTCAGGCCGCGGCCGTCGTCTTCGACGCGAACCTCCATCCGGTTTCCGCGCATCGCGGCCGAAACCAGAATCCTGCCCTTTTCCGGCCGTCCTGCCGTCCGACGCTCCTCCGGCGTCTGGATTCCATGCGCAACCGCGTTGCGGACGAGGTGGCGAAGCGAATCCTGCAGCGCTGAAACAATGGAGCGATCGACCTCTAACTCTCCGCCGCTGATCTCCAGCTCTGCGCGTTTGCCCGATGCCGCCGCCACGTCCCGGACGATGCGGCCCAGACCCTTGCAGGCCTCTGCAAAGGGCTGCGTGCGCGCAAGTCTGATCTCCTCGTCGAGTGCGGTCACGGCACTTTGCATCAGGCGAACGTCCTGGCGGAGGAATGCTGCGAGCTGTCGCAGGCCGCCTTCGACGCTCGCCACCTGTCCGGTGGGATCAGAACCCGGTGCGCGCATTTTCCTTGCTTCCTCGCGCAGCGAAGAGGCCTGTTCGGCATGACGCCGCATGACGGCATTGAAGGTCAACATCTCACCGCTCCTGTAAAGGAGTGCATCCAGGCGCGCGGCTGAGACGCGCATGGACCCGTCGGTGTCGGTGGCGCGAATGGCGATCCCCGGTTCCGCCATGGGCGGATGGTGGTGCGCTTCTTTCAAGCCGTCATCGCAACCCGCGGTTGCGACGGCCTTCAGCTTTTCGACCACGTCCTGGCCATGCGCGGGAGAGGGGATTTCGCCGCTCTCAAGCAGATTGGCCGCGTCCCTGATTGCGTCCGCAGCCGACAGTAGCAGGTCAAGCCTCGATCGTTCGAGAACAAGCCCTACATTCGCAGCGATCGAGAGAATTTCCTCCATCCAGTGACAAATCGTTTCGACGCCGCGCACCTGAAGCAGGCCGGCGGCACCCTTGAGGCTATGCGCCACTCTTAGAAGCTGTTCCTGCAGATGCCGTTTCCGATCTGCGTCGCCGGACGCCTCAATTGCCAGCACGGCGTTCTCCATCTCCGACGCACGTTCCCGCACTTCTTGAGTGAACATGGTCAATAAGCCGGGGTCGAGTTCTTCAGGTGTTATCATGTTCGTTGCCGTGGTCGGTGAGCATTTCCTTCAGCCTCGAGCCGAGTTCATTCAGATCTTTTGCGGCCTCCTCTGCCTGGCGTATCGCCGAGAGGTTCTGGCTGCTGGTCTGTTCGATGTAATGCATCGCTTCGTGAATCTGCTTCATTCCGGCGCGTTGCTGACCAGCCGAGGCGGCGATTTGAGCGACCGATCGCGCGGAATCGGCGACGATTGCCTCGAGTTGCCGAATGGTTTCGCCCGCTTCGCTGACCGTCTCGAGCGCACGGCTGACGCTCTTGGATCCATCCTCGGCGCCGATCACCGCGGAGTTTGTCGATTTTTGAATTTCCATGAGGATGCGGCGGACCCTGGTGGTCGCAGATTTCGACTGGTCGGCAAGCGTCCGGATCTCGCTGGCGACAACATTGAAGCCCCTGCCGTGTTCGCCGGCACGCGATGCCTCGATCGCAGCATTCAATGCCAGGAGGTTCGTCTGGTCCGCGATCTCGGCAACGACCGAGACGATTTCGCCGATTTCGAGGCTGTTTTCCGCAAGCGACAGAATATCCGCAGCGATCGTCTCCGTCCGGGCACTAACGGCATTCATCACCTGCACCGTGTCGTCGAGCGCTCTGCGGCCCTCATTGCTGATCTTGACGGCGTTGTCGTAGGAGGCGGCAACGTGCTGCGCGCGCTGTGCTGCCTGTTCCGACGTCTGCAATACCTCGTCGACGCTCGTGACCGTCTGGGCAACGGCCGAGGACTGCTCGCGCATGCCTTCGACCTGCTGCATGGTGCCGGCGAGAATTTCGGCAGCTGACGATGAGAGGTGTTGCGCCGTTTCAGAAATCGTGGCGAGCAACTTCTCGAGCCGCTCCCTGCTGCCCCGCTCGTTGTCGATCATACCGGCAAGCCTTGCGGTCATCGCGTTGAAGGAGTCGCCGAGAACCGCGAGCTCGTCGCTGCCCTCCACGGATGCCTTCTGCGCCAGGTCGCCGGCGCTGACCTTTTCCGCCAGGACCGCGAGCGCGCGCGTGCGGCGGGCCAGACGGCGCACGACCCGCAGCACGTGAAGGAGCAGCAGCAGGGCGAGTGCCGAAAAACCAAACTGCAGCAATTGGGAGCGCTGGAGCCGGGTCACTCCGGCCTGTTCGATGCGGCTGATCAATCCGTCCAGACGCGCCGCAAACGCTCTGATCACGGGATCCAGCTCGTCCAGTGCGCCGCGACTGCGCGGTGCGCTGGCCATAACGCTTTCCAGACCGGGCCTGACTTCATCCAGCCATTGTTGGCGGGCTTGCTCAAGCTGCGTGAGAGCAGCAGGATCGTTCGCCGCCGCCAGACCGATCCCTTCTTCGCTATTCGCCAGGCTCGCAAGAAGCCGCTCATTGCGAGCCATCAACCGGCGCAGCTCATCGGTAGCAGCGGCCCGAGCCGGACCCTCCGCTCGTTCCAGGTGACTGGCCGTGTAGATCATCTGGTAGGCGAGCCGTTCCTTGCCAAGCGAGGACGTTGCCGCGAGATCGGCCCGCACGCGTTCCAGAGCAATGAAGCTGGACCCGACAAGCAGCGCCGATGCTGCCAGGAATAGGAGCATTGCCAACCCCAATGCGCCATAGAGGCTATTCGCTGGTCGGGGACTCATGGAACTCGGTCCTTTCCGTCTCGTCGCTGGCGGTGATCTGCTCATCCTCAAGAACGAAGCGGCGGTCATCCAAAAGGCGGCGGCCGTCGAGAATGACCGCCCCGATTTTCGTCGCCGCCCAATGCCATGGTTTGCCTGGAGCGGGCTCCGCTGCTCGGATTTCCTCCAGCGGGAGCGTCGATATTTCTGGGGCGGCTTCGGAAAGTATCAGGAATTCGGGCCGTTCCTGCCCGCACACGATCGCCCAGTCGTCGGCGATACGGGCCTCTTGCGGGAGATCGAGCGGTCCGCGCAGATCGAACACGGGAAGCAGTTGACCGCGCAGGTCGTAAACGCCACAGGCATGCGGGGGCATTCCGGGGAGCGGGCTGACGCGTGCCCTCGAAACGATTTCGCAAACGTAGCGGATCTCCAAGGCAAAGTGGCGATCCGCCAGGACGAAGATCACAAGACCGACGGCCTGTTCTTCGCTTTGCCCGGCGGATACGTCAACGGCCACACGGGGTGATCGTTGCTCGTATTGCGCTTCCGAATCCTGTTGTGCCGCTTCCAGAAGCGCCTCCGTCTGTTCTATCGCGGCTGCCATACGGCTTCTGACGGCGGTCCAGTCGAGCGGACGCGCGGCGGGACGGGAAGGTGTCTTCATCCGGCTTCGCTCCCGAGATGTTGGCGTATCGTGGCGATCTCTCGCCGTGCACGCTGTGGCAGATGGCCGGCCGTTGCCTCGGGCATCAACTCAACGTGTTCGCGCGGCGAGCGAGATAGGCAGGACGAGAGCGCATTTTCGAGGGCGCGCAGGGCCGCCCGCGGATCGCTGTCCTTGAGGCAGACACCGAGTAAGAACTGTGCAGCCGCCAGTTTGCCGTCGAGATATGCCACCCGCCGGAGTGCTGCCTTCGCCGCATCGGTCTCGCCGCTGGCCATCCGGGAGACACCTTCAAGGAAGTGCAGTTCCGCTGATAGCGGATGCCTCTCGATCGCTCGGGCGGCAAGGCGCGCGGCCTCGCGGGGCTCACCCAGGTCGAAACGCGATCGGATTTGCCGGGCGATGGCCTCGGCCGTATCGTCGCCGGTCGTTTTTCCCGAGGCCGCGGCGCGAGCCCGGGCGAGCGGAACGCCCGCGACCGGGTTGCCGGTTTGGCGTTGAACGGGAGCGACGCACGCGGTCGAGCTTTTGCGTGTGTCCGGAGCCATGATGCGGCGGTAGACAATGCCCGCGGGCGTGATCGACGTCTCGAAGGGGGCGTATTTCCACAGGGGCGGGTCGGTCGGGGCCGTCAGCAGCCAGCCGCCATCGGAAAGGCAACCCAGAAGCTGACGGGCGATGCGGCGCACTGCGCTCGCTTCGAGATAGACGAGCACGTTGCGGCAAAGGATCAAATCGAAGTCAGACAATCGCTTTTCCGGTGCCGGAAGCGCGTCGGTGCCGAGGTTCAGATGAGCGAAGTCGACCTGCCGGCGCAATCGCTCGTTCAGTCGAAAACGCCCCTCGCACGAAGTGAAATACCGCTGCCTCAGCCTCGGGCCCGTATTCCTCAAGGCCCACTCGCCGTAGTCGCCAGCCTTGGCCGCGGCGAGAGCCCTCCTCGAAATATCGGCTGCATCGATCCGGACGCCGTCCAAGAGGCCTTCCTCTTCGCATAGAATGGCAAGCGAATACGGTTCCTCGCCCGTCGCGCAGCCGACGCTCCAGATTCGCAGAGGAGACCCCTCGGGCCGACGTCGCAGCAATTCCGGGAGAATTGTTTGCCGTATCAGCTCGAATTGCTCGGGCCCGCGGAAGAAATGCGTTTCGGCAACTGTGACCGCGGAGATCACGTCCTCGGTCAAATCCTCGTCCGATCCCAGCCGGTCGAGAAGCAAGCGACCCTCGCCAATGCCGCGCCGCACCATGACCCGGTCTATCGCCGAAGCGACGGTTTCTTTCCGGGATGCCGAGAAGCTCAGGCCGACCCTGCCTGCAACCTGTTCAGCGAGCTCCAGCGACGGGCCGTGCCTGGTCACTGGACACCTCGTTGCCCGTTCGGGATGAAGCTCTCTGTCGAAACCGGCTGGCGCATTTTCGTTCCACATACATTGACTGCTGTCGTCACTACGTCCTGGCGTGCATTTGCGCTATTCGTCCGGATGACCTAGAGGGCGGCCTATCCAAGCGGACTATTGTCGGTTTTCGGTCATCGGCAAAAGACGTGCTCCGGCTGCGGCCGCCTCCTGGCGGTTCCTGACCCGCAGGCTTCGGAATAGTGCTGCCATGTGGATCTTCACGGTGCCTTCGCCGAGTTTCAGCTTGCGTGCGATTTCCTTGTTCGAGAAGCCCTGTACAAGGAGCTGCAAGACTTCGCGCTGCCTCGGCGTGAGGAATTCGATCGTACGGTGGCGTTCGTTCTGGACGCCCCCGCCAGGCGCGGGCGTCTCTGCCTCGGAAGGGGAGGCGCGGCCTGCGATGGAGGGCGGGACATAGACGGATCCGTTGAGAATGGCGCGAACCGCCTCGGCGAGATCGGTCGCGCCGAGCCCCTTGGGGACATAACCGTTTATGCCTGCCGTCAGGGCGGAGAGGATATCCGATCGACGCGACGATGCCGAAACGACCGCGACTTTCAAATCCGGGTGGACGTCGCGCACGGCAGCAAGGCTGGCAACGCTTTGCATGCCCGGCATCGCCAGGTCGAATAGTGCCAGCGAGACGTCTTCGCGTTCGGAAAGCCTCTCGATTGCCTCGTCGAGTGACCCAGTCTCGATAATCTCGGTAAAGCGCAATTTGCTCTTCAAAATGAAGCCAAGCGCAATCCTGAAGAATTCATCGTCATCGGCAATAAGTGCGACGCCTGAGGCATTCATTACGCTATCCCCGCTCGCTGGCTCACGTCAAGGGCTTCCGAACCCGTCTAGTCGACTTGCAACTAACGATCGTCTCCGCGAATGAGTTCCCGCCATTTCCATCAATGATTGGTAGTAATTGGATTGTGCCACACACGCCGCGAGACGTGTAGGGCTAATTCCTGCCCTGTTGGCAACTGCGGCAATCGAGTTAGAGGGAACCGGCCGCGATCAGCTTGGAAATTTCCGCGGCGGGCAGGGGGCGAGAAAAGAGGTAGCCCTGCACCTCATTGAAGCCCTCCGAATCCACCACCGCCAGCTGATCCTCCGTTTCGACGCCCTCGACCGAGGTCGTCATGCCAAGGCTTTGCCCAAGGCCCGCGACGGCCTTGACGATCGCGAGGGACTCCTTGCCGTGCGGCAGGTCCCGGACAAAGGCCTGGTCAACCTTGATCTTGTCGAACGGAAAGCTGCGCAAGTACCCAAGTGAGGAATAACCCGTTCCGAAATCGTCCATCGCGATCTTGACGCCGAGCCTTCGCAAGTCCTGTAGCAGCTCGAGATTATGCTCACTCTCGTCCAGGAGAACCGTTTCCGTGATCTCCAGTTGCAGACGAGCGGGATCAAGCCGGGTGGCTGAAAGGGCCTTGGCGACGGCCCTCACCAGGTTGCGATGCTTGAACTGGACAGGGGAGAGGTTTACGGCAACACTCACACGTTCCGGCCAGCGCGCGGCCTGGCGGCATGCCTCGCCCAGGATCCACTCGCCAATCGGAACGATCAAGCCGGTTTCTTCGGCAATTGGAATGAATTCGGACGGGGCGATCATTCCACGGTCGGGGTGCCGCCATCGCAACAACGCCTCGCAGCAGCTCACGCAACGCGACTCCAAGCTCACCAGCGGCTGATAGTGCAGCTCGAACTCTCCCCTCGCCAGCGCGTCCCGCATTGTGATCTTCATCTGCTGGTGTGTTTGCAACTGCGCATGCATCGCCACGTCGAAAAGCTTGTAGGTGCCGCGGCCGCTAGATTTCGCACTGTAGAGTGCGATATCAGCCGCCTTGATCAACTCATCTGCAGAGGTTCCGTCTTCTGGCGCAAAGGCAATTCCGATGCTGGTCCCGACGGTTGCGGCGGCGCCCTCGATACTGAAGGGCTCGGAAAGGGTATCGATCAGTCGCTGTGCGAGGCGGAAAGCTTCGTCACGTGACTCCGTCAGAGGTTGTATTATGGCGAATTCGTCACCCCCAAGTCGCGCGACGGTTTCCGTGGTCCTGACTGACTGGATCAGTCTTGTGGAAACCTGGCGCAGTAAAGCGTCGCCGGCCGGATGGCCGAGCGTGTCGTTGACGGCCTTGAAGCCGTCAAGGTCCAGGCACAGCACTGCCATACGCGCATGGTTGCTCTCGTTCAGCGCTTCCTCGAAGCATTCGCGGAAGAACATCCGGTTCGCGAGGCCCGTGAGCATGTCGTGCCTGGCCATATGCGCCATCTGCTTTTGGGCGAGCAGCGTGTCCTCTTCGGCGCGCCGCCGCTCGGTTATGTCTCGGCAGAAAATGGAAATGCCGTCTCGGGTTGGGGAGGCGTTCGCTTCGACCCAGCGGCCGAGCGAGGACAAATGGTCCTCAAAAAAGGAGCGGACCCGTCGGTCCATCACTTCGCGGCAATGCTTGGCGAAGCTCCCCTCCTCTTCTTCGGGGAAGAGTTTCCAGAACACTCTTCCGAGGGCCTCGTCTCCGACCTGCAGGAGCTTCCGGGCATTCTCGTTGAGATAGCGCACGCGCCAGTCTGCGTCGAACAGCATGACGCTATCCATGGTGCTCTCGAGAACCGAGGAAAGTTGGTCGGCAGCGGCTTCGGCGTGCCTTTGGGCACGGCTGATTTCGTCGCTTGCTCGCTTCGCATCGGTAATGTCGCGCCAGATCGACAGGATTCTGAACGGCTTTCCGTGATGGTCTGTGATCGGGGCCGAGATCACGTCCATGCATCTCTCTTCACCGCCAGCATCCCGAACGGAAATCTCGAAACGCGCTGTCTCGCCGCGTCTGACGCTTTCCCAGGCCGCCTCGACCTTGTCAGCGTCGGAAGCTCGCCCGATGGAGTCCCATGTCTGCCCCGTCACCGGCGCGCCTTCGTTCAGTCCGAAGATACGCCGCCCGGCCTCGTTCATGAGCAGGGGCCGTCCCTCCATGTCGAGCACGCGCACACAGTCGGGGCTGCTGTCAAAGATGCTTCTGATAAACGCCTGAGCTTCCTGTTGAGCGATCTCCGCGGCTCGGCGTCCCGTGATGTCGAGAACGGATCCTACATAACCGAGGAAGGTTCCGTTGGCGGAGAAGCGCGGTTGCCCGACGTCGATGACCCATGCCCAGCTTCCGTCGGCTCGTCGCAACCGGTACTCGCTGCGCACCGGTTCCTTGCCCGCAGTGGCCCTAAAGAATGTCTCCTGGACTGCCTGGCGGTCATCGGGATGGATGACGTCGACCCAACCGAAACCGAGCGCCTCAGCCTCTGTTTGCCCAGTCGTTTCCAACCACAAGCGATTAAAGAAGCTTGTGTCGCCTGTGGGGTCCGCTACCCAGATCATGACGGGGGCGTCGTCAGCGATGGCTCGAAAGCGGGCCTCGCTTTCGCGCAAGTCGTCGGCAGCGCGCCGCCTTTCGTCGATATCCTCCAAAACGCCGTACCAGCGCACGATTTTTCCATCCGCGTCACGCTTTGCGGCTGCGCGAGCGCGGAACCATCGATAATCGCCGGTCTTGGTCAAGAGCCTGTATTCGCAGTCGAACGGTGCACCGCTTGCCAGGGAACGGCGCCATTCCTCTTGCAATGCCTCCGCGTCCTGCGGATGAACCGCTTTGGCCCATCCGCTGCCGAGTGTCTCTTTTTCGCCCAGTCCGGTCAGTTCGCTCCATCGCGGGCCAACCTCCAGGACCTCTCCCGCCGTGTCTGCGGTCCAGGGAACTTGCGGGTGAAGGTCGACCAGAGAGCGATAATGCTCTTCGCTCGCGCGGAGGGTCTCTTCGGTCCTGCGCAGGTTGGTGATATCCACGATCGTTACGACCACGAACTTCTCTTGTGTCGAACCGGCGGGAATGCTCACGCACCGTTTTTTCGTCAGGAGCGTGCGCTGTGTCCCATCGGGCGTCGTGATTTGCTCTTCGAGCTCGTGGCCTTCGCCTGTCGAAAGTACGATCCTGTCGAGCGAGACGATCCTGTCTGCCTGCTCCCAAGGTAATATGTCGTGGTCGGTCCGTCCAATGAGCTGGTTCCGGTCTTTCCCCAGAAGGTCGCATGCCGCGTCGTTGATGAAGACGAACCGTGACGCATCGTCCTTGATAATCACCGGTTCGGCGATGCCATCCATAAGCCGCTGGAAGAGATCATGGGATCTATGGGAGGGCGGTTCGGGCGTCGGTGCGTTCATGACACGACACTTAGACCGGTGAGGCGCTGTAGCGCATTGAAGAAATCCCCACTAGGTTGTGCAAACTCGGTCAACTGATCGCGACTGCAAATTGTTCCCGGAGAATAGATACAGCCTCTCCTGCGGCAGGGTACGCGCGCCTTAGACCGCCTCGAGCTTGCTGAACCGAACCGGGATGAGTTGCCGCGCCAGGAATTGCCCTTCCGAATCCTTGTCGATGACAGTCAGCACCTGTTCTTCCGAACCCACAGGAAGAACAAGGCGGCCCATTGGCTTGAGCTGCTCGAGCAAAGCCGGAGGCGGCTCCTCAGCCGCCGCCGTGACCAGGATCTTGTCGAATGGAGCGTGCTCAGGCCAGCCGCGTGAACCGTCGCCGATACGAATGCCAACATTAGACATGCCGAGGCCGTGCAGGAGAGCCTCGGCATGGCTTGCGAATTCCTCAATGATCTCGACGCTCCAAATCTTCCCGGCGAGTTGAGCGAGGATTGCGGTTTGATAGCCTAGGCCGGTGCCGATCTCAAGCACGGCCTCATGCGGTTTGGGAGCAAGGAGATCGGTCATGAGTGCGACCATGAAGGGCTGCGACACGGTTTTATCGAAGCCGATCGGAAGCGGCATGTCCTGGTAGGCAAAGGGCGCAGCTTGGGCGGGCACGAACAGATGCCGCGGTACCCGCAGCATCGCTGCCATTACCCGTTCATCGAGTGCGGCCTTGCCGAGTTCTTCACTTGCAAGGTCGGCATAGATTGCGACCACCTCGACCATGTGCCTGCGCAGAACGGCGAGGTGCTCTTCGTTCATTGGCTTCATGAGGGCGCGCTCTCCTCAGCCAGTTGGCCGGCAATGGCCTCTCGAACATTAAAGGGTGACGAGCCTGCAATAGCAAGGCCAAATGGCGCGAACAATTCGCTAGCGATCCGGCGCCGCGCAGGCAAGGTCTTAAGGGTGTGAGCCGACGGCCGCAGAACGGATAGAGCATCGGAATTTGTCAGAGCGACAATAATCTTGTGAAAAATCCGATACTAGGGCACAATTTGTGAGTGCGGCGCTATCTCGACTCCGGCCGTCTTGCGCCGAGAGTTCGTGGGCGAAAGGTCGGCGTCGATGCATCAGGGGTTCTTTCTTCTGTTCGCTACGGTGTCCGTGGTCACAGCCCTGACGCTGGTCCTGGCGCGCAATCCGGTTCACAGCGCATTGGCGCTGATGGCGTGCTTCCTGCAGATTTCCGCAATCTTCGTTATGCTCGGCGCGCCGCTGCTCGCGGTCATCCAGATCTTCGTCTATGTCGGCGCGATCATGGTCCTGTTCCTGTTCGTGATCATGATGGTCGACGTGCGCGAAGCGGTGCTGCAGCGTTTCATGCCCGGCGGCAACTTGCCGGCGCTCGCCCTTCTCGTCCTGCTCGGTGCTGAGATGGTCGTGCTGGTGCTCTGGAGTGATCGCTTCATCGAATCGCCGCCAGTCGCCGAACGCGGCGGCGATGCGATCAGAGATCTCAGCAAGACGCTCTTCTCGGACTATCTCCTGCCGTTCGAAGTCGCCTCCGTCATCCTGCTGGCGGCTCTCGTCGGCGCAATCGTGCTGGCGCGGAAGGAGCCTGGCTGATGGTCCCGCTCTGGTGGTCGATCCTGCTCGGAGTGGCCCTGTTTGTGATAGGAGCGGGGGGCGTCCTTCTAAGGCGCAATATCCTGATCGTGCTGATGTCGCTGGAGCTTCTGCTCAATTCGGTCAACATCAATTTCATCGCCTTCGGGCAGTACTACGACGACTTCCGCGGACAGATCTTTGCGATCTTCGTCATCGCGATCACCGCGGCGGAGG